>OBLS010001163.1_pt1 | contig 10529 bp, 9 predicted proteins | sample 1519901 | NCBI WGS metagenome assembly OBLS01 (sample SAMEA3113585, study PRJEB22503) | soil metagenome
TGCGGGACTTGGACCTGGATCCGGTAGTGGATGTCGCCGCTGCCCCCGCCGCTCGTCTTGGGCGGTCCCTCGCCGCGCAGTCGCTGCGTCGAGCCGTGCTGGGTTCCGGGCGGGACCTTGATCCGCTTCGTCCCATTCAGGGTCGGCACCTCGATCGTGGCTCCCCGGATCGCCTCCGTCACGGTCACGGGCAGGTCGACGTCCAGGTTGCCGTCGGGGCGCTGCTTGAAGATCGGCGACGGTGCGACGCGCGTGGTGATGTACAGGTCGCCCCGCGGTCCTCCGCGATACCCGGCCTCGCCCTTGCCTGCCAGCCGGATTCGGCTTCCGTCGTGGACTCCCGCCGGGATGTTGACCTTGTAGCGCTTGGTCTCGTGGGTGATCCCGGTGCCCGAGCAGGTGGGGCACGGCTCCTCGATGATTTTCCCCTGGCCGCCGCACTCGGGGCACGGCTGCTGGATCGAGAAGACGCCCTGGCTCTGGCTGTCGACGCCGCGTCCCTCGCAGCGCGGGCAGACCTTCGGCATGGTGCCCGGCTTCGCGCCCGTGCCTGCGCAGGTGCCGCAGGGTCCGCTGGTCGGGACTTCCACCGTGATCCGGGTTCCATGCATCGCCTGGTCGACCCCCATGCTCACCTCTGCCTCCAGGTCGCGGCCGGGCGCCTGGCCCGCCCCGCCGCCCGCCGCCCCGCCACCCCTGTTGAAGATGGTCGAGAAGATGTCTCCCAGGTCCGAGGCGAAGCCGCCACCGGGGAACCCGCCGCCCCCGCCGGGGCGGAAGCCCCCGAAGCCTCCGGCGCCGCCGAGGATCCCGCCCGCGTCGTACTCCTTCCGCTTCTGGGGATCGGACAGCGTGTCGTAGGCCTGCTGGACCTCCTTGAACTTCTCCTCGGCGCTCGAATCGTCCGGGTTGCGGTCCGGATGCCACTTCCGCGCCAGCTCCCGGTAGGCCTTCTTAACCTCGTCCTGGGAGGCCTTGCGGTCCACTCCCAGGACGTCGTAGTAGTCGCGCGGTGCCATCGAGCCGCTACTCGCTCACGATCACCCGCGCCGGGCGCAACACCTGGCCGTCCAGGCGGTACCCACGCTCAAGCGTCTCGACCACGATCCCGGGCTCGGCGTTCTCCGCTCGGCGCGTGGAGAGGGCCTCGTGCCAGGCGGGATCGAAGCTCTCGCCCATTGGGTCGTAGGCCTCGACCCCCGCCTTCGCAAGGGTCTCGCGGAGCTCCCGCAGCACAAGGGCGACTCCCCTTGCCAGCGCGTCGAGCGCGGAGACTTCCTCGCTCGGCGAATCGGCGCCCCCGCCCGGTGCGAGGGCGTCCGGGTCCACGCCGGCGGCACCGACCGCACGCTCGAGGTTGTCGAGCACGGGCACCACGCTTCGCGCCAGCTCGGCCCGGCCCCTGACCAGAGCCTCGTGGGTGTCGCGGGCGACACGCTTGCGGTAGTTGTCGAAGTCCGCCTTCGTGCGGCGCGCCAGCTCCAGGTACTCGTCGCGCTCCCGCTGGGCCGTGGTCAGCTCGTCGAGGTCCTCGGACACCGCCTCGGCGGCACGCTCGGCCGCGGCCACCCCCTCGTTCGAGCGAGCGTCCTCAGGGGCGCCCGTGGGGACCGCGGCCGCCTGCTCGGGGGCTGCGGGCGCGGTGGACTCCTCCACCGCGCCGTCCCCCTCCTCTGCGGCGATCGGCCTCTCGCTCATCGCCGCTACTCCTTGCTCGAGGGCTCGTCCTCGACCACCTCGGCGTCGACGACCTCCTCGTCGGAGTCCGCCGCCCCACCATTGGTGGAGGAGCCGTCGCCCGCCGCGGCCTGCTGCTCCTGGGCCGCGGCCTCGTAGATCTGCTGGCTCACGTTCTGGAACGCGGCCTGCAGGGCGTCGGTCTTGGACCTGATCTCGTCGGCGCTCTCCGAGTTGAGCGAGTCGCGGACATCCTTGATGGCCGCCTCGATCTGCTCGCGGTCGGAGTCGCCGACCTTGTCGCCGAGCTCGCTCAACTGCTTCTCGGCCTGATAGGCGGCGTTCTCTCCGACGTTGCGGGCCTCCGCCAGCTCGCGCTGGGCGCGGTCCTCCTCGGCGTGCGCCTCGGCGTCCTTGACCATCTGCTCGACCTCGGACTCGTCGAGCCCGGAGCCGCCCTTGATCTCGATCTTCTGCTCCTTGCCCGTGCCGAGATCCTTGGCCGACACGTTCAGGATCCCGTTTGCGTCGATGTCGAATGTGACCTCGATCTGCGGCATGCCGCGCGGGGCCGGCGGGATGCCCGTGAGCTGGAACTTGCCCAGGCTCTTGTTGCCCGAGGCCATCTCGCGCTCGCCCTGGAGCACGTGGACCTCCACCGACGGCTGGTTGTCCTCGGCCGTCGAGAAGATCTCCGACTTCTTCGAGGGGATCGTGGTGTTGCGCTCGATCAGCTTCGTCATCACCCCGCCCTTGGTCTCGATGCCGAGGGTCAGAGGGGTGACGTCGAGCAGCAGCACGTCCTTGACGTCGCCGGCCAGCACGCCCGCCTGGATCGCGGCGCCGACGGCGACGACCTCGTCCGGGTTGACGCCCTTGTGCGGGTCCTTGCCGATCAGCGCCTTGACCTTCTCCTGCACGGCGGGCATGCGCGTCATGCCGCCGACGAGGACGACGTGCTCGATCCCCGACGCGTCGATGCCCGCGTCGGCGAGCGCCTGCTTCGTCGGCCCGACGGTGCGCTCGAGCAGGTCGTGCACGAGCTCCTCGAGCTTCGCGCGCGTCAGCTGCAGGTCGAGGTGCTTCGGGCCCTCCTGCGTCGCGGTGACGAACGGCAGGTTGATCTGCGTCGTCATCGTCGAGGAGAGCTCGATCTTCGCCTTCTCGGCGGCCTCGTAGAGCCGCTGCAGCGCCATCTTGTCGGCGGCGAGGTCGATTCCCTGATCGCGCTTGAACTCGGCGACCATCCAGTCGACGATCGCCTTGTCGAAGTTGTCGCCGCCGAGGTGGTTGTCGCCGTTCGTCGACTTGACCTCGAAGACGCCCTCGCCGAGCTCGAGCACCGACACGTCGAACGTGCCGCCGCCGAGGTCGAAGACGAGGATCGTCTGGTCGTCCTCCTTGTCGAGCCCGTAGGCGAGTGAGGCCGCCGTCGGCTCGTTGATGATGCGCTGGACGTCGAGGCCCGCGACCTTGCCGGCGTCCTTGGTCGCCTGGCGCTGGTCGTCGTTGAAGTAGGCCGGCACGGTGATCACCGCGGCGTCCACCTCATCGCCCAGCTTCGCCTCGGCGTCGGCCTTCAGCTTCTGCAGGACCATCGCCGAGATCTCGGGCGGCGAGTACTGCTTGCCGCCGGCCTCGACGCGGACGTCGCCGTTCGGGCCCTCGACGACCTTGTAGGGGACGATCGTCTCCTCCTCCTTGACCTCGGCCTCCTTGCGGCCCATGAAGCGCTTGATCGAGAAGATGGTGCGCTCGGGATTCATGACGGCCTGGCGCTTGGCCACCGTGCCGACGAGCCGTTCTCCCGAGTCCGTGAAGGCGACGACGGACGGGGTGGTGCGGGCGCCCTCGGAGTTCTCGAGCACGGTCGGCTCGCCGCCCTCCATGACCGCCACGCACGAGTTCGTCGTGCCAAGGTCGATGCCGATTGTCTTAGCCACTGTTGGGTCCCTCCAAAGCTCTCAATTACAAAATATGAGTCGTAGGGTAGTAGATCGCTGCGGAGAAGTAAACACGCGGTCGGTGACACCGCGCGCGGGCGCAAAAGAGGCCCGGCTCGCAGCACGAGCCGGGCCTCTCTGAGCCTCCGTGAGGCGGGGCGCTACTTCTTCTTCTTGCTCGGAACGTTCAGCAGGCTCGTCACGCCCGCGTGATCCGAGGGATACAGCCCGTTGACCGGGAAGCGGCCCGTCACGAATCCCTTCTTGAACTTCACCTTCTTGGAGTTCGTCATCACGTGATCGATGTGATGATCGAAGTCCCCGATGTCCTCGATGACCAGGTTCGGGTCTTCCGCACAGCAACTCAGCGGATTCGAGGTGTCGACCGGCCTGAAGCCACCCTCGACGTAGGCGTTGTACGCCAGGTGGTCGCCGTTCGGCTGCACCGTGTCGTCGTCGGAGTTCAGGTCGCCGACCAGGATCACGGGCAGCTTGCCGGTTGCCGCGCCGCCGGGCGCCAGCAGCGACCGCGCTTGCGCCTGCCGGACCTCACCGCGTCCGACGCTCGTGCCCTGGTTCGTGTCGTTCTGCCCCGCGCTGTCGAACGCCTCGTGGTGCAGGTTCACGAACTTGAGCCAGGCGCCGCCGCGGACCTTGGCTTCGAGAGCCGTCCAGCCCCGGGTTACGTCGACCGGAAGGGCGCCGGCGACCTCGACCTGGAGCAGCGTCGGGAACGTCCCCTGGCTCGGGTTGCGCGTCTTGATTCCGGCCTTCCGCTTGACCAGGATCACGTCGCGCATGGTCAGACGCGCGTTGCGGTCGGGGTCAGGGTCACTGGTGTCGTCGTTGACCGGCGTTTCGAAGTCAAATTCCTCGTTGACCACGACGGCCTTGTAGCGGAGGCACTTCCCCTTCTTGCACTTGGACTTGTTGACCTGCGCCAGCAGCAGCTTCAGGAAGTCGTACTCGACCTGGGTCGCCTTCGGCGGGAACACGTCAAGGGAGAAGGGCGCAGTGCGCCACAGCGCGACCTCCTGCAGGCCGACCAGGTCGGGCTTGCGCTTCTTGATCTCCGCCCCGAGCGCCTTGGCCCGCAGCGGGAAGTTGGTGCGGTCGACCTGGTTGACGACCACGCCCGCCCCGTCGTACAGCTCGGAAAGGCTCGTCGATTCCAGACCGGGGCCGAGGTCGGCGCCGAGGTAGACGTTGCGGGTCATGACGGTGACGTTCTGGCCCTTCTTCTTGCCCTTGGCCGCGTCGGCGACTCCGGGGATCATCGTCACGCCGAGGGCGGCGACGAGCAGCGCGAGCACGACACGGGTGCCGCGGGCGCGCCTGGGGGATGCGGACTGGTGACTCAAGGCGAAGCTCCTTTCGGTATCGCGAGCGCGCGTACGCCCCCGACGGGTCTCCTCAGTGACAGCAATGTAAAACGCGCGGGGCGGCGAAGTTGCGCCGCGCGGGAGGACCACCCACTGGTGGGCACTACCTGTCCCCGGCGACCTGGGCGACGAAGTCGGCGACTTCCCGGGCTTGGGGCCCGCTGAGGATGTCGGCGGGCATGCGGCCCTCGACGCCGTTCTCGATCGCGCTGAGGACGCGGGGCGAGATCGTCGACGGATCGGGCGGCGTCGGGCTGGGCGGGGCCAGGATGTCGTCGAGGTTGGGGCCCACGATGCCGTCGGTGCCGGCCTTGTAGAGGGTGTGGCACGAGCCGCAGTTGGTGACGAACAGCTCCTTGCCCTCCTCCTCGGAGGCCGGCACCGCCTGCGGGGAGGCGTCTCCGCCCCCCTCGCGGCTGATCGCCCAGGCGGGCAGCAGCACCGCGAACAGGACCGCGGCGATTCCGAACATGACCCAGGTGCTCCGCTTCATAGCGGCCGAGCATATCGGTGGGCCCGTGCGGGCCCGCCATCGCTAGCCGTCCCTGTTGCGCCGGTACCAGGGGCACATCCGCCGCAGGTCGCACTCCCCGCAGCGCGGCCGCGGGCGGCAGATTGCGCGCCCATGTCGAATCAGGTTCACGTGCAGCTCGTAGGCGTCCTCGGGCGGCGTGACCGCGAGCATCTCGTCGTGGGCCTCCTCGAACGATGCGTTGGGCCGGAACAGGCCGAGCCGCCCGCCGACTCGGTGCACGTGGGTGTCCACCGGGATCTCGGGACGGGCGAAGCTGAAGATCATCACGCAGGCGGCGGTCTTGCGCCCCACGCCCGGCAGCGCGGTCAGGTAGTCCAGCGCCTCCCGGCGCGGGGCCTCGGCCAGCCAGTCTAGGTCCGGGTGGCCTCCCAGCTCGGAGAGGACGTGCTGGATCCTCGGGGTCTTGGACGGCGCTAGCCCGCCGGGCCGCAGCGCCTCCTCCAGGTCCTCGGGCGGCGCATCACGGACCTCCTCCCAGGTGGGGAACCGCTCGCGCATCCGCCCGTAGGCGACGTCGCGGTTCCGGTCGTTCGTGTTCTGCGACAGGATCGTCCGGACGAGCTCGGCGATTGGGTGGCCGTGGGGCTCGTTGACCGGAATGCCGTACATCTCGCGCAGGCGGTCTCGGATCGCCAGCACCCTGCGCCGGCTGGGGCGCCTCCAACCCTCGCGCTCGGCTGGGCGATCGCATCCTGGCTGGGCAGCGGCACGGCGCGAGCATATTGTCCGCCCGCTGCGCGGCACGGCGCGGCGCGCTTCGGTTCGGCGCCGAACCAGCGCCGTGATAAGTCGCAGGTTGCGTGCGTAGCTCACCGAAGTGTTAAGGGGTCGTGACTAGAATCTTGCCTCGTGCGCGCGCTGATGGATAGGACAGGTCGCCGGCTTCCTCATGGCTGGGGAGACGCCGGGCTGCAGCTGAGCCTCTTCGTGATCGCAGACATCTGCTACGAGACGGTCCGCGGCATCGCCGAGGGCCAGCGGGCGGAGGCGTTCGCCAACGCGAACTGGGTTATCGACGCCGAGGTCGCCACCGGGACGTTCTTCGAGCCGGACCTCCAGGGAGCCCTGCTCGACTACCGCTGGATCGTAGACGTCGCGAACTTCGCGTACATGAACTCGCACTTCGTCCTGACCACCGCGTTCCTGGTGTGGCTGTACATCTATCGCAACGACAACTTCTACTTCGTGCGCAACATGTTCATGGTGGCCATGGCGCTGGCGCTGGTCGGCTACGCGCTGGTCCCGACGGCGCCGCCCCGTCTGATCGAGGGATACGGGTTCGTGGACACCATCAATCAGTACTCCGAGGTGAATCACGACTCGGCGCTGGTGAAGATGTTCGTCAACCCCTACGCCGCCATCCCCAGCATGCACTGCGCCTTCGCCCTGATTGTGGGGGCGACCGGCGTCCTGGTCTCGCGGCACACCAGCTCGAAGGTGTTCTGGGCGGCGTATCCGCTGTTCGTGCTTCTGGTCGTGATGGTCACCGCAAACCACTTCTGGCTGGACGGCGCGATCGGCTGGATGGTCGCGCTGACCGCCGCCCTGGCGGCGCTGCAGCTGGCGCGGGTCCGGCCCGCCTGGGCCTTCGGGCGTCCCACGGCCACCGCTTGAGGCCGGGGCTCCGGGCGCTCCCCGCCGATGCCTGATCCAGCCAGATCGAACCGGCTTCGGCGGTACGCCGAGCCCGCCCTGATCGCAGCCGCCTTCGGGCTGGCATACCTGATCGCAGAGCCCTCGAGCGCCGACCACGCCGCCCAGGTCTTCCGCTCGGGCCTGTTCGAAAGCGAGGGATTGTCGGCATGGAACAACTTCTGGTTCGGCGGCCACCACACGCCCGGCTACAGCGTCCTGTTCCCATTCCTGGGATCGTTGCTCGGCCCGCGGGAGGCGGGGGTCCTGGCGACGGTCGTGGCCGCCGTTCTGTTCGGTGCGATCGCCTATCGGCAATGGGGAGACCGGGCCCGGCTTGGTGTCATCTGGTTCGCCGCCGGTGCCTCCGTGAACCTCTTCACCGGGCGGCTGTCCTTCGCCCTGGGCATCGCCGTCGCGCTGGCCGCGGTTTACGCCGCGCAGCGCGGCTGGCGCCCGCTCGCCGTCGCCTTCGCGGTGCTGACGCCGCTGGCGAGCCCGGTGGCGGCCCTGTTTTTGGGCTGCGCGTCGGTCGCGCACGCGGTCGCCGAGCGCAACCGCCGGGGCGTCGAGCTCGCAGGCGCCGCCGTCGGCTCCGCGGCCCTGCTGACCGTCGCCTTCCCCGAGGGCGGCACGCACCCGTTCGAGGCCTCGAGCTTCCAGCCGGCGCTGCTGATCGCGATTGCGGTCTTCCTGGCGATCCCCAAGGAGGAGAAGTTCCTGCGTTACGGCGTCGCCGCCTACGGGGCGGCGCTGGCGTGCTCGTTCCTGATCGACAGCCCCATGGGCGGGAACGTTACGCGCATGGGCATCCTCTTCCTGGGTCCCGTGCTCGCCCTCAGCCTCTGGCGGCGGCAGCGCTTCGCGCTGCTGCTGCTGGCTCCCTTCCTCGTCTACTGGCAGTGGTCCCCGGTCGTCCGTGACCTCGAGACGGTCTACGCACAGCCCTCCGTGAACGCTGAGTACTACGCGCCCGTGGTGGATTACCTGCGCGGAGTCCCCGGACACCTCAGCCAGCGCGTCGAGGTCCTGCCGGCCGAGCACCACTGGGAGTCGGCGCTGATGCCCCGCGGGCTCTATCTGGCCCGCGGTTGGGAACGCCAGCTCGACCGCAAGCTGAACGCGCTGTTCTACGAGGACGAGAGCGAACCGCTCACCCCGGCCGTCTATCGCGCCTGGCTGGACGACCTGGCGGTCGGCCACATCGCGGTGCCGAACACCAAGCTCGACTACGCCGGCGAGGCCGAGGCCCGGCTGATCGCGCGCGGCCTGCCCTACCTGAGCGAGGTGTTCACCACTGCGGACTGGACGGTTTACCGGGTCGAGGAACCCGCGCCCCTGGCCAACGGCGTCGCGAAGAGTGCCAAGCTGACGCCGGAGGGATTCGTGGTCATGGCCGAGTCGGTGGGGTCCGCCCTGGTCAAGGTCCGCTGGACCTCCTACTGGCAGATCGCGCAGGGGACCGGATGCCTGCAGCAATCCTTCGACGGTTTCACACGGGTCTACGTGGAGGAGCCCGGCGTGATCAGGGTCGGCGTCGACTTCGCGCCCTGGCGTGCCCTGGACGGGGGCGCCCGGTGTGCTGACAAGCCCCCGGCCGTCGACGGCTGGGAGAAAGCGGTCACCTTCTGAGCGTCGCCGATCTGCGGGCTCGCCTGCTGCCGCGCGGGCCACTCGACCTGCTGGTCCAGTTCGTCGTGATCGCGGCCACCTACACGGCGTGGCGGTACGCCCGCGGGGCCGTGGACGGGAGCCTCGCCGACTCGCTGGCGCACGCTCGCGACCTGGTCGCGGCCGAGCGCTCCCTCCATCTCTTCATCGAGCCGGACGTGCACGCTTGGGCCGCGGACAATGCGGTGCCCGGCGAGGTGGCGCGCTGGGGTTACGCCAACCTGCACTTCAAGGGCAGCGCGCTGGCACTGCTGGTCATCTACTTCGGGTATCGCGGCAGCTTCGGCTTCGTCCGGAACACGGTCATCGCCGCCATGGCGATCTCTGCGCTCGGCTACTGGCTGTATCCGACCGCGCCACCCCGCTTCCTGCCCGAGTTCGAGCTGGACCCGGCGATCACCGGAAACCAGCCGGTCATCAGCGACCCAGGCGACCCCTTCCTGAACCCCTTCGCCGCCGTCCCCTCGATGCATGTCGGCCTGTCGCTGATCTTTGCCTGGTCGCTGGGACTGCTCGTCCGCCCGCGCTGGCTCAAAGCCGTCCTGTTCGCGTACCCACTGCTGATGACCTACGTGGTCGTCGCGAGCGGTAACCACTGGTGGCTCGATGCCCTGTTCGGGGCGATCATCGCGGCGGCGGCCGCCGGCCTCGCGGCGCTGCTGGCCCGGGTCAATCCCGACTGGGCCTTTATGGGCGGCGACGGGGACGAGGACCGCGAGGGCGGGGACGAGGGGGGGAGCAGCCGCGGGCCGGTTGACCGTACGGTTGTGGCCGCATGAACGACCGTTTGGACCGCCCCGCCACCAGCGCGGCCGAGATCTCGGCAGTCGTCCGCAGCCGGCTGATCGAGTCGCGGCTGACCCCGAACGCCATCTCGATGGTCGGGCTGGCGGGAAACCTCGCGGCCGCCGTGCTGGTGTGGCAGGGCTACTACTTCCTCGGCGGGATCGCGTTCATCCTCGGCTCGGTGATGGACACGCTCGACGGCCGCTACGCCCGCGCGTCGGGCAAGGGCACGCTGTTCGGCGCGTTCCTCGACTCCACCCTGGACCGAATCGAGGAGGGCATCGTCCTGACTGCCGTCGCCTACCGCTTCGCGGAGAACGGGGACACCTTCGCCGCCGCCATGTGCGTCGTGGTCGTGCTGGGCTCCCTGATGGTCTCCTACACCCGCGCCCGGGCCGAGGCGCTCGGAGTGGAGTGCAAGGTCGGGCTCGCCACACGCCCCGTGAGAGTGGTCATACTGTCCATCGGCCTCGTCTTCGCAGATGGGGCCGGCGTCTTCGACATCGAGCTCCTGGCCCCGGCGATCTACGCGATGGCCGTGCTCACAGCCGTCACGGTCGTGCAGCGCGTCTGGCACGTTAGGAACGCGCTCAGGAAGGTAGACGGGACGCAGGAGCAACCCCCAGAAGGGGCGTCAGGCGTGTCAGCGGAGGTGTAACCGCGACGGGCTGAGAGTGTGATTTCAGCGTTGAAACAACGCATCTAGGAGGCTTTCCAGGCTATGAGCACCGTGAACGGCAAGGCGGACGGAGCGGCCCGCAACGGGGCACGCGACGACAAGGTCCGCGTGGCCATCGTCGGCGTCGGCAACTGCGCCAGTTCCTTCGTCCAAGGGGTCGAGTACTACAAGGAGGCCGACCCGGCCGAACAGGTGCCGGGCCTGATGCACGTGGACCTGGGCGG
>OBLS010001164.1_pt1 | contig 10527 bp, 8 predicted proteins | sample 1519901 | NCBI WGS metagenome assembly OBLS01 (sample SAMEA3113585, study PRJEB22503) | soil metagenome
CGACTGGGTCAGCTTGCCCGTGCCGGCTGCGAGATCGAGCACGTGCGCCGCACGCGCGACGCCGGCGGCAGCGATCGCGCCGCCCGGCCACGAGGGCCGGCCGCGCGCGTAGTCCGCGGCGACGGTCCCGAAGCTGCGGCCGATGCCGCTCAGACGCCGGCGAGGAGGAAGGCGCGGCTCTCGCGCAGCATCTCGCGGGCGATCACGAGCCGCTGCACCTCCTGCGTCCCCTCGTAGATCTGCGTGATCTTGGCGTCGCGCATGAAGCGCTCGACCGGATACTCCTTGATGTAGCCGTAGCCGCCGAGAATCTGGACTGCCTCGGTCGTCACCCACATCGCGACGTCGCCGCACTTCAGCTTCGCCTGTGCGGACGCCTTCGTCAGCTCGCCGCCGTCTACGCCCGCGTCGCACATCTGGCCGAAGCGGTAGAGGAGGCCGCGCGCCGCCTCGGTCTCGGTCTCCATGTCGGCGAGCTTGGCCTGGATCAGCTGGTGCTGCGCGATCGGCTTGCCCATCGTCTCGCGGCTCTTTGCATATTCGAGCGCGTAGTCGGTGGCACCCTGCGCGATCCCGAGTGCCTGCGCCGCAACGCCGGGCCGCGAGCGGTCGAGGATGCGCATTGCGATCTTGAAGCCCTCACCCTCCTCGCCGAGCAGATTCTCCGCGGGGATGCGGCAGTCGTCGAACGTGAGCTCGCCGGTTGTCGAGCCCGAGATGCCCATCTTCGGCTCCAGGCGCGCGACGGCGAACCCTGGCGCGTCGGCCTCGACGAGGAAGGCTGAGATGCCGGGGTGGCCGGCATCCGGATCGGTCTTGGCGAAGACGGTGTAGAGGTTGGCGACACCCGCGTTGGTGATGAAGCGCTTCGAGCCGTTCAGGACGTACTCGTCGCCGTCGCGCACCGCGTTCGTTCGCATCGCCGCCGAGTCGGAGCCGGAGCCGGCCTCGGTGAGCGCGTACGCCGGCAGCCACTCGCCGGAGGCAAGCTTCGGCAGATAACGCTCCTTCTGCTCCTCCGACCCGGCCAGCTTGAGCCCGAGCGAGCCCAGCTCCTGGACGGCGAGCAGGAGGCCGCTCGTCGCACAGACCTTCGAGACCTCCTCGATCGCGACCAGCGCGAGCAGCGTGCCGGTGCCCGAGCCGCCCCATTCCTCGTCGAAGAGGAGCCCGAACAGCTCGTGCTCGCGGAAGAGCCCGACGATGTCCCACGGGAACTCGTGCGACTCGTCGATCTCGGCCGCGCGGGGCGCCACCCGCTCGCGCGCGAGTGTGCGGACGAGCTCGCGGATCTCCCGCTGCTCGTCGGTGAGGACGTCCCAGGGCACGGCGCGATCGTACCGTTCGCAGTCTCGATTTCTCGTTCAGGGGAACCGTCGGTCGAAGCTAGCGCACGCGCACGTCCACGTACGTCAGCAGCCGGTCGCCCCGCCCGAGGTAGATGATCAGGACGGCGCGGTAGACGCCCGCGGAGGTGTAGGTGTGGCCCAGGAAGCGCGGCGGCTTGCCCCCTCCAGAGCGCGCCTCGCCGTCGCCGGCGACGAACTCCCAGCGGACGGGCGCGCGTCCGTACTTGACGGTGGCGCGGAAGCTGACCGGGAACGGCGCCCGGCCCGACTGCACGCGTGGGGCGAGGCTGAGCGGCCCGGCCCCGCCCTTTCCCGCCTGCACGCGGGACTGCGTCAGATAGCGGATGCCGCTGCCGGTGAACGGCTGGGCGAGGAAGACGACGAGCGTCGCGTCGTAAACGCCCTTCTCCGCGTACGTGTACGGGATCGTGCTGGGTGGCGGGCCATTTTTGGACATCACCTTCCCGTCACCGAAGGCGAGCTCCCAGCGGACGACGGGCTTCGGCAGGTTCGCGCGCGGCGTGAACGCGACCGCCAGCGGCGCATCGCCTCGCGCCGGCTCGACCGCAAGGCTCAGCTGCGAGACTGTCGGGGGCGCAGGCGGCGAGCGTTTCGAGGCGCTGCCGCCGATGGGCGTGATGCAGCGGCGGTATTCGCGACGGGCCGACGGCTTCGAGCCGAGGTCGTACGACGACCCCGGCCGCGCGTCGTAGTAGGCGGCTAGGCGGGCGCGCGGACTGCTCTTCAGGAACTCGCAGATCCGCCTGACGAATCCCGGGTCGTCGATCGAGAGACCCCACTCGGGCAGCGCATACGGCTTGCCCGGATGCGCGCGGTAGAGCGCCCGGTTCGCCTCGTGCGACGCGACACCCGTCCCCGTGGCGAACATGTCGTTGCCGACCATGTCAACGAAGGCGTCCCCTGGGTAGAACTCCTGCGCCGGCTTGCCGTTGCCGGAGTCGAGGCGGGCGAGCGGATTCCAGATCACCGTCAGGAGCGGCGCCGGGTTCGCCGCCAGCTCGCGGCCGACGGGCGTCATTCCAAGCCTGCGCAGGTCGGCGTCCACGTCGAGGCCGCCGTGAAGGATCAACGAGACTCGGCGGAACGCCTGCCGGTACGCAGTCGGCGAGTGCGACGGCCCCTTCGAGCTTCCGTTCGGCCGCTTCGGCGCGTAGAGGTTCGTGGGGTTGTTCATCTCCGCCATCACCCGCACGTACATCTCGCCCCCGTAGGCCGCGATCGCACGGTTGAGCGCGATCAGGTAGCCGTCGCCGCGCCCCGTCGCGATCTGGGCCGGGGTGATTGCCTCCCGCCCGCCGCTCCTGGCGCCCGTGCCGAGATGGATCATCGGCACCGGCTTCAGCGTCGCGAGCAGGTCGGCGAAGCGAGAGCCCCAGGCGCTTCCCTGGCCCCAGCCGAGAGAGATCTGCCGCACTTGCGAGTCCTGGCCGGTCTGGGCGCGGAACCGGTCGGGCAGCCCGGTAATGCCGAGCAACGGCTTGTTCACGGCTGCGGAGTCGCCCTGGGCGGCCCCTGCTCCGGCGGCGAGCACGAGCACGATCGCGAGGAGCGGGAGCGGCGACCGCATCGATCTCAGTATTGGACGAAAGAAGGACCGCGTCCAGAGGGTCTAGCCGTCCGACCAGGCTCGCGCGCGGGCGAGCGCCTCGCGCAGAAATCCGTGTGTCGCGTCGAGCTCCGGCTTCGCGGCAGGCTCCAGGCCGCCGACGATCGTGCGGTACGAGACGGCGTGGTGCAGCGGGATCACGAGCGGCGCCAGTGACGCGGCCTCGCGCAGGCGCTCGTCCGGCACGATCCCCTCCCACGGGCCTAGGTAGGCGTCGAGGAGCGACGCGCGGATCGCCTCGTCCTGCTCCCACTGCAGCGAGTGGAGGTCGATGAACGGGTGTGCGATGCACGCGTCCGTCCAGTCGAAGTAGAAGAGCTGCCCATCCTGCCGGGCGACGTTGCCGACGTGGAGGTCGCCGTGCACCAGGGTTGGTGGCAGGCCGAGGTCGGCCAGCCGGCCGCAGGCCTCCCGGAAGAGCGGCGCCTGGCCCTGCAGCTCGTCGATCTCCTCAGCCTGCAGACGTGCCAGCGCCTCGGGATCGACCAGGAGCGGGTCGATCTGCCGTTCCAGCACCTCCAACCTGCGGTCGAGGCAGCCGCCCGCGATCAAGTCCTCCGTTTGGTCGGCGCTCCGGCGCTGCAGCCCGGCGAAGCGCGCCAGCACCTCGCAGCGGACGTCGAACGGCGGCCGCCAGCCGATCAGCTCCGGGAACTCCTCCAGCAGGAACCAGCCCCGCTCCCGCTCGACGGCGAGAGGGACTGGGACGTAGTCCGGGAACCGCTCCGCGAGCATCGCGGTCACCGGCCCTTCGTCGACGAAGAGCGGCAACCGCGCCGAGACCTTCATGTACAGGTCGGGGCCGTTCGTGCGGATCCGGAGGACTGAAGAGATGCTCCACTGCTTCCTCTGTTCGATGCGGACAAGCGAGTGGCCCAGCCGCTCCACCTCGGGCTCGAGCCACTGGCGAACCTCCTCGAGCCACCCCGGCAGCGCCCACGGCACGCGCTCCGCAGGCACCTCCCCACTCTCCAGCGAGTCGAGGTAGGCCGCCAGGAGCTCTCGCTGGCCCTCGTCGTGCAGCCGCAGCCCGTCCAGCTCTCCGCGTCCGATCCAGCGGCCGTGAGCGGGCGCCTGCCAGAGGGGATCGCGCAGCGCCAGCTCGAAGACGGCTTCAATCCGCTTCGCCTGCTCGTCGTCGGCGAAGTACAGCTGCCGCAGCAGCCACGGCGTCGTTCCCAGCCGCCGCTCGAACAACGGGACGATCGCCGCCGCGTCCGCGATCCAGAGCTGACGGGCAGTGACTCGCGGCAGCCGCCAGGACCGGTCGCTCCGGAGCACGAGGATCCGGGGCTCCCTGGGATGCCGAAGCGCCCCGAACGACTCGGAGCGCCAGCTCACGTGCTTGGGAGGATGCGGCCGCGCACCTCGGCGACGAGGTCGCTCCGCAGGACGACCTCGTCCCCGTCTTCGAGGAACGTGCGCTCGCTCCCGTCGGCGAGCCGGACCGGATCGGAGCCGTTCCGGGTCAGCTCGATCAGGGAACCTTCGCCGCCACGCTCCGCCCCGGAGATCGTCCCCGTCGCCATCAGGTCGCCGGTGCGCACGCTCGCGCCGTTCGAGGTCGCGTGCGCGAGCTGCTGCGGCATCGTCCAGTAGAGCCCCCGTGCATTGCCGTGCGAGATCACGGTGCCGTTCAGCTCCACCTCGAGTGGGATGTCGAAGGCCCAGTCGCCGTCGACGCGCAGGTGCGGCAGCGGCTCCGGCTCCTGCGTCGGCGCGGGCACGCGCCGATCCTCGAGCAGCGAGAGCGGCGTCACCCAGGCCGAGACGGAGGTCGCGAAACTCTTGCCGAGAAACGGGCCGAGCGGCACGTACTCCCAGGCCTGGAGGTCGCGCGCACTCCAGTCGTTGACGAGGACGAGCCCGAAGACGTGCTCGGCGAACGCTTCCGTGGAGACGGGTTCGCCGAGGCGGCTGGGGCTCCCGACGACGAAGCCGAGCTCGAGCTCGATGTCGAGCCGGCGCGAGGGGCCGAAGGTTGGTGCCGCCACGTCCGGCGCCTTCGCCTGCCCGCGCGGCCGCCGCACCGCGGTTCCGTCGACGACCACCGTCCCTGCCCGGCCGTGGTAGCCGACGGGAAGGTGGCGCCAGTTGGGCAGCAGCGGCTCGGCGTCGGGCCGGAACATGCGGCCGAGGTTGGTCGCGTGCTCGAGCGAGGAGTAGAAGTCGACGTAGTCGGCGACGGTGAATGGGAGCACGGGCTCGACCGCCTCGAGCGGGATCGCGCGGCCGTCGCGGGCAGCGAGCACCGCGTCGGCGGTCGTCTCCTCCCATGCTTCGCGGCCGAGCCGGAGCAGCTCGTCCAGCGAGCCGGGGCCGAGGTCGACGACGCCGTCGCCGGAGCGGAACCCGAGGTGCCGCGTGCCGTCACGGACGAAGGCGCCGAAGCCCTGGATCACAGGATCCCGAGCTCCTGCAGCTCCTGGGCGGGCTCGAAGAAAGAGCAGCTGCCGACGGCGACGAGCTGTGCACGGCGTATGCGCTCGAGCTCCGCGGCATCGGCCGTGCGGCCGCGCCAGTGCAGCCCGCCGGCGTCGAGCTCGACCTCGGAGAGCAGTGCGGCGTCGTCCGCGAATGCGCAGGCGGCGAGGACGTTGAGGAAGCCGTGCCGGCCCTCGGCGGCGAACGGGTGGTGCAGACCAGCCGTCGTCTTGAACGGCACGCCGGCCTCACGGCAGGCGGCGAGGAAGCGGCCGAGCGCCTCCGCAGACGGCACCTCTGCGCCGCCACAGCGCACCTTCGCCCGCAGCCCCCGCTCCGCGAGTACGGCCACTTTGTCCTCCAGCCCGTCGCCGAGCGGGAGCTCGACGTACGCCTCGCCGTGGAGGACGCCGAGCGCCGCCTCCCAGCGCGTCTCGACCGCCTCGACGCGCGGGTCGCCCTCGTAGAGCCCGTCGAGCAGGACGGAGAGGGAGCGATCCTCGCCCTCGAGCTCGTCGAGCTTCGAGGCAGGCCAGACGAGCCGCGCCAGCATCCAGGCGTGCTCGTCCGCACGCGCGCGCCGGTCTTCCGCGATCGCCTCGCGCACGGGCAGGCTCGCCGGCGGGAAGAGCGGCGCGTGATCGATCAGCGCGGTCAGCGCCGCACGGCGGGCGTCACTCATGTCGCGGCCGCGAGGGCGTCGGCGGAGGAGCGTCGCCCGCGCGGCGGTCCCGGGGCGCCCGCGCGCAGCCGACGAGGAGGACGACGACGGCGATCAGCAGCAGGCGGCGCACTGCGTGAGGATACGCCGACGGCCGGGTAGAGTCGCCGCCGTGATCCTGGAGAACGGCATCATCCGCACGCTCGATCCGCAGCTGCCCACCGCACGCGCGCTTGCGATCGCAGGCTCGTACATCGCAGGTGGCGTCGGCGTGCACGAGTCCGCGCTCGCCAGCCCCGAGACGGTCGACCTCGGCGGCCGGTGCGTCCTCCCCGCCTTCACCGACTCGCACGTGCACTTTCCGACCTGGTCACTCAACCAGCTGCAGGTGAAGCTAGACGGGTGCGGATCGCTCGACGAAGCGCTCACCAGGATCCGGGAGGCGAAGGTCGCGCCCGGTCGTTGGTTGCGCGGCTACGGCTGGCGCTCCGGCGACTGGAGTACGCGGGTCGAGCCGACGAAGGAGGTGCTCGACGGGGTCACTGGCGACACGCCGGCGATCTTCTTCTCCAAGGACTACCACTCCGCCTGGCTCAACTCGGCCGCGCTCGCAGTGGCGAGCGGCGACCTCGACGTCGATGGCGGCGTCGTCGAACGCGACGAGAACGGCGAGCCGACGGGCGTCCTGCGCGAGGAATCCGCCTGGACGTTCCGCGACCGTCACGTCGAGACGTCGCAGGACGAGTGGGTCGCAGCGACCCGAACCGGGATCAGGCTGGCCAACTCGCGCGGCGTGGCCGCGATCCACGACAAGGACGGCTGGCTCGGCGCCATCGGAATTTTCCAGCGGCTGCGGGACGAGGGGAACCTCTCGCTGCGCGTCTGGGGCTCGATCCCGCACCGGCTCCTCGACGACGCGGCCGCGCTCTCGCTCTTGAGCGGCTTCGGCGACGAGTGGCTGCGAATCGGCTACCTGAAGGCGTTCATGGACGGGACCCTGGGCTCGAAGACAGCGTTGTTGACGGACGGCACGGGAGTCGAGATCACGAGCCGCGAGGAGCTCGAGGAGATCATCCGCCGCGGCGGCGAGCGCGGCTGGCCGCTCGCGGTGCACGCGATCGGCGACCAGGCGAACCGAAACGTCCTCGATGCGCTCGAGGCGACGAAGGACGTGTGGCAGCCGAAGGGGCTGCGCCAGCGCGTCGAGCATGCCCAGTGCCTGACCCCGGACGATGTCGGCCGCTTCGCCGACCTCGGCGTTGCCTGTTCCGTCCAGTTCTCCCACGCGCCGTCCGACCGCGACCTCGCCGAGCGCCTCTGGGGCGAGCGGCTGGACGGCACGTATGCGTTCCGCTCGCTGCTCGACTCCGGGGCGCTCGTCGCCAACGGGTCGGACGCGCCGGTCGAGGAGCTCGACCCGCTCGCCGGCATCGCCGCCGGGGTGCTCCGCACCATCGACGACCGGCCCGCGTGGCGGCCGGAGGAGGCTCTGACGGTCGAGCAGGCGCTGCACGCCACCTGCGTCGCGCCGGCCTACCTCTCCCGCGACGAACGCCGACGAGGGCGCCTGCTGCCGGGCATGCTCGCCGACCTCGTCGTGCTCGACCGCGACCCGCTCGCCGGCGAGCGGGTGGAGCGGCCCGACGTGGAGGTGATCGCGACCATGGTCGGCGGCCGCTGGGTGCACAACGCACCGCCGTGGGACTAGCGAAGCAACAGTCTCGTTACTTGGCGCGCTCGGCCCAGACCTGGGCCAGCTCGACGAGCATCGCTGCCGCGGCTGCCATGTCCTGCACGCTCGCCCACTCGCGCCGGGAGTGGTACTCGGAGCCGCCGGTGAAGAGGTTCGGGGTGGGTAGGCCGCGATGCGAGAGCCGCGCGCCGTCGGTGCCGCCGCGGATGATCGTGTGCACGGGCTCGACGCCGATCCGCCGCACCGCCTCTTCCGCTGCCTCGATCACCTCCGGGTGCTTGTCGATCACCTCGCCCATGTTCCGATACTGCTCCTCCTCCGCAATCTCGACGGCGGCGCGCGGCTCGCGCTCGCCGATCTCGGCGGCGAGCTTCCGGATCAGCCCGAGGTGCTCCTCGAGCTTCGCGGCGTCGTGGTCGCGAACGATGAACTCGACACAGGTCTCCTCGGCGCCGCCCATGATCTTGTGCGGATGGACGAAGCCCTCGCGCTCCTCGGTCGTCTCGGGGGAGAGCGTGTCGCGCGGGAGCGCCGCGACGAAATCGGCCGCCAGCTTGACCGCGTTCACGAGCTGGCCCTTTGCCGTGCCGGGGTGAGTCGAGCGTCCGCGGATTGCGACCAGAACCCTCGCCGCATTGAACGTCTCGGCCTCGATCTCGCCGATCTCGGCGCCGTCGAGCGTATAGGCGTAACGGGCGCCGAACGCCTCGAGGTCGAGATGATCGGCGCCGCCGGCGACCTCTTCGTCGACGGTGAAGCAGACCCGGATCGGGGCGTGCTCGAGCTCCGGATGCTCCTTCAAATACGCGACCGCGGCCATGATCTCGGCGACGCCGGCCTTGTCGTCGGCGCCGAGCAGCGTCGAGCCGTCGGTGGTGACGATGTCGTGGCCGACCTTCTTCTGGAGCAGCGGCAGCTCCTCGGGGTCGAGGAAGACGCCCTCCTTGGGCAGCTCGATCCGGCCGCCGTCATAGCCCTCGTGGACGATCGGACTGACGCCGGTGCCGGTGACGTCGGGCGACGTATCGACGTGCGCGATGAGGCCGATGGGCGGCGCGGACCCGCTGCCGGGGAGCGACCCGTAGACGTAGCCGAACTCGTCGAGCGCGACGTCATCGAGCCCGATTTCCTCCAGCTCGTGCCTGAGCAGACGCGCCAGGTCTAGCTGCTTTTCGGTCGACGGCGACGTGTCGACGCCCGCCTCGGACTGCGTGTCGATGCGCGCATAGCGGAGAAAGCGCGCGAGCACGTCCGAGGCGAGCTCGGCCGCGAGCGGCGTGACGAACTCGGCTCTACGAGAGGTCGCCAAGGCGGGTGTAGAGCTCCTTGATCGTGGCGACGCCGCGGGGGAAGAACTCGACCAGCATGCGCTCGTTCGGCGAGTGGACGTTGCTCTCGGGCAGGGCGAACCCGGTCAGGATCGTCGGCACCCCCTTGTCCATCAGCGCGGGCATGATCGGCAGCGTTCCGCCCGAGCGGGTCAGGATCGGCCGGACGCCGAAGGCGTGTTCGAACGCGTCCTGCGCGATCTTGACCACCTCTGAGTCGGCGCGGACGAAGCCCGGGCGCGTCGAGCCGGGGAGCTCCTCGACTTCGACGGTCGCTCCGTCGGGCGCCGCCTCGTGCAGCAGCCGCTCAACCTCGGGCACAACCGCCGTCGGCGTTTGCCCCGGTGCGAGCCGGACGGTGAAGTTCGCCTGCGCCTCGCTGACGACGGTCGTGTTCTTGAGGCCCGGCTTGCCGCCGAGGATGCCGTTGACGTCGACGGACGACTCCGCGGTCGTGCGCAGGTAGAACTCGTCGGCTGCGAGCGGGTCGTACGGGACCGCGCCTGCCTCGCGCAGCACGTCGGCCCCCGGCGGCTGCTGCTCCCAACCTGCACGTTCCTCGTCGGTTACCGGTGCGATGCCGACGCGGAGCGGATCGGGCACGCGGCCGTCCCGCGGCAGGATGCCGGTCAGCGTCTGGTTCAGCGCATGGATGGCATTCAGCGCAGCGTTCCCGTACATGCCGGAGTGCAGATCGCGCTCTCCGGTTCGCACGCGCAGATTGAACGCGGCCAGTCCGCGCGTCGCGATCGACAGCGCAGGCAGGTCCCGCGACTCCATGCCTCCGTCGAAGATCACGCAGGCGTCGGCGCCGCGCTCGTCCTGCTCCAGGAACTCGACGATCGACTGTCCGCCGACCTCCTCCTCGCCGTCCGAGACGACGCGGATGTTGACCGGGAGCGCGCCGGCGGCGGCGAGCAGCGAGGCGGCGTGCAGCAGCATCCACAGTTGGCCCTTGTCGTCCGCGACCCCGCGCGCGTACAGCCACTCGTCGCGGATCGTCGCCTCGAACGGGTCGGACTCCCACAGCTCGAGCGGCGCCGGCGGCTGCACGTCGAAGTGGCCGTAGCAGAGGATCGTCGGCGCGCTCGCCCCATTCGTCGAGGCCCGGATCTCGCCGACGACGAGCGGCCGCTCGCCGAAGGGAACGAGCTCGGCCTCGCCGCCGCAGCGCCGGACCTTCTCGGCGACCCACTCGGCGGCCCGAACGACGTCGGCGGCGTGCGCCGGATCGGCGCTGACGGACGGGATGCGCAGCAGCTCGCCGAGCTCGTCGAACCAGTCCTGCCTCAGCTCGGTCACGCCGGCGAGTCTAGCCACGGCCAGAAACGTGGCCGCGCGACAACCCGAGGAACCAGGGACTGTCCCTGACAACGTCGGTTGTCGCGACAACTCGGGTTGTCAGGGACAGTCCCTGACAACCGCGGTTGTCACGCGCCGGCGGC
>OBLS010001167.1_pt1 | contig 10496 bp, 9 predicted proteins | sample 1519901 | NCBI WGS metagenome assembly OBLS01 (sample SAMEA3113585, study PRJEB22503) | soil metagenome
GTACCTTACAGACATTGCCAACTTCTCACAAGTCACAGAGATCACCATCCGGACACGATGCAAAGAGATTCTTTCTAGCTTCAACCTAGAGGTGCGAGTAAGAGCGGCTGGCTACAGTACTGTTGCCTGCTAGACAAGTTCAATTTTTTAATTCTAGTTTTTCTAAACCGTTTTGTTAGCCCGCATGTTATGCTAAACAAAATACAACAACCAGGCTTGCAATGACCAGATTCATGACTGGTGATAAACCATTTATAAAGGATTGAAGGACAATGATTTTCTTATTCCTTTTGAAAACATTGCAAAAGCCTAAGGTAGCAGAAGCGCAGTTGGATATCTCGTAGAACTAAGCAAGATGGGTGACTGAAAGACAAACATGAATATTGCTATAGCTAATGAAGAGGACTTTGCAAAGTCTTGTACATACTTCTTTAGTTCACTATAGCGATTTCTGATAGTGACTTCCGTGACACCAGCTGCAACTGAAAGCTCCTTTTGTGTCTTGATTTCTCCTGCTTGCAGGCAAGCGATGTATAGTACCGTCGCTGCGATTCCCATCGGACCTTTGCCTGCAGACGCCTGCATTGCAATAACTTGGCGCATGATCTTTACTGCCATCCTCTTAGTTTTTTCGCTGAGCCCTACCTTATTTGCGATACGTGTTATGCATCTTATATGGTCTATTGCAGGAATCTTGGGATCAAAGGTGTGCACAAGGAGCCTGTAGTCGCGTGAGATCTTCTTTCGTGGGACATTACTGGCAGACGATACTTCGTTGAGTGTCCTTGGCGTCTCTAGTTCGCGGCAGGCGAGGTATACTGAGGCAGCAAGCACAGAAGATACCGTCCTGCCTTTTATCAGGTTAATCCTGGCGGCTTTTCTGTAAAAATAAGCTGATTTTTCTATTATTGTGTCGGACAATCCCAGGCTTTCCCTCAAGTGCTCAAGCGCAGGTAGTGCCTGCTTCAGGCTCCTATCATTCGCTGTTTGTATTCTAAAGTCCCATACCCTTATTCTATCAAAGTTAAGACCCTTTTCCTTTGAGTCTCTGCTATTTCCTATTGTAGTGAGCAGTCCTTTGTTATATCGTGCAAGTGAAGTTGCGCCGCCAATTCGGCTCCTGCGGTAGAAGTCATCGACACTAAAGGCTCGCCATTCTTGTGTGGCAGGACTTTCTAGTCTATCAACTACGACACCGCAACGGCTGCAAATAAGTTCGCCACATTCATGATCCGTTACCACGACCTCACTCCTGCATGCGGAGCACATAAGTGGTCCTTGCATTAAGGTAATTTCTTGTAGGACCCAGACACCTATAAACCATTATCTCAGGGCTAAAAACACATTTTCAATAATGCGTCCGCAATACGGAGCACTTCCATTACTACTATTTGGGATCCCATTCAAGTTTTTATCGAAAATGAAGGGTGAAGTATATTTAGAAAATTTATGAGCCATTCAGTTTTGACCTTGGCAAAAATCAATATCTATCAATCCTGTAGTAAATAGTACTGCCAGGAATACTTAGAAATTTGACCTTAAGCTCTTCGTATAATTCATTTTACTTAAGGTAGTACTTATTGCAAGACTTGCGATTAGCCCGACGCTTAGCTTTTCATGATCAAACATATTTTTGCAGCAAGCGCCCTTATCCTTGCTTGTTTAGGCATCTTGAGAGCTGCGAGGGTCTGAACGCGGTACATCGGATATACCCAAACAGAACCACCACGCTATAACACGCACTTTTCGAGCAAATGTTTGCTGTCTGTTCTTTAACCTGTTCTCCGTTTCAATAAAATTTTTCATCTATGAAAGCCTGTTCTTATGAATTTTATAAACGTCAGTTAATCCAATACATAACTTATATTATATAGATAATATATATGAATATGACACGGAGCGATTCGCTTGAGAACGGCTCTGAGGCATTAGAATTTAAAGACGTCGAATTTATCCAATTAAGATATACTGACGTCCTTGGCAGGTTTTTGGCAAAGTATGTTGTTAGTGACACGGGAGATCCAGCTGAACGTGTACATAATGGTATAGCACTGGATGGCTCCTCCGTCAGAGGATTCTCAAAGATAAACGAATCAGATCTTTTGCTTATTCCTGACAGGTCGACCCTGCGGTTAATGCCATTGCCCGGTTACAAGGTCGCCACTGCAATTGCAGACGTTTATGAAGGTTTTGGCAACGGCAGGATGGTTAAAGACCCCCGGCATGTTCCTCAGGTGTTGGAGGAGGAACTAAGTGGGCAGGGACTGACGTGTCAAACCGGCCCTGAGGTGGAGTGTTTTGTTTTTGATGACATTCTCATCGGGGAGAATGGAGGAGCTGAAATCCAATCATCGGAAACGGCTGGGAAGTACCCTATCCGTAGAAAGCACGGCTATGACGCACCTCCATTCCAAGACTCCTTACTGGAATTACGATTTGAAATTGCCAACGTCTTGAAGAAGAACTACTCCATTAAGGTCACTAATCTTAACCACGAAGTTGCAAGCAGCGGCCAGATAGAGATCAACTTTATGCATAGCACAATTACAAAGGCGGCCGACAATGTACAGATATACAAAGATGTTGTCCGAAGCTTAGCCAAAAAGCATGATAAGATTGCAAATTTTATGCCCAAGCCCATCTTTGATGAGAGTAATCCAAGGAGCAGCGAAAACGATAATGGTTCAGGGATGCATGTAAGCGTGAGCCTATGGTCCAATGGAAACAACCTATTTTATGACCAGAATGACTTCTACGCAGAGCTGAGCCAGATTGGACGTTACTTTATTGGAGGGGTGATAAAGCATGCGTCCTCTCTGGCCGCTTTAGTAGCCCCAAGTGTAAATTCATACCATCGCCTGGTTCCAGGCTTTGAAGCTCCAGTGTATGCTGCCTGGTCAAGGGGAAATAGGTCGGTCGTCTTGAGGGTACCAGTGAACGAGAAGCAGAGTGGAAAGTCAAAACGAATCGAATTCAGGGCTCCTGATCCATCCGCCAATCCTTACCTTGCTTTTTCGGCAACAGTTGCTGCTGGAATTGACGGCATCAGGCAGAAGACGGATCCAGGTGATCCAGTTAATGAAGACATCTACAAAATGTCTGATTCAGCACGGAGAGCCCTGGGAATAAAGATGCTTCCTCGCACATTGCAGGATTCGATTGAGGCGCTAGAAAATGACAAGGCGTATCTAAAACCATATTTTTGCAATGAACTGATAGACACATATGTGGAACTCAAGGGCGAGGAGATAGCATTCGCGACAGGTTCCAAAGAGCGCCAATTCATGCTTTACTATGACATCTAGCATATTATCTCTTTGTAGGCCTTACGAGTATAGAGATCGCTATTGACCTCAGCACCGGTATTAGGTCCCAAAGTTAAACCTCTATTATCTTTCTAATAGTTATCTTGAGGAGTTGAATCAGAAGAACTAGAAAAAATTTGCTGAGGTGGCCTCCTGTGATGCGATCTCCATCGCCAATATGCTTCTTGTGGGTAGCACACAAACATAGAACACTCCGAGTTGTATCATCTTTTACATTACAGTGGTACAAGGAGCAACATGCAGATTTGTGGGTCCACAAAGTACGCAAAACACTTATTCTCAGCTTTGCACTCTTATTCGAAAAGGTTATTGCCTCAAGATTCGAGATAAAATGGTGAATTGCATAATCCTGTCAATACTGTCGTTTCGGTTGCTGTGTTGGTTTCAGTAGTTGGAGCTTCATTTTATTATGTTTATGCTACCGATGTAGTGGAGCCATGGCTTGGAATAGAAGGGAGCAATGTCACACCGGCTATCGCGCAAACACTTGGCCTGCAGGAATCTGTGGGCTTTCTGATCTTTTCTGTCGAACCATCTAGCCCAGCAGAGCTAGCTGGATTGAAAGGAGGCGACAGGGTTGTAACTATTGATGGAAGGCCGGTTCTGCTTGGAGGAGACGTTATAACTGCTGTTGATAATATTCAAATTGACGATGCACAAGACATCGAGGCCGAGCTGATTGACAAGACAGTAGGCGACGTTATTGAGTTTAGCGTAATCAGAGGAAGTTCCACTCAAGATGTTGATGTTAAACTGGGTGCGAGGTGATTCATCTGCTGCAAAATATTATAGGTCGATTAAAGGCACTATAATTGATTCTGGGTTATTCCATTAAAAATTCGTTTTTATAATGACAAAACTAATTGGGCAGCAATAATGGGAGACGTTATAATCAAGCATATTGAGCAAGTCAGATTAAGACTTCACCAAGGACTCGTACTGTCTAGCTCTATAGAGCCTGCATTGAAAGTTTTAATATACAAACACCTCAATAAATTTTGGTAAACATTGAACTACGCTAAGCAAGCATGATACTGCTCAGGCACACTGTTTTGAAGATTCATAGACTCATGTAGAGATGTCGATGCTGATATCTGGATACTTCAGTTATGCTGCTTGAGAATGTCTCAAATCGATGCATTGCGCTAACTCTGCCCCGCGCTGCTATACTTTACGTAGAGTTAGTCTGCAAGAAATTACAATCTTGGGTAATAACGTCTGTAAAAGACAGATCGACTCTAACATTAAAGCCGTATATAGAAAAAAGCCGTTTGGTCATTTTACTGGACGCTTCTGTTCACGTTTTGTGATGATCTAATCGACTTGTTGTGGGTGCAAGGATTGGTCTCTCTATCGGACTCTCTTATTCCTCTTTTCTTTACCATTTAATACCGCCTTATTGCTCGACCAATTCAGGCTGTTTGGATTTTACCCGCTACACAAAATTGAGAGTTGCTAAAAAAATCTCCTCAGAAAGCCCGTTGTGGCGCCTCCTGAAAGCAGGTCTCCTCCTATGAAGAGCCCTATCGCACCTGCCATTGTCAGCACCCAGACGATCTTGTTCCATCCAAAGATCTTCTGGCCGTCAAGCCCCATGAAAGGTATCATGTTAAAGAAACCAATAAAGCCATTGAATCTCACTCCAACTAGCAGAATTGGGATTGCAGAGTCAACAGCAGCAAGCACAAGATAGACGCACAAGAAGCCTGTGCCCATTGCTAAGTTAGTGAGAGGTCCAATCAATGAAACCTTGCCGTTGCGAGCCTCACTGAGATTGCCACTAATCATGACGGCCCCCGGCGCTATGAACTTAAACGGAAAGAATGGGAGGGCAGAAATAGCCGTGACCACTGCGCCGTAGAACAACACACGAAATTCTGCCCAAGCCCTGTAGAACTGTGCAAGAAACTTGTGTCCCAGCTCGTGTAGAACGAATGCACTGATAAAGATGGCGAGGAAATCCCATCTGAACTGGAACCTGTACAAGGACAACCCAACAGCTGTTACCAGGGCCGTCGCTATCACCAAGTGAAGAATTTCGACCTTCGAGAAGCGCAGGTAGATCATATTATACAGGGAAGATCTAATGCGCATTTGCGGAGAAGCAGCTGTTCCGTCTATCCGCTCCAGAAATTCACGATCCTTTCCAGGTTGCTCGAGGTAATCCTGCAGAAAAAAGCAGTTATGGTTGGGGGGCAACCGATGAATAGAGCAGAAGGTCTCTTTGCAGTAGCGGCATCTGAAAGGCATTGATTCTTTTGTGCCACACAAATCACAATGCATCGAGTGCAGTATCCCATATGCATTAACCCCTATTAAACGAAGAGGATTATTGTTGTCTATACATCGCCATGCACAATTTATATTCTTAATAAAAAATCGTTTATCACTTCAAATAACGTTCCACAAGTAAAATCTTTTCAGAAAGCTTGCAAACTTTTTCTTATCAAATCCCTCTCAAGAAAATCATGAATTGCGCTTAGGTTGTATATTTTGTGTATCCTCCTCTCTATTTTGTGGAAGCTATTGCACACGTTCCTACATCAAGAATTACTTTGCGCATACAATATCGACTGCGGTGATCATAAATTGAGCTTACCATGGCAAGGTAATCAATATAGACAGCGTATAGATTCGCAAGCTTATGTTAAAAAATTTATTCGCCGACTATTACATCTGAGTGGTGCTCTATATAATGCCTATCAGCCTCATCTTTTGTCAGAAATTCCTTTGCACAATCCCTGCATCGGAAGGTTCCAGACTCATATTCAGACATTGGTCTGCAAATATGGAATTAAGGTGATAATATATAGCTATAACCAGCTATTTAATTAGGCTACGAACTATACCCCGATGTAGGCAAATTGAAAATCGATTATGAGCTTCTAAATTCAGTGTGTGAGGACGTTCTTGCAAAGCACAATTCGATTAGGTGGACAGGAATAGTAAATAAGAACGGTGTCATATTGGCACAGAAGGCTAGAAAAGCGGTAAAGCTTCTGCTCTCAGACGAAGAGAATGAAGAATATGCAGCCACAGCAATCGCTAGACAAAAGACAAGGGGTAAGTTTGAACCCAAGATAGGGAAGATGGTGTACTCATTTGGCCGATATGAATTGATACACCGCGCTACGATACCAATAAACGAAAATTATTATCTGTTAATGACTTTTGACGTTGAAGAAAAGAATTTCGACCAGATCATAATAGACAAGATCTTGCCAGTCATAACCAAAAGCAGGAATCACTTTGTCGCCACAGATGATTTGGTCTGACCTCAGTGTGATCACGCATTCGACTTTGTCTTACGTACATGCTAGAGGATGAAACAAAAAGTAGCATGAGAACTTATAATAGTATTAAGGATGCAACACGCGATTATCATTGTTATATTACTCGATACTTTTTAGTTTGAGGCATAGATCTTAATTCGCACCGCTCAACAAACTATCTGACTAGTAATTTATTTGCCTAGACCTGTCTTCGTTCTTCTCATTTTATTCTGTCAAGATATCCTGGGTTTTCTTGTAGTGCCTTGTTATACGCCTTGTTTGTTAGCTTGTCAGCTTCTTTATTCTTTTCCCTTGGTATCCAGTTGATCTGAATCTCCTTAAACTTGCTCTTAAGGAGAAGAACCTGCTTGTAAAGCGAGATTATTCTTTTTGCCTTCACCTTGTAATCGCCTGTTAGCTGGTTGACAATGAGCTGAGAATCGCTCTTGATCTCAACCTTGGTGGAGCCAAGATTGTTTGCGAGGAGCCACTCTAATGCTTTGGCAAGGGCAGTGTATTCTGCAACATTGTTGGTAGAGTCCTCTGAGAAAGGCTCTCCAGCAACGCCATAATCACTATGAATGGTCCTTCCGCCGCTTTTGACTACAAAAGCATAGCATGAAATGCCACCAGGGTTTATTGGCTGACAGAGGCCATCAAAGTAAACTTCTATCAACAAAACTGAATATTGACTGCCACAGATATGTCTGTGTCGCCTCATTAATAGGGTCGAGCTGCATAACCTCTTGCCATAGCTAATGTGCTTCTGAAGCGATGGATTCATTCGACCTCAAAAAAGACTTTTTGTCTTGGGGGCTCTCAGACTTAGGTCTGTCATACAAGACAGGTGTTTTGAGACTATATAGCTGATTCTAAGCTAAATAATAGACCCAAACTGTAAGCAATAATGGGCTTTTGAAAAATTAATCCGAGGTCTAAAGATCACCATATAAAAACAATACATAACTTTGCCTGTAGCCGTCGATAAGCTACTTTAAAGTGTAGCGTAATGCGAATGAATCTATTATTAGATGTAAAATACGCCGAGAAAAGCAGGGCCAGCTTACCACGTTTGGCTGCAAGTTGAATATATTCTAGATCAGGAGACCAATTAAACAAAAAAGCCGTTATAGCGACCTTTGCCTATGATGCGCCCGCTTTCTCGATCTCTGTAAATGCCGGTCGAGTATTTTGGGACGTAGCCTTCAGGCCTAACAAGATGCGGAGTTCCGTAAATACTTGCCAAAATGTATTCATAGCGCCAAAGAACGTATCTTTCTTGATCTGTCACAAGTCTCTTTATCGGAACTGAGTATTCTGTCTTGCCGTCTGCTAGTAGGATATTATCATGCCAAAGAGGGTACTTCGACCATTCAGAATCAACCGATTCAGGCCTATTTCTCGTAAAGAGTAAAGACGGCCGGTAGGCAATTATTATGCTGAAGATAACCATTGAAACCCCAAGAAAAAAGTTCATCTGTGCACCCATGCTGACAGCTGTTGGTGTATACAGCGTCCACCTGAATTTCACTTCTCCAAAGTAAGCCTCGCCAGGCTGGGGCTGTGAGTAATATGGCAGTATCACAGAATTATGTATAAGCACGATTCCTAAGACGCATATAACTATTGGAACTATTCCTTTCCACACAACTGACACAGCTATAAAAGAAACAAGCATTATTGCTGCTATTTGGATAGCATTTACTTTTTCGTGTATGAAGAACTGAAATGTTGAAGGAAAAAGATGCATAACGAAGAGGAGAACAACGCAGACAATATCTATGACGAGCAGCTTAGACTCATTTCTTTGAAACCAAAGATAGGCCTTACCAGTCCCTTTCTTGCTGCTCCGACGGTTTGGGCTGGAGAAACCCCCCTCTCCTGTTGCCATGCTACTAATGTGGCAACCATTTGCATTAAGCATTACTAGATCGTAACGTTTTTGATGCTGTCAGCTAGAAAGAATTACAGTGCCTCCATTTAGGCTCTTTAAAAAAAAATCTAGCGATATTCCATCGGCTGAGCAGTCGGTACCAACGCCGGCTACTGATACACTTACGATACAGCAGGCACAGGATTTGCTAGAGAGCCTTGAATCTGTAAAGGTGAAAGAACTTTCTGCTCGCCTCGCCCGAGTTAAAGAGTCTGCAGTAGAATCTCTCAAGGTCATCGATATACTGGCGGAAGCTATGGATCGAGAAAACGTCAAGCTTGAGGGCATGGAGCAGAGACTAAAGTCCGTTGTTGAACACTCAAAGAAGACAGTTGTATCCTCGCTCAAGCGCGAAGCAGGCTTGGAGCTTCCCTTACCTCAATCCGCAAATGACGCCAAGAAATTCAAGGAAAGATTTGAAAACATGATGAAGCGCATTGGAGAGGTGAGTGGCTCGCACAGCAAAGTGCTCAACGCCTTTATGAAGAAACACTCAGGCAAGATGAAAGATGAATTTGAATTTCTGACCAAGCTGCTAAATGAGACAAGAGCGATAATTTCAGAATTCGATCGAGACCGTGAGCCCATAATAAGATGTGGAAATATGTTGAATACTGCTCTGCAAAAGATATCATCTATAAAATTATCTGAGTCTTCAGCAAATAACATCGAGAAGGAAATTGAAGATATAGAAGGAGAGCTAAACAAGCTTGAGAGTGAGCTTGCTGCAACCAGTAGTTCCAACGAATTTGAGCAGGCCTCCATCAGCATGCGTAACATAGCTGAAGCAGAAAAGAAGCAAGAAGCGTTCCATGCAAAAATCAAAGATCTCTTTTCCCACTTATCAAGAGCATTTACGAAATACTCTTACGGCATTACAAAAGATACAGAGCAGCGTCTCAGGACTATGTCCCATGAGCCGTGGGAGATATTTTATGAAATAAATGTTGAACCATACTTATCTCTCCTGCTCGAAATTCGTAGGTCAATAGATACTGGCCAAATCCAGCTTAAAGATTCCGACAAGGTACTTCAGTACCTAGATACTATAATAGAATCTCTGCCTGATCTTCAGCAAAAGGCTCAGGCACTCAAGATAGAAATTGATTCATTTCGAGAGCTCAATATAGATATAGTTTACAAACTTAAAGGTCTTGAAGAAAAGATTATGCAGAACACAGAAGTACTAACAAGAAGCAGGCAAGACCTAGAACAACAGAGGCGGCAGGCAAAAGACAAGAAAGAAGAAGTACATGCCATATTGAAGGAAGCAGGTGAGATCTTGGCTGAGCTTACAGGTCAGAAATACTCCCTGAGATATGACTAAGTTTTGTTTAATCCTATTCACAATCCTGTATAAGCAAAAGATTGCCTCCGCTAAAGAGCCTGACATGTTGTCTACAGCTGAAACGATACGGCTTAGGGGACTCTAAGCATGTCGACACGAGGTCATTTTTATTACTGAGAACCCAATTATTTTTGCTGTATTGGAGCTAACTGCATATAGGTGCGTGTCATCGTGTTGCTTTTTTTATTAAGCTGCTGATTGGGCCTCCGTTATCTCCATGATGTCTCTCAAGTGCTACTTCTGTTTTCCGACGAATAAGTCTATCTTTGAAGACGTAATTTTCTGACTCAAGCTGTTATAATGCACACAAAGGTACAAATGAAATCCCACCCTAGTCAATCGTTTTATGCTCGCGTGCACAAGTGTGTCGCTATCGTCGGAGCGGAGAATTCAGATGCGGCTCCGTATGCTGTCGCGCCGCTCGCTCGTTGTTAACGGTCATATTCTATTGCTAAATTTTTACTTTAAACACTGCAACAATTCTGGACAGCCTAATAAGGCAACCGATATAGTTTTGCATCTTATGCACTATCTCCAAATTATGGATATGATTCCGAGACCTGCTATGCACAGTCCACCATAAGATACAAATTGGACTCCAAGAAATGAGCCAAGCA
>OBLS010001169.1_pt1 | contig 10492 bp, 8 predicted proteins | sample 1519901 | NCBI WGS metagenome assembly OBLS01 (sample SAMEA3113585, study PRJEB22503) | soil metagenome
AGATGATTTTGCCATCATATTCAATTAGAGGTGCAGAAAAAACAGTAACTACCTTAGATTCTTGCTGCAGCTGTTTTATCCTGTCAACAATCTGGGGGATCATGGCTCCCTCTAGCCCAAGGGCGCTGCCGCCAAACTTTGCAACTGTTATAGGAGTCATTTGCTAGGAGATCTCTGGGCTAGTTGCAAGTAATTCCCTATATTAAAGATAGGAAATAGGAGAAAGGTATCTTAAGTTATTAATGGCGAGCATCAAAGAAGATACTTCAATTTTTGATATAACTATAACCTTAGAAAAAATAAGAAAAAAGTTAAAAAATCTCTTCGTCTTTTCTGATGCCTCCCAAGCCCGTCTTTATAGTTTCCGCGCATTCAAGGCATGCGCTGCTCGAGAATGGGAAATCCTTTGTGCACTTTTTGCACACAGGTCTCTTGCATTCAGAGCATTCCATTGAGGCTGCCCTTGTGCTGCAAAGATAGCAGAGTGTCATGATACAATAATAGTGCCATTGGTGTCGTAAAAGGTTTTTAAAATATAATTTGCTCTCCACAAATTGACGTTTTTTTCCAATAATCATGCAATATTTTTGAATATTATATATAATACTAAAATGGTTGACGTTTCTATTTCCAAATAGGGTAGAACTCAATTTGACCTCGACATTGCAAGTGCAACTGAAATTTTCAGTGTGAAAATAATCGGTTTGCATGAATAAAAGCTTAAGATGAAAAACGCAAAAAAATAACTGCTAAAGCAGAACACGCTCTTCTTTCATATCTTTTATGAAATTATTGTCACCTCCGATATCGTTAAATCTACTTGCCAAGATATCTCCATTGATAAAATGAAGAGTGTAGTGCAGGCGCCAGACGGGCACATCTTAGCCTGCACCAACAAGAGTGAGCGAGAATGCTTTGACAGGATGCTCTTTGCAACAAATCATGTTTATGGTGAAAATGTTTTGAAAATAAAAAGAGGTGACCTTCTTTTTCTACTCAACCTGGACACAGATACTCTCTACGGCACTTTCCTAGCAAGGTCGGATGGCGCAAAGGACATCATGCCTGAAGCCTGGGAAGGCAGATACCCATACCAGGTGAGTGTATCTTGCAATGGCGAGGTACACTCTCTTGCAGGTGCAAAAAAGATCCTGTCTAGCAATGGGATCACCTGCCACAGCATGCTTAAGGGTGAAATGGCGCAATCGCTTTCTCAGTACCTCAAGAACCCCAATGGCAGTTTGAAGATCTCCAAAAATAATGCAGATGACAATAATCCACGGCTTGAAACTACTACACTATGGGACTATCCGCGGCAGAATTACGGCAAGTCTCAAAAGGGAAGCAACAAATTCGCTGGTGTGACACCAGCGTTTGTGATATACAACATGATCAAGCGATACACAGACCAGGGCGACCTTGTGCTTGACCCAATGGCAGGGAGTGGCACTACCATCGACGTATGTAGGGAGGAGGGGCGCAGATGTATAGCATATGACATTTCGCCTACTAGACCTGATATAACTCAGAATGATGCTCGCAAGATACCGCTTACAGATGCAAGTGCCGAGATGATATTCATTGATTCACCGTATGGCGACAACATTAACTACAATGACCATCCTGGTAACATCGGCCATATTTCTGCAGAGACTGACGAGTTCTATAAAGAGCTTGATAAGGTGATGGCCGAGTGCTATCGTGTGCTCAAACCCGGTAAGGTGCTGGGCTGGCTAATAGGCGATCAGTGGGTAAAGAAAAAATTCACACCCGTTGGCTTTCGAGTATACGAGTGTCTTTGCAAATATTTTGACACAGTGGACATTATATGTGTAGCAAGGAGGAGTCAAACATCTAACTCGGCAATATGGCACAGCCGCGCGCTCCGCTTCAACTTTTATCTTCGCGGCTTTAAGTATCTCTTTATAATGAGGAAGTCGTCGATTGGAGAGTTGCCTGCAAAAAGAAAGGTCAAATGGATGCATTACTCCAGAATCTAGATTCTTTCTGCCGTATGCGTCAACATAATCTGTGCATCTCTTGTTGAAGACAGCAGAAGAGGAATTGCACTGCATGTTTTGACAAACTGTATGCAGCTCATGTGAGCAGTGAGTGGGTGTGTGTAAGTACACATAATCGTTTCTGTGAAGCAATGCAGACCCATAGCATACTTACTCAAATCCTAATTCTAGCTGCTACAGTTGCTCAGACTTAACACACAGGATTAGCAGAAAATATTTGCATCAAGGCCTAGAACTATGCTTGCTTGGCGGCCTACAATGCGCGTCGCAGACTAAGTAAATTTAGAATAAGTAGTTGATCAGCATCAAGCACATCATGTCATCGATCTAAAATTATTGGCCTGCAATTATTGCGAGAATGGTGGCTATTACAGCCACTGCTCCAAGGCTGACGCCAACTACAAGCCACCGCATCCAGCTATGCATATATGGACCCTTTAAGGCCTGTCAGATATTATTATTGTCTTCTGTGGTTGGCGCTGTGCTTTTCTGTCACTTCATCTATCGTCCCGTTCATGGCAGCCTCCGCAATGTCGTTTACATACTCGGTTGTACTTCCAATACCTCCTAGAACGAGCTGTCTGCAAGTTGAAAGTCGCGCCGCAGTAATGTTTCGAAACAGTCTCTTAGCACCATCAATGCAAGCTGCTCATTTTTCTCTATCTTTCAAAGAGATTCCTTTGGTATCTTGTCTTCTTTTAGTTTAATTGCTTTGTTGGTTATACTGTAGGCATGATCGGCAACTCGCTCTATGCTCTTGGCAACTACAGGGTAACTTAAACAATCCAAGGTCTTCAATCCATCTTTTTGGTAGCGATAGGACGTATGTCGACCTGCATGTAAATTGCACCTTCGATGCACCTTTCGAACTTCCCATGATCTGATCCTATCCTCACAGTTGTGGACCAATGAAGCTGCAAATAAGTATATTGGGAGAATAGACTACATTATTACTATATATTGCCTCGAATTCTCAACATACATACACGTTTAGCGCCTTGGGCTTGATGTGCCTGTAACGATATAATGCACAGAATCACCTATATAACAGGCGTGATCTGAAATGCGCTCAAGGTACCGAAGTATTAGCAGAGCAGAGATGTAGCAGCGTGGATCAAAAGATCTTTTATCAGCTTTTTCGTATGGTGTAATGGCTTCTCTCAAATACTTTCTGTAAAGTGCATCAACCGTATCATCCATTCGATACAACTTTTCTGCTGCATTTTTGTCTTTTGACTGCAGCGCCTGAACACTTGTGTGTATCATTTCCCTGACTGTGCAAGACATTTCTAGAACTGCACTCTTGTCGCAATTGGCTATTGAACCCATGGTTTCAAGCACATCGACAATATCGTAGGCATAGCGGCCAAACCGGGAAAAACCATATGCAATTTCCATGCATGATCTGATGAAGCGAAGGTCAGTGGCAACTGGCTGGTAGCGGGCAATCAGCTCAATTGCAAGGTCGCCAACTTCATCCTGTAGTACTCTAAGCTGCTCTGACCATTCAAAGATGACTTTTTTTGTACTTGTCCCTTTTTCATATGATTCGATGGCAGTTGTCACAGATTTCTCTGAAAGCTTGGCCATGTCCATAATGATATTCTGTATGCGGTCTATTCCAAGGTCTAAGAGACGGGTCAAATTACCAAATGTCTATCTTGCTTAGCCGAACTTGCCAGATATGTACCTTTCAGTAAGTTCCTTCTGAGGATTCTCAAATATCTGCTTCGTCGCCCCATACTCAACAAGCTCGCCAAGATACATAAAAGCGGTGAGATCAGACACGCGTGCAGCCTGCTGCATATTGTGTGTAACAATTATTATGGTCAGATCTTTCTTGAGGTTGTGTATCAGCTCCTCGATCTTAGAAGAGGCAATTGGGTCAAGGGCAGATGTCGGCTCGTCCATCAGGATCACTTCAGGATGCATAGCAAGTGCTCTTGCTATGCACAATCTCTGCTGCTGACCGCCAGAAAGGCTCAGACCAGGCTTGCCAAGCTCGTTCTTAACTTCTTCCCAGAGAACTGCGCCTTCAAGACTCTCCTGAACAATGTCTCCAATAAGCCTCTTGTCCTTGATGCCATTGAGCTTCAGTCCAGCCGCTACATTGTCATAGATGCTCATTGTAGGGAAAGGGTTAGGCTTCTGGAAGACCATTCCAATACGCCTTTTGATAACAACAGGATCCACCCTTTTGTCATAAATATCAATGTTGTCAAGAATGACACTCCCCTTTGCAGTTGCACCCGGCGTCATTTCATGCATGCGGTTTAGACATCGGATTAGAGTAGTCTTGCCGCAGCCAGACGGCCCAATGATTGCAGTAGCTGCGTTTTTCTTTATGTCAAGGCTAATATTTTTCAGAGCCTGTTTCATTCCAAACCATGCATTGAGATTTCTAATAGAAACCTTGTAACGATGTTGCAGATCGGCTGTGGGTGGCCGGACATCAGTATTTTCGATGCCACTATCTATTGCTTCATGGGTCACGAATTAGGCTTCGCCCCATGGCTAATTATGTATTATCTATATTCTCTATATAGAAAAACAACAGTTAGTGTAGCCACATTCAGGCAGAAATTGCCTTTATTCCGAATCCTTTTTTGTATGCCAGCATTCTCAGCCCTACACTCATAACAAGAACTAAGAGTATGAGTATCAGCGCAGCTCCCCATCCAAACTCGTGGGCTGACTCATAAGGCTGTGAGGCAAGGCGCCATATCCTAAGCGGCAGAGCATCCACAGGATCGGTAAAACCGGTAAAGAAGAGACTGGTTCCAAGTATCGTCATGATAAGCGGCGCAGTTTCGCCGGCTATTCTTGAAAGGGCAAGGACGATTCCTGTTAGCACCCCACTTTTGGCCGAAGTCAGTACAATAAACATGACCACCTTCCACTTAGGAATTCCTAATGAATAGCCGGCCTCACGGATAGAATTTGGAACTATCTTAAGCGTCTCCTCTGTGACCCGCACAACGATAGGGACCATAATTATAGAGAGAGCAAAAGCGCCTGCCCAGACTGAAAACGAACCAATTGTCAGTACAATGACTATAAAGCCAACAATTCCAACCACAATGGACGGAAGGCCTGTAAGGACATCATTCAAGAATCTAACAGCATAGGGGAACTTGCTGCTGCCCGCAAATTCTGACAGATATATGCCGGCCAGTACTCCAACAGGGGCGCCTATAAGCGACGCTAGACCAATTACGATAAGCGTACCCTGAATGGCGGGACCAATCCCACCTCTTCCAGAACCTATTGCTCCAGGAGGTTGCGTCAAGAATTCTAGGCTCAACGCGCCTGCCCCATTCTTGACAACTTCGACCAATATGCTGCCAAGCGGGACGATGGCGGCAATGACACATGCCATTACAACGCCTGTGGCAATCTTGTCAAACAGTCGGCGCCTAATTGACTGCTTATCCATCATTTGCTGGATCTCGATCCGGCGTCTTCTGCTACCACCATCGTTTGCAGATGTTTCAGTTAATCTTTCATTTTGTTCTGCCATATTATGTCAATCACTCCCTTCCTGGTGAAACTTTTGCGATCTGAGAAACCAGGAGTCGCGCTCCAATATTGATGCCAATTGTAAGCAGGAACAGAACTACGCCAAGGCCAATTAGTGCAGAAACATGAAGTGATGTTACCGCTTCGTTAAACTCGTTGGCAATTAGGCTGGCAAGGGTCTGGCTTGGCGAAAATAGCGAATTGGGGATGGCAGATGCTCCAATAGCGTTTCCAATTATCATAGTCACAAGTATCGTTTCACCTACCGCCCTGCCAAGCCCAAGTATGGCTGCTCCAAATAGTCCGGACTTGGCATATGGAAATATAGCGGTCTTAATCATTTCCAGCCTAGTTGCTCCAAGACTGTACGCTGCCTCTCTTTGGATATTAGGCACTGCCCTTATTACCTCGCGTGAAATTGAAGATACGGTGGGGATTATCATTATTGCCAGTACAATGCCAGCAGTAAAGACATCTAGGCCAAAAGGGGTCCCTGCAAAAATTGGGATTGTTTCGCCAAACGCATGGTTTAATGGCACTTCAATAAAGTCTCGTATCCAGAATCTAAATACAAAGAGCGCCCAAAGACCATAGATTATGCTAGGCACCGCAGCCAACAGTTCTATTACGAAGGATAATGGAATGGACATCCTATGCGGAGCTATTTCTACAATGAAAATGGCTATTCCTAAGCTTATTGGAACCCCTATTGTCATTGCAATACCCGAGCTTATCAGCGTGCCAACGACGTAAGGAAGAGCGCCATAGGACTCACGTCCTTCAACTGCATTCCAGTCTGTCCCTGTTATGAATCCTATTACTCCTTCGCTATAAAACACTTCAGCCGACCCAGAAAATATGGAAATGGCTACAAGACCGAGCAGCAGTAGAGTATAGCTGGCTGCGCCTATCACTATGAAGCGAAATATTTTGTCTCCTGTAGGCGTACTCTTGAGCAAAAAAGACGAAAGCCGATCATGGACTGACTCTTTTTTTGCTCCTATTTTAGTTACTTCTTTTGACAAAGATCCGCGGTTTTTCCTTCGCACATAAATTATCCCTACAGCAGCCACAATTGGCAGTATTACGGCAGCAGCCGCTACAAATGGTACCAGAATTTCTGGAGATGCGGGATCAGTTTCACTTTCTGTGGTAAGGACAGGCTGGCCCTTGTAAGTAAGTGAGCTGAGTGTATCCTGATTTAGTATTACAACATCATCTGGTAATGCTATATATCCCAAATCATCAGCAAATTGCTGACCGCCAGTTATGACCCAAGAGATAAAGTCTACAAGAGCTCTGGCTTTGTCCATGTTATCAATCCTAGGGTTGGTGTTCAGCTCTTTATATAAGAGAATATAAGAGAAGCTAGAGATTGGATAGGAATCCTTGCCGGGGGCATCAGTTGTTGATATCTGCTCCCATGATTCGTCTCCTCTGGGCAGGAGCTTGGCTGTAGAAGCTACTGCAGCGCGCACAGAATCAATAGATGGTTCTACAAAGTTACCTTCTTGATTTTCCAAGTAGGCATATGGCATTCTTGTAGTTAGCGCATATGACAGCTCAATATAGCCGATCGTATAAGGCGTGCTCTTGATAGTGCTTGCAACACCTTCATTGCCAGGAGCTCCGATGCCTGTGGGCCACTGGACTGATTTGCCCTTGCCCACCTGAGCCTTCCATTCATTGCTCACCTTTGAGAGATAATCTGTCCATACAAATGTCGTGCCGGAGCCATCAGACCTATGAGCTACAACGATGTTTTGCGCAGGCAGGAAAAGGTCGGGATTCAGCTTCTGTATCTGCGGATCATTCCATTTTGTAATTTTTCCCAGATAAATACCTGCTAGAATTGGTCCTGTAAGCTTTAATCCCTTATCTGGAACCTCAGGGATGTTGTAGGAGACAATTATGGATCCAATTGTTTCAGGTATGTGTACTGCTTCGCGGGCTTTTTCCATCTCTGAAGAGGTAAGGGGCGCATCAGTAGCGCCAAAGTCCACAATCTTTTCAGAAAACTGTTTGACTCCTCCGCCACTGCCAATCGACTGGTAATTGATGTTTATTTCTGGCTTGATTTTTTGGTATTCAACACGCCAAGCATCAATCAATGGAAATGGGAAGGTTGCGCCAGCTCCATTAAGATCAATTCTCTGCTCAGCATTAGAATTTCCAAGTGGCATGAAAATGCCGGTAAAAAACGCAGACAATAATAATGTCAGCAAGCCTGCAAGGATAGTAAAATTCAGAATTTTGACACGTCTTGCAGACATGGACTATAGTAGTTCGCAAGAACAAGAGGCTTTTATGGCTAGTCCATATGATCTACGTATTCTATATAGTAATATTAAGGAAAAACTATGGAGGTCAGAGTAGGGGCTCAGGAAGAACCAAAGTCTTCGCCCAAATTCACCTACCTCTGGTCATGTAGAGATAAACACACCCACGGTGGCAGAAGCCAGAACCAGTAAAATTGTCATTATTTCGATTCTGGCATCACCATTGCACCTTGCACATCTACTACTTCGATCACTTGTGCTAGTCTGCGATCTCTTAGGATCAATTGCAGTTGCGCCGATCTGCTGGAAAAATTTTTTACAACTAACTTTCTTCTTCTTCTTCTTCTTTTTCTTTCTTTGCATCCGCTTCAGTTGGCTCAGTCAGCTTGAATCGACTTCCGACCTTTATGATAAATGGTCCTATAAACGTCGTCACTATTGTGACTACACCAAGTAGTGGCAGAATGAAAGGAGTGATGGCGTTTACATCCTGTCCGCCCTTGGCAACAATTAGTGACACTTCTCCCTTGGTAGCCGATATTCCAAATCCAGCCCTAAGCGCAGTTGTGCTGTCATAGCCCGCCCTTACCAAAATGCCAGTGACTATCAGGAGCTTTGAGGCAAAGGAGGTCAGTATGAGAATTATTGCAGGGATTATGAATGCAGGGATCAGCGACACATTCATGAGCGCCCCTATTGATATGAAAAATAGCGCTGCAAACATATCCCGCAGAGGGATTGTGATTATCCTTGCCACTGCTGCACTCCGGCTCTCGGCGACAAGTACGCCGGCAAGAAAGGCACCAACCACGACAGACATGCCAAGGCCATTTGCAAGGAATGACAGCCCAAAGGCGATGCTGAGGATTGTTATCAGGAGCAGCGCATAATCATTTGTTTTGCCGGCCCGATCTATTATCCGGGGGACGAACTTGCTGCCTACTATGATTACACTACCGATAAAGCCGCCCACTATTCCAAGAACGATGGCGATGTTCAAAATTGACATGTTACCGCCAGTTGCAACAAAGGATTGCAAGATGCCAAGAGCGCTGATGGCAATTATGTCCTCGACTATAAGCATCCCAAGAATGAGCGTAGACGACTTATCGCGTATTAGGCCGACTTCCTCCAGTATCCTGATCGTGATGACGGTGCTAGTAATTGATAATGCCAAGGCAAGAAAGAGGGAATCATAAAATTGGAACCCAAGGCTTTGGGCGATAAAAAACACTATCAAGAGCGTTCCTAGCACTTCTGCAAGAGCAGTAGCTACGGATATCTTGCCCACCGAGCGGAGTTTGGCTATAGGGAATTCAGTGCCAGTAACAAAGAGTAGCATGATTATGCCTAGTTCTGCAAAAAGATTCAGAGTCTCGGGACTCCGGACAAGGTTGAAAGGTGGAGTATAGGGCCCAATTATCATACCGGCAATAATATAGCCTATGACCATAGGCTGCTTCAGCTTGTATGTGATCGCAAGCATTATCGCCGCTACTACCATGATTACCGCAATGTCCTGGACCACAAAGTCTATAGGATCATTACCAATTGCAAAGAACTGCGGAAAAACAGTATTTCCTGCACTTGTTGTTGCTGCGGAATGGTTCACCGCTATTGTTATGTTCAACATACATAAAAAGACGAAGTTGGGCAGAAGGGGTGGGAGGATGATAAAACTAATTATACAATACCACATTCAACCATTCCTGTTGGGTTTTAAGATCAACAAGTGGCGCCTCATCTACCTCGCGTTTGGTGCAGCTGCATTTCTGATTGCCTATTCCATTGGAGGGGCAGTACCTATGAGTGAGGAGGAAGCCGAGACATTAATGCGTGAGTTCTCGAAACAGATAGAGGGGATTGACCAGAACGGCATCTTTTTGAACAACGTCCGAATCACCCTGATAATGTTTGTACCTGCAGTAGGCTCAGCATTTGGAGCATTCTCTGGTTTTGCAACCGGCTCAATTTTCAGCGCTCTTGCAAGTCAGTCACCTATGCTAGGAGAGGTTTCGCCGCTTGCCATCCTGATAACGCCCTTTGGCATCATGGAAGTATTCGTGTATGGCCTTGCCATGTCAAGGAGCGCGATGCTAATTTACTATCTTCTTAAGAGAATACCTTGGCGTAAATACATCATCCCGACGCTGATAGAACTTGGCATTGCCACAGGGATATTATTTGTAGCCGCAGTAATAGAGTGGCAGATAATAGAACGACTGGGCGGTCTTGACGCGAGTATTGCCGTAGATCCGGTGGAATGATGAAGGTTCTTCTAGGCAGGCCTGCTGTGCCTCATTATGCAATACTTTTAGACAAGGCTTATCGGCTGAGCGAATATTTTGTTACAATTCCACCTATTGACCTACTACTCCTGCATAGATCGATCCTCCAACGATACTTCTTCTTGAGTGCCGGTGAAGTCACATCTAGCCTTACAGGCTTTGGATCACTACTACAAGTGCCACCATCACATGGTTGTTGCGATAAATGACATATGCCCGTCAAGCATGAAGAATATCTCTCTGCGGCAGAGGATGCTTCCCTAAAATAATCTAAACCAAGGTTTTAAGATTTTATAACAAAAAAAGAGGACATAAAGAAGGTGTTATTGGCTTTCGCCACATGCAGGACAGATCTTCTGTGACTTAGGCATCTTTGCGCCACATT
>OBLS010001170.1_pt1 | contig 10492 bp, 10 predicted proteins | sample 1519901 | NCBI WGS metagenome assembly OBLS01 (sample SAMEA3113585, study PRJEB22503) | soil metagenome
GTGGAGATGCTTCTAGGACAACTATTATGTATAAATCGTTTATCTCCCACGCACAACTAAAGGAGTTCCTTTCCTTTTTATTACGCAAAGATCTTATAATTGAATACCACAAAGGGGAAGGAAAATCCCATAGAGAGGAAAGGGCTTCGCTCTACAAAACAACAGAAAAGGGAATCTATCTATTGCACCTCTATAATGAAATGAATGATCTACTCGGGACACAAAAAAAAGAACCATAAAAATGCACTACTCACAAATTCAAAAGCTGTGTACCAAAACCTAAACATGGAGTCCCAATCGTCCCCGACTCTACAATACCCCTTTGCTTATGATGTGTATTGCAGCAATTGTATTCTAACTTCTAGAGCCAATGGAACCCGTACAGTCCTCATATAGTTTAATTGTGGAAGGAATTCCGAATCTTTTACATTTTTACTAACGTATTAGCCATTCACTTTATTATTTCCTTGTTTAACTTCGTCCCTGCCAGCCTTAGGGATACAATAATGGATATCATCGCACCGGAATATAACGCGGCCCCTACTAAAAGACTGCCGCTGAACCCGATAATCATCGACAAGATGGCGGTTAAAACTGTTCCAATTACTGATGCAATGACATTCACACCCCATAGCAGCGTAACGTCCCCTTGTCGATTATCTGTGCCTAGATGTTGACTGTCCTTTTTTGCGAATAATGAAGATATCCTAACTACAGATGGAAACTGAAATCCCATTAACACGCCAGCAGGTGAAAGAAGAGCAAAGGTCAGTCCCATCCTGTAATTGATTTCTGAAGCGATATTATGATTAATGATCTCTTGTAGGAATATATAATAAATTAGTATTATTGTAACCAATAGAGGTATTGAGACAATCATGCCTTTGTGAGGGTTTTTCCCAAAGAGTTTGCCACTTAAATAAGCGCCTACTCCACTCGAAGCCAGAATAGAAAACAGTATAACTGTCAACGCCATAATTGGAGTCCCTAACAACAAGAGGAATTTCTGTATAAAAGTGATTTCAATAACCATGAAACCTAGACCGATAAATATTGCAAATAGTATGAATAGCCAAGAGATAGACGAAGAAGATAGATGGATATTGTTTATCTTCGAATAGTATATCAAAAGTAATGCCAGCACTCCGGACACTGACAAGACCGTTACTAAAAGGAGAATCATTTGCTCTGGAACTTTTTCTCGTGCAAAAAAGAATGGAGAGTCGTCAGTGGGTGGCTCCAATTCTATTATTGAGTTGATTTTTTCGGTTTCGATATTTCGTCCTAACCCTTGTTGTTGTTTATTTGGTTCAAATTGACTATTAACCGTCAGCAACTCATCATAAGGGGGCTGTGCGTAGACCCCAGGCAGTACAAATAGTTCTGCATTGTTCTCTCTTGCCCTCTCGTTTATTATGCTTATTTCCGAACTCGCGAATGGCTTATTTTTAAGCATCACCAAAACGGGATATATTGTTCTGTTTTCGTTGGCTCCAAAATAAAGGCCCGGACGATCCTCAACAATAGCCACATGCCTACTTATTTCTTCAGCATTTTTACCTGTTTCCTGACGGAGCGATTCAACTATCAGGGGCATGAGTCGTGGTAATTCAATATTCCATCTAACCATAACCAACATACCATTATCTTCGTCCAGATGTTGGAGGTATTGTCTAAACGCTTCTACGGTATACAAATAATTTTCTGACAATGCGTAACCTCCGGCAAGCTGAGCCGCCCATGAATCGACAAGCTTTATTGTTATTATATCATATTTTGAGTTGCTCGAACTGATAAACCGTCTTCCATCGTCAATGTAGACATCTACCTCCTTACGATCGTACAGGTTTCCTGCTAACCTACCAAATTCCTTAGCTTTTGATATTATTAGCGGATTTATTTCTACTGCGGTAACATTCTTTGAACCACCTGCTAGTGCAATCAGAATATCCTCTCCTCCCCCACTACCAATAACTAGTGTACTGTTTGCTTTCAGAAGTTCATAAGGTAAATAGTCCATATACTGTTTTACCCATGAAATATCATTAAAGGATCCATTCCATCTAAAAACTGGTGTATCGGCATCTGCATCTATAATTATAGACGCTAATGCTTTGGATCTTCCTGTGTTTTCTGAGCTGGTATTCTGAAAAGCAGCCTCGTTATTGTAATTATGGTGTGTTTGGTTTGTCACATCGATTCGTGAAAATGAATTCCATTGGGTGGAAAGATGTTGATACTCTTGGGGCTTAGCCAGCTGGTAGTACAGGCCTTTGCTGATTCCTGGTTCTATTGCAAACACATTGAGATCAATATTAATTACTAATAGTATAGCTGCTGATCCGAAAACCATAATCCCGTAAATCTTTAACTTGTTTTCGATCGGGACCGATACACCATTTTCCTTGTCAGTTGCCTTCTTTATGTAGCCTTCTGAGTTTCTAACCAAGAACAAGGCCGCGACCAAAGTTGGTCCAAGAACCAGAAGAGAAATTGAAAGTAACACAGATTCCGCTCCCAATACCTGAATGATAGGGTCTAGAATAAGAGCGGCTGCTCCTGCTCCTAAAAGATCAATAAAGTATAGCCTTGTGATTTCTTTAGGCATGCTCAGGTAAATCATGGCAACAGACAGGCCTGCAAAAAAGAAGGGAATAGATGAAGAAAGGTAAAAAACATAAATAAATGAAGGATTAGATGGAATGAGTTGTCCCATTACAAGAAGCACAATTGGAAGAGAAATTGCGAATCCCATTGTAGACTGAAGTACTCTAGAGGGAAGATTTACTTCATTTAACTTCCCCTTCAAAATATGGACCAGTAAAGAACCTATACCTAACCCAAAAAATGCAATCGAAATTACCATAAAAGCATAGTCATACCATAGAATGATTGAAAAGAGCCTTGTTAGCGTCAATTCTAATAACAATACGCTCAGAGACACCATGAAGAGAATAGTCATTAAAAATGCTAGGAGTGGCGAATGCACCAGGATAACATAATCTATATTTCATATAGGTCTTTCTCACAACAAATTAAGATGATACCACAACTAATTTGATAAAACTTCGTGATTCTAAGCAATGCCGGGTACTGTTAATTTTATAAAGTACCAGGCATGTTCACTTCAGCACAAAGTTAGAAACAACCTTTGCTAAGTTTTTGAATCAGAGTCGGCGGGCGACATTTGGTTAACCTTTAGCATCTCTTCGAGCTTTGTTTTCAACAAAGCATTAACTTTTTGACCATCCACTTTACCTCTGAGAATAGCCATACTTCTGCCCATCAGCATCCCAAGGGAACCCATCTGCTTCTCCGTGATTACAGACAAGTTATCCTCCACGATCTTGGAAATTATTTCATCTAACTGGTCAGTATTTAGCATGGCTATGCCTAGTGTATCTATGGCTTGTTGCACCGTCTCTGCCTCTCCTTTCATTATTCTTTCAAAAATTAATACAACAGATTCCTTACCCACTATGCCATCTTCCACTTTCTTAAAGGTATTAGATATTATCTCGTCTGTAAGTACTGAAGTATTGAGACCCTGTCTTTCGAAGCTCACCATATCCTCCGTAAGTTTCGATACAACAAATTTTGGGGGTGTTTTCTTTAATGTTCCCATTACCTTTTCGAAAAGTTCGAAATAGTTGGAATCAAAAATTTGTTCTGAGAGCCTACGACTTAAGTTGTATTTATGGGATATCATCTTCACCGTCTCATCCCAGGATAGGGGCACCCTGGAAGAGAGAGGACCTACCAAAGAATTATCAATAGGAATAGGCGGAATGTCAGTTTCAGGATACATTCTCGCTGCTCCAGGTCTAGGACGACTGTAGACCGTTTTGCCTTCAAAAGTTGCTGCACGCGTTTCAGCAGGAACTCCATTTAGAACAGCGTTTAACCTCTGAACCACGGCTTGAACTGCTTGGTCCAACCTATCAGTCGGACCCCCCAGAATGACAAAAGCATCACTCTTGGAGGATATATCCAACTTCTCTCTAACTGCATCAACTTCTCGCTCGGTAATGCCATAACTGGGCAGCTCATCAGAATGAAATATTCCTCCGAGGCCGTAAAACCGGACCAGTTCTCCTAATTGTTTACCAACCCTTATGTCTGGGTATGGCTCAAAACTAATAATCCCTGCAAAGCCCCTTGCCCTTATTGCTTTGAACCTGCAAGAAGGTTTATCTAGCAACCCCTTGATTATTTTCGAAGGGGATCTGCTTAATATGTCAGTTACATCCTCAATTTTTTTGCCAATCTCAATTTCTTGAGGTTTTCTGTCGTTCTTTAGTCGTGATGAAACTAAAATGAGTCCGTGTTGTCTGAGCATTTCATATTCTATTACTTTTGTCAACTGCTCCAAGCGCTGAACTCCCTTAATTTCTACAACGGCTCCGTCCATTATAGAAATGTTAATGTCTTGTCTGATGCTACCTAGGCCTCGTGTGACTCGTCTTGTCGCTCTTAATAAACGACCCAGCGTATGCGCAACTGCTACAATTTCACTTGGTTTTCCTCCAATGGGCTCAAGGGCAATTTCAATGAGCGGCACGCCCAATCTATCCAAACCATAGTTTCTTATCGAGCCATCATCAGAAACTAACTTTGCTGCATCTTCCTCAATACAAATGCTCTGCACTCCAACGTTGAAGCTATCAGTCTTTAATACCCCGCCGATCCCAATGAGAGCTGTCCGCTGAAATCCACCAGTGTTAGAGCCATCAATAACGATTTTGCGCATTGTATGTACTTCATCGACAACCCTTGATTGTAGGGCCAGGCACAATATTAGTGCCGTCTTTAGTGCCTCAATATTAATTTGATGTGGAGGTTCTTCATCTGCTTCCACTAAGCAACTAGAACCATCTGAAGCGTGATATTTTATGGTTCGCACTTTTTTGTATTCAAAGAGTGCAGCAGGATCATAACCTCCAAGTTCGCTCTGAGTTGGTCGCAGTTTTCGGATAAAGCTAACCTGATAATCCTTTACTTCCTCACAATTGCAGCCACAAAAAAGCTTGTTTTTTGTCGCTAATTGTTGATGGATCTCAAAGCCAACTTTTAGTCCAAGGGATTCTGAATCTATTGTCACTCCAGATGATACCTCCAGTCAACAGCATATCTAAGTTTTCCTTATAAGATGGGGCTGATAAGGGAGATTTCGTATGCTAAATTTTCCTGCATTAATTTCTTGGCAGAGTCCGAGTTAGAGGAATTAGCTAGTACCCACATTGCCTTTACGATGGCAGTTTCAGGTAGCATATCAGACAATGGCACCACACCCATTTCAAGCAGGTCCCTACCTGTATTGTATACAGTCATTCCGGTCCTTCCCCAGATGCACTGAGAAGTCATAAAAATCATTATACCCGCATTCAAGGCTTTTTGTATTTCAGGAAAACAATCTCTGCTTACATGCCCAAGCCCTGTTCCCTCCAGTATAATTGCCCTGTGTCCAAGCTTAACAATGTGGGAAATAAGCTGCGGGTCAAAGCCAGGATGGAATTTCAATAGAGCGGCTCTGGGATCAAAATTAGGTTTAACAGAAAATTGGTGAATCTCACTATTGTGGTTTGACGATCTCTCTTTCTTCCTTATAGACTTCCAGCCGTTTCGTACGCCTACGTATTCATCCTTTATAATAGCAACTGGCTCTACGTCTATTGATTCAAATGCATCTCTTCTGCTGGCATGATTTTTCCTCACGCGTGTACCAATGTGGCATGCGATGGTGTCATCTGATGTGCCAGCATGCATCGCAACGAACACGCCTGTAACATTTGACTTTAGCGCGAATAATGTAGCACCTAACAGATTAGAGGCCGCATCAGAGGAAGGTCTATCAGATGACCTTTGAGCTCCAACTAATACGATTGGAATCGGAATACCCTGTAGGGCAAAGCTGAGCGCTGATGCTGTGTAGTGCATAGTGTCTGTTCCATGAGAAATTATGATCCCACGATAATCATCCGATCTCCACTTTTCAAAAACTTTTTTTGCTATCAATCCCCAATGCTGAGTATTGAGATTCTCACTATATTCGCTAAGGAGAACTTCTGGCTCAACTATAGCATAATCTGCCAGTTCAGGAACCGATTCATAAAGTTCAACAGCAGACAGGGCAGACTTTACGCCTCCTGTTCTGTAATCTATCTTGCTTGCGATTGTTCCGCCAGTACTGATTAGCGCAATCCTTGGGAGATCCCGTTTGACTTTTTCCGCAGAAAAAAGTTCCCATGTGTTCTCTTCCTTGAATTCAAAGTTGGTCGTCACTTTGTCAGTTTCACCATTGGTTGTCCTAATAGGAGTTTCTTGATTTCGAAGTTTGACAGTCTTGGAGATAGATTCGATATTGGATATATCGATTCCTATATTATATCCACTTTTCAATTTGATTACGATATGATCCTTATCAGCAGACTCATATCTAGGCATCAAGATTCCCGACATTTCTCCGTGACGAGTCCTCACTACAACCATATCTCCCGTTGACAGAGCTGCGTGCGTCAACAACTCTAGTGCAGTATTACGATAGCCCTTGAGATTATCTGCATCTCGTGCCAATAATATCACTCTTATCACAGCTATATTGTCTGTGTGTATATGTGTTATACCTAGACACGGGTAAGAAGTTAAGCGGCAATTTATTCAGATGAGACCCGATGCATCAGGATTTTAAAATGTACCCGGAGATATATCAGTCAGATCCTTGAAATAAAATCTTAGCTCCAATAAAAGTCGGGTAATCCGACCTATTCAACTATTTCTATCGTTCTTAGCTGGAATATGGCTAGGATAGCATCTTTAATGTCAGACTTAGTGACATATCCGAAATCCCATGCATCTATAAACCGACGATACTGCTCTTCGAGAGTTCTAGCGATGTCTTCAAATTCTGCCATCGCTTCCAAGGTACAGGGTGTCTTGTGGCCCTTGGCTATCATTATAGGACATCTCTTATCATCTCCAAGTGGTATATACCAGGCATTTTTCGCGAATTCATAGTCATTCGTAATAGTGCTATAAATACGAATCAGTTCATCATTGGACAGTCTCAGCAGATCCATGAACCAGGGTTTCTGTTCAAGATCGAAGAGAGAGGGGATTTTGGTATCGTCTTGAGCCTTTTTTGGAGTGCTATTCTTCCTAGCGAATATCAATAAATTATGTAACCTGAACTTATAAAAAAATTTTTCTTAGGGCGTTAACGCTTTCTCCATTTAATTGGGGAGCGTTGGGGAGTCACGGGAAATGGTTACCGGCTGTGTCAATCTGGATGATCCCATAGAGCATTAGACATTGTAATAGTAATAGTCCGCATTGAGCTCGTGTGGTTTAAGATCGCTGAATATGGATCTCATAAAGCGAATGAGTTACTAAGAAGAGACATGATACGTATCCGTATCTGCCTTCCTTGCAAATAGTGTCTTGATTCTTCTTATTCCGTCCACATCTTGGATGACCTTTACTGTTTGTGGAGTGACAAGTTTTTCCCAGGTCTTTCCTCTGACAATTCTTGACCTAATTTCGGTCGCGGACAGTAATTTTCTGTGAGATAAATGAGGCTCTATTAGCCTTACACCTCTTTCCTTAAACAGAATATTGGTAAGAGGATCGTTTGAAAATACAGCTTGGAATCTAGGTGTTAGAAGTTCTATCTGCTTGGTCCAAAGAGCATGAACTCCTAAGTCTGGGACGGGAATTATAAGTATTTTCCTTATATCGATCTCGCCGTCATTATCCAAAGAGTCTTTGATCATTTCAATACGCTCTCCAGCAGTAAAGGGATTTCTCGCTTCATGACTTTTATCGGCGCTTCCAACGACGATAGTAAGTTGCTCTACTGACTTCAAAGCAAACTTGATTGTGGTAATATGACCCAGATGCAGGGGTTGGAATCTACCGATAAATAATCCTCTATGCAATACATAATGAGGAACTCTTACAGTAATTTAAAGTAAAAATTATTCAACGATAGTAGAATTTTCTGTCGATGTAGCGAATGCAAATGCATTGTTTGTGAAAGCAAAGACTGTCAAAGTACTAGTCTCATTAGATGTTATACAAAACACGTATTGTAAACCGTATAGTGAGGTATTCGCGATCCTCGTTTTTTGGATGATTAATTGACCCTGAGACCAATGCTATAAGTTCACCGGGGCATAGCCAAATGCTTTAGCGACTCATGGATTATTATATATGTCTGTTAGTTCCGTTGTCCTAGCGACACAGGCGCAAAAAGGGCAGGCATGTAATATCCGTGGTAAGGGTTGATGGTTCATATGGCGAAGGAGGAGGTCAAATTGTTCGTACCGCAGTTTCTCTTTCAGCAATAACAAGAAAACCAGTCGAAATTATTAATATTCGTGCAGGACGTAAAGTACCTGGTCTACGCAGACAGCACTTTACTGCAGTCAGAGCGATAGCAGACCTTTTTCATGCAACAGTTGACAACCTGCAAGTCGGAGCAGATCGGATACGTTTCATTCCAAGCCTGGACAAGTTTGAAGAAGGCTCTATGAACATTGACGTACAGAGCGCAGGAAGCATAACTATGATACTTTTAACCCTGATTCCTGCAGTCTCTCTTTCTGGAAAAAGCCTTAGCGTTCGAATTATAGGCGGGACTGATACATCCATGAGTCCCACGGCCGATTATTTACGTTATGTTGTCAGAGAAGCCTTTCAGACTATTGGAATAAAGTTTTGGATACAAATATTGAGGAGAGGATACTATCCTAAAGGAGGAGGTATCATAATTGCAAAGATCGACCCCTGCAACTTACCAGATTCAATTGATCTTCTGACCACGAGACAGTTAGAACCTAGGATTGCCAGCGTATGCTCACAACTTCCTAAGCATATCGGAGAACGCCAGATTTCTTCTGCTCTCTTAAATTTAGAGAAAAATGGAGTTCATTGCAACAATTATTCATTCTCCTTTGAAAGGTCGTTATCCCCTGGTTCCTCTATCCTAGTATATACGAAGTCCGACTTTGGCCCCTTTGTTGGAGGGGATTCAATAGGTATGCGTGGTAAGCGGGCAGAAGAGGTTGGGTCGGAAGCGGCACAAAGATTCTTAGAGACGTATAAAGCCAACGTTCCTGTTGACTTCTTTCTTGCAGACATGCTTGTGCTTCCACTGAGCCTAATGAAAGGAAAGTCACGATATAGGGTAAGTAGAGTTACGGAGCACCTAAAAACAAACTTGCATATTGCAAGTCAAATCGTTGGCTGTAAATACAGTATCCAACCGGCTGAAAATACATATATAATCAACGTAGATGGCACGGGGTAATTTCATTTTATAAACTTAGTCTACCTTAATTGTATCCTCAACTATACAATCTGCAAAAAATAGATCACTATTTTATGCTGCTACTGTTATCGCCCTCAAAATAGGTTCCCTCTGCTCTCTTTTTTAAGTTACGAATATCCCTTTTTAAGGAATGAATATCTTTTGCTAACTCGTTTATTTCACTCCTGGTAGGGAGATTTAAGGTTTGAAGGCTATTTTCAATTAGCTGTTGAATAGACTTGAGTAATTCCATCTGGTCATTTGATACTTTATTGTAGACCCTGGGAAATTCTTCTGAGGTAAACAGAGCGGTAAAAGCATCTTCGAATGCTTCAATTATAACCTTTCTGTAATTCTCAAAGTCCTCCTTTGTGTTGAAGGTTTTGGGTGCTCTATCTGTTGTTTCCTTTAACGCGTTAGAATAAGCGTTTTTCATATGAGACCAATATTCGTTAAGGTCGACTTGTAGCTTTAGTAAAGTCTGATTTATACTCAACATTCCCTGCAAATAAGGGTCAATTTCTTGCGAAAAAGCATGAAATGGTCCTATGGTAGGTAATTTGAGCAACTCCGACCAATTATTAATTAGATGAGCCATTCTATCTTCTTGTGAATCCTGTTTTGCTGTAGATGACACTTCCTTACGGTTCAAATTGGCCTATCCATCTTTAAGTATTTCCTTCAAATCAAGACGGGTCCCTCCTTTTTGCTTTTATCTACCATCAAAACAGCTGAAAGTCAGACCTTACTCACATGGATGCATCCACCGATCCAAATCAGTACAATGCAGTATCAGAACGTGGAATTGTTATTTCTGCTGTCTGGATGTCAAATAAATTTACATGTACTTCCTATCTTGTCTACCTGATTTTGATAGCAGCATTAGTAAAAATAAAAGAAAAAATTTTTGGATTGTCCAGATTTATATTTTCCCTAATGCATTTTGCTCTAGGTGGCGTTTAAGCTCTGGATTTGGCCTCGACTACGATGTCATATTACCAGCCGACATATTGCCCATTCCTGTCATGTTGCCGCCCATCGCTGTCATATTGTCACCTGTCATATTCTGAGCTATTACTGGAATAGCCGTAGAGACTGAACCAATGACTGCCGCGATGCCAAATGCTGCAACGATTGCAACTGCCGCCAGTAGGATTTTTGTATTCATTTGCGTCCTGTTCTAGC
>OBLS010001171.1_pt1 | contig 10485 bp, 11 predicted proteins | sample 1519901 | NCBI WGS metagenome assembly OBLS01 (sample SAMEA3113585, study PRJEB22503) | soil metagenome
GAGGCCCTTCTCGACGTGGGGCTGGTAGACGGTCGTGAGGGGCGGATCCGTGCGCGAGGCCTCGGGCACGTCGTCGAAGCCCACTACGGAGAGGTCCTCGGGTACGGATAGCCCCCTCTTTTTCGCGGCTTCGAAGACCCCGAGGGCGAGCTGGTCGCTTAGAGCCAAAATCGCCGTCGGACTAGGCTCCCGCGCCAGTAAAACCCCGGCAGCGATATCGCCCTGCTCCGGTGCGTTGCCGGTGGCCTCGTAGACGGGCATCTCTCCCCACGCAAAACCGGCCTCCTCGACGGCAGCCCTGTAGCCCTCGAGCCTCAGACGGCTGGGCCGGTAGGTCGCCTCCCGCTGGCGCTCGAGATCCGCGAGCTTGCCGCTCGCATCCCGGCCGAGCTCGAAGGAGACCACCCCGAGACGCTCGTGCCCGAGCCCAAGGAGGTGTTCCCCTGCGGCCCGCGCGCCGCCGACGTCGTCCGTCTCGACCGAAGGTACACCCTCCCGCGGCGGCTGCTCGACGAGCACGACCGGCATGCGGCGCTCCAGCGCCAGGTCCACCAGCGGATCGTCCTCCGCAAGGCAGTAGATCACGAACCCGTCCACCGCCGCCTCGCCGACCGCCTTGGGATTTCTCCCCTCCCTCAGAGGAGCCGGTACCAGCAACAGCCCCAACCCCGCCTCCTCGGCGGCTTGCGAGACCCCCTCCAGAAACATGACCGCCGCAGGGTCCGCAAACGCGTACGATAGCGGGTCGGCGTAGACTACCCCCACCGCGCCAGATCGCCCGCGCCTAAGACCCCGCGCTACAGGATCAGGGCCCGCGTACCCGAGCCTCCTGGCCGCCGCGAAGACCCGCTCTCTGAGCTGCGGCGAGCCCCCACCGCGCCAGACCGGCCGCGCCTCAGACCCCGCGCCACAGGATCAGGGCCCGCGTACCCGAGCCTCCTGGCCGCCGCGAAGACCCGCTCCCTGAGCTGCGGTGAGAGCTGGTCGGGACGGTTGTACGCGTTGGAGACCGTCGCCGCCGATACCCCAACCTCGGCCGCAACCTCCTTTATCGTCGCTCGCTTGATAGCCTTCTTCTTTCTACCGTTGACACCCACATGCAGCATGCTATCATACCTTAAACGATTTAGTAAATCGTTTAAGTAAGAGACGTTCGCTTGGAGGATCGAGGAGGCGAGGCGGTGATTGGGTACATGAGCATCGAGGAGCAGGTCGACAAGGACTTCGTGCGTGCCCGGCACCGGGCGCTAGCGGGACGAGTGGTGGCATTGTTGCGAGGGGAGGGTGAGGATCTGCTCTCCTTCGACGAGGTCAGGAAGGCGTCGCGGGCCAATGCGGGGTTGCGTCGGGGCCGGAGGGAGGTCGAGGTTCGAAGGATAGTGGGGAGCGTCGGGCGCTACCGCCAGTTCGACCGCAACTTCATGCCCAGGAAGGCAAGCCTGCGGGACAAGTGGGAGCGGGTGGACCGGGCGTTCGTCCGCGGGGAGGAGCTACCGCCGGTCAGCCTGTACAAGATCGGGGACAGGTACTTCGTCGAGGACGGCAACCACAGGGTCTCGGTCGCCCGCTACCAGGGTGTGGAGATGATCGACGCCGAGGTCACGGAGCTTCTGACGCCCGTGGGAGGCTGGCGACCCGAGAGCCGGTAGGGTCGGGGGTTATCCGTGTCCGAGGGTAAGGAAACGCGCCGATGGGCGGCGCTCGCCCTGTTGTGTGTGGCGCAGTTCGTGGACGTACTGGACATCAACGCCGTGATCGTCGCCCTGCCCGTAGTGGGGCGGGACCTCGGCTTCGCGCCGGAAGACTTGCAGTGGGTCATCACGGCCTACGTGCTCTTCTTCGGGGGGTTCCTGTTGCTGGCGGGGAGGCTCTCCGACCTCTACGGGAGGCGCAGGATGTTCGTGTTGGGGCTCGTCCTGTTTACTGCCTCCTCGCTTGCCTGCGGGCTGGCTGGCTCGCCGCCAATGCTCGTGGCCTTCAGGGCCGCTCAGGGCCTCGGGGCGGCGATCGTCGCCCCGGCGGCGCTCGCCATCATCTCGAGTACATTTCCTGAAGGCCGCGAGCGGAACCTCGCCATGGGCGTGTGGACGGCGGTGGCGGCCGGCGGGGGTGCGGCCGGGCTCGTCCTCGGCGGCTTCATCACCGACAGCCTGGGGTGGTCCTGGATCTTCTTCATCAATGTGCCCATCGGCGTGGTGAGCATAGCGCTCTCTTTCGTCCTGCTCGAGGCTGGCCGTGGGGAGAGAGCGGCGCGCCGGCTCGACGTGTGGGGGGCGGTGACCGTCACGGCGGGGCTGTTCCTGCTCGTATACAGCTTTACGCAGGCGGAAGAGGCAGGCTTCGGCTCCCCCTTCACTTTGGCCGCGGTGGCCTTCGCGCTTGTGCTGCTCGCGACCTTCCTCTTCGTCGAGCGGAGCGTGGCGGACCCGCTGGTCCCGCTCCGGGTCTTTCGCTCGCGGGACTTCTCCGGCTCGGCTCTGGTGGCCTTCGCGAACACGGCGGCGACGAGCCCGGTGGGCGTCATCGCCGTCCTCTACCTGCAGGAAGTTCTCGGCTACTCCCCGGCTCAGGCAGGGCTCCTGGGTTTGCCCTTCAGCCTGTCGGTCGTGGTGGGCTCCTTCCTGGGTTCCCGTCTCACGGGGAGTCTCGGCGCGAGACGCACCATGGCGCTCGGGCTGCTGGGCATCTCCGTCGCGACGCTGGTCATCGGCGGCATATCGGCGGAGGGTGGTCTGACCTACGTGATCTCCAACGCCGCCCTCTCCGGGCTCGCCCTGGGCTGCTCTGCGGTCGCCTCGACGACCCGCGGGACCTCGGCGGTAGAAGAGGGGGAGCGTGGGCTCGCCTCCGGGGTACTCAACTCCTCGGCGCAGATCGGCACGGCCCTCGGCCTGGCTCTTCTCATCACGGTCGCAGCGGCTCGCACGGAGGCCCTGACAGGCGGCTGGGTTAGAAGGGGGGGAGCGCGGGCTCGCCTCCGGGGTACTCAACTCCTCGGCGCAGATCGGCACGGCTCTCGGCCTGGCTCTCCTCATCACTGTCGCAGCGGCTCGCACGGAGGCCCTGACGGGCGGCGGGGTGGCTACCGCCGCCGAGCTCGTCGAGGGGTTCAGGACCGCTTTCTACGTCGCTGTGGGGCTCGCCGTGACTGGAGCTCTGGTTCCGCTGTTCCTGATGCGCGGCGAGGGACGGATGGCCGGCAAGGCAGACGCGTGATATCGCCCGGGCCTGCTACCCTCTCGTAGGATGGATGCTATGAGAGACGGCTCGATCACCGGTCGTTCGCTGTCGGCGGCGCGGCTTGCGGTGCTGGGGATCTTCTTCCTCAGCGGCTTCGGGTTCGCGAGCTGGGCGGTCCGGATACCCGCGGTGCAGGAGAAGCTGGGTCTGGGTGAGGGGCTGCTGGGTGTCGCGCTGCTCGGGATGTCGGTCGGTTCGCTCGTCTCGATGCCGCTCGCGGGTTGGTTCGTGTCCCGCCTGGGCAGCCGCCCGGTGGTCGGGGCGACGGCGCTGGCGTACTCCCTGGCGTTGCCGCTTCTGGCCATAGCCCCCAGCCTCGCGTTGCTCCTGCCGGCTCTCGCCCTCGTCGGGGCCGCCACCGGGTCGCTCGACGTCTCCATGAACGCCCAGGCGGTCGCGGTCGAGAAGGGGCAGGGGCGCCCGATTATGTCCTCCTTCCACGCCGCGTTCAGCCTCGGCGGGCTCGCGGGGGCTGCCGCCGGCGGCGCCGTCGCGGCCGCGGGCGTCGGCGTGGCACCGCACCTCGCCGGTGTGGCCGGCCTCTCTCTCGTGGCGTTCGTGATCGCCTACGGACAGATGCTGCCCGCCGGCGTCGACAGGGGCGAGGGCGGAGAGCTCGCCTTCGCCCGGCCGACGCGGGAGCTGGCGGGGCTCGGCGTGATCTCCTTCTGCGTCCTGCTCGGGGAGGGCGCGATGGCCGACTGGAGCGCCGTCTACCTGAACGGCACGCTCGGGACGGGCCCAGGCCTCGCAGCCGCCGGGTTCGCCGCCTTCTCGGCCACCATGGTCGCCGGACGCCTCCTCGGGGACCGGCTCATCGCGCGCTTCGGTCCGGTAGCGCTCGTGCGGGCGGGAGGAGCTGTCTCGGCGTTGGGGCTCGGGGTCTCCCTCACGGTAGCACAGCCTGTGGCTGCCCTGGTCGGCTTCGGCTGCGCCGGGCTCGGGTTCTCGATCATCTTCCCTGCGGCCCTCAGTGCTGCCGGGCGGGCGAAAAGTGCCGGTCCCGCCATCGCCGCCGTCGCGACCACAGGCTACTTCGGGTTCCTCGTCGGCCCACCTTCCATCGGGTTCGCGGCTGAGGCGGTGGGCCTCGGCGGAGCTCTCTTCATCGTCGTCGCCCTGAGCGCTGCGATCGTGCTACTCGCGGGAAGCGTGGGCCAGGGACACCCGAAACAGAAGAAACGCCCTGAGGTCCCTTGATGGAGATCCTCGACATACCGAACGTGCCGCCGCTCGCGGCCGCCGAGCTACTCGTCGCGGCGACTTTGAGCTGGATCGGCTTGAACATCCACAGGAAGGTGCGCGACCCCAAGACGCCGCCCGCGGAGGGCGTTATGCTGGATCTCGGCCTCGGCTTCGTCGCCGTTACGGTTGCTGTGCTCTTGCTGTCCGCATCCGCGATAATCCTGTTCTGAAGCGCTCTGTATGTTCCGGCGTCCCTAGGGAGCTTCCCCGCTGGTGGTAAACTTGCCCGCGCCTCGGAGCGGTAACGCTCTCTTCGGGGCGTCAGCCATTCACGCAAACGACGGAGGGATCGAGATACCGCCGAACGGCAAACCAGCTACCGACCGGAGCCTCGGACGGCTCAACGACGCCGCTGGACCTTTCCCCCCGACGGGGCTCCTGCTGCTCTCCGTAGGCTCCGTCCAGCTCGGCGCCGCCATCGCGAAAGGACTCTTCGACGAGCTCGGCCCGACGGGTACGGTCTTTTTGCGCATCGGGTTCGCGGCGCTCGTTCTGCTCGCCCTCTGGCGCCCTTCTCTGAAGGGCTACACCCGCAGCGACTACCTCGTCGCGGCCCTCTTCGGTCTCGTGCTGGGGGCTATGAACCTCACGCTGTACCTGGCGCTGGACAGGATTCCCCTCGGCGTCGCCGTCACGCTGGAGTTCGTCGGACCTCTGGGCATCGCGGTCGCGGGCTCCCGGCGCCTGCTGGACCTGATCTGGGCCGTCCTCGCGGCGGCCGGCATCCTGCTCCTCGCACCGCTGAACATCCTGGGTGACGCCAACCTCGACCCCGTCGGCGTGGCGCTCGCGCTCCTTGCTGGGCTGTTCTGGGCCTCTTACATCCTCCTTAGCGCTCGCACCGGCAGTGCCTTCCCCGGCGGGACGGGGCTAGTCATCGCTCTGTGCGTCGCCACCGTGGCGCTCGTACCGGTCGGGATCTCCGGCGGCGGCTCGGCGCTCCTAGACCCGGGGTTGCTCCTCGCGGGCTTCGCCGTCGCCATGCTCTCGTCGGCGATCCCCTACTCCTTCGAGCTGGAGGCTCTGCGCAAGCTGCCCGCCCGCGTCTTCGGGGTGCTCATGAGCCTCGAGCCCGCCGTCGCCGCCCTCATAGGCTTCGTAGTCCTCGGGGAGAGGCTGGGAGGACGCGTGGTCGCGGCGATACTGCTCGTCACAGTCGCGGCCGCCGGCGCCTCCCGGTTCAGGGAGAAACCCGGCTAGGATGGCCCACGTATACCGGAGAAGGGGATGTCGTTGAAAGGCGGGTTTTCTCGTGCTGACCTCTCTCGCGCGCGGCGTGAGACCCCGGGGTGCGAGGAGGTCGTGCACTTCAACAACGCGGGAGCCTCGCTCATGCCCGAGCCGGTGGTGAATGCCACCGTCTCCCACCTCAGGCTGGAGGCCAGGATCGGGGGCTACGAAGCGGCCGAAAGATCCAGGGCCGCCATCGAGCGCGTCTACGACGCGACTGCGGCCCTGATCGGCTGCCACCCCGACGAGATCGCCGTGGTCGAGAACGCCACGCGGGCGTGGGACATGGCCTTCTACTCGGTACCCCTCGGTCCCGGCGACCGCATCCTGACCGCGATGGCCGAGTACGCGAGCAACTACATAGCCTATCTGCAGCTGGCGCGCAGGACGGGCGCGAAGGTCGAGCCCGTCCCCAACGAAGAGCATGGCCAGCTCTCCGTCGAAGCCCTGCGCGAGATGGTAGACGAGCGCGTGAAGCTGATCTCTATCACCCACGTCCCGACCAACGGCGGGCTTGTAAACCCGGCAACCGAGGTAGGAGAGCTCGCGCGCGAGGCCGGTATCCTCTACCTGCTCGACGCCTGCCAATCGATCGGCCAGCTCCCTGTAGACGTGGAGGCCATCGGTTGCGACATGCTCTCGGCGACCGGCCGCAAGTACCTGCGCGGCCCCCGGGGTACCGGCTTCCTCTACGTCCGCCGCGATATCCTCGAAGACCTCGAACCGCCCTTCCTCGATCTGCACGCCGCGGAGTGGACCGGCGAGAGTGCCTTCGAGATAAGGCCCGACGCCCGGCGCTTCGAGAACTGGGAGACGAACTTCGCGGGCAAGGTGGGCCTCGGCGTCGCGGTAGACTATGCCCTCGGGTGGGGGATGGAGCCCATCTGGGAGCGCGTCAGGACCCTAGCCTGGGACCTCCGCTCCCGGCTGGATGACCTTCCGGGCGTAGAGATCAGGGACCTCGGGGCCGAGCGGTGCGGTATCGTCACCTTCACCGTCGAGGGAACGTACGCCGGAGACGTGAGCCGCACGCTATCGGAGGAGGGTATCAACACCTCCGTCTCGCCCGCCAGCTCGACCCTTCTCGACATGCGAGACAGGAACCTTGACGCTCTGGTTAGGGCCTCGGTCCACTACTACAACACCGAAGAAGAGGTAGCCCGCTTCTGCGAGGTCCTCGAACGTAGCCTCTCCAGGGTATAGCAGGCTTTGCACCGCGGGTCGGTCTCGAACGACCGAACCTAGAGAGAGCCCAACCAAACGTCGCGCCAGAGTTACAACACATCCTGGCCGCCTCCGGAGAGCTCACCGTCGGGATCTCCGTCTATGCTAACCCTGAGCAGCGCGAACGCAGCCCAGCGGGCCACCTCCTCGGCCTCTGCGGCCTGCAGGCCGCACACGTCGCGCAGCACCACTAGCGACTCGATCCCAACGCAGAGGCACATCGCCGCTACCAGCCGCTCGAAGCTTCCTTCGTCCATCCACTCCTGTGCCGGCGCCAACGCGTTCCGAAGCCAGCGCACCCGCCGACCCGCCCGTACGCTTCCCGTTCCTTCCCCGCGCTCCACCGACTCTCCCGGCGGGCGCTCGAGGCCGCGTCGCAGCACAGTCCGGTACGTAGCCTCGTTCGCAACGTACGACGACCATATCGTCTCGAATGTGGCCGCAAAGCGACCCTCGAGGTCCTCTGGCAACGCCTCGACGGCCAGCGCCGCCTCCAGATCAGGCACGATGACCTCCGCAAGCAGCGACTCTTGCGTGGGGAAGTACCGGTAGGCGGTAGCACGCGAGACGCCCGCCGCGTCAGCTACCTCGCTCACCGACGGCGAAGCGCCGCCGCGCACCAGCCGGGTAGCCGCCTCGATCATCGCTCCTCGCGTGCGGCGCCGAACGTTGCTGAAATCTCTCTCCTTCTCGTCTTGACGGGAGCTGCCCATAGGTGTAGTGTACAGCTGTGTCAAATTGAGACGGCTGTCTCAATAAAGAGGTGGTGATCGACACATCGGGAAAGGAGGACCGCCATGAAGACCGGCGCCCAACGTGCCACGGGGCGTCCGTACGTCCGCAGCGCTGAGCCGGACAACTCGTTCTGGTACCTTGGTCAGTTGATGAGCGCCCTCGCCGAGGGCGAGAACACAGGGGGGAGGTTGACGGTGTACGAGATCCTGTTCCCCGCCGACTCGGGGCCTCCCCTGCACGTCCACGAGCGGGAGGACGAGGCGTTTTACGTACTGGAGGGTGGATTGAGCGTCCGGATGGGTGATGAGGAGTTCGAGGCTTCGCCCGGGAGCTTCGTGTTCCAGCCGCGCGGCGTCCCGCACACCTTCAGGTCCTCCGGTGACGGTGCCAGGGTGCTGTTGTTGGTGGTACCGAGCGGGTTCGAGGGTTACTTCCGAGCCTTGAGCCGACCGGCTGAGGCGATGATCCTGCCGCCGCCCGCGGGCCCACCGAGCGCGGAGCACATCTCGGCAATGGAAGCCGCCCTGGCGGAGCACGGCTGCAGCTTCGTGCGCGAGGGCTGAAGCAGAGTCGTGCTGGGCCGTTCAGGTTCGTTCGGAGAGCAGTGCGGCCACGTCTGCGAGGTATCTGGATGGATAAGGTCTAACAAGAGGCTCCCACCAAGCGATGGGAGGCGGTAGGCTCTGCGTAACCACCGGAGTCGTTAGGGTCCCGCTACGGCTCTTGGTTCAAACCGTACTGCTGGCGCAAAGCTCCTCTAGCCCTGAGAATTGCTAGGTGGCATGTCCAGCGCCAGCAGCGGTAGTATGCGCTCGCGGCCGTCGAGCTTGTAGGTGGTCTCGCCCACCCGCCTCGCGCCCATCCGCCTGTAGAAGCCCTCTGCGTTCGGGTCCGCCTCGATCCCTAAAGTTTCGGCACCCAGATCCGCAGCCCTGCCCGCGGCGTGCTCCAACAGCGCGCGACCGACCCCCGTGCCCATCCGCTCCGGAAGCACCCACAGGTGCTCGAGCTCTATCCTACATCCCTCCCCGACAAGGGCGTAGAAACCAACTGGCTCCCCTTCGACGAGGGCCGCGTAGACCTCGTTCCCTTCGACGAACTCGGGGGTAATGGTAAGTCCCTCCCGCCAGCGCTCCATCCAGCGCTCGGGATAGCCCCAGTGGCGCTTGGCGGCGTAGGCGATGAGGCTGAGCACCCCGGCATCGCCCCGTCCAGCCCTGACTATCTCCATGACAAAACCTGATACCTGAAGCCTACAAAGCTACTTCGTCCACTCGCGCGAGACGACGACTTCGACATCTACGGGGACCTTCTCCAGGACCTCCTCGCCGGCCCGGATCATTGCCCTCCTCGTCCTCTCGGAGACCTCGTCTGAGATGCCCTCCTCGCACTCGACGACGAACTCGTCGTGGATGCAGTTTATGAGGTGGGCGTCGAGACTTTCCAGCTCCTCTCGCACGTAATCTAGAGCGAGCTTGGTGATGTCGGACGCTGCCCCCTGGATGGGATAGTTCATCGCCTCGCGGCGCATCGCCCCCCGGTCGTCGGCAACGGGGTCCTTGCCGAACTTCCTCACACGCCCTGCGAGGGTACGCAGGGTGCGGTCCCTCATGGCGCGGTTCGCCGTGCGTTGCAGGAAGCGCTGGACCCTCGGGTAGTTGGCGAAGTACTCGTCTATGAGCTGGCGGCCCCGCTCCTCGTCGGTGCCGAGCTGGGCCGAGAGGCTCCTCGCGCCCCGGCCGTACATCAGGCCGAAGTTAATGCGCTTGGCGTCCGAGCGCTGCTCCCTGGTTACCTCCTCCATCGGCACGCCGTACATCGTCGCCGCGGTCAGACGGTGCAGGTCGTCTCCCCTCTGAAAGGCCCCGACGAACGCCGGGTCGTCGGAGACCTCGGCCAGGATCCTCAGCTCTATCTGCGAGTAGTCGGCGATGACGAGGACGTTGCCCTCCTCCGCTACGAAACAGCGCCTGAACTCGTCCTCGTGCGGTATCTGCTGGATATTGGGATTGGTGCAGGCTAATCTTCCGGTCGGCACGCGGCACTGCAGGAAGTTGGCGTGGATGCGCCCGGTCTTCGGGTGGATGAAGCTCGGGTAGGTCTCCAGGTAGGTGCCGAGCTTCTTCTGCAGCTCGCGGTACTCGAGGAGCGCTTTGGCCGCCGGGTGCTCGATCTTGAGGAGCGTCCACACCTTCGTGTCGGGGAGCTCTATCCCTAGAGTGCGGAAGGCGTCGGTGATCTGCTTGGGGCTGTTGAGGTTGAGGCGGGGCCCGAGGCCCTCAATAGAGTGCGGAAGGCGTCGGTGATCTGCTTCGGGCTGTTGAGGTTGAGGCGGGGCCCGAGGCCCTCAAGCGGCAATACCCCTTCCGGCGGCGGGAAGAAGGACTCGAGGTGCTCCGCCGCCCGGTCCCTGCGCTCGCGGACCGTCTTCTCGAGCTCCTTCCAGCGCGCGACGTCGAGCTTGACGCCCGCGAGCTCCATCTCGGAGATCGCCGCGACCGCCCCGAACTCCACCCCCGAGATGTAGCCGAGCCCTTCCTCCTCCAGCCTCTCGGCGAGCCGCTCGCGCAGGGGAAGCAGGATCGCGGCGTCCCGCGCGGCGTACTCGAGCTGGGCCCGGCTGAGCTCCCCAGACCAGTCCGCGCGCTGCTCGGACTTGTCCACGGCCTCGTCCAGATACCGCTCCGCCACGGCCTCCAGAGCGTAGGAGGCCCCGTACTCCCCGCCGTCGAGAAGCTGCGCGGCGAGCATCGTGTCGAAGATGGGGGAGAGCGAGATGCCGTGCTCGGCGAGCAGGAACTGGTAATCGAA
>OBLS010001172.1_pt1 | contig 10485 bp, 11 predicted proteins | sample 1519901 | NCBI WGS metagenome assembly OBLS01 (sample SAMEA3113585, study PRJEB22503) | soil metagenome
CGACGGGCACCATCTGGTCGCCGTGGCCGCCGAGCACCATCGCGGTCACGTCCTTGATCGACATGCCCGTCTCCCACGCGATGAAGGTGGAGAAACGGGCGGTGTCGAGGATCCCGGCCATCCCGAACACGCGCTCCTTCGGCCAGCCGGAGACGTTCCTCGCCACGTGGCACATCGCGTCGAGCGGGTTCGAGACGACGACGACGATCGCCTCGGGGCTGCTCGCCACAACGTGCTCGGTGACCGACGTGACGATCTTCTCGTTCGTGGCCACGAGGTCGTCCCGGCTCATGCCCGGCGAGCGCGGGAGCCCCGCCGTGATCACGACCACCTCCGACCCGGCCGTCTCCTCGTAGCCGTTCGAGCCGACCACCTTCGCCTCGTGCCCGAGCACGGCGGCCGCCTGGTCGATGTCGAGCGCCTTGCCCTGGGGCAGGCCCTCCTTGATGTCGACGAGGACGACGTCGGCGTAATCGCGCCGCGCCAGCTCCTGGGCACACGTCGCCCCTACGTTGCCCGCGCCGACGACGGTGACCTTGTGCCTCACTGCTGGACCTCCAGCTTCTCGACGATCGCGGTCGCGACGTCGCTCGTGCCGACGGCGCTAGGATCGTCGCGCGTCGGCTTCATGTCGTAGGTGACGCTCGTCCCCTCCGCGATCACGTCGGCGATCGCGCGCTCGAGCCTGTCGGCGGCATCGGGCTCGTCGAGGTGGCGGAGCATCAACATTCCGGAGAGCATCATCGCCATCGGGTTGACCTTGTTCTGGCCGGTGTATTTCGGCGCTGAACCGTGCGTCGGCTCGAAGATCGCGATGCCCTCGCCGAAGTTGGCGCCCGGGGCCATCCCGAGGCCGCCGATCATCCCGGCGCAGAGGTCGGAGACGACGTCGCCGTAGAGGTTCGGGCACACGAGCACGTCGTACTCCTCCGGCCGTTGGACGAGCTGCATGGTCATGTTGTCCACGATCCGGTCCTGGAACTCGATGTCGGTGTTCTCCGCCGCGACGTCCTGCGCGACGTGGAGGAAAAGGCCGTCGGTGAACTTCATGATGTTCGCCTTGTGGATCGCCGTGACCTTGTGGCGGCCGTTGCGGCGCGCATAGTCGAAGGCGAACTGGACGATCTGGCGCGTCCCGGTCTCGGAGATCGGCTTGATCGAGATGCCGGAGTCGCGGCGGAGGTTCGGGTAGCCCTTCTCGCCGAGCCAGTCGAGCAGCTCATCGGCGTCCTCGGTGCCCTCCTCGAACTCGACGCCCGCGTAGAGATCTTCCGTGTTCTCGCGGATCACGATCAGGTCGACGCTCTCGTAGCGCGAGCGGACCCCGGGGTACGTCTTGCAGGGGCGCACCTGGCCGTAGAGGTCGAGCGACTTGCGCAGGCCGACGTTGACCGAGCGGAAGCCGCCGCCGACGGGCGTCGTGATCGGCCCCTTGAGCGCGGTGCCGTTCTGCCGGATCGACGCGAGCACGTGCTCGGGGAGCGGGTTGCCGCCGTTCTGATCCATCACGTCCGTGCCGGCGTGCTGAACGTCCCAGTCGAACTGGACGCCGGTCGCCTCGAGCACGCGCCGGGTCGCCTCGGCGAGCTCGGGCCCGGTGCCGTCGCCGGGGATCAGGGTCACGCGGTGCGCCATTCGGCGGGGCACTCTACCGACGAGATCGAACAACGCGTTGCGGGTAATGTCCTGCGCGATGACCGGCCCCAAGAAGTCCGTCGCGCTCTCCGGCGTCTCCGTCGCGGAGACGAGTATCTGCTCGATCGACCCCGACGAGGGCGTGCTCATGTACCGCGGCTACGACATCGCGGGCCTCGCGGAGCACGCGAGCTACGAGGAGGTCGCCTTCCTGCTCCTCCACGGCGACCTGCCGGACGGCGACGAGCTGGACTCGTTCAGGGAGCAGCTGACCGCCGCGCGTGACCTGCCGCGCGCGGTGACGACGATCATCGACGGGAACGCGATGGACGCGTCGCCGATGGAGACGATGCGGACTGCGGTCTCGGCGCTCTCCTTCTCCGACCCCGCCGAGGAGGCGGTCGACCGGGAGAACGAGCTGCGCAAGGGTATCGCCCTGATCGGCCAGCTGCCGACGATCGTGGCGCGCTACGAGCGCCGCCGCCGCGGCGCACCGGCGGTCGACCCCGACCCGACCCTCGGCCATGCCGAGAGCTTCCTGACGATGCTGCGCGGCGAGGCGCCGACCGCCGAGGAGGCTCGCGCGTTCGAGGTGGCGATGATTCTCCACGCCGAGCACGAGATGAACGCCTCGACCTTCACGGCCCGCGTCGTCGCCGGCACGAACGCGGACATGCACTCGGCGATCGTGGCCGCACTCTCGGCGCTGAAGGGCCCGCTCCACGGCGGCGCCAACCAGGCGGCGATGTCCATGCTCGCTGAGTTCGCGTCGGCGGACGCCGTTCCCGAGGCCATCCGCGCGCGGCTCGAGGCAAAGAGGCCGCTGTACGGCTTCGGCCACCCGCTCTACCGAGCGATGGATCCGCGCGCGCCGATCCTGCGCGCGCTCGCGGAGGAGTTCGCGGACGAGGGGGGCGAGCCCGACGTCCTCGAGATCGCGAAGGCGGCCGAGCACGAGGCGCGGGAGCAGAAGGGGCTGTGGCCGAACGTCGACCTCTACTCCGGCGTCCTCTACCACGAGCTCGGGATCCCGACGGACCTCTTCATCCCGCTCTTCCAGATGAGCCGCGTCGCCGGTCAGGTCGCGCACGTGCTCGAGCAGCACGCAGGCGGCAAGATCATCCGCCCGAGCGCCGAATACGTCGGCGAGCCGCGGCGCGACTATCCGGTCGAGGCGGCGCGGTGAGCAGCGACTTCAAGCCGGGCCTCGAGGGCGTCGTTGCGTTCGAGACCGAGATCGCCGAACCGGATCGCGAGGGCGGCGCCCTCCGCTACCGCGGTGTCGACATCGAGGAGCTCGTCGGCACGTACCACTTCGAGCAGGTCTGGGGCTTGCTCGTCGACGAGAGCTTCGAGCCCGGCCTTCCGGTCGCGGAGCCCTATGAGGGCGGCGGCCTCACCGGAAACACGCCCGCCGACCTGCAGGCCGTCACGGCCCGGCTCGGCGCGGAGTGGGGCGTCAAGAAGCTGATCGACATCTCCGACGACGACGCGCGCGAGGACCTGCGGCGGCTGTCCGCGCAGTTCATCTCGATCGCGGCGCAGTCGGCGCGGATCGCGGACGGACACGACGACCGGATCGCGCCGCAGACGGTCGCGCAGGGGGACACGACCGCGGAGCGCTTCTTCCTCGAGTGGCGCGGCGAGGCGGACCCGAAGCACGTGCAGGCGCTCGACACGTACTGGATCTGCACCTGCGAGCACGGGCTCAATGCCTCGACCTTCGTCGCCCGGATCACGGCCTCGACCGGTTCGGACTGCGCAGCCGCCCTTTCATCTGCGGTGGGAGCCCTTTCCGGGCCGCTGCACGGCGGCGCGCCCGCTCGGGTGCTGCCGATGCTCGACGCGGCGGCAGAGTCCGGCGATCCTGCGGCTTATGTGCAGAGTCTGATCGAGCGGGGCGAGCGGCTGATGGGCTTCGGCCACCGCGTCTATCGCGCCGAGGATCCGCGCGCGAGGCTGCTGAAGCGGACGGCGAACGAGCTGGGCGCACCGCGCTACGAGGTGGCCGAGCAGCTGGAGGCGGCGGCACTCGAAGCGCTGCGGAAGAAGTCCCCCGACCGTCCGCTCGAGACCAACGTCGAGTTCTGGTCCGCGGTCGTCCTCGACGTCGCGGGGATCCCGCCCGAGCTGGCGCCCGCGATGTTCGCGTGCTCGCGCACGGCCGGCTGGTCGGCGCACATCCTCGAGCAGAAGAAGCTGAGCCGCCTCGTGCGGCCGTCGGCGCGCTACGTCGGCCCGGGCGCCCGCGCGGCCTCCTCGATCTCGTGAACCTGGTAGAGGCGGCGGCTCGCGCCGACGAGCTCTCGGCCGCCGGCGACCAGAAGGCGCTCGCGACGCTGCGGCAGCAGTGGGACGAGGAGCTCGAGCACGCGGCCAGGAACCCCGACTACCGCGTCCGTGCGCAGGCCTATCGCGCGATTGCACAGTTCCGCTTCCGGCAGAAGCTCGAGCTGATCCGGCTCGGCGTTGATTGCGCTCGAAGGCCTCTCGCGCGACCATCCCGGCGACGTGAACGGCATGCGGCGGCCCCTCGAGGAGATGGCGACGAACGATCCGAACGTCGCCGTGCGCCGCCTCGCGATCGTGTGCCTGAAGAACGGCTCTGCGCAACGCGAGACGATCCTGCTCCTGAACGGGCTCGCCGACGACGACGAGCAGGACGCGGACGTGCGCAAGACGGCGAAGGCGGTGGCGGCTGCACTGACGAAGAAGGGCCGCAGCTAGTCCACCACCTCGATCCCGGCCGCCGTCGCGAGCAAGCCGGCGATCTGGATCACGTCGGCGAGCGGCATCCGGCTGCCGGCGAGCCGCTCGACGCCGACAAGCCCTTCGAGCTCGCAGCCGCGCAGCTCGCAGTGTTCGAGAACGGCGTCCAAGACGGTCGCGCCTTTGAGCGTGCAGCGCTCGAACGAGACGGAGCGCAGCCTCGCGCCGTAGAAGTCGACAGTCGCGGAAGGCGACGCGCTCGAGCTCGCTGTACCGGAACGCAGCGAGGTCGAGGCGGCAGTCGCTGAACGTGCAGTCGGCGAGCCTGGCTTCCGTGAAGCCAGCCCCTGTGGCGCGAACGCCGGTCGCCTCGAGCCGCACGAGCATCCCCTGCTCGGCGCGCGCGTTCGCCAAGCTGCCCTCCTGCAGGATGACATCCGCAGCGTCCAGGCCCGCAAGCTCCGCACCGGAGAGGTCGACGGCGCGCAGGCGGCTGCCCCGGAGCTTCAGGTTGCGGAGCGGGCGCCCGGCGAGGTCGGCGCCGTTCAACTCCTCCTCGTCGAGCAGGCGCTTCGCGGCGACGGCCTCGGGATCCGCGGCGGGAAGGGACGCCGGTATTTCCGGCGCGCGAGGCGGTAGCGGTGCCTCGACGGTCACACGTCGAGGCTAGCCACGGCAACGGTCATGATGGGCGTGTGGCTGCGCTCGTCGGGGTGATCATGGGCTCCCGCTCCGACTGGGAGACGATGCAGCACGCCTGCGAGACGCTCGATGCGCTCGAGGTGCCCTTCGAGCAGCGGGTCGTCTCCGCCCACCGGACACCGGACCTCCTCTTCGAGTACGCGGGGTCGGCGGAGCAGCGCGGACTGCAGGTGCTGATCGCGGGGGCCGGCGGGGCAGCCCACCTGCCCGGAATGGCCGCGGCGAAGACGAATCTGCCCGTCCTCGGCGTGCCGGTCGAGTCGAAGACGCTGAAGGGCATGGACTCCCTGCTCTCGATCGTGCAGATGCCGGCGGGCGTGCCGGTCGGGACGCTCGCGATCGGGCGGTCAGGTGCGGTGAACGCGGCGCTGCTCGCGGCAGCGATCGTGGCCCGCTCCGACGAAGGCGTGCGCGAGCGGCTCGCGCGCTGGCGGGCCGAGCAGACCGAGACGGTGCTGGCGAATCCCGATCCGGCCAAGTAACAGACTGTTACTTGGCCGTCGTCGGCGTCATCGGAGGGGGCCAGCTGGGGCGGATGCTCGCGCTGGCCGGGATCCCGCTCGGGCTCTCGTTCCGCTTCCTCGACCCCTCGCCTCACGCGCCGGCGCGCGAGGTCGGCGAGCTGCTCGTCGGCGAGTACGACGACCCCCGGCTGCTCGACCGGCTCGCCGACGGGGCCGCGGTGGTCACATATGAGTTCGAGAACGTGCCGGTCGGCGCGGCCGAGCGGGTGGGAGCCCTTCCTGCCGCGGCCGCGCTCGACGCCTCGCAGGACCGCCTCATCGAGAAACGGCTCTTCCGCCGGCTCGGGATTCCGACCCCGCGGATCGAGGACGAGGTCGAGACCTATCCGGCGATTCTGAAGACGCGCCGCCTCGGCTACGACGGAAAGGGCCAGCATCTGGTGCAGACATGGGAAGGGCCACGGCCCTCCCATGTCCTGGAGGAACGCGTTCCGTTCGACCGCGAGCTGTCGCTGCTGGCGGTTCGCGGCGCCGATGGGGACACGCGCTTCTGGCCGCTCGTCGAGAACGAGCACGAGGGCGGGATCCTGCGCAGCTCCCGCGCTCCTGCGGCGAACGCCCCGCAGTCCGAGGCGGAGGAGTACGGCTCACGCCTCCTCGACGAGCTGCGCTACGTCGGCGTCCTCGCGCTCGAGCTCTTCGAGGTCGAGGGACGCCTGCTCGCGAACGAGTTCGCGCCGCGCGTCCACAACACGGGCCACTGGACGATCGAGGGCGCGGCGACGAGTCAGTTCGAGAACCACCTGCGCGCGATCCTCGGCCTGCCGCTCGGCTCGACAGAGTCGCGGCCGGCGCTGATGGTCAATCTGATCGGGTCGCTGCCGCAGAGACAGAACGTCCTGGAGATCGCGGGCGCGCACCTCCATCTGTACGCCAAAGAGCCCCGCACGGGCCGGAAACTCGGGCACGTCACCCTCCTCGACCCTACGGAGGAAGAAGAAGCAGCAGTACGGGCGCTGGGCTAGTGCTCTCTGCAGACCGCGCCGTCGATCGTGCGGCCGCAGGAGGGGCAGATCCGCTTGCGCCGTCGCAGCTCGAGCGCATGCTTGGTCAGGCCGGAGAAGGTCATCGTCCAGCCGATCGCCATGGCGAGAGCGGCGAAGGTGACGAGCTGAGGGTCAAGCGTCATCGGAAGACGTCCTTTTCAGAGTCGTACGTCTGCGCGCATGTGGATGCGCTTGGAAGTACAACTCCCGACGCCTTCGATCGGATACGTGCGTGTAGAGCTCGGTCGTCGAGAGGTCGGCGTGGCCGAGCATCTCCTGGACACTGCGCAGGTCGGCGCCGCCCTCGAGCAGATGGGTCGCGAACGAGTGGCGGAGCAGGTGCGGATGGACGCGCTGCGGCTCGAGCCCGGCCTTGGCGGCGAGCCGCCGCAGGATGAGGAACGCCCCCGCGCGGGTGAGCGGCCCGCCGCGGGCGTTGAGGAACAGCTCGGGCCGGCTGCGCCGGTCGAGGTGAGGCCGGCCCATCGCGATGTAGCGGCGCAGCGCATCGACGGCCGGGCGGCCGAGCGGGACGAGCCGCTCCTTCGAGCCCTTGCCGAGGGCGCGCACCAGCCGCTCCTCCAGGTCGACCGAGCGGCGGTGGAGGCCGGTGACCTCGCTGACCCGGAGCCCGGCGCCGTAGAGCAGCTCGACCAGGGCACGGTCGCGCATTGCCCGCGGTGTCGTCCCGGCGGCGGCGTCGATCAGCCGCTCCGCCTCACCGGGCGAGAGTGTCTTCGGCAGGAGCCTCGTTCGCTTTGGCAGCTGCAACGCAGCCGCGGGATTGTCCTCGCGCGAGCCGAGCAGCATCTGGTGCTTGAAGAACGCGCGCAGCGCTGCAATCCGGCGCGCCACCGTCGAGGCGGCGACGCCGGCGGCGCGCAGCTCGGCGAGCCACCGCTCCAGCTCCTCGGTCGTCGTCTCCCCGACCGCGCCGCCGCGCCACTTGCCGAGCTGGAGCAGGTCGCGCCGGTACGCCTCGACCGTCCGCGGCGCCCGCCGCGTCGCCAGCAGCGCCAGGAAGCCGTCGAGGTCGGGGTCGGGTTGCGTCGTCACGGCCGCTCCCGATTCCCCGCCGCCGGGCGGACCCCTTTATGCCCCTTCAAGAGCGCGGATGGGAGGAGTCGTAGACCTTGCGTAGACGGCGCGCGTCAACGTGGCTGTAGACCTGCGTCGTCGAGAGCGACGCGTGCCCGAGCAGCTCTTGGATCGTCCGCAGGTCGGCGCCGCCCTCGAGCAGGTGCGTCGCGAACGAGTGGCGCAGCCGGTGCGGATGGGGGAGCAGTCGGCGCAGCGTGCTGGTGTCGAGCCGGCGCCCGCGGATGGAGAGGAAGAGCGCATCGTTGGCACCTTGCGCCAGCTCCGGTCTCGCCTCGCGTAGGTACCGGGCGAGGACGTGCGCCGCCTCCTCGCCGAGCGGGACGACGCGCTGCTTGCCGCCCTTGCCGCGCACGCGCACGTGCTCCTGCTCGAAGTCGAGGTCGGCCAGATCGAGCGCGACTGCCTCGGCGCTGCGGAGGCCGGCCGAGTAGACGAGCTCGACGAGCGCGCGGTTGCGGAGGCCGAGGGCCCCCTCGCAGTCGACGCCGTCGATCAACTGCTCCACCTCGTTCCGTCGCGGCGCCTCCGGCAGGCGCTGGGGCCGCTTCGGCGCCAGCGACGCGTCGGGGACGCGGGTGGGGCCGAGAGTGAAGCGGAGCAGCGAGCGGACGGCTGCCAGCTTCCGTGCGATCGTCGCCGGCGCAAGGCCATTGCGGGCGCGGCCGAGCTCCGCGGCGTAGTCGACGAGAACGCGAACGTCCACCGCCTCGATCCCGATCCCGCGTCCCGCGAGCCAGCGCTCGAACGCCCGCAGGTCGGTCGCGTAGGCCCGCCGTGTCGACTCCGCAAACATCGGCGCCGCGAGGAAGCGATCGATCGCCGTCGAAGTGCTCACCTCAGGCCAGTTCACCGCGGTCGTCTGCCGTTCCTGCCATACTGCGGCGCTTCGGGGTCTGAAGGGTGATGGAAAAACGGGTGAGCATTCAACGCCGGCTGCTGCTTGCGGCCGTCGCCACGGTGGCGCTGGGCGCCGTCTCGAGCGCGCAGGCCGCGCGCTTCGGCTTCGCCGACGACGCAGGCAAGTACGCCGAGGACGGGGGCGCCGCCTACTTCTCCGACCTTCGCTCGACGGGCGGAAGCGAGAACCGCATCACCATCCTCTGGGATCCCGACCGGCCGCTGGCAGTCCTCGATGACGGATTCCTGGATCGCTCGCTGCCGGTCGCGGCTGCGAAGGGGATCCGCGTCGTTTTCCACGTCTACCCGCTGGGGCCGACCGCGATCACCGCCAAGCCCGACGCCGCCGCCGACTTCGCCGCCTTCCTGGCGAAGCTCGCGAAGGCGTACCCGCAGGTGCGCGAGTACGTCGTCGGCAACGAGCCGAACCAGCCGCGCTTCTGGCGGCCGCAGTACTCGCCGGCCGGCCGCGCGCTCGCCGCCTCCGCGTACGTCGACCTGCTCGCCAAGTCGTACGACGCGCTGAAGGACGTCGACCCGGCAATCCGCGTCATCGGCCTCGGCCTCTCCGGCCGCGGCAACGACATCCCGTTCGCCACCTCCAACGCGTCGACCTCGCCCGTTCGCTTCCTCCGCGACCTCGGAGCCGCGTACCGCGCGAGCGGCCGGACGCTGCCGCTGATGGACGAGCTCGGCCTTCACCTCTATCCGCGTTCCGACCGCGATTCCGTAGCGGCTGGGGATCGCTGGCCGCGGGCCGGCCTCGTCAACCTGGCGCGGATCAAGCAGTCGCTCTGGGACGGCTTCGCCGGGACGGCCCAGGCGACTGTCGAAGGCGGCCTGAAGCTGCGCGTCGACGAGATCGGCTGGCAGGCGATGGTGCCCGCCGGCCGCGGCGACGCCTATCACGGCCGCGAGACCGCCGCCGCTACGACCGAGAGCGCGCAGGCCGCCAACTACGCCAAGGTGATCGCGATGGCCGCCTGCGACCGCACCATCTCTGCCCTCTACCTGCTGCACCTGCGCGACGACCCCGACCTGGAGCGCTACCAGTCGGGCATCAGACGGGCCGATGGATCACCCCGGCCGGCGTACGCAGCCGTCCGCACGGCGGTCGCGAAGGCGAAGAAGGGCTGTGCCCGCGGCAGGTACGTCGGCTGGAAGCATGCGCACGGCGTGCTCGGCGCGAAGGCCCGGTTCGGGCTCGGCGCCGGTCTGGCCTCGCGGCTGCGCTCGAGCTGGAGCTTCAACGTCACCGCGGCCGAGGAGAGCTCCTACGTCGCTGCGATCTTCCCGGCGGCGACGCCGAGGGCCACCGTGCGCCGGTTGGCCTCGAAGCAGTCGGTCGGCGCCGTGATGACGACGCTCGGGCGCGTGCGGGCCGACTACAACCCGCGGGTTCGCTTCCCGCGCCGCTCTCTCAGCCCCGGCCGCTACGTCTACGCGGTGCGGCTGCGCGCGAGCATGAATCCGCGACGGAGCTCGGTGCTCGTCAGCGGCGTTTTCGTCGTCCGTTAGCGCTTGCCCTTCGCCCTCGCAACCGGCGCCGAGGCACGGTGGACCGGCCGACTCGGTTCCGGCGCGGTCGTGTGCGTGAACGGCGGCACGGCGGCCGAGGTGCCGGGGACGTGGAGCGCGTCGATCGAGTGGCTCGTGCGCGGGCTCGCAGATCGGTTCCCGCAGGTGGGTTTCCTGGAGGTGCGCTATCGCATCAAGTCCTGGCAGCGGCTCGAGCTCTGCGTCGAGGACTGCCGGGCGGCGCTCGACGCCGCCCGTGAGGCCGGAGCCGAGCGGCTCGCGCTGCTCGCGTTCTCGATGGGCGGCGCCGTGGCCGTGCAGAACGCGGCCACGCCGGACATCGAGGCGCTCGTCGGCGTCAACCCGTGGCTGCCGCCGCAGCTCGATTTCTCGCCGCTCGCCCACAAGCGGCT
>OBLS010001174.1_pt1 | contig 10482 bp, 10 predicted proteins | sample 1519901 | NCBI WGS metagenome assembly OBLS01 (sample SAMEA3113585, study PRJEB22503) | soil metagenome
GGCGATCGACCGGTGGGTCTGGTACGCCGGCTGGTCGGACAAGATCGCGCAGGTGGCGGGTTCGAGCAACCCGGTGGCCGGCCCGTACTTCGACTTCTCGGTTCCTGAGCCCACCGGCGTGGTGGCGATACTCGGACCGCAGACGTCGTCGCTGCTCGGGCTGATCTCCGTGCTCACACCCGCTGTGGTCAGCGGCAACACCGCGGTCGTCCTGGCATCCGAAGCACGACCGCTCCCGGCCATCACGCTCGCCGAGGCGCTGGCCACCTCCGACGTGCCCGGCGGGGTCGTCAACCTGCTCACGGGCCGGACCGCCGAGGTCGGGCCCTGGCTCGCGTCGCACATGGACGTCAACGCGATCGACCTCGCCGGTGTCGCAGGCGACGACGAGCGGGCCCGCACGCTGGAGACCGAGGCGGCCGAGAACCTCAAGCGGGTCCTGCGCCCAGCGGCCGCGGAGCCGGACTGGACGTCCGAGCCCGGCTTCGACCGGCTGACCTACTACCTGGAGACCAAGACCGTCTGGCACCCCGTCGGCATCTGACGACCGCTCAGCCGCAATGGATCCTGCTCAGGGAACGCGAGGCCCAGTCGACCACCCCGCTGACGTCGATACACCGATGCGTCATGTCGACACCTGACGGCGTGTAGACCGGACCCGCGTAGTACCGGTAGAACCCGCCGTCGCAACCCGTGCTCGACGGGCAGCTCGGCCAGCTGAAGCCGCTCGGACGGATCTTCGCCTCCGTGTAGAGGGAGACGCCGTAGGTCGGACCCGAATGATTCGTCACGAGGCAGTTCCGCTTGCTGCTCCACGACCAGTACACGTCCAGGTAGCCCACCGTGACCGTGCTGCGGATCGGGTAATGGCCGATGAGCGAGTAGGAGGAGCCGCATAGACTGGAGAGCACCGCGGCGTTGGTCGCTCGTAACACTGTCGAATCGCCGCCCGCGTGCGCGGGCAGGGCCACGCCGACGGTCAGGGCAAGTGCAGCAGACAGCGTGGCGAAGATGCGCTTCATCCGGTATCCCTTCGCCACGATCGACACGACGGTGCCCGACACTGCCAGACCGCGTGCCGGTCGGCAAGGGCATTGACTGACCCCGATTACAGCGTGTCGTGGCGCCTGTCGGACGAAGTTGCTCTCCCATCGACGGAGAAGACGGGGCCACCTTAGGCTCGTGGTATGTGCGCGCGGGACCAGACACGCCGGCCCGGGCAGGTTGGTGGGCTCCGAGCGCTGGCCGCGCTGGTCATTCTGGGCACGGTGGCGGCGTGCGACGGCTCTGCCTCGACCGGACCGGAGGCGTCACCCACCCGTGCGGAGAATTCACCGACCGACTCACCGCCACCTCCCACCCCGGCACGGACGCCGACAGCCGAGCCAGGCCCGATCACCATCGCCTTTGCCGGAGACGTGCACTTCGAGAACCAGCTCCGGCCCCGCCTGGACGACCCCGCGACCGCTCTCGCACCGATCGCACAGCAGCTGTCCGCCGCCGATCTGACCGTCGTCAACCTCGAGACGTCCATCGGAACAAGCGGCGTACGCGAACCCAAGCGCTTCACCTTCCAGGCGCCACCCGAGGCCCTCGGAGCGCTGGCCCATGCCGGAGTCGACGTCGTGACAATGGCGAACAACCACGCCATGGACTACGGCGTGGCCGGTCTAACGGACACGCTCGCTGCAGCGAGGGCCGCAGCATCGGCCGATCCGCCACTGTCCGTCGTCGGCGTGGGCGCCGACGCCGATGATGCCTTTGCCGCGGCGGTCGAGGACGTAGGCGGAACGCGGGTCGCCGTCATCGGCGCGTCCAGTGCCGACGATCCGACGGCCGACCCGACGGCACAATGGGCGGCAACCGACGACACCGCCGGCATCGCGGTCGCACAGGAGCCCGCACTGCTGGTCGAGGCGGTCCAGCAGGCACGCGCCGCCGCCGATGTCGTCGTGGTCTACCTGCATTGGGGCATCCAGGGCCAGCGATGTCCCAGCAGCTCGCAGGCCGCCATGGCCCGGGCGCTTGCCGACGCCGGTGCCGACATCGTCGTCGGCACCCATGCACATGCCGTCCAGGGAGCCGGTCTACTGGGCGAGACCTACGTCGCGTACGGCTTGGGGAACTTCGTCTGGTATCGCCAGGGGTCCGACGCATCGTCGTCGACCGGCGTGCTGACCCTCACCGTTGACGGCGGCCGGGTCGTCGACCAGGCGTGGTCACCCGCCCGGATCGAGGCCGACGGCCTGCCCCGGTTCGCCACCGGCGCCGAGGCGGCTCGACTGGTCGACGCGTTCTCTTCGCAACGTGGCTGCACCGACCTGGCGCCCGTGGGCCGCGGGAGCTGACCCGCAGATTTCCCGACCGATCCGAGTACGTGCGCCGCCGGACGGGAACATAGCCGCCATGACGTCTCACGTCATGGTGTTCGCGCCCGTACCTCAGCTGACGGTCACCATCGAGCAGGAGGCCGACGCCGTCGAGTTGCATGTGCACCCCGGCGGTCAGGGTGTTTGGCAGGCTCGCATGATCACCTCTCTGGGCGTCCCGGTGACGCTGTGCGCTTGCCTGGGCGGCGAGGTCGGCGACGTGCTCGGGCCGTTGATCGCGGCCGAAGGGGTCGAGCTGCGCTCCGTCCCCCGGCCCACCCCCAGCGGCTGGTACGTGCATGACCGCCGTGACGGGGAACGGGTCGAGATCGCACAGAACCCGGGCGAGCCGCTGGCCCGGCACGAGCTCGACGAGCTGTACAGCCTGGCGCTCGCCGAGGGCCTGCAAGCGGAGATCAGCGTGCTGAGCGGGCCGGCGGACCCCTCTGTGGTCCCGCCCGACGTCTACCGCCGCCTCGCCGCAGACCTGACGAGCAACGGCGCGCGCGTCGTCGCCGACTTGTCGGGCGAGCACCTGACAGCCGTGCTGGCCGGCGGCGTCTCGTTCCTCAAGGTCAGCCACGAGGAGTTGGTCGACGACGGCCGAGCCGACGACGACGGCGTGGACGCGCTGATCGAGGCCATGCGGAAGCTCCAGACCGAGGGTGCGCAATCGCTGATCGTGACGCGCGCCGAGGAGCCGTCGCTGGCACTCCTCGACGGCGAACTAGTCGAGGTGGCGTTGCCGCGCCTCGAGGCGACCGACACCCGTGGGGCGGGTGACTCGATGACGGCCGGTGTGTCCGCCGTGCTGGCTCGTGGCGGCGATGTGACCGATGCGGTCCGGACCGGCGCAGCCGCGGGGGCGCTGAACGTCACGCGGCACGGCCTGGGCAGCGGGCGCGCGGACGCGATCGCGGAACTCGTGAAACGGGTGCGGATAAATCCTATGGACGAGGAGATGTAAAGGGCATGAGCTGCGTGTCGATCGGGGAGGTGCCGTGAGCACGCCGCCAAGGGTGCTCGTCACCAACGACGACGGCATCGGCGCGCCCGGACTTCGCCGGCTGGCCGTCGCTGCCGCCGAGCAGGGGCTCGACGTCGTCGTGGCCGCACCGCTCGACGAGTCCAGCGGTATCAGTGCCGCCATGACGGCCGTCGTCCAGGACGGGCGGGTGGTCGTCGACCGGCGGGGCGTGGCCACGCTGGACGGCGTGCCCGCGTTCGGCGTCGGAGCGTCCCCCGGCTACATCGTGATCCTGGCGACACTCGGCGCCTTCGGGCCACCGCCGGACATGGTGCTGTCGGGGATCAACCGCGGTGCCAACGCGGGCAACGCGGTCCTGCACTCGGGCACGGTCGGAGCCGCCCTCACCGCGGCCAGCGCCGGCCTGCGCGCGATGGCCGTCTCGTTGGACGTTCTCACGCCGACCGCGGGGACGGCCGCGAGCGGCGGTGCTGCGATCGCCGCACTCGACGAGGCCGACGACGAGGCCCGGCACTGGGACACCGCCTCCCAGCTCGCTCGTGACCTGTTCCCCGCGATGGCCGGCGCACCTGCCGGCACGGTGATCAACCTCAACGTTCCCGACCGGCCACCCGATCGCGTGCGCGGCCTGCGCCGTGCCGATCTGGCCCGCTTCGGCCAGGTCTCCATGACCATCGCCGAGGCGGGCGAGGGATACGTACGGACGTCGGTGCAGGAGTCGGAGACCCGGCCGGACCCGGGAACCGACCTTTCCCTGCTCGCCGAGGGCTGGGCCACCGTCACCGCGATCCGGACGGTGACCGCCGACGACGACGTCGACATACCAGTCGCCCAGACGTAGCCGCCCGGCCTCGGGCACACTGGCACGCCGTGCGCCGTGTCGTCCTGCTCGCTGGACCATCGGGAAGCGGGAAGACGCACCTGGCCGGCGCGAGTGGCCTTCCGGTCCTCGCGCTCGACGACTTCTACCGTGACGGCGACGACCCTGCGATGCCTCTGCAACAGGAACTCGGCATCGTCGACTGGGACGACCCGCGCAGTTGGGATGCGGCGCAGGCCGTGCAGACGCTCGCCGAGATCTGCCGGCACGGTTACGCGGACGTTCCCGCGTACGACATCGCGCATGACCGGGCCACCCACACGCGGCGGTTCGACGTCGGCGGATCGCCGGTGTTCGTGGCCGAGGGGCTCTTCGCCGGCTCGATCGTCACAGCGTGCCGCGAGCGTGACATCCTCGCCGACGCGATCGTGTTGCGGCGCTCGCCGTGGATGAACTTCGTCCGGCGCCTCGTGCGCGACGTGTCCGAGCGCCGCAAACCCGTGCTCACGCTGCTGCGCCGGGGCTGGACGCTCATGCGCTCGGAGCGGGCGTTGCTGCGCCGGCAGGTCGAACTCGGTTGCCGCCCGTGCGACGCGCGGCAACTCCGGAAGGTTCTCGCCGACATGACTGCCGATGCCGGCCGCCCCTGACCTGAGTCGCAGCTCCGGCCTACCCTTGATGGCATGACCACAGCAGCCGCTCACCGAAGCCTCTACCGTCCGCGCGACGGCCGGATCATCGCCGGAGTATGCGCGGGACTGGCACAGCGTTTCGGTATGACACCGACCGGTGTCCGGATCCTGTTCCTGCTCTCGTGCCTGCTGCCCGGGCCGCAGGTGCTCGTCTACCTGGTGCTCTGGCTGATCGTGCCGAGCGAGGACTGATCACCGTACGGCGCCGCGCAGCGTCGCGAACGCACGCTGCGCAGCCAGCGCCGCGTATCCCGGTTTGACGACGTCGTTGATGATGGCCAGCCGCTCGTCGAACGGGATGAACGAGCTCTTCATGGCATTGACGGCGAACCACTGGAAGTCCTCGAGGTCGTAGCCGAAAGCCTCGGAAAGCAAGGTCAGCTCGCGGGACATCGACGTGGCGCTCATCAGGCGGTTGTCCGTGTTGACCGTGACCCGGAACCGCAGCCGGGTCAGCAGTCCGATCGGGTGGTCCGCGATGGACGAGGCCGCACCCGTCTGCACGTTCGACGACGGGCACATCTCCAGCGGGACCCGCTTGTCGCGGACGTATGCCGCCAGCCGTCCGAGCTCGGCGGTTCCGTCCTCTCGGACCGTGACGTCGTCGATGATCCGCACACCGTGACCGAGCCGATCGGCGCCGCACCATTGCAGCGCTTCCCAGATCGATGGCAGTCCGAACGCCTCACCGGCGTGGATCGTGAAATGCGAGTTCTCTCGCCGCAGATACTCGAACGCATCGAGATGGCGGGTCGGCGGAAAGCCGGCCTCGGTGCCGGCGATGTCGAAGCCGACGACGCCGAGGTCGCGGTACGCCACGGCGAGCGCCGCGATCTCGGTCGACCGCGCGGCGTGACGCATGGCGGTGAGCAGCGTCGCCACCCGGATCGGATGACCGGCGGAAGCCGCCCGCGACTCCCCCAGCCGGAAGCCCTCCTCGACCGCTTCGACCACCCGCTCGAGGCTCAGCCCGCCGGCCAGGTGCTGCTCCGGGGCGTACCGCACCTCGGCGTAGGCGACGCCGTCGGCCGCCAGGTCCTCCGCACACTCGGCCGCCACCCGCACCAGCGCGTCGTCGCTTTGCATCACCGCGACCGTGTGCGAGAACGTCTCCAGATAGCGCTCCAGGGATCCGGAGCTCGCCGCTGCGACGAACCACGCACCCAACTCATCGGCGTCGTCCGTCGGCAACTCGTGCCCCACGTCGTTCGCCAGCTCGACGATGGTCGCCGGGCGCAGCCCACCATCGAGGTGGTCGTGCAGCAGCACTTTCGGTGCCGCCAGGATCTCGTCCGGTCTCGCAGCCACGAGCCCGACGCTACCCTCGGCAGGTGGCCCGCAGCCTCTATGTTGCCTCGCCAGAGGGTGAGACCGGGAAGGCAACCGTCGCCCTCGGCGTCCTCGACCTGCTGACCCGCCACATCGGACGGGTGGGGGTGTTTCGCCCCATCGTGCGCTCCGGCCCTCGGCCCGACTACGTGCTCGAGCTCCTTCTCGACCACGACGGGGTCGATCTGTCCTACCAGGTCTGCGCCGGCGTCACGTACGACGACGTGCACACCGACCCCGACGCCGCCATGGCGGCGATCGTCGAGCGGTACCACGCGGCAGCGGCGGACTGCGAGGCGATGGTCGTCGTCGGCAGCGACTACACCGACGTCGGCAGCCCGACGGAGTTCTCGTACAACGTCCGCATCGCGGTCAACCTGGGAGCGCCGGTCCTGCTGGTCGTCCACGGACGGGACCGGTCACCGGCCGAGGTCCGGACGGTCGCCGATCTCGCGGTGACCGAGCTGGCGGCACAGTACGGCCGGCTGGTCGCCATCGTCGCCAACCGGGTGCACCCGGACCAGACCACCGCCGTCCGCGACGCCCTGGCGACGAAGGTGCCCACGTACGCCCTGCCGGACGAGCCATTGCTCACCGCACCGACCGTCGGCGACCTGCTGGACGCATGTGACGGCACGCTGCACAGCGGCGACCCGACCATGCTGCAGCGGGAGGCCCTTGGCGTCGTGGTGGCCGCCATGACGCTGCCCAACGTGCTCGACCGGCTCGTCGACGGAGGCGTGGTCGTGACGCCCGGGGACCGGTCCGACGTGCTGCTCGGAGTGCTCCTGGCCCACTCGTCCCAGACCTTTCCGGTGCTCACCGGTATCGTCCTCAACGGCGGCTTCGAGCTGCCCACCTCGGTGGCCCGGCTGATCGAGGGTCTCGACCAGCGGCTGCCCATCGTCACCACCGAGGGCGACACCTACCAGACGGCCACCCAGCTTGCGAGCGCCCGCGGCAGGCTCTCGCGCGACTCGCCGCGCAAGGTCGAGACGGCGCTGGCGCTGTTCGACGAGCACGTCGACGGCCCCGAGCTGCTCCGCCAGCTCGACGTCACCCGCAGCGAAGTCGTCACGCCGCTGATGTTCGAGAACACGATCATCGATCGGGCCCGTGCCCAGCGCCGGCACATCGTCCTGCCCGAAGGCGCCGAGGAGCGCATCCTGCGGGCGGCCGACATCCTGCTCCGGCGGGGCGTCGCCGACCTGACCCTGCTGGGAGACGCGTCGGCCATACGCATCAAGGCCGAGCAGTTGGGTCTCGACGTCGGGGCGGCCGAGATCGTCGATCCGCACGATCAGCTACTACGCGAGCGGTTCGCCGCCGAGTACGCACGAATGCGCGCGCACAAGGGCGTGACCCTCGACGCCGCCCGCGACGTCGTCGTCGACGTCTCGTACTTCGGCACCATGATGGTCCTGCTCGGCCTTGCCGACGGCATGGTGTCCGGCGCGGTGCACACCACCGCTCACACGATCCGGCCCGCGTTCGAGGTGGTGAGGACGCGGCCCGGGGTCTCGATCGTGTCGAGCATCTTCTTCATGTGCCTGTCGGACCGCGTTCTCGTTTACGGCGACTGCGCGATCAACCCGGACCCGACAGCCGAGCAGCTCGCCGACATCGCGGTCTCGTCCGCCGAGACGGCCGCCCAGTTCGGTGTCGAGCCGCGCATCGCCATGCTGTCGTACTCCACCGGCGAGTCGGGGAGCGGAGCCGAGGTGGACAAGGTGCGGCAAGCAACGGCCATGGTGCGGGAGCGGCGCCCGGACTTGTCCGTCGACGGCCCGATCCAGTACGACGCCGCCGTCGACGCGAGCGTGGCGCAGACCAAGCTGCCCGGTAGCGAGGTCGCCGGCCGGGCGACCGTGTTCGTGTTCCCCGACCTGAACACCGGCAACAACACCTACAAGGCGGTCCAGCGCTCGGCCGGGGCAGTCGCGGTCGGACCGGTCCTGCAGGGCCTTCGCAAACCGGTGAACGACCTTTCGCGCGGGGCGCTCGTGCGCGACATCGTGAACACGGTGGCGATCACGGCGATCCAGGCCGCCACCGTGCCGACCACGTCGACTCTCCCGCCCGAGTCGAGGGCGCAACCGAGATGATCACGGGCAGGGTGCTGGTCCTCAACTGCGGCTCGTCCTCGATCAAGTACCAGCTCGTCGACGTGGCAGACGGAGGTGCACTGGCCAAGGGTCTGGCCGAGCGCATCGGTGAGCCGGCCGGGCAGCTGCACCACCAGGGCACGGATGGCGAAGTCGTCCGCGAGGACCGCATTCCCGACCACGTGTCGGGAATGCGTGCGATCCTCGCCGCCTTCGAGGAGGCCGGACCCGAGCTTGCCCGGAGCGACCTGGCGGCCGTGGGACATCGGGTGGTACATGGAGGTGAGCGGTTCGTCAGGCCGACGCTGATCGACGACAACGTCGTCGACGCGATCGACGACCTGGCCACGCTCGCGCCGCTGCACAACCCGGCGAACGCAACCGGCATCAGGGTTGCCCGGAAGGTGCTGCCCGACCTTCCGCACGTCGCCGTCTTCGACACGGCGTTCCACCACACCCTGCCGCCGCACGCGAGCACCTACGCCGTGCCGCCCGGCTGGCGTGCCGACCACGGCGTTCGCCGTTACGGCTTCCACGGCACGTCGGTCGCCCATGTCAGCCGCGAGGCCTGCCGACTGCTCGGCAGGGAGGCCGACGACTGCAACCTGATCGTGCTCCACCTGGGCAACGGGGCAAGCGCCACGGCCGTCGCGGGCGGTCGCAGCATCGACACCTCGATGGGGCTGACGCCGCTGGAGGGACTGGTCATGGGCACCCGCAGTGGCGACGTCGATCCGGCGGTCATCGCGTACCTGAACCGGGTGGCGGACGTACCGGCGCAAGACGTCGACGACCAGCTCAACCGGGACAGCGGACTGCTCGGCCTGGCCGGCGCCAACGACATGCGAGAGATCCACCGCCGGGCCCACCAGGGCCGGGACGACGCCATGCTCGCGCTCGACGTCTATTGCTACCGGCTGCGCAAGTACGTCGGCGCTTACTATGCGGTCCTCGGACGCGTGGACGCGATCGTGTTCACCGCCGGGATCGGCGAGAACGACCCCGAGGTACGGTCGCGCGCGCTCGGCGGGCTGGAGAGGCTCGGCGTGGCAATCGATCCGGCCCGCAACACGTCCCCGCGACGCGACGCCCGGACGATCTCGCCGGACGGCGCCGAGGTCGACGTCCTGGTCGTTCCCACGAACGAGGAGCTCGAGATCGCCCGGCAGGCCCTCGCCGTCGCCCAGGCGTAGGACTACCGCGGCCGCAGCGCGAACCCGCCCTAGCCGCGGGGTGCGCGTTCGCCGGGCATGGTACCGACGACGACGGTGGCGTTCAGCTCGTCCGACCTGACAACCCGCGGGATCAACCCGTCGCAGGTGAGGGCGTCGACGGCCTGCGGTGCCTGGCCCTCGCTCGTCTCGATCAGCAGGTGACCTCTCGGTGCCATCCACTGCGGCGCCGCGGCGCTGATCCGGCGCACGAGGTCGAGCCCGTCCCGGCCTCCGTCGAGTGCTGCCCGCGGCTCGTGTATGCGGGCTTCCGGGGCCATCAGCCCGATCACGTCGGTCGGTACGTACGGTGCGTTGGCGACCAGGATGTCGACGCGGCCTCGTAACGTGCGGGGTAGCGGCTCGTAGAGGTCGCCCTCGTACACCTGACCCGCGGCCGCGGCGACGTTGCGGCGGGCGCACCGCACCGCGGCCGGGTCGATGTCGACGGCGTACAACTCGACCCGGCCCAGGGCCGCCGCCAGGGCAGCGCCCACCGCGCCCGAGCCGCAGCACAGGTCGACGACGACGGCTCCCGGGCGACCAAGGGCTGCGGCCCGACTGACGAGGAACTCGGTGCGGCGGCGGGGTACGAAGACTCCAGCATCCACGGCAATCCGCAGGCCGCAGAACGCCGCCCAGCCGAGAACGTGCTCGAGGGGAAGGCCCGCGGCTCGCCGGTCCACCATGCCCTCGAGGTCGGCCGGCGTCCGGGCGGCGGAGATGAGCAACCGTGCCTCGTCCTCGGCGAAGACACACCCGGCCGCCCGAAGCCGGGCGGCGACGACCGATCGGGGGAGAGCCGAGGGAGAAGCTGCCATGATGCACGCCTACTCGTCGATGACCGTGCCGCCGGGACGGTCGGTCAGTCGATCCGCTCGATGACCAGCGGCATCAGGTCGGGCCGGGAGCCGCGTGGAGCGATCTGGTACGCACCTTCCAGCGCCACCAGCGCGCGCTCGAAGCGA
>OBLS010001176.1_pt1 | contig 10479 bp, 7 predicted proteins | sample 1519901 | NCBI WGS metagenome assembly OBLS01 (sample SAMEA3113585, study PRJEB22503) | soil metagenome
TCAAGCATCCTATCTGCCTCATCTAGGACAACAAACTTTACATTCTCTAAATCAATTGATCCCTGCTTGATATGATCTATCAGCCTTCCAGGCGTTGCAACAAGTATCTGAACTCCCCTTCTCAATTGATCATATTGGATACCAATACTTTGTCCACCGTAGATGGACACCGTTCTTATGCCAGTGTACTTAGCAAACTTATTAATTTCAGCAGTAACTTGTACCGCTAGCTCTCTTGTAGGGACAAGTATCAGAGCCTGTATTGGACCTCTGCGCTTTATCTTGGTCAATATAGGTAGTGCAAAAGCTGCCGTCTTGCCAGTACCTGTGTGTGCCTGTCCTATAACGTCTATACCTTTTAACATTAGGGGTATAGCTTCCTGTTGAATAGGAAAGGGATCCTCGTATCCATTTTCCTTTAGCGCTTTAGTTGTTTCAACATCTATTCCTAATTCTTGAAATGTCTTGATCAATTTTTTCACTCTGAGTGTAAGCCTACAAAAGGCACGGAAGATATGAAAGTAACGGTATTAGTTCATTTACTTGATTAATCTGCCGCAATCTTTTGAAACAATTCACAGTATGAATTACTCGAATATAATTATATCGACCTATAATTATTACACAGTTAAGATGACATAAGGCAGAAATTAGATGTGGTGTAAAGACTATAACAGCAGAATATTTTAAATAACTTCTAATTAAATTTAGTGTTGTAGAGATGATGAGTGAAGAACGTAGCCTACGTGAAAAGAAACTACGTGGCTCTGGAGGATATGTTTTTGCAAAGGTAACAGATGAGGAACAAAAAAAAGGGAACCTTGGTGGTCCTGAACTATTTTTAGCCGGAATAGGCAGGTTACCAGAGGAAAGATTTTCAAAGTATTTCTGTAATAAATGCGAAAAAGAGTACAAAGGTTCTCCGTCGATTAAATTTGAGAATCCTAATGAGGACCTTGGAGAAGGAGTCACTCTAGCAGAAAAGGGTGAATATAAGTGCGCCACATGTAATACCACCATTGCACAGTACAGAAAGTTTGACTCATCATCGGTATCCTCACATGAGGCAGCAGGTCAACAGGCTGCCATTTCTAAAAGTGATACAGCAGACAGTGGATCTGAAGGTGGAGAGAACCAAAGACAACGAGTGGAGAAGGTCCAATCTCAACATCCTTTAGCTCAAGAGCTTACCTCGCAAGAATCTTCGAATAATAATGCTGGCTCAACCGACCCATCGGAAAAAGCTCTTTCGCCGAAATCGCAGGAAGATATAACGTTCCAATCAATTCAATCACTAATTGGCATGCCCGCTTACGATAGTGAAGCCCTATTGATTGGAAAGGTTCAGGAAATTGGGTTAAGAAAACCAACAATGAGGAATGGGAATACACAGATTAGTGTCAAAATCACCCGAGTTAATAGCAGAAGCAACGAAAAGAGCGATGACATGCTTGGCAGTAAAAACGATCCTAGTGAAATGGTAGAAATCTTGTGGAATGAGATATCAAAGATTGGTGACATAGTACTTCTGAGTGGAGGAGGACCAACAAATTACCGTTCACGAAGTTCTGACGTTGGACTCCTCGCAGGGAAATGTTCCTCATGTGGTCATCAAAATGAGAAAGATGCAGGTTTTTGTGAAGAGTGCGGGAACAAATTGTGAATAACTAAGACTACCGTTTTAACCTTTGCAGATGCGTACCCCCCGTTATGTTCGTTTTTTAAGACCTATTCGAATGTCTGCCACACGTGCACCTTTTCCCCTCTCTAAAACCAGGAGAGGATTTATGTCGAATTCTTCAATTTCAGGAAAGTCGGTTATTAACTGGGATAGTCGCTGTAAGCTATCCACTACCGCGGCTAAATCTGACGGAGTTTCGCCTCTAATACCTTTGAGTAACTTAATTGCTCTTATGGATTCAACCATTTTTTCAGCCTCATGCTCGTCGATTGGTGCCAATCTGAAAACGACGTCTTTAAGAATCTCAACATAAATGCCTCCGAGACCGACCATAATCAGTGGACCAAATAATGGATCTTGTTTTGCGCCAAGAATTATTTCCTTTGCAGATGTTATCATTTCCTGTACAAGGATGCCTTTAATCTGTGCATCAGACTTATAGCTCTTGGCATTATTCATTATATCTTTAAAGGCTGCTCTGATTTCGTTATCATTTTTCAGCCCAACTTTAACTCCTCCTGCATCTGATTTATGTATAATGTCAGGGGAGACAATTTTCATCACAACCGGATATCCGATTTCATCCCTAGCCGCCTTTGTACACTCTTCCTCGGTAGTACCAAGAAAGCTTTTTGGTGTAGAGAATCCATATGAAGCAAGTACCTCATAACCTTCTTCCTCTAACACGTTCTTTCGACCCTGTTGTGCAATGTTATCCAAAATTGCTTTTACTCTTTGCTTCTCTACCTTGAATTCGCGGAATTTGGCTCTGGGGGATCCTAACCAATCCCTATAACTATACATCGCATTGAGTGTTTTAATCGCTGGCTCTGCATACATAAAGTGTGGTATACTCCCATCAGACAGAATTTGCTTATTTTCAGTTCCTTCAGCAAGTCCCATTAGTGCCGCTAACATAGTCTTTCCAGTATCCTTTGATGTTTTCACAATTGTTCGTGCTAATTCATTATAATCTAGAGTAGCAGACGGAGTACACATTGTAACCACAGATCCAACATTTTGGTTTGACAGCACTTCAACTAGAACTTTTTCAAAACGACCATAATCTGCATCGCCTACTATATCTACGGGGTTTCTTGCCGATCCATGAGGTGGTATGACCTTGGCAATTGCCTCTATGGACAAAGATATGTCAGCCATTTTCAGCCGGTACTTTGAACAAGCATCAGTCGAAATAATTGCAGGTCCCCCAGCATTTGACACTATTACTACTCCACCTTGATCTGGGGGTACTGGCTGCTTTGAAAAAGCAGTTGAAAGATCAAACAGATCCTGCATTGTATCTACCCTTATTACTCCAGATTGAGCGAATAATGAATCATAAATTTCATCAGAGCCCATTAAAGCACCTGTATGCGACATTGCAGCTTTGGCTCCTTCTGGAGTTCGACCTGCCTTTAATACAATAATTGGTTTTTTGCTTTCTAACGTTATTTTTTTGGCGATCTCCATAAATCGTCTTCCGTCATGTATATCTTCAAGATACATCACGATAACTTTAGTTTCTGTGTCTTCAGACAGTAATTCCAGAATATCATTTTCATCCATGTCTACTTTGTTTCCCATACTAATTACTTTTGAAAATCCAATTCCTTGGGCAATTGCATCTTCTACTGTGGCTGCGCATATCGCGCCACTTTGGGAAACCAAAGCGATACCACCGTATTTAGGTGTAATTTTCAGGAAAGTTGCGTTCATCAAATTATGCTGAGAAAGGCTCATGATGCCAAGACAGTTGGGACCTATGATCCTGATGCCATACTTTTTACCAATAGATGCTATTTCCTTTTCTAGTCTCGCTCCTTGCTCATCGGCTTCCTTAAATCCTGCTGAAACAATAATTACACCCTTGATCTTTTTCTTGCCCACTTCTTCCATAACCGCAGGGACAATTTTGTTCGGAGTCGCAACTACTGCGAGATCAATTTCCTCCGGAACGTCGAGAACACTTTTGTAAGCCTTAAGTCCGAAAACCGAGGGGTTTGATGGTGTGATTGGATAGATCTTTCCATTATAACCATTAATGATATTAGAAAATATAGCCTTTCCAACACCTGGCTTTTCAGATGCCCCTATAACTGCGATGGATCGGGGGGCCAGAAAGTTACTCTTCGATAGAGTAGGACCAACCGAAGATGTTGATGATAACGAAGATGGAGACGAGGTACTAGTTGTAGAAGGCATGGAAAAAGTAAATAATATTACTTATAAATGCGTTTATACTCTTTCTGCTTACAGAAGATGTAAAGGATAAAAGAAAGCCTTTTAATCTAAAATAAATAAAGCTCTGAATTATTGAACGAGATCATTGGAACTACAATAGATTCCGAAATGGATAGTCTCATATTAGACCTTCAGAGGTTAATTAGACAGCCAAGTGTTTCAGCGAAAAAACAAGGAATTACAGAGTGTGCTTCTCTTGTTGCAGATATTATGGATAGAGCAGGCATCCACTCTCAGATACTACATCTTGATCATGACATCTGTGATGGTCGGCATGATGATGATAGCAGCGCTAATCCCATAGTATACGGAGAAGCTAAATCTAAGGCAAATCCGAACGGAAAGACTATTTTGTTCTACAATCACTATGATGTACAGCCTGAGGATCCAATTGAACTATGGGACAAGGATCCGTTTAGCGGAAAGGTGGAAGGCAATTATATCTTTGGCCGCGGTGCCTCAGATGATAAGGGCGAGTTGATTACTCGCATAAAAGCGGTAGAGTATTTTCTAAAAATGACAGGTGATGTACCATGCAATGTAAAGTTTATTGTGGAAGGAGAGGAAGAGATAGGGAGCAAGAATATCTCGCAATACCTTACGCAATATAAGGACATGTTTGCGTGCGATGGTATAATTTGGGAATTTGGATATGTAGACGAAAAAGACATACCCATTATTAGTCTCGGAATGAAAGGTCTTCTGTACGTTGAGCTTGTAGCAAAGGGCCCTTCAAGAGATGCTCACTCAAGCTTGGCGGTTCTGATTGAAAATCCGGCTTGGCATCTCATTAGGGCTTTGAATAGTATGCGTGATAGTGCCGGAAGAATTTTGGTGAAGGACTGGTATAACGAAGTTAGAGATTTTTCTGCTCAAGATATTTCGCTTATTGAGCAGGAACCTTTCAACGAAGAATCTTTCAAAAAAGAATACAGTATCGAAAAATTTGTAGACAATATTTCCGGGGCAGAAACTCGGAAAGCCTTGGCTGGCAATCCTACATGCAACATAGCTGGTATTCTATCTGGCTATATTGGTGAAGGTGCAAAAACTGTACTTCCCGCTGAAGCTATAGCTAAACTTGACTTTAGACTTGTACCCGATATGGTTCCCGAAAAACAACTTGAGCGTATTAAGAAGCACTTGAAGGAGAATGGGTTTAAAGAAAATGAGATTGCTGTCAAGTTCATTCATGGAGAGGCAGCAGCAAGAGTGTCGGCCACAGATCCTTTTGTAAATATAGTTCAGGAGGCTGCTAAAGAAATTTTCGGTTCGGTAATTACTAGTGTCTCTTCAGCTGGCACCGGACCTATGCATTCATTTATTGAGATCCTCAAAAGCCCTTGTGTTTCAGTCGGTAGCACTTATGTGTATGCAAAAATACATTCGCCGAACGAGTTTGCAAGAGTAGATCTCTTAAATAACGCCACGAAATGTATATGTAATATCATGGAAAAGTTTGCCAATTCCTGATAGTTTTGTAACATAAAGCTTGTTGTAATCCCGAGATTTACCCATTGTCAGTAACCTGGCTCGTCTTGTATCTTGTGTCAATAGGCAGCATTATAATCTTATTTTAACTTGTATTTCTGGTGCTCGGCTTTGACATGACATAAAAGCCGTGAGCAGCGATAAGAAATGCTGATAATGACATCTTAGTTGCAAATACTAAGTTCCACGGTGTCTTTGGATTTGGATATGGTAAATTGATATCATCAAGTCTTATTATTCCTTTCATGGCATCAGCTGTGATAAGTGAACTCCAGATAATGAAATTGTAAATAAATTCATAAAGCGCGATTACTGCTATAGCGAGAACAATTAGCTGCAGAATAGACTTAATTGATTGGGGAATATCTTTAACCTTCTCTCCACCTAGCCTAGTGACACAATACCATCCTACTACTGACACAATCATTAGATAGGTGACAAGCTTTGCTAGCCCCTGGGTAGGGAATTCAGTATTCACGAGAACTTCGCCGACAACAACCCGTCCTGTTTTAATATACTCGCCTATGCTAACGTACAAGGAATAGAAGGTTATAGATGCCATGATAATTGCACAACAATAAAATATTGAAAGAAAAATCCTTCTTGTTCTGACTTCCTCTTTCCCTTCCATTGTCGGTGAGTGCATGTTCTCCAGGTGGGATAATGACTGTTAGGGATATAAAAAAATTTCATATTTGCGAGTAATATCTGTCTCTTTTTTGCAACAAATTTTCCAAAACGAAGTATCCGGGATTATGTCAGTATCCTTTTCCAGTCATTAAGAGAATAAAAGACAATAGCATAATTTCCAAGACAGACGGTGTTATTTCTATAGCAGTCATCCCCTTTTATATCTGTCTTTGATCTGTTTTCATAGGCCGATAACGGAAGTACAATTTCCGTGGGCTGTAAAGTAGCAATAACTGCTAGGCCATCATTTTTCTCTGCCGCCTCCTTGAGACGCTTGACTTCGTATCCTTTTAAATGTGTGATGCCTGTACTTGATTTTACTTGGATCATCCATTTTGTGTAATTTCTATTGGTAGCAATAATGTCTGCCGGACCACGGCTTCCCTTTGATAATTCTATATTCCAGCCTCTTGATCTCAAATAAAGAGCAACAACAAATTCAGCTTCTCTGCCAAATTTGCTCCATGAATATGTGAGTTGTTTAGACAGAAGGCAATTGTTCAAACAACAGAGCTTTATTAATTCTCCTCAAAAGAGATTAACTTATTACTCAAATTTTTGTTTACATATTTAGTTGATCTGTGCAATACACAATATGGATGAAAATTCGTATGACAAAAAATTGGACCAGTAGGAGAAACCAAATTTCGAGCCTTGCAGAAAGCAAAAGTCAGCATAAAGGTGAGAACGATCGGTTAATCAGTTGAATCCAATCTTATACAAACCTCACTACAAAACGACTATACGGCCATATCATAAATACCTCAGTAGAAGAATCAAATCTTACAATCTGCTATATGCAATAGTATTTCATGATAGATATTAGAAGTTGCCTCGGATCGTTATCGTTGCTCTGCTACTCTTGAAGGGGATGATGGATCTCAAAGCGGTAGTGGATATGAGTTACATCTGCCATGGTATCACACCGACTACATATCCATGAAGTATTTTCTTTGCAAGTTGGGCATTCTGATACGGGTGACAAGGTTGCACCACAACCTCTACAGCACCGCTTATTTGGCAAATTTAACTTATCACGTTGACGTGTAATTCTTACAATTGTCAATATAAATATTGCCCCTTTCTGGGGTTCGCTATATAAAATACGTATGCTAATCTCTTCAAATATGAAATCCTTACTCAGAAATATTTGGCTTATCCGCTTACCGCTTCATTGGGGAGAAGAACAACCATCATAATGTGATTTTATAGACCCTTCCGCTTTCATAAGAGAGAACATATAATAGTCCATCGGGCCCAGTCTCAATATCAGTTATCCTGTCAAAACCCTCGCCAAAAGTTACTTTTGAGACTTCATCAGCATTGTCAGCCACCAAATCGCTTAAGGCCGTAAAATGGTCTTGACCAACGCCTACGAGTAACCCGGTTCTATTTTCATTTAGTTCAAAAAAGTACATCTTGCCATTGTTAATATCTCCCACAAAGATATTATTTTCATATTCATCCCCAAGTTTGTCAGAACTAAAAAATTCTATATCTGTTACACCTATAGGCATGTGCCAACTGAACTCTGGATCTGAGTACATTGAACCATCAAACTGAACTAATTCGTCCTCTGTCAAATTGGACCTCGATATTGGTCCCATAATTTTGTACCAACCACTATTAAATCCTGGTTTCACTAGATTTATTTCATCATACTTGTCCTCACCGTTCTCAGTATCCCAAAGGTTGCCAGTAAGAGGATCGAACGTTAGTCCAAAGCTGTTCCTGATACCATAAGCAAGGTAGTACTGACTATTTTTAGTATTATTAGTGTGAGGCGGCAACGTTATTTTGTCTGATGCATCATCCAATGGAATTCTTAATATTACAGACGTATCGTTGTGTAGCTTTGCAGCTGCTCTAAGATTTTGAAGAGGACCAGCTACAGAATTTAGATCACCTATAACTGCATAGAGATGATTATCAGGGCCCACTTTCAACTTCCCGCCATCATGGTATGGTCCTGGCATTGCTGGCAGATCCAACATTAGGACTGGGTTGATAAGCTGACTCCCGTCCCATTCATATTTATAGATTCTATTCCTTAATGGTTTATTATCTTGAGCTTCAGTGAAGTAGAGAAATACAATATCAGATCCTCCTTTATAATCAGATGCTGCGTTACTATCTATTTGGTGGATTCCAAATTTAGTTTGAGCGGAAGTCGCTATCCCTAGTAACCCACGTTCCCCTTCAATGTCTACAGGCAGAGTGAGAACCGGTTGGTCGCGAAGGATGCCATTAGAGATAAGCCGAACTTTTCCAGATCTTTCCAAAACAAGTATACTATTGTTGTCGACAAAAGCCATACTGGTAGGCGAAGATAACATATCAGTTACTCTCTGCACTTTTAGATGATTGTTTGGAAATACCAATGAGGGTTTTTTATCCTGCAGATAAGCAGAAAAATCATTGAGATTTGCAAAGAGGAGAATGATAATTGTGCCTATTAGTACCAACACAATCACCAATACTTTTGAAGGCACTTGACTTCTAGCTGGAGGTTGCATATCTCTGCCAATATTTTGCTATATCAGCAGTTTATTTAGTTTTTCACTTTGTACCTATGGTCTTGACCATTGTTTATAGATTTAACAAGATGCCCTTTTTGCACATCTGCCAGTAAGTCTCATCTTCCTAGTGATTGAACAGAAAAAAGGATTTACTCACAACATATTATGAACAATAAGCGACAATTATATTTCTCTATTATTAAATTATAAACGCGGGATTGTTTAATTGCAACAATTTGCAGTGGGGGCTCGTAGCGCAGACTGGATTTATTAAAGATAAATACACGGCGCAGAATGGATAGCGCGGACGCCTCCTAAGCGTCAGGTCGAGGGTTCAAATCCCTCCGAGCCCGCTTTGTTATTACTTCTCTAGTAGGATTCTTTGGAAAATAAAAAATGTGAGAAAATAAAAATTGTTAGATATAGAATCAGACCCATATTCAACGTTTATCTATGCAATGAATTGGAGTAAACAAGAAGATAGACTCATATTTTGTCTCCCAAGGGACTTGTGACATACTTCTATCCTCCATTACAGTGCCGGACCTTGGCAAATGTTACAGTGTAATCATGTAATGAAAGAATACTGATCACAAATAAAGTCATATTCGCCATATTCACCTGCAGTATTTATGCTATGTTCATACTCTTTCTTTGGGAAAAAGAAAATAAAGAAGACTCTCAGGATTATAAGAGAATAGCAATAAAGGAGGTTTTTGTGTCTTCTACTTATTCGATCCAGCAGCTCCTTGTTCGTACTCGCTACCTGTTTCTGCTGCACCAGCAGTACCCTTAGCCATACCCTTTTTCCTTGCTATTTCTGCTGCTTCTTCTGGATTGGTTCCTGTCTGTCCTGGTTCAACAATCTTCTGGTCACTTGAGTCTCTTCTTACTGCTGTAGGTTCATGTTCCTTTATTTTTGCAGGTGTCATTGGCTCTTTATCTCTATATGATGTCAAGGGGTCGTCTTTTCTTCCTGTTTCAGTTCCAGGAGCGCCTTCTTCATATGCTCCGGTTCCACCTGAAGCAGAGGTATCACGACTGCTGACGGTACCTTTAGCGTCTTCGCCAGCGCCCTTTACTTTATCTTTAACTCCCTTTAGCTTATCTTTGATTTCGCTCATTTTCATAAATATATAACAATCTCTTATAAAAACAATATAGAATATTGTACTCCAAGATTAAGTTTTATTGTTCCGACCCCGTTGGTCGGAACCAGAGCGATCTTTCGGACAAGAGAGTTCTAGGGCGTTAATCCTGGAACCTCACATTGTTATGAGTGTTAAATGAGATAAAGATTTGTGAATCTAGCAATCAGCAAAAGCAAAAAGGCTGCCATCTCAATAGCTAGAGAACATCTTAAATGAAGAGAACAGCCACTGGGTATCTTTTTGCTGCGCAGGAGATTAAAGAAAAACCATTAGGGCTTAGTCTCTCTTACTGAATCAAGACTATCTCTTATCAACGATTGCTACAGATACATAATGCTTTAACTACAAATGGTGTTGTTAATACATGCTATTTAGCTTGTTCAGACATAGAGGGAGAAACTAACGTCTACAAAAGAAGAAGATAAAGAATCTGAGGAGCCTGACTATGATGAAGACAAAGATCAGTTAGAAGAAAAGCAAGAAGAGGAGGCTGGAGAACTTAAAGAAGAAACAACAAATAATGTTTTATAATATCCACCATTACAAAAGTTAAGGCATGCTAAGGTATAACACTTCTATGTAAGTTGTATTATAAAAGCTCACACAAAAAACAGAATATGGCTAACAATGCGAGGAAACATTGTTTTTAGAGAAAAGGAAGAAGATACAGCTGTAAAAAATACAATGATTTGTTAGATCAGAC
>OBLS010001177.1_pt1 | contig 10475 bp, 10 predicted proteins | sample 1519901 | NCBI WGS metagenome assembly OBLS01 (sample SAMEA3113585, study PRJEB22503) | soil metagenome
CGTCAGCGCAGCCCTCTACGGGAGCATCGTCGAGTTGGTGGAGACGCTCGAAGGACCGGCCCTGGCTATCAAGCTACCCGATGACGAGCTACCACCGTCGGAGGGGCCCTGAGAAGTCCCAGTCGAGAGACGGTTTAGAGGACGAAATACAAAGGCTTCAGGTCGGGCCTCCCACGGCTACCCGGTCTCTTAACCCGCACTGTCCCTGATTCGATCATACACAAGCTCTCCACCGACCACGGTCATCATCACCCCACTGTTCGCTGCTGCCTCGAGAACCTCCATCTCGGGGCTCTCGCCGGGTTCGCCGGGTACCGCCTCGACCAGCGCGAAATCTGCCCACCTCCCCGTTTCGAGACTCCCCGTCTCGTCCGCGATCCCCAAAGCCCGTGCCCCGTACAGGGTGGCGAGCTTCAGGCCCATCTCCCCGTCTAGGCCGTACAGTTTGATCGCAAAGAACGTCTCCTCGAAGAGGTTCATGCTCGGGCTGCTCCAGAGACCGTCCGTACCCATCCCCACGCGTATGCCGCGTTCGAGCATCTGCGGTAGCGGCGAGACTCCGCAACCGAGGTACTCGTTCGACCGGGGGCAGAGGGCCGTGGCGACGCCGGCGCGGGCCAGTATCTCGATATCCTCCTCCGAGACGCCGGTAGCGAGGTGCGCCGCGATCGTGCCTGGTCCGAGCAGCTCCACGCTCTCGGCGTACCGGACCGGTGAGACGCCTACCCCGCCCCAGCCGGCAAGCTCCCCGAAGACTCGCTCCAGCCCGCCGCTCCCCCTCAAAACGAACTCATACTCCTCTGGGCTCTCCGAGAGGTGTATAGCGAGCCGCTCCCCCCTCGCTCTCGCCCGCCGCGCCGCGAGCCTGCTCGACTCGGGGTCCACCGTGTAAGGTGCGTGCACGCTCGTCTCGACGCTGACCCTCGGGGGGAGGCCTTTGCGCAAAGAGAGCACCGTGCTCTCGATGTTTCTCACCGCCTCCTCGGGCGAGTCGAACATGATCGGGAAGAACTCAGCGAAGACGATACCGGCCATCCCCGACTCCGCGAGTTGGGGCAAACACTCCCCGTATGGCGAGGAGTCGCACAGAAAGGTTGTGCCGGACTCCAAGGCCTCCCGGGCGGAGTTACGTGCGGCCTCGGGGGTCCACGACTCCTTCTCAGGGAGCCTGGAGACCAGCTCGTTCACCCAACGCGAGAACGATCCGCCCTCGGGTGCGTCGCCCCTTCGGAAGCCGAGGTGAGCGTGCGTGTTCACCGCGCCGGGGATCATCGCGTGGCGAGGGAAATAGCGGACCTCGACGTCGGGGTTGTCGCGCTCTATCTCCCGTAGCTGACCCACGGCGGCGATGCGGCCGTCGCGCACCAGGAGGGCGCCGTCCCTGATCTGGGGGGCGGAGATAGGCAGGACGAGGTCGGCCGCGAAGATCGCGGCGGGACGGCTCGCCCCGCTCAACTAGATGTCCTCGACGGAGATTCCGGGCTCGAGAACTTGATCGTAGAGCGTGGTGCGCTTAGCGGGTCTGAAGCCGCTACGCTCGATAACGCCCCGAAGCCCCTCCTCGGAGGTGTGGTACGCAGCCCCCGCCTCCTTCACGACGTTCTCCTCGATCATTATGGAGCCCATGTCGTTACACCCAGCGTGAAGGGCTATAGAGGCGGTCTTCATCGGCTGCGTCACCCAACTGGCTTGAATGTTCGGCACGTTATCGAGGACGATGCGACTTATGGCCGTCGTCTTCAGGTAGTCCAGAGAAGAAGCCTTCTCGAAGTCCGGGTGCTTCTTCAGGTAGGTCGTGTTGTCCGGCTGAAAGGTCCAGTCGATGAACGCCGTGAAGCCGCCGGTTTTGGCCTGGAGCTCGCGGATCTGGAGCAGGTGCTCTATGCGCTCCTCGTAGGACTCGTCGATCCCGAACATCATCGTCGCCGTAGACTTCATGCCCAGAGCGTGCCAGGCCTCCATCACGTCCAGCCACGCGCTCGTCGAGTTCTTCGCCGGGGCGATGCGGCCCCGCGTCTCGTCGGTGAGGATCTCCGCCCCGCCGCCGGGGATGCTCATGAGCCCAGCCTTCTTCAGCTCTTTCAGGGTCTCCTCCAGGGAGAGGCCGCTCTTGTCCACGAGGTGCCAAATCTCCGCCGGCGAGAGCGCGTGAACCTGTACCTCGGGAAACTCTTTGCGGATGGCACGGAACAGGTCCGTCGTGTACTCCATCCCGAGGTCCGGGTGCAAGCCTCCCTGCATCAAGACGCCGGTCCCGCCGAGGTCCACGGTCTCCTGTATCTTCTGCAGGACCTGATCTACGCTCAAGACGTAGCCGTCGCCGTTTTCGGCCTGGCGTTTGGTGCGGTAGAAGGCGCAGAAGGAGCAGGCGACCCAGCAGACGTTCGTGTAGTTGATGTTCCGATCCACGATATACGTAACTATGTCGTTCGGGTGAAGCCGTTTGCGGATCGCGTCCGCGTCCGAAGCGAGGTCCAGAAAGTCCCTCTTGAAGAGCTCCGCGAGCTCCTTCTTGGCCTCCTTGTCTTCGAGGCCCGCATCCAGCAAACCCTTCTCCAACAACGCGCTCGTCATGCGCTCACCTTCCCGTAGACTCTGGAGGTTAGAAGCTCATCCTCCGACAGATACCTCTCCAAACCCTCCTCCTCGCGCGCTCCGAGGCGGTAGCCGATACAAGAGGAGAAGTACGTCCTCAAATCCTCCTCCGCCGCCGGGGCCCCCAGCCTCCGCGCCTCGGCGACGATCTCATCGAGGTGCTCCCCAGCCCACGAGACAGCCCGCGCTACCCGCTCTCTCCAGAAACCGTAAGGGGTAGGGTCCCCGCGCGAGGCCCACACCGCGTAGACCATCGGCAGCCCCGCAAAACGCTCCCACGCCTCCCCGAGGTCGTAGACCGCGACGCCACCCATGCGCCGGACCCGGAGCGCCGTATCGCCTATGAACAGCGCCGCGTCGTGCTCGACCAGAACCTTCGCGGGACGCGTCGAGACCACCTCGTAAAGGGGAGAAGCGCCGTAGACGCGCTCCAGCATGAGCCTCGCGAGAGAGTGACTCGTCGCCGACTCATTCGTAAGCGCCACCCTCCGCGCCTCAGGTAGTGGCCGGTCCTCGCGGGTGGCGAGCAGCACGCTCATCACCAGCCCATCCGAGGCAATACCATAGCCTTCCAGACGCTTGAGCCGGTCGCGGTTGCGCGCCCAGCTCGCCGACGAGACGAGCCCAAGCTCGACCTCGCCCGAGAGTAGTGCCGCGTTTACCTCAGCGGGCGTACCGCCGACGAGCTCTACCCCTTCCAGGCCACCGGACGCTTCGAGGCCCAGCCTCAAGGGGAGACAGTTCAGGTAGTCTATAAAGCCGACGCGAAGCATCCTACAGCGGCATCTCCTGGTATTCGCGGATCATGTTGAACTCGGTGTCGCGCTCCAGCGGCACGCGGCCGGCCTCCCGGATCATCGCGGCGAACCGGTCTTTCGTCATCGCCCCTTCGACGTGATTGCCGCCGGCAGCGTTGATGATCTCCTCGTCCACCATGATCGTGCCGTCCAGGTCGTCTGCTCCGAAAGAGAGCCCGAGCTGCGCAACCTCTGGCGTCTCTGTGACCCAGTAGGCCATTATGTGCGGGACGTTGTCCAGAAGCAGCCGCCCGATGGCGATGTGCTTGAGATCCTCGGCTCCGGTCGAGCGCGGCAGGTGCTTCAGGCGCGTGTTGTCCGGGTGAAAGGCGAGCGGGATAAAGGTCCGGAAACCACCGGTACGATCCTGGAGGTCCCGCAAGCGCAGCATATGGTCGACCTTGCTCTCCGGCGTCTCTATGTGACCGTAGAGCATCGTGGAGTTGGTCTTCATGCCCAGGTCGTGCGCGGTCTCGTGGACCTCGATCCATCGCTCCCCGGTGCACTTGGTCCGGCAGATGGTACGACGGACCTCCCAGTCGAAGATCTCCGCTCCACCTCCCGGCAGGCTCCCTAACCCCGCCTCGCGCAGCTCCTCCAGGACCTGGCGTACACTCTTCCCACTCAGGTGGGTAAAAGCATCGATCTCAACGGCGGTCCAGGCCTTTATATGGATGTCGGGGTATGCCCGGTGCAGCTCCCGGATGATGTCCAGGTACACGTCGAAACCCCAGTCGGGGTGTACGCCGCCGACGATGTGGAACTCCGTAACGCCCGTGAGGTCCACCCTCGACAGCTCGTGCAACGTCTTCTCCGCGGGCCACTCGTAGCCCCGCTCGTCGCCCTTGGAGACCCTGAAGGCGCAGAAGCGGCAGCGGTACATGCAGATGTTCGTCGGGTAGAGCCGATACTTGTGAGAGAAGTATGCCTTGTCGCCGTGGAGATGCTCCCGCACGTGATTGGCGAGACGGCCCATCTCGGTTACGTTGTTCGATTCGAAGAGCTTGAGTCCGTCCTCGAAGGAGAGCCTCTCGCCCGCATAGACTTTCTCCCGGATCTCCGCCAGATCTCCTGGCGCACCTACCTTAAGCATCTCTTCCCACCACCTCGCTCGCTATCGCCTCCAGGATGGCCCGCTCCGCCCCGTCGGGCAAGAGCTCGAGCCCCTCTATCGCCGCCTCGACCTCTCCCAAGGCCCAGGTCTCCGTCTTCCTGATCGCATCCGTCGCCAAGACCGCCTCTATGCCGGCCTCCAAAATTTCCGGCGATGGGCTCGGCGTTTGGAGTACCCGCCGGATAACCGCCGCGTCCCCCTCTTTGAGCGCGAAGATGACCGGTAGCGTAACGGTCCCCTCGGCCAAGTCCGCGCCCACCCCCTTGCCCATGAGCCCCGGCTTACCGACCAGATCCATCACGTCGTCGGACATCTGGAAGGCGAGCCCCAGGGCCTGCCCGTAGGTCGCCAGGGCATCTACCTGCTTGATGGAGAGCCCGCCCAAGGTGCCGCCCGCCACGCACGCCGCCTTGAACAGGCCGGCGGTCTTCATGCGGATGTGCTCCAGGTACGCCTCGACCTCGACGGGGCCGCGCGCCGAGCGAAACTGCTCCAACTCGCCCGCCGCAAGACCCATCGCCGCCTCTGAGAAGGCGCGCACCAACCTCGGGTCCCCGATCTCCGCCAGCCCGTAGAACGCTTCGGCGAAGAGGTAATCGCCGGTCGCCACAGCGACCTCGCGCCCGTGCGCGGCGGCGGTCGTCGGCCTCCCCCGCCTCGACCCGGCCTTGTCCACCACATCGTCGTGGATGAGCGTAGCGGTGTGCAATACCTCGATGGCCGTGGACGCCGTGAGTACCGCACCATCCTCCGGCTCGCCCATCCGGGCGCTCAAGACCAGCAGGATCGGGCGCAGCCTCTTGCCCCCCGCCGTGAGCGCCTCCAGCGCCGGCGCGACAAGCTCGCCCAGGGCACCGTACGCTACCTCAACGAGCCGCTCCTCCACGCCCGCTACGGCCTCCGAAGCCTCGTCGGGGAGCGCGGCGCGTAAGTTGCGGGCGCTCTCAGCCAGGTTTCGTCCCGACGTGGAGCGTGATGATGCCGCCAGAGACGGGCTGCCATGCAACGTCTTGTAATCCATTATGCCTCATTATGTCACTTAACTCCCCGGGCGCTACGAACTCTTTCACGGATTCCGGAAGATACGAGTACGCCCAGGCATCACCCGAAACCGCAGCGCCGAGTCGCGGCACGATTTTGTCGAACCACAGCCGGTAAAAGGTAGCAGAAAATCGTCCTCTGGGCCGCGCTATCTCCAGGCATACCACCCTCCCGCCGGGCTTGATCGTCCGCGCCATCTCCGTGAAGAGCGCGTCGAGGTCCGGTATGTTCCTCGCCCCGTACGCTATCGTCGCCGCGTCGAATGAGTCGTCCTCTATCCCGATCAGGTCCGTCGCGTCCCCGAGCCAGTACTCGACGTTCGGTGATGGTCGCCGCTCCGCGACCCTTAACATCTCCCTCGAGAAGTCCACCCCGAGCACGTATCCCTCGGGTCCGACCCTCTTCGCCAGAGCCCGCGTCAGACTCCCGGTTCCGCAGGCTAGGTCCAGCGAGCGTCCTCCGGTACGAAGCCCGGTTGCCTCTATCACCTTTTTGTTCCAGACACGGTGCAGGCCTACGGTCATGAGCGTGTTCAAGAGCTCGTAGCGCCCCGCGATGCGGTCGAACATCTCCCGCACGAGCCGCGCCCGCTCCTCGCCCCCGGGGAGGCGCCTCCCGGTGGTCTCTCTACCCGCGCCGCTTATGGCCCCACCTCTCAACTAGCTCGTGTCCCTCGAGGCCCACCGCATCCAGGACCTTCCCGACCACGAAGTCTATAAGGTCCTCCATCGTCTCCGGGTGGTTGTAGAATCCCGGAGCGGCGGAGATTATTATGCCGCCGGCCTCGGTAACCGCTGCCATGTTCTTTATATGCACGAGGCTGTAAGGCATCTCGCGCTCCAGAATCACTAGCCGCTTTCGCTCCTTTAAAGCCACGTCCGCCACCCGATGGAGGAGGTTGGTCCCGGTACCGTTGGCGATGTTGCCCAAAGTCGAGACGCTCGCGGGAGCTATGACCGTCGCATCCGGTACGCTCGTACCGCTCGCTGGGGGCGCGAAGAGGTCGTCTGAGGCATAGCGCTTCACGCCGTAGGTCTCGGCGAGCTTTTTAGTGTTCAGGCCGCCCATCTCGTAGGCGAGGACCTTCTCGCCCATCTCGGAGGCGCAGATCTCGACGAACATGTCGTTCTCCACGAGGGCTTCTATAAGGCGTACCGCATAGGGGGCGCCGCTTGCCCCGGTAATGCCGACGAAAGCACTCTCTATGGCCACTAGCCGATTACCCGGTCGAGGAGGACGAAGACGAAGAAGATGAGGCTGATGACCCCGTTCATCGTGAAGAACGCCATGTCGAGCTTCGAGAGGTCGCCCTTCTTGACCAGCGACTGCTCGTAGAAGAGAAGCCATGCCACCACCGCAACCCCGAGGTAATAGATCACGCCCAAACCCGCGGCTATCCCGAAGGCTATTAGAAAAGCGACGCTCAGAGCGTGCCAGACGCGCGAGACGACGAGCGCGGGCCCGACCCCAAACCGGGCCGGCAGGGAGTTGACCTGGTTCTCTAGGTCGAAGTCGCGGTCCAGAAGGGCGTAGATGATGTCGAAGCCCCCGACCCAGAGCGCTGCCCCCGCCCAGATCAAGGCAGGTGTCCACCCCACCTCACCCGTGACCGCCACCCACGCCGCCCCCGGCGCCAAGCCGTTCGTCACACCCAACGCTAAGTGACAGAGCCAGGTAAAGCGTTTGGTATAGGGGTAAAGTACGAACCCCAGGACCACAAGCGGCCACAAGTACCGCGTGATCGGCGCGAGGAAGAACGTCGCGAGCACCAATAGCCCTATCGAGACGAGGGTAAAGATCCACGCCTCGCGCAGGCCCACGAGGCCCTTCGGTATAGCGCGGTCAGCGGTACGGGGATTTCTCGCGTCCATCCTCGCGTCGATGATCCGGTTCAGGGTCATGGCGGCGGTGCGGGCACCGACCATGGCGACCGTCACCCAGAACAGGTTCGAGAAGCTAAACGGCACGGGGGCCGCGAGCATCCCGGCGTAGGCGAAAGGCAGCGCGAAGACAGTATGCTCCCACTTGACCATCTCTAGAAGCACGCGCAACCTGCCGGTCGTCGTACCGGGGGCGGGGCTAGTCGAGGGGGATGCCATACCGCTCCCACTTCTCGTCTACGAGCTTCTTGATGTCCTCGCTCATGACTATCTTCTCCGGCCACTCACGGGTGAAGCCCTCCTCGGGCCACTTCTTCGTCGCATCGACGATCATCTTCGTTCCGTAGGAGAACGCCCGGCTAGAGTGATCCAGCACGTCTATCGGGCCGGGGAGCATGCGGATGTCCCGCTCCGGGTCTATGTTGTTCAACGTCACCCACCACGCCTCGCTCGTGTCCTCCACGTTTACGTCCGAGTCGAGGATCACGATCATCTTCGCCAACGACATTAGTCCCAGGCCGAGCATCCCGGCTCCAACCTTGAAAGCGTGTCCCGGGTACTGCTTATCTATCGAAACGAAGACGAGGTTGTGGAAGATCCCCTCTGGGGGCATATGGTAGTTGAGGACCTCCGGCAACGTCAGCCGTGTGAGCGGCAGGAAGATGCGCTCAGTGGCGTACCCCAGCCACGCGTCTTCCATCGGCGGTCGGCCCACGATGGTCGATGGGTAGATGGCGTTCTTTCGCATGGTCACCGCCGTGACGTGCATCGCCGGGTAGTAGTCGGCAAGCGAGTAGAAGCCAGTATGGTCCCCGAACGGACCTTCGAGCGAGAGCGGCTCCTCGGGGTCAGTATAGCCCTCGATGACTATCTCCGCCTCCGCGGGAACTTCGAGGTCGTTGGTGAGACACTTGACGAGCTTCACAGGCTCCTTGCGCAAGAACCCCGCGAAGACGAACTCGCTGATACCGGGCGGGAGAGGCGCAGAGGCCGAGTAGATCGTCGCCGGATCTCCACCCAAGGTTATCGCCACGGGGAGCTTCTGGCCGAGCTTCTTTGCCGTCTCGAAGTGGGCCGCGCCGGTCTTGTGGCGCTGCCAGTGTAGGCCGACCGTTCGCTTGTCGAAGCGCTGCACCCGGTACATGCCGGCGTTCCTCTCGCCGGTCTGGGGGTCCTGAGTGTGCACCATCGTGAGCGTTACAAAGGGCCCTCCATCTTCCGGCCAGCAGGTCTGTACCGGGAGGCATTCGAGGTCTATATCGTCGTCACGGTAGACGATCTCCTGGCAGGGTGCCCCCTTCGTGGTGCGCGGAGGGAACTTCGAGATCTCGCGCAGGCGCGGCAGGAGTTGAAGCTTCGCCATGAGGCCCTTACCGGGTCCCTTGGTCAGCTCCAGGAGCTCTTCTATGCGACCCCCGATGTCGTTCAAATCGGAGACCCCCAAGGCGTTCGCCATCCGCTTCTTCGAGCCGAAGGCGTTGATGAGAAGCGGGTGGTCGCTGCCCTGGACCTCGTGGAAGAGGAGGGCGGGGCCGGTTCGTTTCATGACGCGGTCGGAGATCTCGGTGATCTCGAACTTCGCGCTCACCGGCTCGCGCACGTCCACGAGCTCGCCCCCGCGCCGCAGCTCCTTCACGAACTCCTGCAGGTTGTTAGCCGGCACGCGCCACCTCCTCTATCGCGGCCCTGATGCGCCTCTGCGAACGCTCTTCGCTCTCACCGGAGATTATGCCCAGGAGTTGGGCCAGGTGCGGTGTCCAGAACCCTGCGGAGACCGCACCTCCGCGTGAGATCTCGCCGGCGCCGTCTCGAATCATGCGGCTAGCTACGCCGACGAAGCGCGGTTCGTCCAGTCTCGCTATCGTCTCGACCGCCCGGGCGTAAGCGTGATCACCAACGAGGATTGCGTCGTCGGTCGCCACTCCGGTCGCGTAGTGCGCCTCGAACCCCTCCTGCAAATATACCAGCGCCTCGGCGACGACCCCGCCTCGAGGATCTCCCGCACCTGGCAAACCCCTAGTGGCGTGCGAAAACACCTCCCCGAGCGAGACCTCCGGCGTACGGCGTACGGCCTCCACTAGCTCCGCCCTTCCCTCACCGATGTGCGCTCGAACCACTCGCGGGCCACATCGAAGGTCCTCTCCAAGTCCTCCTCGGAGTGAACCGAAGAGATGAATCCGGCCTCGTACTGGCTCGGGGCCAGGTAGATACCACACCGGAGCATGTGCCAGAAGAAGTCCTTGAACGCCTCCGTGTCCGAGCGGGCCGCCGAAGAGAAGTCCGTGACCGCTCCCTCCGTAAAGAAGATGCTAACCATCGAACCAACCTGGTTTATCGTGAAGGGAACATCGCCCGCGCTCGCGACCTCGCTTATCCCCCGTTGCCAGCGTTCTCCTGACTCTTCTAGCCTCTCGTAGAAGCCCGGTTCGCCCGTGGCGCCTAAAGTTGCGAGGCCGGCGCTCATGGCGAGCGGGTTGCCGGAGAGGGTGCCGGCCTGGTAGATCGGACCCGCGGGGGCGACCTGTTCCATGATCTCGCGCCTCCCCCCGAACGCGCCGACGGGTAGCCCGCCGCCAATGATCTTGCCGAGACACGTCATGTCCGGCACGACCCCGTAACGCTCCTGCGCCCCGCCGCGAGAAAGTCTGAAGCCGGTCATGACCTCGTCGAAGATGAGTACCGTCTCGTACCTTTGCGTGACCTCTCTCAAACCCTCCAGATACCCCTCCACAGGCGGCACGCACCCCATGTTCCCCGCGACGGGTTCGAGGATGACGGCGGCGATCTCCTCACCCCGCTCCTCGAAAAGCGCCCGTACCGCCTCCAAGTCGTTGTACGGTAGCACGGCGGTGTCCTTCGCGGCTCCCTCAGTAACGCCGGGGCTGTCGGGGAGGCCCAGGGTGGCAACGCCCGAACCCGCCGCGACGAGTAGGGCGTCGCCGTGGCCGTGGTAGTTGCCATCGAACTTGAGGATGCCCTCGCGCCCGGTGTACCCGCGGGCGACCCGGATGGCGCTCATCGTGGCCTCGGTGCCAGAGTTAGTCATCC
>OBLS010001178.1_pt1 | contig 10466 bp, 9 predicted proteins | sample 1519901 | NCBI WGS metagenome assembly OBLS01 (sample SAMEA3113585, study PRJEB22503) | soil metagenome
AGCAGAAGAAGGGGGCTCGTGGGGGAAACATGGTTTCCCCCACGGGAGCGAGCCGAAGGCGAGCGACGCTCATCGCTGGCGCATCGTACTCGCGCGATCGATATCGGCCAGCTGAGCCTCGAGCCATGCGGACAGGTCATGGCTTCGCACGTGCGCCCTGATCGCGTCCAGGCGGGAGCGGCGGTCGTCTTGCGGGAGCGCGATCGCGTCCTCGAGCGCCGTCGCCTGACCCTCGACGTCGAGCGGATCGATCGGGAGCGTCCAGGGGCTGAGCTCCTCATGAGCGCCTGCGTTTACCGATAAGACAACAACACCATCCCGCGTGTTGACGAGAGGTGCCTCCTTCGCGACGAGGTTCAGCCCATCCATGACGGCGTTCACGAGCAGGACGTCGAACTGCTTGTAGGCCGCGACGGAAGCGGGGAAGTCGTCTGCGATCTCCAGCATCAGCGCCCCCGGGAAGCCTGCCTCGAGCTCAGCCGCGGCCGATTCGATCCGACGCCGCTCCTCGACGTACTCCGGGATCGACTGGCGCGACGGGTCGAGCAGCGCCAGCATCCCGACCTTGCCGCGAAGGTCGGGGCGGCGCTCGAGCAGCAGGCGGAAGGCCTCGAGGCCGCGCGGCACGTTCTTCGAAGGGTCGGTGCGGTCGACGCGGAGGATCAGCCGCTCGGGCCGTTTGGCCTCGAGCTCACGCTCCCGCTCGCACACGGCCTTGCTGCGAGCGATCCCGGCGAACTCGTCAGGATCGATCGAGATCGGATGAGCGGTGACGCGCTCCTCGTCCGGCTCGAGCCCGAGCGAGCGTGCAGAGGCGAGAAAGGCGGCCCGCCACCGCTCGGTATGGAAGCCGGTGACGTCGTTCGCGAGCAGCCCTTCGTGGATCGAACGGACGAAGGGCTCGGGCAGCACCGACCAGCGGTCGGGCTCCACCCAGGGAATGTGCGTGAAGTGGGCGAGCGGGGTCTCGGGGCGGCGGCTGCGGACGAGCGCAGGCGCAAGGTAGAGGTGGTAGTCGTGGAAGAACACGGCCGCCGGCTCCCGCTCGACCTCCTCGACGACTGCAGCCGCGAAGGCCTCGTTGACCGGCACGTATCCCTCCTGCCACGCGCGCGTGAGGTCCCCGCGCGGGACGTGCTTCCGGTCCCAGAGCCCGTGCTGCACGAACCAGAGCACGGGGTTCGCGATCACGTTGTAGTAGAGGTCGTACGTCTCCGGGGGATGGGCGATCAGATGCAGGCGGTAGCGGGAGCCGTCGCGCGCCGTCTCGTCCACCGCACCCTCGGCGGCCACGGCCCTGTCCTCGGCCGAGATCGCGCTCGCGATCCACGTCACGTCGTGACGGGACACGAGCGGCGCGAGCGACGTGACGAGCCCGCCCGCGCCGCGCCGCGCCACCCGGCGCCCGTCCTCGAGCGCATACGAGCTCGGGGCGCGGTTCGCGACGACGATCAGCCTCCGCCGGTCGCTCATCGGGAGGGCAGCCTAGAGCAGCTTGACGAAGCGCAGGCGCGAGCCGCGGCCGTCCCGCCCGCCGCCGATCTCGACCTCGTCCGCGATCGACCGGATGATCGCGATCCCCAGGCCTCCCTCGCTCAGCTCCTCGTCGCCGCCGTTCCCGGCGATCTCACCCGGCTCGAACCCGGTGCCGTCGTCGGCGACCTCGACGATCAAGCGGTCCTCGAGGAGCTCGAAGCTGATGTCGACGTGGCCCTCGCCGTCCTCGTACGCGTGCCGAACGGAGTTCGAGCACGCTTCCGTGAGCGCGAGCTTGAGGTCGGCAAGCGTCTCGTCCGAGAACGCACGCACGCGCGAGAGGCCCGCGAGCGCGAGCCGCGACAGGCTGATGTACTCGGCCTTGGCGGGGATCGTCAGGCGCACGACCCGCCCGAGCCCGAGCTGGTCTACGGTGATCGTCGCGTCCTTCATCCTCGTCGCCGACCCTTCTTTTCTACCGAAAGCTTTCGGACCCTCTCAAGTTCTACCGGGGCCGTTCCCGCTACCGTGCCGATCTAAACCGCGGTCAACGCGTCGGGTTCACCGGCCGCTCGATCAGGCGCACGCGGAGGATTCGCTTCTCGCCCGTGCCGCGGCGGACGACGGTCACCGAGACGGTCTGCCCCGGGAGCAGGCTGTCGGTGACGATCCGGGCGATGTCGGCGGCCCGCTCGACCTTCCGACCGGCGAAGCCCACGATCAGATCACCGCCGAGCGCGATCGGGATGCCGTTGAAGACCTTTTCGTCCGTCGAGCCGCGCAGACCCGCGCGCGCCGCAGGCCCGTCCGCCACGACGCTCTGGATCAAGGCACCGCGCGGGGCGCCGAGGTCATAGCGACGGGCGAGCGCCGGCGTCACGTCCTGCGTGGTCACGCCGACGTAGGCGTAGGCGACGCGGCCCTTCGAGATCAACTGCTCCATCGACCGACGCGCCGAATTGATCGGAATCGCGAAACCGACGCCCTCGGCGTTCCCGGAGTTGGACCGGATCTGGGCGTTGATCCCGATCACGCGCCCCCGGGCGTCGAGCAGCGGACCGCCCGAGTTGCCGTGGTTGATCGGCGCGTCGATCTGGATCGCATCGGAGACGTCGTAGGCGGAGGTGAGCGACTCGATCGACCGTCGTGTCGCAGAGACGACGCCGACTGCGAGCGAGCTCTCCTGGCCGAACGGGCTCCCGATCGCGGCCACGGGCTCACCGACGACGACGCTGCTCGAGTCGCCGAGCGGTACCGGGGCGACGGCGTGATCCTCGGGGTCGACCTTGACGAGACCGGTGTCGTTGAAAAGGTCCCACCCGACGATCGAGGCCGGAACGCGGTCGCCGTCGTGGAAGACGACGTAGACCTGCTCCGCCCCCTGCACGGCCGAGCTGCTGCCGCCGGAGGTGCTGACGACGTGCGAGTTGGTGAGGATGTGGCCCGTTTCCGAGACAACGAACCCGGAGCCCTGGGCGCGCTGCCCGGTCGGGAAATAGGAGTAGATCGTGACCACCCCCTCAGACCGGCTTGCGTAGATCCGCGCCGGGTCGAACCCGTTTCCGATCAGGGGCGCCGCGGTCGGGGCGGAGCGTCCGGACTCGGCGGGCGCACTCGGGACCACGACCGTGCGCACGCCCGTCTCGCCGCCGATCCACCCAGCGGCCGAGCCGACGAGGAGCACGGCTGCGGCGCCGAGGCAGGCGGCGACGATCGAGACGGCTGCGAGGGCGCCGGCACGCACCGGCTCACTGTAGCGGCAGTCCCGGCGTTTTCACGTGGAAACGGAGGAGGCCGGCTCGGGATGCGGGAGCGACGTCGGGGCCGCCCCGAGCACGACGCGGACGGCGGTTCGCCCCGGCCGCGACTCGAGCCCAACCGTCCCGCCCATCATCTCGACCAGCTCGCGCGTGATCGCCAGCCCGAGTCCGCTGCCAGAGGCGACCGAGCCCCCGGCGCGGTAGAAGCGGTCGAAGACATGCGGCGCGTGCTCGGGCGCGATGCCGGGGCCGTCGTCCTCGACCTCCAGGTACGCGTGCTCCCGATCGGCCCACGCGCGCAGGGTCACGTGCGTGCCGGCCGGCGTGTGCGTGAGCGCATTGTCCAGCAGCGCCCGCACGACCTGAAGCACCCGCAGCTCGTCGGCGCGCGCGACCGGTCGACCCTGCACGACGGTGTCCAGGGTGCGCTGCTGTCGCTCGGCCAGAGCGCTGAACTCCTCGGCCACGACGCGCGCCACGTCGCCGAAGTCGACCGGCTCGTGCTCGACCCGCATCTGGCCCGCATCGAGGCGGGAGAGATCGAGCAGGTCGGTTGCGAGCTTGGCCAGGCGGTCGATCTGCTCCCGCATGGTCTCGAGGAACTCCTGCCGCGTCGCCTCGTCGAGCTCCTCGTCGGCCATCAGCTCGAGGAATCCGCCGAGCGAGAAGAGCGGTGTCCGCAGCTCGTGCGACGCGTTCGCGATGAACTCGCTCCGGGCCCGGTCGAGCTTCTCCAGGCGCACGCGCATGCGTTCGAACGCCTGGGCGAGGTCACCGAGCTCGTCGTTGCCCTTGTCCACCACAGGCTCGTCGAAGCGGCCGCCCGCGATCCGCTCCGCAGCCCGTTCCAGCCGCCGGATCCGCCGTGCGTGCAGCGAGGCGGCGGCATAGCCCACGACCACTGCGAAGATCAGCGCGAGCAGGCCGGCGAAGAGCAGGCGCCGCTCGATCAGGTTCAGGCTCGAGATCGGGTCGTTGAGCGAGTCGCTGAGCAGGATCACCACACCGTCGTTCTCCAGCGGCACCGCCACCTCGGCAAACCGGCGGTTGCCGCGCTCGACCGTGCCGCGCTCCAGCTGCCGCGACCGCGTCGCCCGCAGCGCGATCGGGTCGCGATCGACGTCGAGAGACGTGGTCGTGTTCGAGTCGCCGAAGATGAAAGGCTGGTTCTGGAGGATCGAGTAGACGACGACGCGCGCCTGGAACAGCGAGGCCGCCCCCTCCGCGAACGCCTGCTCGCTTCCGATCTGGCTCGCGTAATTGCGGCCGACCGTCTGCGCGTCCTCCTCCAGCTGGCTGAGCTTGTTGCTGATCAGCTCGGACTCGAGCGAGGGGACGACGATCAGGTAGACGACGCCGAGCGAGCCGGCGACGACGATGAGCAGCGCCAGAGCGAGCCGGAGCCGGATCCCGCTGAACAGAGGTCGGCGCACGCGGCTCACCGCTCGCGGAAGCGGTAGCCGACGCCGCGTACGGTCAGGATCAGCTTCGGCTCGTGCGGGTCGGCCTCGATCTTCTCGCGGAGGTGGCGCACATGGACGTCGATCGTGCGCGGCTCCCGGTAGTCGGCTCCGCCGCGGAGACGCTCCAGCAGCTGCCGACGCGAGAAGACCCGGCCGGGCGCCGCGGCAAGTACGCGGAGGAGCTCGAACTCGACGAAGGTCAGCTGTACCTCGGAGCCACGGACCTCGACCGTCCGGCGCGGCACGTCGATCGTCAACTCGCCCGCCTCGATCACCTCGTCGTCGCGCCGCTCCCCCGGCCGCGGGGCGGCCGCGCGCCGGAGCAGCGCCCGCACGCGGCTCCGGAACTCGCGGATCGAGAAGGGCTTGGTGATGTAGTCGTCCGCACCGAGCTCGAGCCCGAGCACCTTGTCGAGCTCGTCGTCGCGGGCGGTGAGCATGATGATCGGCACGGTGCTCTCGGCGCGCAAGCGCTTGCACACCTCCAACCCGTCGAGCCTGGGCAGCATCAAGTCGAGGACGACGAGGTCGACGTCCTCCTCCGCGAAGCGCGCCAGGGCTTCCTCACCGTCCCGGGCGTGCACGACCCGGAAGCCGTCGCGCTCGAGCGGGTAGCTCAGCAGCTTCTGAACGGAGTCCTCGTCGTCGACGAGGAGGATGGTCGACGCAGCGGCCATAGGGAAATGCTAAAGACGGCCGCGGTCTTCCCTACACTGGCCGGTGCAATGACGCCGCCCAGACGAGCGCTCGCGCCTCGTGGGCGCCCCCGCCGCGGCTCGATCGAGCGCCCCGTGAACGCCCGGCTGGTTCGCGGGACGTGGCTGCTCGTCGCGCTTCCGCTGCTCCTGACCGCGTTCAGCGTGGCCCGCCCGCAGCCGCTGCCGGCGCCGACGCTGCCGTCCACGTTCGACGCCGGGATCGCCGACCAGCTCGCGCGCGAGCTCGCGCAGCGGTATCCGGATCGTTCGCCGGGCTCCTCCGGCGGTCTCGGCGCCGCCGACTGGGTCTCGGAGCAGTTCTCGCTCTACGGGCCGAGACCACGGGTGGAGCGCTTCCGAGCCCACATCCCCGGTCGCGGCACGGTCGAGCTGCAGAACCTGATCCGTGTCGTGCAGGGCGCCTCGCCCCGGACGATCGTGATCACGGCGCACCGCGACAACACGGGCGAAGGGAGCGGCGCGAACGACAACGCCTCCGGCACCGCGGCCCTGATCGAACTCGCCCGCGCCTACGCCTCCGTGGGCGGCACGACCACGGTGCAGACGCGACCCACCCACACGCTCGTCTTCGTCTCCACAGACGGAGGCGCTTTCGGCGCGCTCGGTGCCGCCCGGTTCGCGAACAGCTCCCCCTACCGGGAGAACGCGCTCGCGGTGATCAGCCTCGATGCGATCGCGGGCCCTGGCCGGCCGCGTCTCCTGATCGCCGGTGACACCGCCCGCTCGCCCTCGGCCGCGCTCGTGCGCACCGCTTCGCTGCGCGTGCTCGAGCAGACGGGCTCCGAGCCGCTGCGCCGGCCGGCGCTACGGCAGCTGCTCGACCTCGGCTTTCCCTTCACCCTCGGCGAGCAGGGCCCGTTCGTCGCCCGAGGGATTCCGGCGCTGACGCTGACGACCCTGCCCGACCGGGCCTCGGAAGGTCTCGAGGACGCCGCCTTCGACGTGCAGCGGCTGGCCGAGCTCGGCCGCGCCTCGCAAAATCTGATCGGCTCGCTCGATGCAGGCCTCGAGCTCGCGCAGGGGACGACGAGCTACATCGACTTCGGGACGCGCATCGTGCGCGGCTGGGCGCTCGAGCTCGTGCTGTTGACCGCGCTGCTGCCGTTCCTGATCGGGGCGATCGACCTGTTCGCGCACTGCCGCCGGCGCCGCATCCCGCTAGCTCCGGCCGCCCGGAGCCTGCGCGTGCGGCTCGTGTTCTGGGGCTTCGCCGGGGCGCTCGCCTTCGTCGCCGCCTTCCTCGGAGCGTTTCCGAAGGGTGAAGCGAGGCCCTTGCCGCCCGACCCCCAGCTCTACAAGGCGTCCGGCATCGTTCTCGGCGTCCTCGCCACGGTCCTCCTCATCGTGTGGTTCGTCTCGCGGGAGCGGCTGATCCCGCGACGACCGATCCGCTCGGCCGAGATTCTCGCGGGGCACACGGTCGCGCTCCTGGCGCTCGGGCTGATTGCTCTGCTCGTGGTGGCGACGAACCCGTTCTCGCTGGTGTACCTGCTGCCGTCCCTCTACGCCTGGCTGTGGCTGCCGCAGGCGCAGGCCTCGCCGCCGCTCGCGCGCGCCGCCCTCCTCGTCCTCGGCTTCGCCGGCCCGCTCATCCTGCTGCTCTCGTTCTCGACGCGGCTCGACCTCGGCCTGCAGACGCCGTGGTACCTCCTCTCGCTCGTCTCGGTCGGATACGTGCCGTGGATCGTGGTCGCACTCGCGTGTGCGTGGCTTGCGGTCGCGGCGCAGCTGACGGCGCTCGCCGTCGGCCGCTACGCGCCCGTCTCGCCCTCGCAACGACGGCCGCGCCGGGCGCTCAGGCTCGTCGGGGGCGAAACCGGGGAAGAGCGAGACGCGTTGGAAAGCTGATGAGACGGCTCGCGGGAATCGCCGGCACGCTGATGGTCGTGGCCGGCGTCGGCTTCCTCGCGTGGGCGCTCACGGTCTGGCAGTGGCAGGACCCGTTCACGGCAGCGCTGAACGCGCGCGAGCAGCGCGAGCTCAGCCGTGATTTCGACCGGCGGATCGACGAAAGGAGCACCGGCCTGGTCGCGGCGTCCGGAACCACGCTGCGCGACTCGCTTCCACGGGCGGCGGCACAGTGGCGACAGGACGCCGAGCGCGGCGATGCCGTCGCCCGCATCCGCATTCCTGCACTAGGGCTGAACAAGATCGTCGTCGAGGGCACTGACCACGCTTCGCTCAAGCGCGGCGCGGGCCGCTACCAGGGCTCGGCCATGCCCGGCGAGGGGGAGCTCGTCTACATCGCCGGCCACCGAACGACGTACGGCGCGCCGTTCGCGCGGATCGATCATCTGCACACGGGCGACCGCATCTCGCTCGAGCTCCCGTACGCGACCGTCGACTACGCCGTCACGGGCAGCCGGATCGTGGGTGCGTCACAGATATCGGTGCTGAAGTCGAAAGGACGCGAGCAGCTCGTGCTTCAGGCGTGCCATCCTCGCTTCTTCGCGAGCCATCGCTACCTCGTCTACGCGAAGCCCCTCCGTGTCACCCCGCGCGGCAGCGGCCGAGCGACGTCGTTCCAGGCGCTCGGCGGCGAGAGCTAGAGCCGGAGGAAATGCGCGGTCGCGCCCGCCGCGAGCTGGCCCTCGCCGGCCGGCACGAGCACGAGCGCGTTCGCACTCGCGGCGCGGGCGATCATGTGCGACTCCTGGCCGCTCAGCGGTTCGAGCGTTGTCCCGCTGGGACTCGTGACCGCGCGGGCGCGGGCCAGGTGAGCCCGGGCTGGATTGCGTCGGAGTGGAGACGCGAGGACCGCTGCCTCGTAAAGCGGCCCCGGATCGGCTAGGCCCTGAAGCGCGAGCAACGCCGGACGGACGAAGAGCTCGAGCGAGACGAGTGAGGAGACCGGATTGCCGGGTAGCCCGAAGACGAGCGTGTCGCCGCGGGAGCCGAAGGCGAGCGGCTTGCCCGGGCGGACGGCCACGCCCCAGAAGTGCTCCTCGACGCCGAGCTCGACGAGAATCCGCCGGACCAGGTCGTGCGGTCCGACGGAGACGCCTCCGGAGCTGACGAGCACGTCGGCGTCGAGGGCGCGCTCGAGCGCGCGGCGGTGTTCACCTTCGTCGTCCGGCACGGGACCGATCCGCTCGACGAGCGCCCCCGACGCCTCGAGCGCGGCGGCGAGCATCGGGCCGTTCGACTCGTAGATCTGACCCGGGCCGAGGCTCCCGCCAGGCGCACGCAGCTCCGTGCCCGTGCTGAGGACGGCCACGCGCGGCCGCCGTGCGACCGACACCTCCGGCGCCCCGATGGCGGCGAGTGCTCCGATCTGCGGCGCCCCGAGCATGGACCCACTTGGGAGGACGACGTCGCCTGCCCGCACGTCGCCACCGACCGGCCGCACGTTCGTACCCCGCTCGACCTGCTCCGGCACCTCCAGGCTGTTGTCCATTTCGACAACCACCTCGATCTGGACGACGGCATCGGCGCCGTCGGGCACGGCGCCGCCGGTCGAGATCGCCATCGCCTCGCCGGCTGCGAGCGGTCGCTCGGCCGGGACGCCGGCGGCGATGCGGAACACGACCGGCAGACGGCCCGGCGTGTCCTCCGCGCGCAGCGCGTAGCCGTCCATCGCCGAGCTCGGGAAGGGCGGCAGGTCGATGCGTGCAATGACGTCTTCGGCCAGGACGCGACCCAAGGCTGCGGCCGTCGGCACGGGCTCGGCAGCCAGGGGCCGGACGCGCGCGAGCACTCGCTGCAGCGCCTCCTCGATCGACAGCAACTCGGACATCCGGGCGCATACGCTAACGCGGTGATCTCGGTGGTCGTCCCGGTGCACGACGAGGAGCGGAGCGTTGCGCTCCTCTTCGAGGAGCTGGCCGCCGCGCTCGACCCGCTCGAACGGCCTTGGGAGGTCGTCTTCGTCGACGACGGCTCGGCCGACGGGACGTTCGGGGCGCTCACGCGGCTGCATGCCGGCCACGACGAGGTGCGCGTGGTCAGGCTGCGCCGCAACTTCGGCAAGGCCGCAGCGCTGCAGGCGGGCTTCGAGGAGGCGCAGGGCGACATCCTCGTGACGATCGACGGCGACCTTCAGGACGACCCCGCCGAGATCCCGCGGCTGCTGGCGAAGCTCGACGAGGGCTTCGACCTCGTCTCCGGCTGGAAGGCGAAGCGTCGCGACCCGCTCTCCCGGCGGATCCCGTCGCGCATCTTCAACCGCGTGACCGGCCGGCTCTCCGGCTTGCGGCTGCACGACCTGAACTGCGGCCTGAAGGCCTATCGCGTCGAGGTGCTTCGCGGGCTCCGCATCTACGGCGAGCTGCACCGGTTCATCCCCGTGCTTGCGCACTATCGCGGCTTCCGCGTGGCCGAGCTGCCGGTCAACCACCGCCCGCGAGAGCATGGCCGCTCGCGCTACGGGGTAGAGCGCTACGTCCGCGGCTTCCTCGACCTGTTGACCGTCACGTTCATGGGCCGCTACCGGCACCGGCCGCTGCACCTCTTCGGTGGCGTCGGCCTGCTGCTGGGCGCTGCCGGAACCGCCGTCCTCGTCTACCTCACCATCGTGAAGCTGACGGGCGAGGCGATCGGGCACCGACCCTTGCTCACGCTCGGCGTGCTCCTCGTGGTCGTCGGCGTGCAGCTCGTCTCCCTCGGCCTCGTCAGCGAGCTGGTCGCCAGCCACCACGAGGAGCGATCGGGCGGCAGGACCGTGGACCAGCACGTCGACGAGATCCTGCGCTGAGCCTGCGGGTCCTCTACTTCGGCACCTACGAGCGCGACTATCCCCGGAACGCGCAGGTGATCTCGTGCCTGCGCGGAGCAGGCGTCGAGGTGATCGAGCGGCACGCGAGCGTGTGGGAGCACCGGCGGCACAAGTGGTCGCTCGGGCTCGGAGCTGCACTCCGCGTCGGGGTCGCCGAGTCCCGGCTCCTCATGGGTAGCCGGCGCGAGCGCTTCCACGCGGTCGTCGTCGGCTATCCGGGTCACTTCGACGTACCGGCTGCCCGGCGGATCGCGCGCGGCCGCCCCGTGATCTTCAACCCGCTCGTCTCTCTCCACGAGACGCTGGTCGAGGACCGGGGACGCTTTGCGGCGGG
>OBLS010001179.1_pt1 | contig 10464 bp, 8 predicted proteins | sample 1519901 | NCBI WGS metagenome assembly OBLS01 (sample SAMEA3113585, study PRJEB22503) | soil metagenome
TCAAGCCAAAATATGATGGCGATGTAGAATTGAAAATTGATAAGATGGGTGCTACACATGGCTGATGCAGCATTTTATGGTATAGCCACATTAACCATTGGTTCAGCAATTGTCGCTCTAGAAAGCCGTGAACTCATTTACGGTGCAATAGCCTTGGCAATTTCGATGCTAGGGATTGCAGGGTTTTTCCTTCTCTTAGATTCTCCATTTGTAGCAATGTTTCAGATAACCGTATATGTCGGAGCGGTTGCTGTCCTCGTTATTTTTACAGTCATGCTTGTCAGAACTCAAGCATTATTTTCTAGGAAAGAAGACAGGGGACGCAAGGCCGCTGGAATTATATTGATGCTAATTTTTATGGGAGGGATGGGCGGAATAGTTTTATTTTCTGGGCTTAACAGTCAGGGATTTGGGAACGCTGAGTCTTCTCCAGTTGATTTTAGAGTCCTCGGAACAGAAATGCTTACGTACTATTCACCAGCATTTGTCGTTATCGGCCTAACACTAGCGGGCTCAATTATCGGTGCACTTGCGTTAGCGCGTAGGGAGGACATTAACCAGAAAGATGAACGAACTCGTTGAGTACATTGTTGTATCCTTAATACTTATCTCAATAGGTGTCTATGGAATAGTTGTCAAGCGGAATGCCATACGTATGATATTTTCTATTGAAATTATTGCCAATGCTGCAAATCTAAATCTAATTGCATTTTCAAGAAGTATCAACGATGCTCAAGGTCAGGTATTCGTGCTCTTTTCAATAGCAATAGCCGCAGCCGAAGTTGCTGTTGGCTTGGGCATAATAATAATAGCTTATAGACTGTATAAGGAAATAGATGTAGAAGAATTTAAGAGTATGAGAGGATAACACCCGCAATGACATTTCTCTTAGCAGCAGTATTCATACCACTTTTACTATCCCCTCTAGCTTATATTCTTGGGAGAAAGTTCGGAACAAATCTTGCGACATGGTTTTCCTTTTCGATACTTGCGGTTTCTACTATTCTGCTTATGATTCCTGCACTAGGCTTAAAGCCAGGTAGTCATGAGGGATACCAGGAAAGCTATCAATGGAGTCAATTTGGAAACTTTGGACTAAGGCTGGATGGCCTTAGTCTTCCCTTTGCTCTTATAATCTACATACTATGCACCGCCCTTGCATTGTATTCCAAACCTTACATGATACACAAAATTACCGAAGCTGCGAATGAAATTTTCCGCACTGGTCCTAATAGCAGTAACGGCGCAAGAAACAAATTCGGCTCCCAGGAGAGATCTGACTACTACAGCACTCAAACAGGCAACAGCAGGTCGCGGGGCGAGGGCGAGGGTTTGTCGGCGAACGAAAATAGTCACAATAGGATTGTTGGCACTGATTCGTCACAATCACAATTAGCAACACACATATCGCCAGAAATGAAACAATATGTAAACACTCAGGTCGGTCTATATTTTGCACTTTACCTAGCCTTTTCCATGGGCATGTTAGGAACCGTACTGGCAACTAATCTCATAGAATTTTATGTATTTTTTGAGTTGATGTTGGTACCCTCATTTTTCTTAATAGCTTTCTATGGATATGGTGCAAGAAGGAGGATCGCCTTAATGTTCTTTTTCTGGACGCACGTAGGTGCAGTGGTCTTGCTTCTCGGGTTATTAGCAATGGGCTTCTTTGCAGGTGGTTTTGATTACGATACGGTGAAATCCAATGTCAACAAAATCCCAGCAAATTGGATGTCCATTATTATTTTTTCACTTGTAGTAGGGCTCGGGGTGAAACTTGCAGCATTTCTTTTGCACATTTGGCTTCCTTATGCTCATGCAGAAGCTCCCACTCCTGTCTCCGCTCTGTTATCCCCAGCGATGATCGGAATAGGAGCATACGGTTTGCTTCGGCTATGGCTGGAGCTTTTGACGGGAAACTATACCCAATATAGTATCTATATTAACATCTGGGGTCTCGCAACAATGATTTACGGAGGCGCTATGGCCTTGATGCAAGATGATGTCAAAAAAGTGCTGGCCTATTCCAGTATAAGTCAAATGGGCTATATACTGTTCGGAATAGGCTCTGAAAGCATCTTGGGGATCACAGGGGGAGCGCTGTTCTATGTTACACACGGTCTTGGGAAGGCAATTCTTTTCATGATGGCCGGCTCAATAATCCTTCAAACTGGAACGAGAAGCATGTCAAAACTAGGAGGGCTTGCAGGAAATATGCCGTATACTGCAGTTATCTCAATGATAGGGGCGCTGACAATTATCGGGATTCCCCCTACAAGTGGATTTATGTCAGAGTGGATATTGTTTGGCGGGGTATTGCAGACAGCGCTATCACAGTCTGACCCAACGAGGGTAGTATTGTTTGGTTTTGGTATTCTAACAACTGTACTCTCTTCTGCATATATCCTATGGATGTACAAAAGAATCTTCTTTGGAAAGATCCCTGAAAGACTTGTAAACGTTAAGGATTCTAGTGCATATATCACCGCTACGATGGCTGTTTTAGCAGGATTGACCCTGCTTCTAGGGGTTTATCCAGACCCTATTTTGAATCCTATAACAAACTATGTCGAGTCAGTATTTCCCGAGAATTCTGGAGTGTTGCAGCTCCCATCACAAGAAGAGAATGCTCTTGTTAAGCAGCCACCCGAACAGTCCAGTTCCGGCTTTCAACAGTCTAGCATCGAAAAGCCGGACAGCAATCTCCTTGATCAATACTCGAAACCTGGTATCCTTACTCCTGCCAAGGGAAAAATAGCTGGAGAAGGTCAACAGAAGGAGTCTGTGGCTAGGTTTGAACATACAGCACTAATTTACAGCAAAACAGGGGCATCGAAATAAATATTGGATAATAAGACTATAGAGGCGGCTGGCTAGACCAAATGGTAGAGGCTACTTTGGGTTTTGAAGGACTTGCAATTAACGCTTGGCTCGTTTGGATGTTGCCCTTCGTTGGTGCCGCCGCCATTGCTGGAGTTGCGCGTTACGGGCAAAAAATCAGAAACTATTTCGCAGTCGGATTATCACTAGCCAGCGCTATATCCGCCACAACCTTGCTACCTCTCGGCATCGCTGGGGGAGAGATCCATAGTCAAGTACCTTGGATCTCTGTACTAGGCTTAGAGGCGGGAGTATTGGCTGACCCGCTGTCGATACTGATGTCTAATCTGGTTGCATGGATTTCCTTTCTAATTTTTGTGTATTCTACTGGCTATATGCATGGAGATCGAGACCTGACTAGATTCTGGTTTTTCATGCTCTTTTTCATTGGATCGATGCAGCTGATTGTACTTTCAGATAACTTGCTCATGGTTTTCTTTGGATGGGAAGGAGTTGGCTTTGCGTCATATGCATTGATCGGCTTCTGGTATCACGACCGCAAGAAAGATTATGTAGGAAGAGAAGGTGAAAGGGCAGCCGGAATACCGTTATGGGCATCTCCGACGCATTCTGGGATGAAGGCGTTTTTGATGACCAGAGCAGGAGACACTATGATGCTTGCAGGAATGTTTCTCATATTTGCTTATGCTGGAACATTTGGGTTTAGAGAACTTATCGAGAACCAAGAATGGGCAAACCAAATGGCACAGCAAAATCTGTTAGTCCCGGCTGCGGTACTATTGTTTGGTGGGGCCGTAGGCAAGTCTGCACAGTTTCCACTAAACGAATGGCTATTAGAGGCTATGACCGGCCCCACGTCTGTTTCCGCATTAATTCACGCCGCTACAATGGTCAAAGCAGGTGTGTTTTTGGTTGCAAGAATTGGACCTCTGTTTTTTGCTCTCGCAGCATTTGGAATGACTCAGTTCTTTGAAGTAGTTGCCTGGACAGGTGCAATCACTGCTCTTCTTCTTGCTACCCAAGCAATTGTCAATCCCGAAATTAAGAAGGTATTGGCGTATTCTACCGGATCACAAATTGGTTATATGATGATGGCACTTGGTATTGCTGGATTATCAACCCAGTTCGTTGAGGGATATACCGCAGGATTCTTTCACTTAATGAGTCACGCTTTGTTTAAGGCATCACTTTTCATGGGTGCCGGCGCATTGCTGCACACCGTTGGCTCAAGGTTTTTGACAAATATGGGTGGAATGCGTAGGCATATGAAAAAGACATATATTTTTATGATGCTTTCAGGTCTTTCACTTGCAGGTGCTCCGCTGATAACATCGGGATTTTGGAGCAAGGATGCAATTTTCGCGTCGCTGCTTGAGTCTGGCTATACCTATAGCTGGCAATTGTTCGCGATTGCTTTTGCCGTTGCTATGATGACTGCCTTTTACACATTTAGGATGTTAGGCATGGCATTTTTTGGAAAAGAGAGCAGACATTTAGAAGAGATGCAACATGAAGGTCACCATTTACATGAAGTTGGAAAAAGTATGTGGATTCCGTTCGGAGCTCTGGCAGTCGCAACTATATTCATCGGCTTGATTGGCTTTATCTTTGAAGATCAAATACACCACCTTCTAGGAGAGTACCTTGCTGATTCATTTGGCATCGCCGAAGAAGGACAGGGAGGTTCAGAGTCGGCAGTAGGAGAAGAAGAAGAAGCACAAGAGAGCGGAGCTTTTCTGGGGCTCAACATGACCGCCCTAATAGGATCAGTGGGGGCCTTTGCAGTAGGAGGTGCACTTGGATATCTATTTTACATTGCTAGGAAAGTAAACCCCGAGGTTATTTCGAGAAATGCAGTCACAAGATCAATTTGGAAGTTTCTTTACAACAGATGGTATCTTAACTCCGCGCTTTACTGGGGATCGGTAATTGGACCTCTTGCGATATACAGAATTGTCTGGCGATACTTTGAGAACGTAGTTATCGATGGCATGAATCCCACTTTACAATTCTCCATGACGTATTTTTCTAGAGTTGTCAGAGCAGCACAAACAGGGATAACGCAAACGTACCTTTACATTTTCGCGGCAGGTATAGTGATAGTCACTATGCTGCTGTTTCTATAGGAGAAATGAAGGATCTAAAATGGTAGTCGAACTAGGGTCAACTCCTATTATAGTCACAATTGTCTTGGGAGTTGTAGGACTTGCAATTCCTGTCATTGATGCTCTTAAGAAAGAGCGAGGTCATAACAACCGACTTTATAGTGCGATCGCGTTTGGAGCGCTTATAATCTCCTTAGGGTTTGTCGTTTTTCGAGTAATTTCAGGGGAAGTAATACCCGCGGTTGCATTTAGCGAGGATGTACTTGCAGATGATATGTTTGGATCTTTTTTTGCTATTGCACTCCTGATAGTTTCTTTGATGGTAACAGTTTCTTCATGGGACTATATGAAAGCCAAGTCCAACCCTGCTGCCTATTATTCGCTAATCCTTCTTTCGACTGTCGGAATGGTCTTGATTGCATACTCTACTGACCTACTGATGCTTTTTGTATCATGGGAATTGATGTCTTTGCCAACATATGCTCTAGCCGCGTTCTCCAAACGAGATCCAATTTCAAACGAAGCCGCAATAAAGTACTTCATGTTCGGCGCATTATCCTCAGGGATTCTCGTACTAGCAATCGGATTTGTCTATGGCATCACCGGTACAACGAATATTGGTGAATCCATCAGAGCGATGGCAAGCTTAAATCAAGAGTTGATTCCCATCGGCGTTCTAGCAATTGCACTATTCGTTGCTGGTTTTGGCTTTAAGATGGGATTAGTACCATTTCATATGTGGTTGCCTGATACGTACGAGGGCTCACCGACAACAATAGGTGCCTTGCTTGCTGCAGGCACAAAAAAAGCTGGTTTTGCAGCTGCCATCCGAGTCGTTGTTTTGGGTATGTTTGCCCTAAACCTTGATTGGACGCTGACCCTTGGAGTAATAGCAATTTTTACAATGACATTGGGAAATTTCGGAGCACTAATTCAAAGAAGCTTGCCCAGAATACTCGCATACTCAAGCATCGCACAGGCTGGCTACATACTCATAGGAATGGCTGTTGCACCTTATTCTGACCAGGCTTTAAGCGGTTCGCTATTTCATATATTTAACCATGCAGTAATGAAGTCTGCAGCTTTCATAGCCGCTGCGGCCGTCGCAACAGCTTTAGCCGGATATAGCCTAGAGAAATATAGAGGTTTAGGCATAAGGATGCCTATTACTGCAATTGCACTTGCCATTTCCCTGTTAGCGTTAGCAGGTGTGCCGCCACTGAGTGGTTTTTGGAGTAAGTTAGTGATATTTGGTGCAGCAATAAACAGCTCTGCCTATGTATGGTGGGGGCCCTATCTTGCAATTGCGGGAGTGCTTAACAGCGCTCTTTCGCTGGGGTACTATGCATGGATTATTAGAAAAATGTACATGGAAGAGGGGCCCGATATGTCAAAATTAAAGGAGCCAAAGGCAATTCTCGGTGTCCTCATTTTTGGGATTGTTCTTATGGTTGCATTTGGTGTATGGCACGCTCCTTTGCTCGAATTTGCAAGCAACTCTGTACCTAATCTTGCCAATATGGTCAATCCCACAAAATAGTTAGAGCAGGTATGAACAGATTGGGATACAATCCGATGAGTGTTCGGAACACCCAGTTCTCCTGTACATTGTTAATATTGGATTGAGCTCAGGTCTGTTAAAAGCTCAAGATGCCTCTTGTACATGCTTTCGTGTACCTTTCGAAGCTCATTCAATGCCTTATTGGAATATGACTTGTACAGTTTGTTCATATTGCTAGTGAATTCCACAGAGCGGATATTGCGTTTGACAAGTAAATTAAAGAGCCTGTCCTCGTTATTCCAGTCCAAAAGGTCATCGTGAATTTGATATGCAATTCCGAGAAGGTTGCCAAAGTTCCCCAGAGCATGGATCTGATCCTCGTTTCCATCTCCAAGGATTGCGCCTATCTTGGTCGAAGCTTCAAAAAGTGAGGCAGTTTTGTGTTCAACAACCTTAATGTATTCATCCTCAGTTATTTCGTTATGTTTTGCAAGCCTAATTTCCATCATTTCCCCTTCACTCATCTTCGTAGCGGCGCTTGAAAGCTCGCTCATGACTCTGGAGTTATTCATTTTCGATCCGATGTTTAGGATGATTCCAAGTACAAAATCTGCGGTAAGCACACTGCTGTTGTATCCGTATTTAATATGAAATGATGGTTTACCCCGGCGAAGCCTTTCTTCATCTATGATATCATCATGGATAACAGACTCTGTATGCAAAAGTTCGATTGCTGAACCTGCCATGAAAACGTCTTCGGTGACATGGGAATCTTCCCCGCTGGTAGGGTGTACAGCTTTTACTGATAGTAACAACAGTAGAGGTCTGATCCTCTTGCCCCCATCACAGGCGTATCTTAGAGGTGCATAAAATTCTGACCATGAATAAAGGTCGAGTTCTCTATTAAGAGCATCTTCTATCCTGGAAAGATAGTCATTAAATTGTGCAACTAAAGGATTGGCTTTAGTATTCATACCACCAGAATTCAAAGATTAGTCCTTGCCCAAATTTATCTGGGAGTGAGAAGTATATTAATGCGTTTCCTACGGAATTATGAATGGAATTTTTCTAAAACTTATACAAGCTGTCATTGGTTCATTATTGCTCCGGCCGGGATTTGAACCCGGGATCTGCGACTTGAAAGGCCACAATGCTTGACCGGATTGTGCAACTGCTTCAGGAAAAGCAGCTCCTACACCACCGGAGCAAATGTGATTATCTAATTGAAGGTACTTCAAATAAAATCTTTCTCTTTTTTTCAGGCTCACCGCAACTAGCCAATGTCTATCGCTGAAATCTAAAATAAGAACAACAGGATAGGAGAGGAGCTACAGCGAGGTTAATTTCAACAGACACTGAAACTCGTTCGGCCTTCGCCTAAGGAAGATTAGAGACAGTATAACTGACGTCAAGAATAAGTGCTGTTGCATAACATTTTTCTATCTGTTAGAGTCATCTTAAAGACTGGCTATGTACAATCTGGTACAAAGAATTGATGTAGAAATCGAAAAGCGTAGTCTGTTAAAACATAGGTTTTATCGACTCTGGTCGGAGGGAAAACTAGATGTAAACCATCTAAGGGGATATTCGCTAGAGTATTTTCAGCTAGTGAAGGCGGTACCCGACTTGGTTGCCAATCTTCTCTCATATCGCACCTATGACGAGAATCTGGAAACAGCACTAAATGAAAACCATAGAGAAGAGTCTGAGCATATTGCTTTATGGACAAAATTTGCAGCCTGTCTAGGGATAAAACCTGAAGAGCTTGCCCATTATGTCTCATCTAGTGAAACCAGCGAAGCTGTTTGCGTCTTGAGTAGATTAACAAGGATGTCTCTGGGGCAGGGAGCCGCGGCCATGTATGCGTATGAAAAACAGCTGCCAGAGATAAGTCGATCAAAGATTGATGGCTTGAAGAACTTTTACGGCATAGACGGTACAACAGAAGGGTTAGAGTATTTTTCTGTTCATGAACGGGTCGATATCAGACATGCGGCGCTATGGAGGAGAATTCTTGAAACAATTCCACATGACCAAGCCAAATCGTTGCTGAGAGCTTCAACTGATTCGCTATGGGCACAAAACAAATTATTGGACTCGGTATGGGAAAAGTACATCGGGCACGTTTACTCTTGAGATGACGATATTGGGATCCAGTTAACTTTCCTTTTTTGTTGTTCTCGTCTACTTGACTATATTTGAAACCTTTATAACCATCTTGTGAAGGAATTGCTGTCTAAGCCGGGCCCATAGCTTAGCCTGGAAGAGCGACCGGCTCATAACCGGTAGGCCAGGGGTTCAAACCCCCTTGGGCCCACGCTAATCTTCAGATTTTATTTAGGCTCACTCTATTATTACAAGCAATAATTTGACAATCACAAAAACTACGACCACCTAATTATAATATACAATATACAATGACAACGATACTGGTGTAGACCGAGAACTATCAACTAACGATTCAAAAGAAGACGAAGGTGAAGAATAAATTCATACAGACATAACTAACGAGATAACAGGAAGCCTATACCCTTCTTTTTTTAGTTACAGAGGAATCGTTTTACGATCCCTTCTATATTTATCAGAGACTGGTGTTTAATCATGTGCAAAGTGTAAGGTAATATCCTTATGATATAAATCGGCATCAATGCTCACCAAAGTAAACAGATCTGTCAGTGGTTTCTGTTTGTGCTCTAGGACAAAGATTAAGACTATCCTCTTTGTAATAATGGCATACGAGAAGTCTAGACAGCGGAGGATGGTAGTAAAATTCTCTCCTACGAGAACAAAACAAAAAATGAAGTCGTTTTGGTAGCGCTGATTGTATCGGTTGTCTTTACAAATGCCTTTATTATTTCCTCTCCTGATGAAAATACGCGTTTTTATTATTCGGGCCTGACATCCACTTTAACGATTGGAGTGGCCCTGGTTATATGTGTCATACAAGTGTATAGATACAAAAGGAGAGTAGAGATAAATGCTTCGGTGCGGCTCAGCAATAGGCAATTTCCTTACTACTACGATAATGACAAAATGCATTTCTCAATTTGTTTATTCCTAGGACTGTGGTTTGTCGCTCAGTTTGTTTGGACGTTTCCATACCAACAAGCTGCAGGCGCTTGGATAGCAGATATACTTTGGTTTATTGGATATGCATCATTTGGTTATTTTCTGTACAGTTTATACTATCATTTCTTTAAAATGGAGCACGAACCACTTGTTCTCATTTTGATAGCTATTGTAATTTCAACTGTTCTCGTTCTTGTATTAGATATTATTGTGAGTATACTGCGACTACTATCTACTCAACCAGTAGATTTTTCGATATTGTTAGTTACCCTCGTCTACCCAGTTTTAGATGCTGCGTTGGTATTTCCCGCTGTATTGATCTTTTGGGGAGCGAGAAAAAGAATAGCTGCACTTAAACATGCTGCAGTACAACAAGAACGAAAAACAGATGAAACGATACAAAGAGAAGCAGGTAGGTCTTCCTCTTCTCTTTCTCAGAGCTTAACTAATATTTCTTCTATTTGGATATTGTTGCTATCCATTGCTATGATTCTATCAGCAATAGGAGATACTGGATTCGCGTTTAGTACTGCGTATGGTCCAGAATCAGTCCAGAGAGATGTGTGGATATGGAACATTATCTATAACGCTGACCATCTTTGTTTGGCTGCAGCACTAATCGGTTATGGAAGTTTTTTCTCGTTTAGAAAACAGGATAAAAGATCAGATTCAAAACGCATTTGAAGAGGGATAAAAAGACTGAAGTACACAGAAACAGATTTCCCTGTTCTTTGCATATTCCATTCTACGTAAGTGGCCGATACATTCGAATGTTGCTGCTTTATGGGGTATTTCTTGTCTAACTTTTGGATTAACTGTTTGCTCTTCTCTGAATCAAATTTATGGATTAACAAATCTATCTTCTCTTCTAGGAAGCATAAGGATCATCTTCGCTAAACAAATCTTCTTTTCGGATACAATTTTTATTTCGTATTGTTTGTGTCA
>OBLS010001180.1_pt1 | contig 10460 bp, 12 predicted proteins | sample 1519901 | NCBI WGS metagenome assembly OBLS01 (sample SAMEA3113585, study PRJEB22503) | soil metagenome
CACCGGCCCGGGCTCGTCGAGCATGGCAATGCGGATCCGTACGTCCTCGTGAGCCACCGGCGCGGCTCGCCCTGTCGCCCGGCGTTGCCCGACGCGACGTCGGCGCCCCTCCCTTACCGCGGCACGACGGGCCAGGAGCAGGAACCCTACGAGACTCGCCGACGGGACACCCACCCACCATGCCGGCAGCCGCCCGACGACAATCGCCGTCGAAGTGACCGCAACTGCGACCAACAGGACCAGCAGCACCCGGCGACGCCGCCGCGCCGCGACGCCGAACTCTGCCTGACCGTGCGGGGAAGAGGGCGTCGCGTCGAACGTCGCGGTCGCGGTTCCCCCGGCGCCGTGTCCATGACGACCGGCAACCGAGGCGTCGGCCGGCCGGGCCAGAATCCGCACACCGCGGACACCGTCGATCTCGCGGGCCTCCTCGACCTCCTCGTTCCGTCGCACCCACCGAGGTACCAGGACAGCAGCCCAGGCAGCGACGATCGCCGCATAGATCACCCCGCTGTAGCCCACGGCATCCGACGCTACGGGGCGCGGCGCAGCCCTCGGTGGACCCGAAACGGTGTGTCGCCAGTAACTGGTGTGACCAGCGTGACGGCCCGACCCCAGCCGCAGCGTTACCAGGCTGCCGGGACCGTTACCGGATCACTGCTGCGCCGACTGGCGCGACACCCGCCAGCGCTGCAGCAGCCCGCCGGGAACATCCTCGATGGTCAGCGCAAACGACAGGTGGTCTCGCCAGTCGCCGTCGATGTGGAGGAAGCGTTCCCGCAGTCCCTCCTGACGGAAGCCGAGCTTCTCGACCACTCGCAGCGACGCGTGGTTCTCGGGCCGGATATTGACCTCGATCCGGTGCAGCCCGACGGCGAAGAAGCAATGATCGACGGCGAGGGCGAGCGCCGTCGGGATCACGCCACGGCCGGCGACGTCCTGGTCGACCCAGTAGCCCGCGCTGCCCGCCCGGGCGGAGCCCCAGGTGATGCCGGAGATGGTGAGCTGGCCGGCCAGCCGGCCGTCGTACGTCACCGCCCACGGCAGGGCCTCCCCCGCCCGTGCCTGCAGGGCGAACCGCCGCACCATCTGCCGGTAGCTCGCTGGGAAGTTCGCCCGGGGCGCCGGAGGCGTCGGCTCCCAACGCCGCAACCAGCCGGCGTTGCGCTCGCGCACCGCGGTCCAGTTCGCGCTGTCCCGGTACCGCAAGGGGCGCAACCCGACCTGGCCCTCGGTCAACCGAACGGGCCAGTCCAACCGCTCGCCGCCGCTCAGTGGTCGCCTCCGCGCAGCTGGTCGACCGCGTGCTCGAGTACGGGTCCGAGGACGGCCAGGCCGTCGCGGACGCCGCCCGGCGAGCCGGGCAGGTTGACGACCAGCGTCGATCCGGCCAGTCCGGCGACTCCTCGCGAGAGGGTGGCCGCCGGGACTCCGTTGCCCACGCCGTGCGCCCGGATCGCCTCGGCGATGCCGGGCACCTCCCGGTCGACAACGCGACGCGTCATCTCCGGTGTCAGGTCGCGGGGCGTCAAGCCGGTCCCACCCGTCGTCACGATCACGTCGTACCCGGCAGCCACTGCCTCACGCAAGGTCTGCTCGACCGGCTCGCCGTCCGGGACCACCGAAGGACCGTCGACGTCGAAGCCCAGATCCGTCAGCCCGTCCCGCGCGACGGGGCCGCCGCGGTCGGGGTAGACGCCAGCCGCCGCGCGCGTCGAGACGGTCACGACCAGTGCCTTCACGCCCGGGCCTCGGATCGCCGCCAGGTTCCGGACCGCCCTCCGGACTTCTCCTCCACCCGGATGTCGGTGATCGTCGCGCCCTTGTCGACGGCCTTGACCATGTCGACCACGGTGAGCGCCGCCGTCGCGACCGCGGTCAGCGCCTCCATCTCGACCCCGGTCCGGTCGGCCGTACGGACCGTCGCCGTGATCTCGACGGCGTCGTCGGCAACGTCGACGTCGACCTCGACGGCGTGCAGCGCCAACGGGTGGCACAGCGGGATCAGCTCGGGTGTGCGCTTCGCCCCCTGGATGCCCGCGATCCGGGCCACGGCGAGCGTGTCTCCCTTGGGCACGCCGGGCCCGCGGAGCAGGTCGACTACGTGCGCCGACACGAGCACCCGGCCACTGGCCCGCGCCGTTCGCACCGTCACGTCCTTGCCGGAGACGTCCACCATCCGGGCCGCGCCCTGGTCGTCGACGTGGGTCAACCGCTCACTCATGGCTCAGCCCTTCCGGCGCTCGAGCAACACGGTGTCGACAACCTGGCCGGCGGCGACCTCGGTGACGTGTTCGGGTACGACGACCAATGCGTTGGCATAGGCGAGGTCGGCCACCATGTGCGAGGCCTGACCGGCGAGCGGCGTGACCAGGTCTGACCCGTCGGGCGCCGCCTGCCAGCGGGCCCGGGCAAACTGGCGCTTCCCGTCCGGCGAGCGCAGGGTGGACTGGATGACCGCCTTGACGCTCGGCCGGTGCAGTCGTGACACCCCCAGCATCTTGCGGATGGCCGGGCGGACGAAGACCTCGAACGAGACGAAGGCACTGACCGGGTTACCCGGCAGCGTGAAGATGGGGGTCGCCTCCTCGCCGATGGTCCCGAAGCCCTGCGGCATGCCCGGCTGCATCGCGACCTTCTCGAACGTGACGGTGCCGAGGTCCGAGAGAACCTGTTTGACCACGTCGTACGCGCCGGCGCTCACCCCGCCGCTGGTGATGACCAGGTCGGCCCGGACGAGTTGGTCCTCGATGAGGCCGAGCAGCACCGTCTCGTCGTCAGGGACGGGGCCGACGCGGTAGGCGACCGCTCCGGCTTCGCGTGCAGCCGCGGTGAGGGTGAACGAGTTCGAGTCGGTGATCTGGCCGAGCGTCAAGGGCAGCCCGGGCTCGACCAGCTCGCTGCCGGTCGAGATCACGACGACGCGCGGCCGAGGGCGGACCTTGACCCGGTCCTTGCCGACGGCGGCCAGCAGCCCGATCTGGGCCGCACCGAGGAATGTCCCGGCACCCAGAACCGTGTCGCCCTCCTGCACGTCCTCCCCGATCTTGCGAAGGTGTCGGCCGACCGGCACCGCCGACATGATCCGCACCCGAGCCTCGCCGCCGTCCGTGTACTCCACCGGCACGACGGCGTCGGCCCCGACCGGCATCGGCGCACCGGTCATGATGCGTGCCGCCAGGCCAGGTCCGATGGCGGCGACCTCCGACTCGCCGGCAGCGATGTCGGCGACGACTGGCAAGTCGACTGGGTTCTTACCGTCAGCCTCGCGTACGTCCTCGGTTCTGACCGCGTATCCGTCCATCGCCGAGTTGTCGAACTGCGGCAGCGGCCAAGGGGCCACGACGTCCTCGGTCAGCACGCACCCGTGCGCGTCGAGAAGCTGGACGTCGAGCTGCGTCAGCGGTCGCACCGCGGACAAGACGTCGGACAGGTGGTCGGCGACCCGTTTCATCGGCCTGCCTCCGGACCATGGCCGTCGCCGTCACCGGCAGGCAGCCCCGCCACGAACTCGCGCAGCCAGGACCGGAACTCCGGGCCCAGGTCGGAACGCTCGACGGCGAGCCGGACCGTGGTGCGCAGGTAGTCGAGCCGGTCGCCCGTGTCGTAGCGCCTGCCTCGGAAGACGACCGCCCGGACACCCCCACCCTTGTCGACCGGGGTCGTGATCAGCGTCTTCAGCGCGTCGGTGAGCTGGATCTCCCCTCCCCTGCCGGGTGCCGTGTCGCGGAGCACGTCGAAGACCGCGGGGTGCAGGACGTACCGGCCGATGACCGCGAGGTTGCTCGGCGCCTCGTCGGGCGCCGGCTTCTCGACCAGGTCCGTGACCTGGACCACGTCACCTCCCAGGTCGCCCGACACCGCGGCGCAGCCGTACAGATGAGTCAGCTCCGGGTCGACCTCGATCAATGCGACCACGCTGCCGCCGTGCTGACGCTGGACCTCGAGCATCGCGGGCAGCAACGGGTCGCGCCGGTCGATGAGGTCGTCGCCGAGCAACACGGCGAAGGGCTGATCGCCCACATGCCGGGCGGCGCACAACACGGCGTGCCCGAGACCGAGCGGATCGCCCTGCCGGACGTAGTGGACGTCCGCGAGCACCTGCGACTTCCGCACGCGCTCGAGCTGGTCACGATCGCCCTTCGCCTCGAGCGCTGCCTCGAGCTCCCAGGCCCGGTCGAAGTGGTCCTCCAGCGAGCGCTTGTTGCGGCCGGTGATGAGCAGGACGTCGTCGAGGCCGGCGGCGACTGCCTCCTCGACGACGTATTGGATCGCCGGTTTGTCGATGACCGGCAGCATCTCCTTCGGCGTCGCCTTGGTCGCCGGCAGAAAGCGGGTCCCCAGGCCCGCGGCCGGAATCACGGCCTTGGTGACGACACCCGTCCGCGAGGTCATGGCGTCACCCTAGTTGCCGCGACGCGTAGCGTGGCGGGGTGACGGTCCCAGCCCCGGGCAGTGTGGCGGAGGCCAAGCGCGCGTTGCGAACGCGCGTGCTCGACACCCGCCGCGACCTCGACGCGAAGGCGCTTGCGGCCAGCGCGCGGAAGCTGTGCGAGGTGCTGCTGGCGACGCCCGAGATCGCGGGGGCCGGACGAGTCGCCGCATACGTGTCGGTCGGGCGCGAGCCTGGCACCGGCCCGCTGATCGAGGCGCTCTCGGCGGATGGTGTCGAGGTCCTCCTTCCTCTGCTGCAAGCCGACGGGGACGTGGACTGGGCGGTGTACGAGGGCCCGGCCGCGCTGGTTTCGGTGGCGCGCGGACTGCTCGAACCGACCGGCGATCCACTCGGTGTCGGCGCGGTGACTTCCGCGGACGTCGTCTTCGTGCCCGGGCTCGCCGTCGACCGGCGAGGCATGCGGCTCGGGCGTGGCGGCGGATCGTACGACCGGGTGCTCGCGCGCGTCGCCGGACGGGCCTTCACCTGCGTCCTGCTCCACGACGGCGAGGTGCTGGACATGCCGGTGCCGCGTGACCCGCACGACGTGCCCGTGACGGCAGCGGCGACTCCGTCGCGCGTGCATCGCTTCGCCCGCTGAGTTCAACGCTGCGGCCGGCGCGGCCGCATCTGGAACGAGTAGGTGGGAAACGGCGGGTTCGCGTAGCAGGAGTACTTGTGAAAGCTCGACCACTCCGATGCCCGTCCGAGCCGCCAGACGTCGAGATGCGCCGGGAGGTGACGCGCACCCTGATCGCGCACGCCGTCGAACTGCCACGGCCCGAGCCGCACCCCGACCCCGACCTGATCGGCCGGACAGACCGAGATCAGACATCCACACGCCGCCGCGGCCCGCACCATCGACGCCCAGCTCGGCGCGGATCCGGCGGCGCCCTCGGCCCCGGCTATGGTCGACGGCGGCAGCCCGGCGCGTCGAGCGAGCTCACGTTGGCTGAGCCTGGCGTGCGCGCGCATCGCACGCAGGAGCGCGCCAGCAAAAGCTCCTGGGTCAGCGGCGGCCTGGAACGCATCCATGGTGGCCAGCCGACCTCGGACGGGGGCACACCGACAGGTTCTGATGCGGAAGTGTGGACGACGGAAGCCTGGTGTGCTGCGGTGTGGACAATCGCGGCGCCCGACTGGAGACATGGCTTTCAGACGCCGTTCACGTCGACGCGACCTGGCGCGGTCAGAACGCCCTCCGATGATTCCCTCGCGCGGCTGGGAAGCTGCTCCGGATATCCGGAGCAGGAGGCGAAAGATCTCCTGTAGCGCGAGGTCCGGGACGCCGCTTCTAAGCGCCCGCGCCGGAACTCTTGCACGTCCTGCTCCGGAATTCTGGAGCAGGTTCCCAGCCGCCGGGCACGAGGCGGCAGCCATAACGGACCGCCACATGGGCTGTTGCGACGACCCCGCGGGCTCACTCTGGCGCGAGGTTCACGGCGAAGCTGCTACACGTACACGGCGGGCATCGTGATCATTCGTCCGGCTCGGCCGGCGTGAGCCGCAGCGTGCTCTCGGCCTCGTCGCGGATCGTCTGCTCGGACCAGCGCATGGGCAGCGTCCGGCCGGTTCGCCACATCTCGGTCTGGTCCCCGTAGTGCTCGTGGTACGGGTGGCCGCTCACACCCGTCAGGTCTATCCACCGCGAGGCATCGAGATCGGCAAGGTCGACCACCATTCGCATCGACGGCACCCAGATCGTCTCGAAGCCGTCCGGTGGGTACCACGCCGTGGCCTGCACGATCGACGTGCCGCCGCCGACGTATACAGGCCCACGGTTGACCAGCGCCTCGATCGGGCCGACCCCGGACGTCCCGAACGTCTGGTCTGTCAGCGTCAGGGCGTGCAGGCGGCCCCATTCCCACTTGGACGGGTCTTTGCCCTGCATCCGGGTCATCTCGTCGCGCGCCTCTCGGAGCGCCTGCCGAAGTATCGTGTCGCGCGTTTCGACGCCATCGGTCGTGACGTCGTCCCAATACGGATCCTCCGGTGCGTCAAGCAGGTCCGCGACGACCTCGAACCAGCGGCCATCTCCATCCGGCCATTGGTCCTCGGGCAGCTCGTCATGGAAGGTCAGCTCGAGCAGGCTGCGCCAGACCGCGTTGAAGTACGCCGCAGGCGCGGAGTCGGCGGGCTGGGAGAAATCCCAGTCGCGGAGCAGGTCGACGCCGTCGCCGTAGTAACCCGACAGGCCGTCCACCTCCAGCAGACGGGGCACCAACGTCTCTGCGTTGGCGCTGTGGCTGTCCATCTGGATGTCGATCATCGCCGCGGCGTCGAGCGGGCCGGCTTCCTCGATCAGGTCGCGGATCCGCTGGGCGCGCTGCCCGTAGTCGAAGTCGCGGGTGATCAGGAACGGGTACGCCTCGCCGGCGACAGGTTGATTGGCAGTGACGACGAAGCCCTCGTCGGGGTTGAGCACGCTGGGCAACGCGTCGAACGGGATGTACCCGACCCATTCGTGCGCCTCGGTCCAGCCGGGCGCCGGCCAGCGACCGTCTCCGGAGCGGCGGATCGGGATCTTGCCCGGTGCCTGGTAGCCGATGTTGCCCTCGACGTCGGCGTAGACCAGGTTCTGCGACGGCACCTCGAACAGGGCTGCGGCGTCACGGAACGAGTCCCAGTCGTCGGCCATGTTGACCAGGAACAGGGCGTCGGCGGTGCGTCCCGCATCGAGCGCGGTCCAGCGCAGCGCCACCGCGTATCCGTCTCCCCGGGACGGCCCTCCTTGGGCCGGCGCATTCTCACCGACGTCGCGGAGTTGGTCGTCGTGGTCCGAGACGACCGGGCCGTGCCGCGTCGAACGCACCGTGACGGTTACGTCGTCGCCGCCGGCGACCTCGATCGTCTCCTCCCGCGTCTCCATCGGCACCATCTCGTCTCCGACGAGATACGAGTCGCCGTCGACCTGCTCCAGGTACAGGTCGATGACGTCCGGCCTCATGTTGGTGAAGCCCCAGGCGATCTGCGCGTTGTGGCCGAGCACAATGCCCGGAACGCCGGAGAACGAGTACCCGGCCACCTCGAACGGGCACTCAGGTCCGATCTCGCGGCAGTGCAGGCCGACCTGGTACCAGATCGACGGCATGCCCGGAGCCAGGTGAGGGTCGTTGACCAACAGCGGCGCACCGGTGGCCGTTCGCGAGCCGTCGACAACCCAGGAGTTGGACCCGACACCCGGCCCCTCGCCCAACACGTCTGGCACCCGGGCCACGGATTCCGACACGCTCGTCAGGGCGCCTGCTGCCACGTCCGGCAAGGAGCGTCCCGACGCCAATCGGACGTCGCCCGTAGGGGCGCTCGTCGAGAGATAGGCGTCGTCCACGATCGGCACGTTCCGGTCGTATGGATACTCGGGGTAGAGCTGCTCGACCCGTTCCAGCGGCAACTCAGCCGCCAGTAGCGACCGCTCGATCTCCTCCTCTAGGTTGCCCCGAAGATCCCAGGCCATGGCCTTGAGCCAGGACAGCGAGTCGACGGCCGTCCACGGTTCGGGTGCGTTGTCACCGCCGTTGAGGCCGAGCAGCGTGTACTGAAGGCCGAGATCCCCACCGGAGCGGCCGTCCAGCCAGGCGTTCACGCCATCGGCGTATGCCTCGAGATAGCGGCGGGTTGCCGGATCGAGCGACGGCAGCTCTTGCTTCGCCACCCGGCGCCAGCCCATCGTCCTGATGAACGCGTCGGCGTCGACCTGGTCCTCGCCGAACAGCTCCGAGAGCCGGCCGGCCGTGACGTGCCGGCGGAAGTCCATCTCCCAGAACCGGTCCTGTGCGTGGACATACCCTTGGGCCCGGAACAGGTCCTGGGCGGTGTCGGCGTAGATCTGCGGGATGCCGTGCTCGTCGCGGACCACGTCGACGTCGGCACGTAGGCGGGGAAGCGCGACCGTGCCGTCGTACTCCGGGAACGGGCGACGCACCGACCACACCACGAAGGACGTTCCGGCGAGAAGAGCGATGACGACGATACCGGCAACGACGGCGAGCCCGATCTTGAGACGGCGGCGAGTCACCGGGCAAGGGTAGGCGAGGCGGGTTCCACCGAGGATCCCGTCATTGCCTCTGATGCCCGGCTTGTCGCCGCGGCGTTGCGTGGACAAACGCGGTGCTGGCGACGCATCATTGGCAGTCAGGGCCTTGGAGTGCTAACCGGGGCCGGGACCTGCCGGGAGGACCGTCAACCGTGCCCACGTACCAGTACGCCTGCACCGCCTGCGGCGAACGGCTCCAGGTCGTGCAGAAGTTCACCGACGACGCCCTCACGGTGTGTCCGGCCTGCCAGGGCCGGCTTCGCAAGGTGTTCTCCGCGGTCGGTGTCGTGTTCAAGGGCTCGGGCTTCTACCGCACCGACAGCCGCGCGACGGTCAACGGCTCGAGCGGGTCGGACCCGAAGGCGGACAGCTCGAACGGTGCCTCGGGTGCCGGTTCCGGTGCGAAGAAGGAATCCGGTTCGGCCTCCGGCACAACGAAGGAGTCGGGCTCGTCTTCCTCGTCCGCGGCCCCGGCAGCCGCAAAGTCTCCGGCGGCCTGATCGTTCGCACCGGCGCGGTCACCCACCGACCAACCGTCCACAGGTAGCGCAGAGGGCGGCCGCGATCGGATGCGGCCTGTGGACGACGGGCCGCACGGGCGTCGCCGTGCCTAGCCTCGGCGGTCATGAAGGACAGACGGTTCGGGCGCCTCACCCATCTGACCCGGACCATCGGCTGGCATCGGCGGCTGCTTGCTGCCGGGCTGGCGGCGGGCGCGGTAGCGGCGGCGCTGCAGGCGGCCAAGCCCGAGCCCGGCCCAACCGTCCCGGTGGTGACTGCGGCCCGCGACCTGTCCGGCGGCTCGACCATCGTCCCCGACGACGTTCGCACCTCGGATGTGCCGCCGGCGCTGGTTCCGGCCGCGGCGCTGGCCAGCGTCGATGCCGCGGTCGGACGGGTTCTGGCAGGCCCGGTACGTGCGGGCGAGCCGCTGACCGACGTCAGGATGGTCGGGCCCGATCTGCTCGCGACCTGGGGCGACGACCTGGTCGCCACGCCGGTGCGGATCGCCGACCCGGGCGTTATCGGCCTGATCCGGCCCGGCGACGTGGTGGACCTGATCGCCGCGCCCACGTCCGGCACCGGCGAGACCACGATTGTCGCGTCTTCCGTGCCCGTCCTGGTCGTGCCCGAACAGAGCGATCAGGGCGTGCTCGCAGACGGTGCGTTGCTCGTGATCGCCGCAACGGACACGCAGGCGGCTTCGTTGGCGCAGGCGGCCGTGACCTCGCGGCTCTCGATCGCGCTGCGATCCCGTTGACCGTTGCCGTCAGCGAGCCATGAAATGACGCGAGGGCGTCGCTACGGTGATCGACGACCCGTATCGCGATCTTCGAGGGGTAACCGTGCTGAAAGGGTTCAGAGAGTTCATCACCAGAGGCAACGTGATCGACCTTGCCGTGGCCGTCGTCATCGGCACGGCGTTCACCGCGGTGGTCACGGCGATCACCGAGAGTCTGGTGCAGCCCATCATCGCGGCGCTGGGCGGTGGGAACGTCAGGGGACTGATCACCACGCTGCGGGAAGGGAACGACGCGGCGGTCGTCGACTGGGCAGCGATCATCACCGCGGCACTGAACTTCGTGATTGTCGCCGCCGTCGTCTACTACATCTTCGTCGCGCCGATGAACAAGTTCCGGGAGCTTCGCGCCGCAGGCCTCGAGGAGGAGCCGGACGCCCCATCGGATGACATCTTGCTGCTCCAGGAGATCCGCGACCTGCTGCGCGACCGCCAGGGCCGCATCTGACCTTCGGTCAGGGCTCGTCCCAGTGCGGGGGGCGCTCCTCGACCAGCCGGTCGTCGTTGGACTCGTCGGCCTCGTTCCAGCCCTCGCCGAGCTCGTCGGAGGTCGTGTCCGGGAGCACGTCGAAGTCGTCGTCCCAGCTGGTGGACATCTGTCAGTCCAGGTCTCCATGCTCCAGCCGGGCAAGGCGCCTTTCGCGCACCAGGGCGTCGGTGTCGATCTCCGGCACGCCGGCCTCGCGAACGAG
>OBLS010001181.1_pt1 | contig 10460 bp, 10 predicted proteins | sample 1519901 | NCBI WGS metagenome assembly OBLS01 (sample SAMEA3113585, study PRJEB22503) | soil metagenome
CGGGAGGCCTCGATCTTGGCAGCCTTCAGCGGCTTCCCGGCCTCGTCGGAGATCAACCCTGCGACCTCCTCGTGCCGGCGCCCCAGAGCGCCTGCGACGCGGACGAGGATCTCGGCGCGCTTGTGCGCCGGCAGCGGCTCGCGCATCGCCGCCTCGGCGGCGTCGATTGCGCGGCGAGTCTCGTCGGCGCCGGCCCTCGGCACCCGCCCGACGACCTCGCCCGAGTAGGGAGAGCGCACCTCCTGCCACTCGCCGGTCTCGACCCACTCACCACCGATCAGCAGGCGCTTCTCAGTCGCGGTGATCGCCACGGAGCCAGTCTAGTGGGACACTTGAGCCGTGCAGATCCCGGATGTTCAGTACGCGCGAAGCGGGGACTTGAGCATTGCCTACCAAGTCGTCGGGGAGGGTCCGATCGACCTCGTTTTCTTCCGCGGCACCACGGGTGACCTGCTCTCGACGTGGGATCAGCCCTTGCTCGCGCGTCACGTCGAAGGACTCGCAGCCTGCTCTCGTGTCCTCATGCTTGACAAGCGCGGGACGGGGCTCTCGGACCGTGTTCGGGAGGCGCCCACGCTCGAAGCCAGGATGGACGACGTGCGCGCGGTGATGGATGCCGTTGGCTCGGAGCGCGCAGCGATCTGGAGCGCCCACGATGGGAGCCGCATGGCCATCCTGTTCGCCGCCACATACCCGGAGCGGACGGCGGGCCTGGTGCTCTTCGGTCCGTCGCTGAAGGGATCGCGTTCAGCTGCATACCCATGGGCGCCGTCAGAGGAGGAGTGGCGGCGGCACTTGGCCGAGGTTCGCGAGGGGTGGGGACGCCGGGATTACTTCGAGAGGTTGCTTCGGGAGTGGGTGCCCTCGATGACGGACGACGAGGCGTTCACAAACTGGTTCGTCGGGCACATGCGTCGCAGCCTCAGCCCAGGTGCCGCTCTTTCCTTCTTCCGCGCGATGAAGGACGCCGACGTGAACGACGTCGTCTCGTCCGTGCGTGTACCGACGCTCATCCTCTTCCGGCCGAGCGAGCGTGCGGAGGCCGAATTCGTCAGCGAGCGGATCCGTGGGTCGGAGCTTGTCGAGCTGCCCGGGCTCGAAGACATCTACACCTGGGTCGACGACGAGGCGCACGAGCGAACGCGGCGGGAGACGGAGCGCTTCGTCGCCAGGCTCGGACGGGCGGTCGAGCCCGAGCGCGTGCTCGCCACTGTGCTCTTCACCGACATCGTGGACTCGACGCCGCGCACGGCTGAGCTCGGAGACCGAGCCTGGCGGGAGCTGCTCGAGCGCCACAACGCGATTGTCCGCGGCCGGCTCCATGAGTTCCGGGGCGTGGAGATCGACACGGCCGGCGACGGATTCCTCGCGTCCTTCGACGGCCCAGGCCGGGCGATCAGCTGCGCGTGCGCGATCGTCGACGAGGTCCGCTCCCTCGGGCTCGATGTCCGAGCGGGCCTGCACACGGGCGAGTTCGAGCGGTTGGAGACGAAGCTCGCGGGCCTCGGCGTCGCCGTCGGCGCGCGGGTGGCCGCGTTCGCTCAACCCGGCGAGGTGCTGGTGTCGAGCACGGTCAAGGACCTGGTGGCCGGCTCCGGGCTCGAGTTCGAGGAGCGCGGCACGCATGAGCTCAAGGGCGTCCCAGGGGAGTGGCGGTTGTACGCAGTCGCGAGCGCTGACGCGAACGTCTAGAAAACTGGGTGCATGGTGGACATTCGTTACGCGAAGAGCGCCGGCGCTTCGATCGCCTACCGGGTCGTCGGCGAGGCCGCCCTGGATCTCGTTTACGTCCCGGACTTCGTCTCCAATCTCGTTTACGCCTGGGAGTCGTCGTACTGGCGCGGGTTCTACGAACGCCTCGCGCGCTCCTTCCGCCTGATCCTGTTCGACAAGCGCGGAACTGGCCTCTCCGACGGCGGCGGCCACGGCACGCGCGGGCGATTCGGTGCGCGCAGGCGATCGTGGAGGGCGTGCGCGGCCTCGGGCTCGAGGCGCGGGTCGGTCGAGGTGCGGGTCGGGATTCACGGCGAGTGCGAGCGCCTCGAGGGGAAGCTCGGCGGAATCACCGTCCCCACCGGCGCGCGCATCGGGGCATTGGCTGGGCGGGGGGAGGTGCTCGTCTCGGGCACGGTCCCGAGGCGAATCGCGTGCTCTCCACGGTGCTCGTCACCGACGTCGTCGATTCCACAGCGCGCGCGGCGGAGCTCGGCGACAGGCGCTGGCGCGAGGTGATCGGCGAGCGTCGTGGCGGGTTTACTCTGTAGTCGATGCCTGACGCGCTGATCATCGACGCCGTTCGCAGCCCGATCGGCAAGCGCGACGGCGCGCTCTCGAAGATCCGCGGCGACGAGCTCGCGGGCCAGATCCTGAACGGCCTCGTCGAGCGGAACGACCTCGACCCGGCCCAGGTCGAGGACGTCCAGATGGGCTGCGTCACGCAGGTCGGAGAGCAGGGCTGGAACATCGGCCGGATGGCGCCCCTCGTCGCCGGGTGGCCCGAGACTGTCTGCGGGACGACCGTCGACCGTCAGTGCGGCTCGTCGATGCAGACGAACTTCAACGCGGCCGCTGCGATCTGGTCGGGACAGCTCGACGTGGTCGTCTCGGCCGGGGTCGAGATGATGTCCCGCGTGCCGATGGGGTCGAACGGCGGCGATCTGTCGGACAAGCTGACCGACCGCTGGCAGATCGTCCCGCAAGGCATCTCGGCCGAGGTGATCGCCGAGGAGTGGGGACTCTCGCGGGAGGAACTGGACGAGTACTCACTCGAGTCTCACCGCCGTGCGATCGCGGCGATCGACGAGGGCCGTTTCGAGCGCGAGATCGTTCCGGTCGAGCTGATGAACCCCCATGTCGGCGTGCTGTTCGGCGTCGACGAGACGCCGCGGCGCGACACGTCGGTCGAGAAGCTTGCCTCGCTCTCGCCGGCGTTCATCCCGGACGGCAAGGTGACGGCGGGCAACTCGAGCCAAATCTGCGACGGCGCCGCCGCGGTGCTGATCACGTCCGAGTCCGCGGCCTCGCGCCTCGGGCTCGAAGCACGGGCCCGCTTCCTGTCCTTCGGGCTCTCGGGTGTAGACCCGTACCGCATGCTGCACGGCAATCCCGAGGCCTGCGCCAGGGCGCTCGAGCGCGCCGGGCTCGCGTGGGACGACATCGCCGTGATCGAGGTCAACGAGGCCTTCGCGTCCGTCGTGCTCCAGTTCCTGAAAGACACGGGGCTCGAGGATCGGCGGGAGGACGTGAACCCGAACGGCGGCGGCATTTCGCTCGGCCATCCGCTCGGCGCCACGGGCGCGCGGGTGACCGCGACCCTGCTCGGAGAGCTCGAGCGGCGGAACGAGCGCTACGGCGTGGCGTGCATGTGCATCGGCTTCGGCCAGGCGATTGCCGGCGTCGTCGAACGGCTCTGAGCGCCTGGTTACTCGTGCGCGGTCGCGGGGAGCGACCGCTCGACGCTCACGTCTCGCCGGATGAGCTCCGCGCGCACTCGTCGTCCAAGCGCCCCTCCGTCCAGCCGGGCGATCCTGCGATCCTCTACGCCGCCGTCTGGCAGGCGCTGTTCGCAGTTGTCGAGATCGTCGGTCCGCCGGAGAACGATCCGCAGCGGACGCGCTGGTCCTGGCGCTTTCCAATTCGTCCGGTGATCGCACTGCGCGACCTGCACGATGCGCCTCCGGTCGAGGCTGCCGGTGTCTTCCCACAGAGCTTGTGGCGGCACTCCCACATCCGCCTGACAGATGAGCAGTTCGCGGCAGCGCGCGACCTGATCGAGGCTGCGGCCTGAGGCGCGTCGAACTCACCGGCGAGCGGGAGATCGATCGATTCGAAAGCGTCGCGGCGCGCGTCCGGCGGCTGGCGCCGGATGCTCACGTCGTCGTGATCGAAATCAGGCCCGGCGGGCGGGTCGGAAGGCATCCCGCTGCCGCCCAGCAGCTGTTCGCGGTCGTCCGCGGCTCAGGATGGACCGCGGGCGCTGACGGCCGGCGCGAGGCCATTGCCTCGGGCCAGTCCGTCCTCTGGGACGCGGGCGAGGAACATGAGTCCGGCTCCGACCAAGGGCTGACCGCCCTCGTCGTCGAGGCGGACGTAATCGACGTCTAAGTCGCCAGAAGCACCGGCCCCTCGCCGCGGATGAACCGGAGGCCCGCACCTACGAGCGCCATGAGGCCCAGTGTCAGGATGATCCGTTTCCGCGCGGCCGCGACGAGGCGTGCGGACGCGTCCTGGCGAGACGTCACCGCCGGGCCATGTCCGGTGCCGGGCACCGGCCGTGGCCGGGGCAGACCCGTCCGAGGGCGGAATTACCTGGACGAGGGCACCGGTCCGTCCGCAGCGCGGCGACGTGCGATCGTCGGTACGGACACGTCCCGGACGCGTCTAGAGCGGACCTGGCGAAGGTCGAACAGGGCGTTGTTGTCGAAGTGAACCTCAGCTCGCAGTTCCCGCGCAAGCCCCCGTGGCCGCGCCAGGGGCCTTCTACGCGGCGAGTAGGACTGGCCGCTCGCCGCGTACGAGCTGCACCGCCGCACCCGCGATCGCGAGGATGACGAGTCCCGTGAACGCCAGTCCCAAGATGAGCCGTTTCCGCCTCATTCGCTCCTAGACGCGCAGGAGGTCCGATTTCTTCCCTAAGCTCCCGCGCCGATGGAGATTCGCACGGTCGGCGTGGTCGGTTTGGGCACGATGGGGGCCGGGATCGCGCAGGTCAGCGTCCAGTCTGGGCACGAGACCATCGGGCGAGACGTCTCCGACGAGGTGAACGAGAGAGCCCGCGGGACGATCGAGCGCTACCTGAGCCGCGCCGTGGAGAAGGAGCGGATGTCCGCAGCCGACAAGGACGCCGCGCTGGCCCGCCTATCCTTGACGACCTCGCTCGACGACCTGGCCGACTGCGATCTCGTGATCGAGGCGATCGTCGAAGAACTCGCCCCGAAGCAGGAGATGTTCGCCGAGCTCGAGCGCATCTGCCGTCCCGACGCGATCCTCGCCACGAACACCTCGGCGCTCTCGGTCTCGAAGATCGCCGAGGCGACGAAGCGTCCAGAGCGCGTGATCGGCATGCACTTCTTCAACCCGGCGCCCGTACTGGCCCTCGTCGAGATCGTGCGAGCGGAACAGAGCTCGGACGAGGCGGTCGACGACGCGTACCGGTGGGCCGAGCGGGCCGGCAAGCAACCGGTGCGCTGCAACGACACGCCGGGCTTCATCGTCAACCGGATCCTGATTCCGCTGCTCAACGACTGCGTCCGCGTCCTCGACGAGGCGCGTGTGTCGCCCGAGGATCTCGACAAGGCAATGACGAACGGCGCCGGCTGGCCGATGGGGCCCTGCGCGCTGGTCGATCTCGTCGGCATCGACATCCACGTGCATGCCTCGGAGGCGTTGCACGCCGCGCTCGGCGAGGAACGGATGGCGCCGCCGGAACGCCTCGTGCAGATGCAGCGCGAGGGCAAGCTCGGACGCAAGAGCGGCGAGGGCTTCTTCAGCTACTAGCCCGCATCGGGATCCCGAGGCGTCGGGCCGCGAACGGGATGCTCGAGCCCTGGACGATCACTGAGAACGCGACCACGACGAAGACGATGTCGTAGACGCGCTGCGCGTCTTCGACCGCTGCGAGCAGTGCGAAGGCGGCGAGCAGAATCGGCACCGCGCCGCGGAGGCCGCTCCAGATCACGAACAGGCGCTCGTTACGACGCATCCGGACCGGCAACAGCAACATGCCGACGGTCAGCGGGCGCACGATCAGCGCGAGGATCAGGGCGAGGGCTAGGCCCTCGAGCAGCCTGGTGCTGGTCAGGATGTCCCTCAGGTCGACTGTGAGTCCGAGCGCCACGAACACCACGACCTCGGCCAGGCTCGCAAGCGAGGTGTGAAAGCGCTCGATCGACTCTCGTAAGGGCACGTCTGCGTCGCCCAGCGCCACGCCGGCGACGAAGACGGCGAGGAATCCTGACCCGTGCGCGGCCGACGCCGCGCCGTAGATCACGCCTGCCGCTGCAAGCGTACGAAGTGGATAGAGACCGGGGGTGGGGAGCGAGTAGCGCAGTAGCGGCCGCATCGCCACGGCACCGAGCACGCCGGCGAGCAGCCCGATGCTCATCTCGACGGAGAACTCCTCGACGACGACCCAGAACGAGGCGTCCGCTTCCTGCGCCAGCTCGATCATGCCGATCATCAGCGCGATCCCGACGGGGTCGTTGACGCCCGATTCGCCTTCGAGAATCGTCCCCGCGCGGCCGCGAATCTCCTTGTGCCCGAGCACGGAAAACATCACCGCCGGGTCGGTGGGAGCGAGCGCCGCGCCGAGAATGCCGGCGATCGTCCACGAGAAGTCAAAGAGGAAGTGCGCCGCGACCGCGATCACCGCCGCGGTCGCGAACGTTCCGAGGACGCCGAGCGAGAAGATCGGCACCGCGGCGACGCGGAAGCGACGCCAGCCGACCAGGGTGCCGCCGTTGAACAGGATCACGATCAGCGCAACGACGCCGATCCTCTCCACCTCCCTGATCGAGAGGCGTTCGGAGAGCTCGGGGAAGACGTCCGAGGCGATCGCGGCGAGAAGCAAGAAGAGCGCCGGTTCGGGCACCGGAAACCGCTCGCTCAGCTTGGTCGCTGTCAGGGCGAGCAGGAGGCCGCCCGCGACCACGAGCACGATCGTCCCGAACACGGTGAGCTCGTCCACCTAAACCCTTTCCTTACAAATCACTCAATCAAGCAATACGCGGTCAGGCGATACTGAAGCCGTGCGCCTCGCAAAGGCATTGATCCTGCTTGCTCTCAGCATCGGCCTGCTGGCCGCAGCCGCAACCGCGAGCGCGGTGCGTCCGCCGGTCGAGGACGGCACGCTGTCGGTTCGTGACGGCCGTGCGACGGTGACCCTCCGCATGAAGGGGAGCGTAATCGGACGTCTCGCGAGAGGTCGCCTGACCGTCACCGACTCTCCCGACGGCGCGACGATCATCGTTCGCGGGGCGGAGGACGAGGTCCCCGTCAGCGGCAGGACCACGCTCTACAGCGGAAAGAACATTCGCTTTCGGATCGCTGACGACCGGCGCTTCGCCGTCAAGGTGGCCGGAAAGGGCTTGAACTTCTCCGCTGTCGGCCGGGGGGACGGCTGGCTGGACGGTTGGGGCGATCCCGAGGGCGGCGTCTTCTTCGACGGGTCCTATTCGCTGAACGGCACGGACTACCCGACCCTGCCGAACGAGCGGACGCGGTTCGAGCTTTCCGCGCCCGCGAACTAGGCGTCTGGCATCCTGAAAGGCGCGATGGCAGGAGCCGACGCGCAAACCGTATTGGTCGTCGAGGACGAGGCGTCGATTGCGTCGTTCGTCGCGATGTACCTGCGAAACGCGGGTTACGACGTCCAAGTCGCGCCGAACGGGCGCGATGCGCTCGCGAAGGCCGAGGCCGCGTCACCGTCGCTGATCGTGCTCGATCTGATGCTCCCGGACATCGACGGGATCGAGGTCTGCCGTCGGGTTCGCCAGAGCTCCGATGTCCCCATCCTGATGCTGACTGCGCGTGACGAGGACGTCGACAAGATCGTCGGGCTAGAGGTCGGCGCGGACGACTACCTGACCAAGCCCTTCAATCCGCGGGAGCTGGTGGCGCGCGTGAAGTCGATTCTCCGCCGTGCCGCGCCGGAGCGGCGGCAGGTGAAGACGACGCAGATCCGCCACGGCGACCTGCTCGTGGACGCCGGCCGTCGCGAGGTGAAGGTGAACGGCGACGACGTCCAGCTGGCGCCGAAGGAGTTCGACCTGCTCTGGGAGCTGCTCGACCACAACGGTCTCGTGCTCACGCGCGACCAACTCCTCGAGCGCGTCTGGGGCTATACGTTCGCGGGCGACACGCGGACCGTCGACGTCCACATCCGCCAGCTTCGGCGGAAGCTCGGGGACGCTTCGCCGATCGTCACCGTGTGGGGCGTCGGCTACAAGGCCTCTCCGGCCAAGGACGCGTCGAAGGACACGGTCAGCGCCTAAGGCGACATGTTCAGGTCGCTGCGCTTCCGCCTGCCGGCCCTTTTCCTCGCAGGCGCGGCACTGGCCGGGGTCGTCTCGACGATCATCTCGATCGGCCTCTTCCAGGACTACACCGAGGACCGCCTGCGCGCCGAGCTGCGTCGCGAGGCCCGCGGCCTGACGATCCTCTATGCGGAGGAAGCCGAGCGCGCGATCGGCGCTGGTGGCACGACCCTGCGCCTGTCGCGCGCGACGCGCCGATTCGAGCAGGCCAGCGGTAGCCAGATCTATTACGTGGGCCCGCGGATCTTCTTCAGTCAGGGCTCCGGGCTGCGCGGGCTTCCCGAGGACACGGTCCGGTGGAAGGACGGGCGAATCAGGACCTTCGAGTTCACGCCGCCGGGCGCCAAGCGGAGGTTCTTGGCCGTCTCATCGCCGCTCCGGCTCGCGTCCCGAGAGCCGTATCTCGGCGCGATCGTCGTCGCCAAGCCGACAGCCGAGCTGCGAGACCGGTGGACGACGTTGATCGAGCGGCTGCTGCTGGCGGGACTCGTCGGCATCGCGGTGGCCGCGGCTCTCGCCTGGTACCTGAGCCGTCGGATCACGAAACCGGTCGAGGCGCTTGCCGATGCCGCCAACAAGATCGCGGACGGGCGGTACGACATCGAGGTGCCTCGCGTCTCGAGCCGCGACGAGATCGGTCACCTGTCGGCCCGCTTCGGTGAGATGGCCGCACGGCTACAGGAGGCCGAGGAGCTCGAGCGGAACTTCCTGATGACGGTGTCGCACGAGCTGCGGACGCCGTTGACGGCGATCCGCGGGCACGTGGAGGCATTGCGCGAGGGGGTCGCCCGCGACGAGGCCTCCCGCAACGAGTCGCTCGGCGTCATTGCCGCCGAAGCGGCAAGGCTCGAGCGGCTCGTCGGCGACGTCCTCGACCTCGCGAAGCTCGATACCCGGCGCTTCACACTCCGCCGCGAGGAGGTCGACATGGGCCGGCTCCTCGAGAGTGCGTACTCGACGTTCGCCGAGGAGGCTCGGCGACGCGGAATCGACTACCGGCAGGTGATCGAGGCGCGGCCTGTGATCGTCGCCGACGGCGACAGGGTGCTCCAGATCATCTCCAACCTGCTCTCGAACGCCTTCCGCTGGACTCCCGACGGCGGCCGGGTCGAGCTGGCGCTGGAGCAGGAGAACGGGACGATTTCGGTGGCAGTCCAAGACTCCGGGCCCGGAATCCCCAAGGACGACGTGGACCGTATCTTCCGCCCCTTCTGGTCCCGGGACGGCCTCGGCACCGGGCTCGGCCTGGCGATCGCGCGGGAGCTGGCCACCGCGCACGGCGGGCACATCCTGCTCGACTCGGAGCCCGGCCGCGGCACTCGGTTCCAGCTCGTGCTGCCGGCGACGCCGGTCGATGGCGCAAGCTGAGCCCGCCCTAGCCGTCCCCGCCCGGGAACGGGAGGGACGAGCGCTTGTCGCGGCGATGCGGCCGCGCCAGTGGCCGAAGAACCTCCTCATCTTCGCCGGGATCCTCTTCGCGGCCGAGTACGACGAGCCGGGCAAATGGGCTGCCGCGGTCGCCGCCTTCGTCGCGTACTGCGCGGCGTCGAGTGCCGCGTATCTCTTCAACGACGTCCTGGACGCTCAGGAGGACCGGCTCCATCCACTGAAGCGAAACCGTCCGGTGGCGAGCGGTGCACTCGCGGCGCAACGAGCGTTGGGCGCCGCGGCGCTGCTTGCAGTTCTCGCCGTCGCGGTCATGGCGTTGTTCGGTTGGGTGTCAGTCGCCTACCTGACGGGTTTCCTGGCGTTACAGGCGGTCTACAGCTTCCGGCTAAAGCACCTCGTCCTGATCGACGTGATGACAATCGCGGCGCTGTTCGTGATCAGGGCGGCCGCGGGGGCGGACACTGTCGACGTCCGCATCTCACCGTGGCTGATCGTCTGCACGGCGCTGCTCGCGCTATTCCTTGCGCTCGCAAAACGGCGGGGGGAGCTCGTCTCGAGGGCCGGAAACGGAGGCGGACGGGCGGTGCTCGACGGCTACTCGTTCCCCCTCCTCGACCAGCTCGTCTCGATCGTCGCGGCGTGCACGATCGTTGCGTACTCCCTGTACACCTTCGAAGCGCGCGAGGGCTCGGCGATGATGGCGACGATCCCGTTCGTCGTCTTCGGTCTCTTCCGCTACCTGATGCTCATGCACCGGGAGGATCTCGGCGAGGAGCCCGAGAGCGTGCTGCTCAGCGACGTGCCGATCCTCGCGACGATCGCCCTCTGGGCGCTTACGTCCGCGGTGATTCTCGGGTTCAGCTAGGCGGGTTCGGCCGCCAGGCGATGCCGGTGATGTCTCCGCCGTACGACGGCGGTGCGACCGCCTGTGCCGTCGCGCGCAATCACGTGAAGCTCGTAGTGCGAACGCTGGAATACGAGGTAGCGACCGTCGGGCGACCAGGCCAAATCGGTGTGACCAGACCCGGCGCGGGGCGA
>OBLS010001184.1_pt1 | contig 10455 bp, 13 predicted proteins | sample 1519901 | NCBI WGS metagenome assembly OBLS01 (sample SAMEA3113585, study PRJEB22503) | soil metagenome
GCCGCCGATGGCGCGGGTCCGGCCAGGCTGGAGTGCGTTGCATGGCCGGTGGACCTCCTCGATCGGCAGCGTCGCCCCGACCGCCGTGCTGCCGTTGTAGTCGGCTCCGTCAGAGGCGAGTCGCTGCCAGGGCGTTGCGCATCTCGTCGGTGAAGCTGCCGCCGCCGTGGCCGGCGTCGCCGAGGACACGCAGTGCACTTCCTGGCCAGGCTTGGTGCAGGTGCCATGCGGTGTCTAGAGGGCTGGAGACGTCGTAGCGGCCGTGAATCAGGGTCGCGGGGATGCCAGCGATCCGTGGCAGACCGGTCATGAGTTGCCCCTCCTCGAGAAAGCAGGCGTGGGACCAGTAGTGAGTGACGAGGCGGGTGAACACTGCGGCGAAGGTGGGATCCTCGTACCGCGACGAGGGCGTCCACCCAGGCGCGAGCGACACATGTGTGTCCTCCCACCGGCACCACGCGCGAGCCGCGCGAGCCCGCTCCTGCCAATCTGTGCTGGCCATCAGCGCGGCATAGCCGGCCGCGAGATTGCCTGCGCGCGCATCCGGCGGCAGCACGTCGACGAAGCGGGCGAACTCCTCGGGGAACACCCGGCCCATGTCCCGCGTGATCCACTCAATCTCGCGCCTGGTGCCGGCAGTCACCGCACCCAGCACCATCGCAGACACGCGATCTGGATATGTCTCGGCATACGCCAGTGCCAGGGTCACTCCCCAGGACACGCCCATGACGATCCAGCGGTCGATGCCCAAATGCTCGCGCAGCGCCTCAATGTCGCCGATCTGATGCTGGGTAGTGTTCACCGTCAGGTCGTAGGAGGGTGCGTCAGCCAGAGGCTGGCTGCGACCACATCCGCGCTGGTCGAACAGGACTCCATGGAATTCCGGACCGAAGTACTGACGAGCCCTGGTCGTGCACCCGCTGCCCGGTCCACCATGCAAGTACAGGGCAGGCGCCCCGCCAGGGTTTCCGACCGTTTCCCAGTACAAACGATGACCATCGCCGACGTCGAGATGACCACTCACCAGAGGTTCCACGGCCACCGAGTCGGATCCCATGAAGCCACCCAATCACCCGGCGGATCCTGCCAGGGACGTTAGTCCGCCGCGGCCTGTTCCTCAGCCAGTTTGACTTCGTTCGGTGTAGCGCCACCCCGTGCGCGAACGCGATCCATCACTACTACTCGCGGGTCTACCGTGGTTCGCGTCGGCGAGCCGGGCGAGCCGTCGATGGGTGTGTAGAGCGGGCACCAGATGGCGTCGTCGCGGCGCAGGACGAAGTTGGGTAGTGCGAGGATCTCGCAGCCCTCGTACCCGCGGGCGGCCGCGAGCAGCATGGACAACCCGAAGAACAGGAACAGCGCGTTCCGGTCGACCGGCGAGACGAAGGTCAGGACCGTGCCGAGTGCAATCACTACAACGATCACGACCAGCGCGGTGACGGACTGCGCGACTGACCACGGCGTTCGGGCCCGGCGCACGAGCGCGTGCCGTCGCCGGTACACGACACCGAGCACGGCGGCTGCCCCCACCGCGATGAGCGGGAGCAGCACGAGTGCGGCGGCGATGTCCCACCAGGTGATCCCGTCGCTGGGGTAGTCGAGCAGCAGCGACCCGCCGATGAGCAACAGGCCGATGTGGACGCGCGCCACCGTGCCCACCGGTCCGATGGTCCGGCGGGTCTCGCCGGCCCCCGTGTGCTCGGCCCGGCGGGAGTCGACGTCCGGGTCACCGGTCGAGGCGGTTTGCCGGGTTGTTCTCACCCGCCCAGCATGAACCCTGCACCCTGGTACCGGGTCAAGCGCCGCATGGCCCGTCAGCGGCGGTGCTGGATCAGCGTGGTGGCGATCAGGGATTGGGCGGGGTCGATACTGTGTTCTCCGTCGGCAATGTCCCAGAGGGCGTTCTCCAGAACGCGGCCGAGGGTCCACGCTCGCGCGGCCGCGGTCGATGTCGAGCGTGCTGGTGAGGTGGTCGAAGCGGCGTAGCGTGGCGCGGGCCGGGTTGCCGGTCGCGACCGCGTCGTCCCAGCGGTTGGTCAGGGCGGGCAGCAGCTCGTAGCCGGGGTCGCCGGCCAGCGGCTTGGGGTCGATCGCCAGCCACGGCTCACGGTGGCCGGCCAGGATGTTGTCGTAGTGCAGGTCCCAGTGCAGCAGCCGGTCACCGGCCTCGCCGAGTTGCTCGGCGACCGCCGATGCGCAGGTCCGCAGCAGCCGGCGCTGATCAGGGTCGGGCAGCGCGGCGGCCTCGGCCGGAACCTGGTCGAGCATCGCCGCGGCGATGTGGCCGAGGCGTCGCAGCTCGGGCGGTGCCGGAACGGTGACGAGCCGGGCGAGCAGGTCGGCGAGCGTGGCGACCGCGGTGTCGTCGTCGGGCAGCGCCGACAGCGGACGGTCGGCATCAAGACGCTCCAGCAGCATCGTGCCGGTGCTCGGGTCGTGCTCGAGTACCCGGACCGCACCGGCTCCGCCCCACGTCCGCAGGGCGAGGGCTTCCCCGGTGGTCTCCTCATCGACCGGCTGGAGCTTGAGCGCCGCCGGCGTGCCGTCGGAGCGGACGACGGGCAGCACGAGGGCGGTCATGCCGTGCCGGGTGGGCCCGTCGCGGCGCAGCTCCCAGCGCTGGAGGTACTCCGCGGCCTGCCGCGGCAGGGTGGCGATCCAGGCGCGGCCACGGGCGCCGTTGTGCCGGCACTGGGCCGCGGCGAGCTCATCCGGGATGTCGATCACGGCGGGTCCTTCCACTTGACTCGGTACCTCGGTACCGGGTTCATGCTGGCGGTATGAGCACGATGAGTACTGCTGACGACGTTGCGGGCCTGATGGCCCTCCTGCGGGGATTCGCCTTGGCCACGGAGTTCCCGGTGTTGCTGCGCCTGCTGGCCGAAGGCCGCCCGGTCGAGCGGGAACGGATCGCCGCGGCCACCGGCCGCACCGCGGCAGAGGTGGACGAGCTGCTGGCGGGGCCGCCGACACCGGAGCTGGACGGCCGCGGCCGCCTGGTCGGCCTCGGCCTCACGCTGGTACCCACGCCGCACCGGTTCGTCGTGGCCGACCGGGTGCTCTACACCTGGTGCGCCTCGGACGCGCTGATCTTCCCCGCGGTCATCGGACAACCGGCCTTGGTGGAGTCGGTGTGCCCGGCGACGCGGCGGCCGATCCGGGTCGAGGTGCATCCGGACCGGCTCGGTACGAGCAACCCGGGCGGCGTTGTGGTCTCCCGCGACCTGCCGGCTACGGCGATCGCCAACCTGCGCACGGCCGCATGCGCGCACGGGCACTTCTTTGCCTCCGCCGCCGCAGCCGCACTGTGGCAAGACGCGCATCCGCACGGCCAGATCCGTTCGCTGGCCGAAGAGTTCGCGTACGTGCTGGCCTTCGTCTACGCCGCGGAGTGGCGGCCTCATGCGGGTTGAGCTGTTGCGGATTTCGGACTGCCCGAACGCGGCCGCAGCCCGCCGGGTCGTGCAGGACTGCCTGGCCCGGATCGGGGTGACGGTCCCGATCATTGAGACGGTCGGGCCGGTCCCCTCGCCGACCGTGCTGGTGGACGGCCACGACGTGATGGGCGGCCCGGGCGTCCGACCGGCCGCCGGGGCGTGCCGCATCGACCTCCCGACCACGGAACGCGTGCTGGCCGCGATGCGCGCCAGCCTCGGCCGCTCCTAAGGCGGCGCCTCGGTGCGGACGATCACGGTCGGCTCCGATGCTCGGCCAGCACGGCATCGACCGCCGGGTCGCCGCACGGCCCGGTGAACCGGGTGGGCGCGTCGGCGGCGACCAGGGCCGCGACCGTGCCAGGGTAGTCGCCGTCGGCGGCGGGGTTGTTGCGGATGCCCCACAGTGCGCAGTCCAGTGGTGTCGGGTGCTCGTCGTCGAAGGCGGTGTCGTGCAGGTCAGCGTCACGCTCGATGAGCAGCCGCACCACGTCGGTGCGGCCGTGCATGGCGGCCTGATCGAGCGGGGTGAAGTTGCTCCAGCCGCGGGTGTCGACGACCATGCCTGCGTCCAGCAGATTACGCACGATCTCGGTGCGGCCGAGCAGCGCGAACTGGCCCAGGATTCAGCCGTAGCCGAAGTCGCAGTCGGGGAAGCCGAGCGCGGCCGGCGGGGCGTCGGGCAGGGTGGTGGACTCGCCGCGGGCGATGGCCAGCACCTGCCGGTCGACCTCGTCCAGGTCGGCGGTTGCGCCGTGCGCCACCAGCAGCTCATACGCGGCGAGATGCCCGCAGCGTGCGGCGAGAGCGAGCGGGCGACGGCCGACGTCCCAGCTGTCCCACGGCGCGTTGACGTCGGCGCCCGCGTCGAGCAGCATCCGCAGAATGGTCACGCTGCGGCCGCGGGCGATGGCGTGGTGCAGACAATGCTCGCGGTTGACGTCCACGCCGCGGTCAAGGAACCACCGCAGGCCGTTCGCGTCCTCGAAGTCCAGCTTGTGGTTGACCATGCACTCGAAGCCGGGCCGGTAGAGCAGCTCGAGGAACCGGGTGTCCCCACGCTCGCACGCGTGATAGAAGGCGTCGTCGTCGCTCGGCACCCCGCCGTCCAGTAGCCGCCGCACCGCCTTTGGATCGTCCCGCTTGACGGCGTCCAGCAGGTCCTGCGCTCCAGTCATCGGTCTCCCTCCCGCGGCTCGGCGTTGCGCAGCCGGACGCCGCTGAACCCGAGCGCGCTGCCCACCACCGCGCGCCAGAACGGCCACAGTGTGTGCAGCACGCGCAGCTCGATTCCCGCGACCCGGTGCAACGCGAGCAGGTCGCCAACCCGCTCCGGCGGCCCCAGCGGCCGCACGGTTTCGGTGCTGACGTAGGCGTAGGGCGGCGTGCCGAGCGGCCGAAACGGGCGCGCGGGAAGCCGATAGGCGTACCGCGTCGCGTCCCGCATCCGCTGCAGCCAACCGCGCTCGAGCGCATGCACCCGTGCGCCCCCGGACCCAAGCAGGCCCCGCACGTCAGCGGGCCGGCTCGACCGGACGGCTCACGCCATCGCACGCGGACACTGCCGAGGGAACCAGTACCCCGGGGCCAGCCCGGCGTCGACCGGCCACACAAACGACCGGTTCCGGCTGCGCGGTCGCCGCCCGGTGCGGGGCGAACACGTCGATGGCCGGATCGTCGGAGAAATGCAGCACCTCGCCGGGGGCGGGCCGCATCAGCCGCCGCCGATCTCGGCCAACAGCGGGCACTCGCGTCGCGCCCGCGGCCGTTCGCACGTGTGCACCAGCCGGGTCAGGGCGTCCTGCATCGCCCGCAGGTCATCGATCCGCGCCAGCAGGTCGGCGATCTTGCTGGTGGCCAGCCCGCGGGCCGCGTCGCAGCCCTCCGGCCCACCGTCCGCCAGCTCCAACAGTTCCTCAACCTCGGCCAGCGTGAACCCCAGCTCCTGAGCTCGCTTGACGAACCGCACCACCCGCACCGCGTCCGGCGAGTACGCCCGGTACCCCGCGCCCGTGCGTTCCGGCTCCGGCAACAATCCGCGCCGCTCGTAGTACCGCAGCGTCTGCGGGTTCACCCGCGCCTGCCTGGCCACGTCGCTCGTTCTCACCCCTCCAGCATGAACCCTGTACTCCAGTACCGGGTCAAGGAACCAACCGCATCTGCGGCCGCCGCACCTCGATCTACCTCGTCCGCGACGCCAAGCGCCCGAGCTGCCGGTCGTCCCGCTCGAAGACCTGGCGCGGCGTCCGGGTCATCGCGCTGGACCGCACCCCACCCGGATCCTGCGCCGCCACCAGCCCCAGGCCGGACCGAACCGAACCGGGTTCATGTTCACCACCATCCGTGGTGACCCGCTCACCCCGACCGGCTCACCGACACAGGGTGCGTTGGCCGCTGGCCGGTCCGGGCCGTCGAGTCGTGAGGGGCAGCAGGCGGCCGAGGTCGCCGAGCTGACCCAGGCCCTGGGTGAGGCGGCGGTGCAGATCCGGGTGTGGAGAAAATGCGCGGAGGGCCGGCTGGGCCCTTTGAGACCTCGAGGTGTTCAGGATCGACGCCGCCATGGCGACCACGGGGTAGCCGTCCGCGCCGGCGCCAACGGCGGCGGCGATGTCGGCGTCTGTGTCGTACGTGGTGAGGACGAGGACGCGGACGTCGGGGTGGGCGGCTTTGATGGCTGCTGTCGTGCTGGCTCCGTCCATGGTCGGCATCTTCAGGTCCATCAGCACCACGTCGGGGCGCACCGCGGCCACTTGGTGGATGGCCTCCTGACCGGTGCCGGCAAGACCGGTGACCTCGAGGTCGGCCTGAGTGCCAAGCACGGCGGAGAGCCCGTCCCGGACGACGGGATGGTCATCGACGATCAATACCCGGATCACGCTGGTCAACGGCGGCGAGGACAGATCGGAGGGTACTGTCTCGCCAGCGGGCTGGTCACTGGGTCGTGCCCGCACGGGCACGATGGCGGCCACGGTGGTTACTTCGCCCGGCGTGCTCTCGAGAATGAACGTGGCGCCGAGTTCCTCGATCCGCTGTCGCATGGCGGCCAGCCCGAAGCCGACAGGCGACACCTTCGTGTCAAAGCCAGACCCGTCGTCCTGCACATCGATGGCGACCACGTCATCGAGGTAGGAGATGGTCACGTCAACCCGCTGCGCGGCCGCGTGCCGTCGTACGTTATGCAGCGCTTCTTGCACCACGCGCAGCAGCTCTCCCTCGACGGTGGGATCGAGGTTGAGCAACTCGCCGGTGATCACCGTGTTCGCGCTGACGCCGGTCTCATCGCTCATGCGGGTGGTGAGCTGGCCGACCGCGTCAGGCAATGCGGCCCCGTCGAGTTGCAGCGGCCGCGTCAGACCACTTCAAACACGGACCACTTGCGAGGGCTCGCGGTCATCGGCGTGTCCCGGGTCGTCGGGTTTGAAGGTAGGCGACGCCCGCGGCGCGGGGTTCGAGGTGATGGTCAAGGAGCTGTGCCTGTCGTTTAACCGGTGTGCACCGCTTCCGGGTCCTTTTGGTTTCTCCTCCTCCTTCTTGTCCAGGTTTGTGATCAGACGCCACGTGTACGGCGCGACGTGTCCGGCGCGACCCAGAGCGGCAAGGGGCACATCAGTCCAGAAGGATGCGCATGCGTTCCATGCCGGCCGCGGCGCTATGTGGGAATGGCCCACGCTCGCCGGTGGTGTTGAAGCCAACTCGCTGGTACAGCCGGCGGGCAGCGGTGTTGCCGTCGGTGACCCAGAGTGTCATCGCGGTCGCCCCTCGGCCCCGGGCCCAGGCCATGATTTCTTCGGCCAGCAGGGTTCCGGTGCCGCGGCCGCGTTCGGTGGGCGCCACCCACATGGCAATGAGCTCCGGCTCGTCCGGAGTCTCCTGCCGGAGCAGCCCGGCGGCCAGTCCGACCAGCTGGCCGTCCCGGCGGGCTACGTACCATGTCGCGGCGCGCAGGAATTGTCGCCACTGGGCTTCGGTATAGGTGACCTCGTCTGCGCGGGTGGCCCAGAAGGCGTATGGCGCCTCCGCCAGGGCACGTAGTCGCAGCTCTCGCAAAGTCTGCCAGTCGTCATCGCGCATGCGGGCAATCTCGATCAGGGCGTCCCTTCCGTAAGCGTGGTTGGCTGCCACCGTCTCGGAGAAGGCGAGTGCGGGAAGCGCGCTTGACCTCGACCAAGACCGGGTCTCGGCGAGGACGCGGTCTTCATCCTGCTCACCACGCCAACCCGATTCAACGACCGAGGTCAGCTCAGCGTGTATCGGGTGGACCGCATTGCCGGTGTGCGGCCGACGGACGAGACCTTCCGCCCGAGCTTCCTGGTCGAGTCCTAAGCAGGCCAACGATCCGCGCCCTGGCTTCGCGCGTTGCTGGACATCTGCACCACCGTTCCGCGGCCGGTCCGACGCATGTGCGGCAGAACCGCGCGGGTCAACAGGCGCTTGCACCCTGACGCGACGCGAAGTCGTTTCGCCCACATGATCAGGGCACCGCAGATCACCACCGTGCGCTGAGCCGCAGGCCGGCCGGCGTGGCATGGTTCGTGACGTGAAATGACGTCAACGGCGGCTCGTCGATGGGGCTGGTAGGAGACGCAGAGAGGGCATAGTCGCAGGTAGAGGCCACAGTGGCCGATATCCTGCGTCCTTAAAATCCGCCGAGTGTAGGTTCGACCCCCACCGGGGGCACCTGCGGAAACTCGCCCTGACCTGGGCAGATGGGACGGACGAGGGCGGTGAGTTGCTTGTCGAGGTCGATGATCTCGACGGAGAACCGTCGACACCGCTCGACCAAGCCCCGTGCCAGCCGAGCGACGGTGCATTCGATGCCGGCCAAGCGCTCGAGGATCGCGCCCAGGTGCTTCGGCCGCCACAGGCACCGGGCGGGCGGCGCCCAGGAAGGATCGAGCACATGGAGGTGCCAGCGCAGCCGGTCTATCGCCCGAGTGTGCTCGGCCACGAGGTTTGTCGCGGTGGTCGACCAGGAGCCGGACCTCGCGCGCGGAACCGTCCAGATGTGCCATCGGCAGATCGGGTTCGCGCAACGCCGCACGTGCCACGGCCAGCGCGTCGATGGGATCGGACTTGCCATAGCTACGGGCAGCGTCTCGGGCGTGTGCCATTAGCTTCGGTGGCACCCGCACGATGCGCTCGCCAGCAACAAGCAGGTCGCGTTCGAGCCGGCGGGACAGGTGCCGGCAGTCTTCCACCGCCCAGAGTCGTTCCCCACCAAATCCCTCGGCCCATGACAGCAGCTCGAGATGATCCTTGCTAGTTGTGCCCGTCGTTCGCTCCCCACGTCTGCGGCCTGCCTCGTCGACCGCGACTGCAGTGTGGCTGCGCTTGTGCGCGTCGATCCCGAGAACCACCATGGTCCCGTCTCCTTCACGATGGGACGACTGGGACCGGCCGGCGGGAACACCTCAGTCGGGGCGATGCCACGCTCCTATCAAGCCATGCCGGTCGCTCCGATGACCTCGCTGGCCGCACAAGGGGACCAGGCCATAAGCGGCAGGGCGTGGTGGAGCGAGCCAGCGAAGCCGACACAGATGCTGACACTGACGGACGTGGTGTACGGGTCGGTGTTGAGCGTGGCGTCGTGATGTGAGGCGGCCACCGCGTGATCCTTCGAAACGAGTTAGCCGCTCAAGCCGAAGGAGATCATCGCGATGGCCGCGACCCCCAGTATCGACCTGTCCGGATGGTTCGACGAGCAGCTGGCCGGGGCGAGCCCGGATCTGCTCCGCGACATGATCAAGACGTTCGCTGAGGCGCTGATGGGTGCCGATGCGGACGCGGTGTGCGGGGCCGAATACCGGGCCCGCAGCGCCGAGCGCACCAACTCGCGTAACGGCTACCGGGGCCGGGAGTGGGACACCCGTGCCGGCACCATCGAGGTCGCCATCCCCAAGCTGCGCGCGGGCAGTTACTTCCCGGATTGGTTGCTCGAGCGGCGTCGCCGCGCGGAGCAGGCGCTGGTCACTGTGGTCGCCACGGCCTACCTGCTCGGGGTGTCCACCCGGCGGATGGAGCGTCTGGTCGAGACCCTCGGGATTACCCGGCTGTCGAAGTCCCAGGTGTCGGTGATGGCCCGCGAGCTCGACCAGGCCGTCGAGGCGTTCCGCACCCGACCGCTGGATGCCGGGCCGTATACGTTCGTGGCCGCCGATGCGCTGGTGCTCAAAGTCCGCGAGGGCGGCCGCGTGGTCGGGGTGCACGCACTGCTCGCGGTCGGTGTCAACGCCGACGGGCACCGGGAGATCCTCGGCCTGCAGGTCACCAGCGCCGAGGATGGAGCCGGCTGGCTGGGCTTGTTCCGTGACCTGGTCGCCCGCGGCCTGACCGGCGTCGCCTTGGTCACCTCCGACGCCCACGCCGGCCTGCTCGCCGCGATCGGCGCCACCCTGCCCGGCGCGGCCTGGCAGCGCTGCCGCACCCACTACATGCGTGACCTGCTTGCGGTGACACCGAAGTCCCAGCAGCCGTGGGTGGCGACCATGGTCCGCACCATCTTCGACCAACCCGACGCCGCAGCCGTGCACGCCCAGTACGACCGGGTCCTCGACGCACTCCACCAGAAGCTGCCCGACGTCGGCGAACACCTCGACACCACCCGCGCGGACCTGCTCGCCTTCAGCACCTTCCCGAAGGCGATCTGGCGCCAGATCTGGTCCAACAACCCCCAAGAACGGCTCAACCGAGAGATCCGCCGCCGCACCGACGTCGTCGGGATCTTCCCCGCCCGCGACGCCCTGATCCGCCTCGTCGGCGCAGTCCTGGCCGAACAACACGACGAATGGACCGAAGGCCGCCGCTACCTCGGCCTCGACATCCTCGCCCGCTCCCGCATCACCGTCATCGCAGCCGACAAAGCCGAGGAGGCGAACAACGCCATGACACCCGACGCACTGACCGCCTAGAGTGCTCCCGCCGGATCACGTGGTGCCGTCTTCATCCACCACGACCGTGGACTCGACCCGCAACCTCCCCGACCGAGTCGAATCACGGAAGTGTTGCGTCGACCCCTTGAGAG
>OBLS010001186.1_pt1 | contig 10450 bp, 8 predicted proteins | sample 1519901 | NCBI WGS metagenome assembly OBLS01 (sample SAMEA3113585, study PRJEB22503) | soil metagenome
AGTTCGCTCGCCGCAGGCCCGGTCCGTACGCTCCGGACGAGCCCAGCCGGCGGGTCAGTGAGTTCGCGGCGGACGAGATCGCCGCCCGGTTGCGACTGACCCGCCGCGCCGCCGACATCAGGCTCGCACTCGCCCTCGATCTTGCTGATCGGCTCCCCGCAACGCGTCAGGCTTTTCTCGACGGCCACATCAACCTGGTCAAGGCACGCGCGATGGCTGAGCACACTGCCGACCTTGCCGACGCCCGTGCCCGCTGCGGAGTCGAGGAACGAGTCCTACGCCGGGCGGCCTCGCAGACCGTGTCGGAGATGCGGCGCGGCCTGCTCCGCGCTGTCACGGCCGTCGATCCGGCCGCCACGACGAAGCGACACGCGAGAGCCAAGGCAGGGCGCTTCCTCGACGTGCACCCCTTGCCCGACGGCATGGCCGAGATCAACGCCGTACTGCCGGCCGACGACGCCATGGTCGTGTTCACCGCGGCCGACGCGCTCGCGCGCAGCGCGGATCCCAAGGACCCACGCGGCGTCGAGGCACGTCGCGCCGACGCTCTCGTCGACATCTGCCGGACCGTGCTCGCCGGCGACGACACCATGCCGCGGGCCGACGCCGAAACACGTCCGGCGGACGAGCGGACCACGGCGCCGGCACCGAACCGGTCGACGCGCCGGCGGCTGGTGCGGCGGCAGCGGCGGCGCGGGCCGCATATTCAGGTCACGGTCGCTGCGACGACGCTTCTCGGCGTCGACGACCAGCCTGGCGAGCTCGCCGGGTACGGCTCCATACCTGCCGACGTGGCGCGCCGCATCGCGTACGACTCTGACGCCACCTGGCGACGGCTGCTCACCGACCCTCGCTCGAGTGTCCTCCTCGACTACGGCACAACCGTGTACCGTCCGCCTCCGCCGTTGGATCGGCATGTCGTAGCACGGGATCAGGTCTGCGCCTTCCCGGGTTGCCGGCAGCCGGCGATCGCCTGCGATCTCGATCACCGGGTGCCCTTCCCACATGGGCCGACCAGCGAAGACAACCTCGGTCCGCTGTGCCGCCACCATCATCGCGCCAGACATGAAGCCGGCTGGGGCTGGCACCGCAGCGCCGACGGCTCCGTCACGTGGACCGCGCCCACCGGTCACCAGTACCCCGCGCCCACTCCGCCCGTGCTGGGCTCCATCGATCCGGCGGCGACAGCCGACGCTGGCGAGGCGCCTGACGTAAGCGCGGCGAATGGAGCCACGGCGGCAACCGACGAGCCGATCCCGTTCTGACCAGTGTCACACCGCCGGGGAGGAGCCGCCTCGTTCTACACGCGCTGGGCCGGGATCTCTCCGGTCTCCTCGATGTGGTGGCGAACCTCCTCGACGCTCTTGCGGACAGCCGCGGCGACGGCCTCCGTCACGCCCGGATGGAACACGCTCGGCACGATGTACGCGGCGTTGACCTCGTCGTCGCTGACGGTCCCGGCGAGCGCCTGCGCCGCGGCCAGCAGCATCTCGGGCGTGACGGTCCGGCTGTGCGCGTCGAGCAGCCCCCGGAACACGCCGGGGAACGCGAGCACGTTGTTGATCTGGTTCGGGTAATCGCTACGGCCGGTGGCGACGACCTTGGCGTGGACGGCTGCGTGAACCGGGTCGACCTCGGGGTCGGGGTTCGCCAGCGCGAAGACCACCGAGCCGTCCGCCATGGTCGCGATGTCGTCGCCGGTCAGGATGTTGGGGCCGGACACCCCGATGAACACGTCCGAGCCGGCCAGGGCATCGCGCAGCGTGCCGGAGACCCGCCGGGGGTTCGTGTGCTCGGTGAACCAGGAAGCCGAGCCATGCAGGTCGTCGCGGCCGGCATGGATCACCCCGACCCGGTCCGCGGCCACGATGTCGCGAACACCCGCTTCCAGGAGCAGCTGGGCGACTGCACGACCAGCGGCACCCGCTCCTGCCATGGTCACCGTGATCTCACCGATGTTCTTGCCGACGACCTTGAGCGCGTTGAACAGAGCCGCGAGCACCACGATGGCGGTGCCGTGCTGGTCGTCGTGGAAGACCGGGATGTCGAGCAGCCCACGCAACCTGGCCTCGACCTCGAAGCACCGGGGAGCGGAGATGTCCTCGAGGTTGATGCCGGCGAAGACCGGCGCGATCGCCTGGACGATCCGGACGATCTCGTCGGTGTCCTGGGTGTCCAGGCAGATCGGGAAGGCGTCGATGTCGGCGAACCGCTTGAACAGGGCGGCCTTGCCTTCCATCACCGGCAACGCGGCCATCGCGCCAAGGTTTCCCAGGCCGAGCACCGCCGAGCCGTCGGTGACGACGGCGACCGTGTTGCGCTTGATGGTCAGCCGGCGGGCGTCCTCCGGGTTCTCCGCGATCGCCATGCAGATCCGCGCCACACCGGGTGTGTAGACCAGGGAGAGGTCGTCGCGATTGCGGATCGGCACCTTGGACCTGACCTCGAGCTTTCCGCCCAGGTGGACCAGGAACGTGCGGTCGCTGACCTTGCCGATCGAGACTCCGTCGACCGTACGCAGCGCGTCGACCAGTTCGTCGGCATGGGCCGTCGACGTCGCCGCACAGGTGACGTCGACCTGGATCCGGTCGTGGCCGGAGCCGGTGACGTCGAGAGCCGTGACGAGCCCACCGGCCTTCTCGACGGCGGCCGTGAGCTGGCTGACGGCCGTTCCGCCCGCGGGCACGTCGAGACGGACGGTGATCGAGTAGGACACGCTGGGCACACTTGCCACGGGCCGGCTCCTCTGGCGGACACACAATCGGACGACGCCAAGGATCGTGCCACTGACGGCTGCCCGGCGGTACCGACGGACCCGCGAGTGGCGACACCTCGTAGCGTGACCGCGTGATCGTGGTCGCGGGCGAGGTGCTGGTGGACCTCGTCGAGCAGGAGAACGGACTGTTCCGCGCAGTCGGCGGCGGCTCGCCGGCCAACGTCGCGGTCGGCCTGGCCCGGCTGGGCGTTCCGACACAGTTCCTGGCCCGGCTGGGCACGGGACGCTTCGGCGAGATCCTCAGATCCCACCTCGCCGACAACGGCATCGGCCTCGCATATGCGGTCACGACGACGGCGCCCGCCACGCTTGCCGTCGTCTCCGTCTCCGAGGGCGGGCAGGCGTCGTACGACTTCTACGTCGACGGCACCGCCGACTGGGGTTGGACGCAGGATGAGCTGCCAGCGTCCTTGCCGGCTGATGCCGTCGCCTTGTGCACCGGCTCGCTCGCGCTGGCCGTCGAGCCGGGGACCACGGCGCTGACGGCGCTGATGCGCCGCGAGCACGACCGCGGCGCGGTGACCGTCGTCCTCGATCCGAACCTGCGGCCGTCGCTCGTCGGCCCCCGGGCGAGGGCGTACGACCGTCTCCGGGTCCAGGTCGAGTCTGCCGACGTCGTCAAGGTGAGCGACGAGGACCTGCGGTGGCTCGCACCCGGCGATCCGGTCGAGCAAGTAGCGGCTGGATGGCTCGGCGCCGGACCGGCGCTCGTCGTCCTGACCCGTGGCGCCGACGGTGCGACCGCCATGGCACGGGGAGGCTCCCGGGTAGACCTCCCGGCCCGGCCGGTCGACGTCGTCGACACCGTCGGAGCGGGTGACGCCTTCACGGCCGGACTGCTCGACGCCCTCGGCCGACACGGTCTGCTCGGCCCGGGTGGGTCGGACCGGCTCGCCGGATGCGATACCAGCACCCTGCGCGATGCACTCGAGCGGGCGACCGTCGTCGCCGCACTGACCTGCGCACGGCGCGGTGCGGATCCACCGACGGCCAGCGAGGTCGAGACCTTCCTGCGAACCTGACTACCGTTCGACTATGACGATCGCCGAAGATCCCGCCTGCGCCGTCGCCCAAGCCGAGACGCCGACCGCGCCGCAGGAACCGCGCCGGCTCGTGGTCGTCTTCGCCACACCGGTGGCGACCCATCTGCAGCACTTCGGCCGGCATCTCGGGTATACGACGGTTCTGGTCGAGCCCTCCGCCGCGATGTCGGCGCCGGAGGCCGACCACCCCGAGGCCGACCACGTCGTCACGGGCGCGGGCGAGGCGGGCATCGACGCCTCGACCGACGTCGTCGTCACCGACCACCACCGCCCCGAGTTGGGTCCGATCCTTCGGGACGTGCTGACACTTCCGGCACGGTGGGTGGGGTTGATGGGGTCGCCGCGGCACGTCGGGCCACACGTCGCCGCGTTGGGAGAGCTCGGCGTGGACGAGCAGACCATCGCGCGCGTACACAGGCCGATCGGGCTGAACATCGGCTCCCGGACACCGCCGGAGATCGCGGTCGCGACGCTGGCCGGGCTTCTCGCCGATCGAGCCGGCCGGCCGGGAGGCTTCCGCTTCGACTAGCCGATCACGACGGGGATACGCTAGGCGCGTGACAGGTCAGCGCTGGTTCGGCTGCCCCCGGTCGGCGAACGTCCGCCGTCCGGAGGGCACGCACGCCTGACCCTCCGCGGACGACCGGCCGGGGGAGATCCCCCGCCAACCTCGCTCAGCCACGAGAGGTCCGGTCATGTCCGTCACACCCCTTGCCACGAATGCCTTGGTCGCCGCCCTGTCGGTTCGCGATCTCACCGACCCCACGCAGGGGCCGCACGCACTCCAACTTCTCGTCGACGACGCCGTCGGGTCGCTGTCCGCGGCCTGGCCCAGCCAGGTCCGGCTGATCCGCAGCGGCCCCGTCGTCGCCGTCGCCGACAACTACGACCGGCTCGGCTATGCGCCCGACGCCGTCGCCCGTGGCGTCCGGTACACGCGATACGTCAGCGATGACTGCATGCTGCGAAGTCACACGTCGGCCGGTGTCCCACCTGCGCTGCGCCGGCTGGCCGCCGATCCGGAACCACCCGACGACGTGCTCATCGCGCTACCGGGCATCTGCCACCGGCGCGATGCCATCGACCGGCTGCACACGGGCACACCACACCAGCTCGACCTGTGGCGGGTGCGGCGGGACGGACGCCGGCTCGACCACACCGACCTGTCCGGCATGGTCGGCGTGCTGCTCGACACCCTGGTGCCAGGTAGGCACTGGCGGTGGAACGTGGCCCGGCACCCGTACACGGTGGACGGCCGGGAGGTGGAGGTCATCGACGGGGACCACCCGGTCGAGATTGCGGAGTGCGGCCTCGCCGCACCGCACGTCCTCGCCGGCGCCGGCCTCGATCCGGACCGCTGGAGCGGCCTCGCCCTGGGAATGGGGATGGAGCGCGTGCTGATGCTGCGCAAGGGCATCCCGGACATCCGGTTGCTGCGGTCGGACGACCCACGCGTCGCGGCGCAGATGCTCGACCTCTCGCTGTACCGTCCGATGTCCACGCTGCCCCCTGCCCGGCGTGACCTGTCGGTGGCTGTCGACGCGAGTGCGGACGCCGAGACGCTCGGCGACCGGGTGCGCGACGCTCTCGGGGCGGACGCGGAGCTGGTCGAGGAGGTCGCGGTGCACTCGACGACGCCGTACGACGACCTACCGCGAGCGGCACGCGAGCGGCTCGGCATCCGCCCGGGTCAGCACAACGTCCTGTTGAGGATCGTGCTGCGCGCGGCGGACCGCACCTTGACCGCGGCTGAGGTCAACACGCTGCGCGACCGGCTCTACCACGCCCTCCACGAGGGCACGCCGCTCATCGCGACGTCAACTCACCGGTCACCGTGATCGGGTCGCCGGAATCGAGGCCGAGCTCGGCGGCCGCGTCGCCTCCGTTCACGGCAAGCGCGACCTGCTCTGCCGAGTCGACGTAGAGAACCAGCCCGCCGGGGGCGACGTCGGCGAACGTCACACCGACCGCGACGACGTGCGATCGGCCACCGGCGCGGATCCGCACGCTCCCGGCGGTGAGCCCGGCTGCGGCCTGCTCGGCCATGGACGCCGCGAGCTGCACGTTGCCGAAGCGGTCGATCGTCAGCACCTCGGTGTCGAGCCTGCCCGGACCGACCTCGACCCGGGGCTGCGCCAACCGGACCAGGTCCTCGACCGGCACGACCGGTCCCAACGCCTCGAGCACCGCGCCTGCCGCGAGATGTGCAGCGGCCGGGGCGAAGACGTCACGCCCGTCGAACGTGTGCGCCGGCGACGGCAACCGAAAGGCCGGCTCGGTCAGCTCCACGGCTGTGCTCGCGCCTCCCAGCGCGTCGGCCGCCCAGCCGAGCAGCCCGTTGTCGGGACCGACGAGCACGGAGCCGCCGGCCGTGATCGCCACGCCGCGTCTCTGGGTCCCGACTCCGGGATCGACCACGCCGACGATCACTGCCGGCGGCAGGTGCGGAACGGTCTGCGCGAGGACGACGGCCGCGTGCCGGACGTCGCGCGCCGGCACCTCGTGGGTGATGTCCTCGACCCGGGCGGCGGGGGCGATCCGGGCGATCACGCCATGGCAGGTGGCCACGAACCCGTCCCGCCGTCCGTAGTCGGTCAGCAGCCAGACCCAGTCGTACGCCACCTGCTCACGCTAGGCGCTGACCTCAGCGGCCGAGCCAGACGGCCGGGTCCTGGAACTTTCCGCCCACCTGCACCTCGAAATGCAGATGCGGTCCGGTGGACAGGCCGGTCGAGCCGATCTGCCCGATGACCTGCGCAGCGGCGACTTCGTCGCCCGGCCGGACCAGCGGCCTGGCCAGATGCGCGTACCGGGTGGTGATGCCCTTGCCGTGGGCGATCGTGATCATGTTCCCGTACGCGGAGTCCTGAGTCACGGCGGCCACCGTCCCGGACGCGGCAGCGTAGGCCTTGCCGTCCGCGTACTGGAAGTCGATTCCGCTGTGCAGCTTGTGCACGCCGCTGATCGGATGCGTGCGCACGCCGTACGGGCTGCTGATGGTGCCGACTCCGGGCCGGACGAGCCGCTTGTCGATGCCGAGCGACGCAGCGAAGGCGCGGGCCGCCGTTTCGGCCGCTGCACTGGTCGTGCCGGCGTCCTTCTGGTCCTGCTCCGCCGCGAGGAGAACCGCGGCCGCGGCGTCCCGCAGTCCCTCGGCCTCGGACACCTTCTCAGCAGCCCCGCGCTGCGCATGCACCGCGGCGGCCCGCTTCATTCGCAGATCCTGCTCGTACCGCTCCATCTCGGCGAGGTCGCGGTCTGCGTCCTCCACGTCGAGCAGACCGGCGTTCGACTCCACGGCGTGGCGCACGGCGGTCGCTGCCTCGACGCGCCGATGGAGGTCGGTGAGGTGCTCGCGGGCGGACAGCAGCGCAGTCTTCGCCGTCGCTGCCACGTTGGCCGCGTCCGCGGCGGCCTGCTCGGCTTTCGCCTTCGAGGCGGTCGCCTGGGCGAGGGCTGCCTCGGCGTTCGCAGCCGCATTCGCAGCGGCGGAGATCGTCGTCGGGTCGATCGATGCGGACAGTTGTGCGGCGGAGGCCGGTACAGCCAGGACGATCGACGTGGCGGTGGCGAGCACAAGAGCGCACGCCACCCGGGAACGGGTGTTAGGGGAAAGCATGAAGGTCCGTTGGTCGGGGACAAGGCCTCGGCCCCACCCGTCCGGACGGGCAGGGCCGGATGACCGCGCACGTCGGCGCGGTGACGGCCGTTCAACGGGCAGCATCAAACCGGACGTTCCGCCCTAAGGGGTGATCTACCCCACGACACACACCGCCGCTGACGTGACCGGCGTCACGCCCGCCGCGACGACGGAGCTCACATGGATGCGACCCAGGACCCGACCCGGCGGCGCAGGACCGGCAGGCTGACGGTGGCGGCACCCAGCACCGCGTCGTGGAAGCCCTTGATGTCGAACCGATCGCCGAGCGTCGTCCTGGCGTCGTCGCGCAGCCGGAGGATCTCGCGCTGGCCGACCTTGTACGCGAGAGCCTGGCCGGGCATGCCGATGTAACGGTCGACCTCGACGGTGATGGTGTCCTGGTCGACCGGCATGTGCTCGATCATGAAGTCGATCGCTTGCTGACGGGTCCAGCCCATCGCGTGCAGCCCGGTGTCGACGACCAGTCGGCAGGCCCGCCATGCGTCCGACGAGAGCATGCCGAGCCGGTCCAGATCGGATTCGTACAGCCCCATCTCGTCGGCGAGCCGCTCGGTGTACAGGGCCCATCCCTCGACGAATGCGGTGTGGCCCCAGGACATCCGCCGGAACGACGGCAGGTCGGTGCGCTCGGTGGCGATGGCCAGCTGGAGATGGTGCCCGGGGATGGCCTCGTGAAAGGCGATCGAGGCCGTCGACGGACGTCCGCGCTCGGTCGGCTCGTGCAGGTTGACGTGGTACTCGCCCGGTCGGCTGCCGTCCGGCGCCGGGGGCATGTAATACGCGGGCGGGACGTCGGCCGCCAGGTATTCGGGAACAGGGGTCAGGACGCACGGCGCCTGCGGCAGGATGCCGAACCAGTCATCTATCGCCGCTGTGGCGGCGTCGAGGCAGCGCTGCGCATGGGCGAGGATCTCGTCGCCGTCGCGGTAGCGGAGCTCGGGATCGTCGAGGAGCCTGGCGAAGACCGCGCCCACGTCGGCGGTGCCGAGCGCCCTGTTCCCGACCTGGGCGAACTCGGCCGGCAGCTTCTTGGTGGCCTCCTCCATCCCGATCTCGTGCAGCTCGGCCGGCGTCAAGGCCAGCCCGGTGTGGTGCTCGATGAGCGCCTGGTACAGCTCGTCGCCGTCGGGGAGATGGCACAGGCCGGGCCGATCGTCGGCGCGGGCTGCAGGCTCGAGCTCGGTGGCGAACACGTCTCGGTACCGGGCGAACGCCGGGCGCAGTACCCGGCGCACGGCCGCGGACATCTCCGCGCGCCACGCGTCGGTGCCGTCCCAGCCTTCCGGCCCGGCCAGGTTGACGAACGGGTCGCTCTCGATCGGCGAGTCGAGGTAGCCCGCGACCTGGTGCAGCGATCGCGAGATGTTGATCCGGGCCGGCGGGCGGCCGGCCGCCACACCTTCGCGATACCGCTCGGCACCCTGGTCGAGCATGCGGGCCAGCTCGCTGATCCGGCTCAGCGCCATGCGGGCGTGATCAGGCTCGGGAGCACGCAGCTGTCCCGCCGTGATGAGCAGGTCGGCATGGGCGCCCTGCATCTGATCCGACGCCAGCTCGATCACGCGCAGGTCGGTCATCCGCACGGCGTCGTCCTGCTCGTCGACGAGTAGGTCGCGCGTGACCCGGTCCATCTCGTCCAGGTCGTCGCCCGGTACGGCGGCTGCACGGTCGCGCAGCTCCAGCCAGCGCGTTCGCAGCCGCTGCTCGGCCTCGGCCGACAAGTCGTCGGCGCGGTCGTCGTACCGGTGGTCGCCGAGGAACGACGCGAACAGCGGGCTGGCCTCGAGCTTGGCCTCCCAGTACTGCTCGGCGACGGCGCGGAGATCGTCAGATGCTGTCACGGCCGCTATCCTGCCCGACCGCTCCGACACGACGTGATCAGGTGCTGCGGTCCGACTCCGGCCTCACCAGTCGCTCGTCGCGCCGTCTCGCGCCGTGCCGTCGGGCTCAACGCGATTCGGCTGCTTGCTCGCGGGGTCGGCGTTGTCCCGAGCCGGGTGCTCCACCAGCGCGAGCACGCGGGCGGCCATGAACCGCGCGGTGCGGACCGGCGTGCCGCTGCGGGTCACCTCGGCGACCTCGACCACGCCCCGGCCCTGGGTGATCTCCACGCGCCGCCCGGCCCGGGTCGCGACGATGTCGTACGTGCGCGTCGTGTCACCTGCGTCGATGACGATCTCTATCCGGTCGCCTCTCATGGTGGCGCCCTTTCGCAGACCTACACCATTGTCACTCACAGCCGGCGATCTTGGCATCCACGACAGAACCGCCGGCCAGCGTCACGCTGACCTGCGGCTCGTCGGGCTAGTCGGTTCGCAGGATCATGGCTGGGGCGACGCGTGTGGTGATCCGGGCGGGGACGGCCGCGGCGGCAACGCCGACGAGGAGGGCGGCTACGACGATCAGCGTTGTCCAGGTCGAGGACACCGTGGATTCGGGCGGGATCCCGAGATCCTCGGCAAAGGCGCGCCAGGTCACCCGTCCTAGCGCGATCCCCAGCGGCACACCGAACGCGAGACCGACGCCGACGATGGTCAAGGCCTGCCAGCGCAACGTGGCACGGATCTGGCCACCGGTCGCGCCGAGCACACGCAGCAGCGCCAGTTCGCGGCGCCGGCTCCGCGCCGCGGCCCTGATGGCGACAAACAGGCCGACGGCCATCGCGGCGGACACGACAGCCGCCAGAAGCACCGGTGCCGAACGCGTGTCCGCGATGTCGGCGATCTGCGCTGGGCGGACGGCGTCGGTGTACACGAAGGGCCGGTAGCCCAGGGTGTCCCACGCCTTGAGGTCGTCGCCGAGGGCGGTCATGAACTCATCCGGGTCGACGCCCGGTGCCAGCTCGATGGCGATGAAGGACCCGAGCTGGTCCGCCAGCGCGGTGGCGTCGACGCCGGCCTGTTCCGCGGCGGGAGCCATGGCCCGTTCGAGGAACGGCGCGGGCAGCACCAGGCCGGTGCCGAGGCCTGC
>OBLS010001187.1_pt1 | contig 10441 bp, 10 predicted proteins | sample 1519901 | NCBI WGS metagenome assembly OBLS01 (sample SAMEA3113585, study PRJEB22503) | soil metagenome
CGGCTGGCTGACCTGGGCGCTCGGCGAGCTCGACGGCGTCGTGCCGAGGGCCCGCGGCTACGCGTTCGACGAGCTGCGGCGAAACACCCTCGCGGCCCACGCCACGGCCTACCCCGATCACTGGAACGGGGTGATCTCCGTGGACGACATCTGCTTCGCCCACTACGCCCCCCAACCCTCGAGCTGCGGAATCGGGTTCACGACCGCCTACGACACCCAGATCATGCACCAGCCGGCCTGGAGCCTGTTCGACGTGATCAAGCTGGCCGGCATCGACCCGACCCGGCGCGGTTACGAGATCGATCCCCATCTGCCGATGGACGCCTTCTCGCTGCGCCTGCCGCGGGTGGGGGTCGAGTACGGGGCCGAGCGGGCCCACGGATACCTGCGGGCGAGGGGACGTAAGCGGCTGCGGATGAAGGTGGTCCTTCCTAGAGGCGGATCGGCTCGCCACCCTCGTGTGTTCGTGAACGGGCACCGCGTCGCCGCTCGGGTCCGCGGCGGCAGTGCGAGCTTCGCGCTTCGGGCGCGGCGCGGGAAGCCGAGCGACTGGGCGGTGGCGACCGGCTGAGCCGGCGTTCCCGGCGCATGCCGGCGGCGCTTCACGCCCGAGCGCCGGCTTGCGAGGATCGAGGGCGATGTCCGCCCGGGCCACGGTCACGACCGTCTTCGTCCTCAACGGCGCGGTGTTCAGCGCCTGGTACGCGCGCCTGCCCGCGATCCAGGACGACATCGGCCTGGGCCCCGGAGCCCTCGGCGTGGCGCTGCTCGGAGCGCCCGCGGGGCTGCTCGCCGCGCAGCCGCTCGTCGGCGCGTTCGTCGCCCGGCGTGGCTCGCGCGCCGTGGTCGCGGCCTCTCCGCTCTACATGCCCGCGGTGGTGCTCCCCGCGCTGGCGTTCGACACGGTAAGCCTGCTCGTCGCGGTCACCGTGGTGGGCGCGGTCAACGGCACGCTCGACATCGCGATGAACGCGCAGGGGCTGGCGGTGGAGCGTTCCGGGACGCGCCGGATATTCAACTCTCTGCAGGCGTCGTTCTCGTTCGGCGCGCGCTGGGGGGAGCGGCCCTCGCCGGCGCCGTCGCGGCGCTGGGCGTCGGGCCGCTTCCGCACCTCGTCGGCGTCGCGCTGGTCGGGGGTGCCGCGGCTGCGGCGGTGGCTCCCCACCTGCTCGGCGACGAGGGTGCCGCCAACCCGCGCGCGTCGATGCTGGCGCGGCCGTCGGGTCGCCTCGCAGCGCTGGGCGTGATTGCGTTCTGCGCCCTGCTCGCCGAGGGCGCAGTGTTCGACTGGAGCGGCATCTACCTCGCCACCGAGGCCGCGGCTCCGGCCGGGATCGCGCCGCTCGGTCTCGCCGCGTTCTCCCTGTCAATGGGCGTCGGCCGACTGGCAGCCGACCCTGCGACCGAGCGGGCGGGCTCGCCGCGGGTTGCCGCGGGCAGTGCCGCGTCGGCCGCGCTCGGGCTCGCGCTCGCGCTCGCCGTGCCCACGCCCGCAGGCGCCCTGCTTGGCTTTGCCACCATGGGCCTCGGGCTGTCGGCGGTGTTCCCGCTCGCGCTCCGAGCCTCCGGCCTCGAGGGCCCGTCGGCGGCCCCCGGGCTCGCCGCCGTCTCCACCGTCGGCTACGCGGGCTTCCTGCTCGGCCCGCCGGTGATCGGGCTGCTCGCCGAGGCGACGAGCCTGCGCGCGGCGCTGCTGCTCGTCTGCGCGCTGTGCCTGATCGCCGCGACGCTCGCCGGACACGTGCGCGTGGCGGCCGCACGCCCGGCGCGGGCGGGAGTTGGACCCTAGACTAGATCTCCAGCCGTTCCTCCTCCAGATCGAGCTCGCGCTCGATCTGGCGCATCACGTCGTCGGCGATCTCGCCCTGGTTGCGAAGATCGACCACCGCCCGGTGCTGGGCTGCAATCACCGCCTGGACCGCGCGCTGGTACGAGAGCGAGCGGTCCTCGTAGCCGTCGTCGCGAACTTTTCCCGCGCGGGCGCCGAAGCGGCGAAGCCGGTAGTCGTACAGGCCGCGCATGCGCTCGATGGTGTCCTCGCGGGTCCAATCCTGTTCGACCAGCTCGTCGAGCGCCGCGAGCGCCGCCCTGGCCGCCACGAGGCGCGCGCGGATCTCTTCCCGCTCCCGATCCATGCCGTCGTCGCGAACCCCCAGGGAGCGGATCAAGGCCGGAAGGCTGAGGCCCTGGAGCACGAGGGTGGCGAGGATCACGGCGAAGGTGAGGAACAGGATCAGGTCGCGCTGCGGCAGCGCCGCGCCGGCGTCGGTTTCGAGGGGCAGCGCGAGCGCCGCGGCGAGGGAGACGGCCCCTCGCATCCCGCTCCACGCGGAGACCATTCGGAACGCCGCGGGGGCCCTCCGTGCGCGCTGGCTCGCCCGCCGGTCGAGCGCCCGGATCACGTACGGCATGGTGAAGGACCACACGATGCGCATGACGATCACCGTGCCCGCGATCAGCGTGGCATAGCCGAGCAGCTCGCCCGTGGAATAACCGGAGAGCCCGTCGAGGATCGTGTTGAGCTGCAGCCCGATCAGCAGGAACAGGGTCGCGTTGAGCAGGAAGGTGAGCACCTCCCATGCCGAGAAGCCGCGGATCCGCATCCCCGCGGAGCTGATCTCGGGGGACACCCGGCCGATGTACAGGCCCGCGGTGACAGCGGCCAGCACCCCGGAGAGCTCGAGCTCCTCGGCGGGCACGTAGGCCGCGTAGCCGGTCAGAAGCGAGACCGTGATCTCCACCGGCGGGTCCTCGAGCCGCCTCCGCACCTCGCCGATCACCCAGCCCGCGGCCAGCCCGACCGCCACCCCGCCCGCCGTCGCGACGGCGAAGTCGAGCGCCGCCTCGCCGAGCGAGAACGTCCCCCCGACCGCGGCCGCGACAGCAACGCGGTAGGCGATCAGGGCGCCCGCGTCGTTGACCAGGCTCTCGCCCTCGACGACCGTGACGAGGCGGCGCGGCACGCCGACGCGGCGCATGATCGCCGTCGCCGCGACCGGGTCGGTGGGTGAGACGATCGCCCCGAGCGCGAACGCCATTGCCCACGGCATCCCCTCGATCGCCTCGTGAGCGATGACCGCGACCGCGCAGGTCGTCACGAGCACGAGCCCGATCGAGGCGAGGGAGATCGCCCGCGCGTCGGCGCGCAGGTCGCGCCACGACGAGTTGAAGGCGGCGTAGAAGAGCAGCGGAGGCAGGAAGATCACCAGGACGAGGTCCGGCTCGAGCTCGACCTCCGGCAGGCCGGGGATCACTGCCAGCACCAGGCCCCCGAGCACCAGCAGGATCGGGTACGGGATCGAGAGCACCCGCGCCAGCGTGCTGAGTCCCGCGACGGCGACGAACAGGCCGATCAGGAAGATCTCGATGTGCTCCATCGGTCAGCCTTTCGCGCGGGCGGGACCGGCTTTCCGCCAGCGATGCTAGCCAGCGGCGGGATGTCGCCCTGGGCACCTAACCCTTTTCGACGGGGTGACCGCCGCGCCCCCAGGGGTCGACCCCGCCGCGGCCGACGTGGATCACCTGCTCGAAGCCCTCGCGCTGGAGCAGAGACGCGGCGAGGCCGCTGCGCTTGCCCCCGCTGCACACGGCCGCAATCGGCCGGTCGGGCGGGAGCTCGCCGAGCCGCTCCAGGAGTTGACCGTAGGGGAGGTGGACGGAGCCGGGGATGTGGGCGTCGGCGAACTCGTCGGGCTCGCGAACGTCGAGCACCACCAGCTCTGGATCCGCCCCGAGCCTGTCGGCGAGCGTGTCGGGGTCGATCAGCTCGACGCGCTCTACGGGTCGCTCCTCGGAGCGCCACGCGGTCATCCCGCCCTCGAGGAAGCCCCGCACGCGCAGCCCCACCGACGCAAGCAGCTCGGCGGCCTCGAGCTCGTATCCGTCCGAGGCCGCGACCACGATCAGCTCGACCTCGGGCGAAACGACGCGCGCCACCTTGGTCGCGAAGCCGGTGTCGTAGGCCGACGCGCTGATCGCGCCCGGCACGTGTGCCTCGTCGAACTGCTCGTTGGTCCGGGCGTCGACGAGGATCGCGCCCTCGGCGATCGCGCCCTCGACTGCTCGGGGGGTGAGGGGCGCGGGAGTGGACAGCTCCTCGATCAGCGGACCGCGGTTCAGCGCGACGACGTGCTCGACGTTCGGCGGGCGATCCCCGATCTCGGCAAGCGTGGCGTCAACGAAGGAGTCGAGGGTGGGCAGACGCAGCGCCGGGTTGCGGACGCGCTCCAGCCCGATCGTGGAGGACGTCTTGTTTTCGATCGCGGAGCTTCCGCACAGCGAGCCGCCGAGGTGCCCCGGCCACACTTCGACGTCGTCCTCGAGGACGAGAAGGCGCTCGTGCAGGGAGCGGAAGATCTCCTCGGCGCCCTCCCGAGGTTCGATCGCGAGGTCCGGCCGCGCGACGTCGCCGACGAACAGCGAGTCACCGGTCAGCACCGCCCACGCGCTCCTCTCGCGACCCGGGTCCCGGAGCACGAACGAGGTGTGCTCGGGGCGGTGGCCGGGAGTGTGCACGGCCTCGATCTCAAGCTCACCCAGGCGGAGGGTCCACCCGTCGGCGAACGGCTCGTGCGGGTACTCCACGTCCGCGAGCTCGTGGACGTGGATGGTCGCGCCGGTGGCCCTGGCGAGCCGGCCGTGGCCGGAAACATGGTCGGCGTGGTTGTGAGTCTCGAGCACGTGCTCGATTCGCAACGCGTGCAGGCGGCTCAGCCGAAGATAGGGATCGATGTCCCACTGTGGATCGACCGCTGCGGCGCTGCCGCTGCGCTCGTCACCGACCAGATAGGAGCCACAGGCAAGGTCCTCGTGGATGATCTGGCGGAAGAAGATGGGCCTATTGTCCTCGACGTCGGTGAGAACGGAGACCGCGGCCTCTCAACCTCGCCCGCCGTTCACATTTTCCCCGCAGATTGCGAAAATACGGGTCGCGCGAAGTGATCGAACGCGCTAGGTTTCGTTCCCGCAGCCGGGAGAGAGAGGAACCTCGCGAAAGCCAAGCGAGGCGCCCCTCTCGAAGGTGACGAGAACAGCTTATTTCGTGCGAAGGCTACGCACGGGGCAGGCGAAGGCGTCACCACCGGTTGCGGTTTTCTGGGGCGTCCGGCCGACCACCTAGCCTTGAGGTGCGGCGCACGCCGCCGGCCGAAAGGAAGGCCTGCCATTCCTGGCCGTGCGACCGGGGCGCAGACGTGGGAGCAGGGCGCTGTGGGCACAACCCCGGACGGGCCCGCGGCTAGCCCGCCCTCTCCCGAACGCCGGTCGTCGAGGGGCGGCTGCGCTTCAGGTGAGGCGGGGGTACGCCCGCCGGAGCGGGCTCAGCTCGCCGATGCGGCGTCCTCGTACTCGTCGTGGCGCCACGCCCGGAAATCGTCCATGCGTCCGTTCGGCGTGCGGTCGAGCAGCTGGTAGTAGTAGGGCACCACGAAGTCCCGGTCGGGCGCCATGCGCGTATAGGTGTGGTAGACGACGCCGTCTTCGAGGGCAAACGCGATCCAGCCCGGCCCCTCCGCGAGGCCGTGCTGGAGGTCCGCCCCGACCTGCTCTGACCACTCCTGGAGCCAGTCCGGCGGCTCCTTGATCATCTGTTGGACCTCATCGATGCCGGCCATCTGCTCCTCGGTGAAGGCGAGGCCGAAGTCGAAGGCGAAGTCGCTCCCGTACGTCGACACGTACGGGAACTTCCAGCCCATGCGCTCCTTGTAGGCCTGGAGCTTCTCGAGCGGCGCACGAGAGGTGCAGATCAACGTCACGTCGCGGTGGTTGAGGTGGACGACGGCGCCGTCGAGCTGATCCGCCAGGTTCGAGCAGCCAGGGCAGGCCCCAACGGTGTACTCGGGGCCGAACATGATGTTGTAGGAGAGAAGCTGGGACCGCCCGTCGAAGAGCTCGGCCAAAGTCTTCGTCCCGTCTTCGGTCTCGAAGGTGTACTCCTTCTCGACCGGCACCCAGGGCAGCTCCCGCCGCCGCTGCGCGAGCTCCTCGCTGCGCTGGGCGTGCTCGTTCTCGCGCTCGAGCAGCTCGTTGCGGGCGGCCTCCCACTCCTCGCGTGTTCCGACCTTGTACTGCGTCATCGTGTTGCCTCCTTATCGCTCGGTTCCAGTTGAGACCGGTTTAGTCCCAACTATTCATCGGTCGCCGATCGAGACTTTTCCGAACGTACCGACTCAAGCGGCCTGTGGGGCGGGCTGCACCTCGCCTACCTCGACAGTGTCCGCGGGAGCGTTCTGCCGTCTGGACAGGGCGAGGAACGGCAGCGCCAGGGCCGAGATCCCTGCCGACATCAGATAGGTCGGTGCGTACCCCCACGCGTCAGCCGCGCGGCCGAGCACCGGCTGGGTCCAGACCCCGCCGGTTGAGCTCATCATCGAGTCGAAGGAGAGGATGGTCGCGCGCTGCCGCGACGGGATCAGGCCGTTGAGGTAGGTCTGGCGGATCGGCATGGAGGCCGCGAAGAGCAGCCCCCAGACGACGGTCAGTCCGATAACCGCCCAGAAGCTCTCGATCGTCCCAACCAGCCCGAGGGTCACCGCGCTGAGTCCGGCCATCCCGATCAGCGCCGAGGTGCGGCGGTGGAAGAGCGCGCGGATCCGGGGCGCCGCCACCCCACCGAGGATCTGCGCGCCGGCGACGATCGCCGCCGCCAGCCCGGCGATCTGGTAGGCCTCCGGGTCGCCGTACAGCTCGAGCAGGTAGGGCTGCAGGGCGTAGAACCCGTAGATGCCGACGCCGCCGGTGAACAGGGCCTCGACCATCAGCCACTTGACGGCGGGCACCCGCCAGCCATACTCGATCGAGGCGGAGGCGATCTTTCGCATTTCGGCCAGCGGCCGACCCCCCTTGTCGGGGGTGAACCCGACGTCGTGCATGAGCCTGAACGCGGCCGCGAACATCACGATCAGGATCAGGCCGCGGAGCACGAACGGCACCCCCAGGCTGGCCTGCTGGGCGATGAACCCTCCCGCGGCCGAGCCGGTGAGCATCCCCACGCCGGTGACGACCTGGCCGCGCCCGAACACGGACTCCAGCGCGCCGGTATAGCCCGTCGCGGTGAGCGCATCGACCAGCCACGCCTCGACGGCGCCGGAGAAGAACGTGAACCCGAGACCGAGCAGCAGCGAGACGATCGCCCACTGCCAAAACGGCGCCTCGATCTGCCACAGCAGCACGTAGAGCAAGCTCGATCCGGCGAGCGTCACGGTGCCGAGCAGATACGACATGCGGCGCCCCACGGTGTCGGCGACGATCCCGGTCGGCACCTCGAATAGCACCATCCCGGCGGTGAAGAAGGCGTTGGCCGCGAACGCTTCCAGGTTCGAGAGCCCGGCGTCGAGCAGGAAGTTCGTGTTGATGCCCCAGATGAGCGACGCCGCGAGCGTGTTGCCGAGCAGCAGGAGGAGGTAGGTGCGCTGAATGGAGCGGGGCGTTGGCATGGGCTACAGCGACGTCAATTGGGGGTCACCACCAGAGACCCGCTGAGATTCCAGGACTCATCGGTGGTGTCTCGGGAGGCGGCGGACCCGCGGGCGTACGCCATCTGCCACACATCTATTCGAATTGGCAGGTGACCAAACGGTCACCTATAATCAGGGCATGGACGCGGTGTTCAAGGCCCTCGCCGACCCGACGCGCCGGAGCCTGCTCGACGAGCTGTTCAATCGGGACGGGCAGACTCTGAGCGCGCTGGGACAGGAACTGCCGATGACGCGCTTCGGCGTCATGAAGCACCTCCGGCTGCTCGAGGAGGCGGGCCTCGTGATCACGAAACGGCGCGGTCGCGAGAAGCTCCACTTCCTGAACCCCGTCCCGATCCGGCTCGTCCACGACCGCTGGGTGAGCAAGTACGCGGAGCCCTGGGCCGCGGCGCTCAGCGGGCTCAAGAGAGAAATGGAGGGAGTACCGATGGAGAAGGTGTTCGAGATCTACATCAAGACGACCCCGGAGCGCCTCTGGGAGGCGATCACCGACGCAGCGATGAGGGCGAAGTACAGCTTCGGAGTCGAGACCCACTCGGAGTGGACGCCCGGCTCGAGCTACAAGTCCTCGGTCCCCGGGGTGATCGATATCGCCGAGGGCGAGAACTTGGAGGTCGATCCGCCGCGCCGGCTCGTCCAGAGCTTCACCGCCCTGTGGAGCGACGAAGTGAAGAGCGAGGGGGCCTCGCGGGTCACGTGGGAGATCGAGCCGGTCGGCGACGATTCGTGCCGGCTGACCGTCATCCACGACGAGCTGCGCGAGGACGCCAACGAGGAGCTCTACGGCGGCTGGCCGCAGATCCTCTCCGGCCTCAAGACGCTGCTCGAGACCGGGGAGACTCTCACGACCCCTGGCTCGCTGCGCTACTCCGGAGCCTCGGAATCGGCTGCTTGAGACCCTGACGGACCTGACCGAGGCGCCGCCGGAGCTCGGCGGCGCCTCGGTCGTCCTGTGGAGCTAGCTGGACGAATTTCGAACCCGCGCGTCGTTGCTCGGCGTCGGCTGGCAGGAGCGCGTTTGTCCTAGACGAAGCGCTTCACGAACGCGAGCGCCGTGTCGGCGACCTCGCGCCAGCCGCCGTCGATCGTCAGCGAGTGCCCGCGATTCGGGATCTTCTTGATCTCGGTCACGCCCTCGTTCCGCCGCTGCCGGTTGAAGGACGCGTTTGCGATCGCCCACGGGACCGTGTGGTCCTTTTCTCCGTCGATGATCAGCAGCGGCCCTCGGTCGGGATTCTTGGTGTCCACCTTCGCCTCGGTCCAGGGGTTCAGGTTGGCGCTCGCCATCTGGATCAGCGCCACACCGGGCGCCGCCACGTGGTAGGTCTCGTAGAGCTGCTTCGCCTCCTCTTCGCTGAGGGCGTTCGCCCACCCGTACTTGAACTGGTTCAAGGTGAGAGTGACCGCGCGGCCCCGGTTCAGCGGGTTCGCCAACACAGGCATCGCCGACCTCAGCGCGGAGATAGGCAGCGGCAGCACGCCGCGGAAGGGCCCGGGATCGATCGCGACCGTCGCGGCGGACAAACCGCGTCCGGCGATGATCTGGGCCAGCAATCCCCCTGTCGAGTGCCCCATCACCGCCGGCTCCTTGGTCAACCTTCCGATCACCTCGGCGGTGTGCTCGGCGATCTGTCCGAGTGACTTCTTGGCGAGGACCTCGGGGTTCGCCCTCGCCTGCTCGACGGTCTCGGGATCGTCGGGCCATACGGGCGTCACCGGCGCGTACCCGGCCTCCTCGAAGAGGGCCGCCCAGCGGTCCCAGCTGCTCGGCAGCAGCCATAGCCCGTGGATGAATACGACCGCTGTCTTCCCACTCGCGTTTGCCTGCTCAACCTGCTGCGTTTCCCGCTGGGTGACCGAGGCCATGTGAAGCTCCTTCTCGCAGGACACCTGGCCGGTCGCCCTGTGACTGCGAGTCGAGGTCTCGGTCAGTATGTCGTCTCTTGGAAGTCCGCCTCACGCACATCGGCGGTCCCACGGCCCTGATCGAAGTCGGGGGTTGGCGCCTGCTGACCGATCCGACGTTCGACCCGCCCGGTCAGAGCTATCGATTCGGCTGGGGTACGGGCTCGCGCAAGCTGACCGGACCGGCGATGGCCGCTTCCGAGCTCGGAACGATCGACGCGGCGCTGCTCAGCCACGATCACCACGACGACAACCTCGACGCCGCAGGTCGGGCGTTGCTGCCGTCGGCCGGCACCGTCATCACCACCGTCCCCGGTGCGAAGCGCCTCGGGGGCGACGCTCGCGGTCTCGAGCCATGGGCGAGTACGCGGCTCGAGGCCCCGGCACGGCCCCCCATCGAGATCACCGCCACACCGTGTCGCCATGGCCCCCCGCTGAGCCACCCGATCGTCGGCGACGTTAGCGGGTTCGTGCTTCAGTGGGACGGGCAGGAGCACGGCGTACTCTGGGTCTCGGGCGACACGGTGCTCTACGACAGGGTGCGCGAGGTTGCCGACCGCCTGCAGGTCGGCACCGCGCTCCTGCATCTGGGGGGCGTGCGCTTCCCGATCTCAGGCCCGGTGCGCTACACGATGACCGCCAGGGAAGCTATAGAGCTGTGCCGACAGGTTCAGCCGCACACCGCGATCCCGATCCACTACGAGGGGTGGAAGCACTTTCGAGAAGGGCGAGAGGCGATCGAACGCGAGCTCGCCAATGCACCCGAGGACGTGCGGGAGCGGATCCGGTGGTTGCCGATCGGCGTTGCGACCCGGCTCGCTGCGTGAGCCGCCCACACGAGGCGGAACCCCAAAGAGCAACCAGGCAATGGAGCTAGCCGGACTCGAACCGGCGACCTCCTGGGTGCGATCCAACCCCGAGGGGAAGCGAGCGGACACCGGGGGCGAGGAATCGCCGGTGTGGAGCCAACTCTCCCTGTTCGCCGGCCCCGCCAACGACGGTCGAAGCTAGGCCAATGTTCCCTCCTGGTTCCCCGCAGTGCGAGGGGACCGTTCGCAGGA
>OBLS010001188.1_pt1 | contig 10440 bp, 13 predicted proteins | sample 1519901 | NCBI WGS metagenome assembly OBLS01 (sample SAMEA3113585, study PRJEB22503) | soil metagenome
CTGCTCGACCGGCTCGTCGACTCCGGCAAGTCGGTCATCGTCATCGCGCACCACCAGGCGGTCATGGCGCACGCCGACTGGATCATCGACCTCGGCCCCGGCGCCGGCCACGACGGCGGCCGGATCGTCTTCGAGGGCACACCCGCCGACCTCGTCGCCGCCCGCTCCACCCTCACCGGCGAGCACCTCGCGGCCTACGTCGGCACCTGACCGAGAAGGCGACCACCACTGAGCACGTGCGAGCACGCTGACCTCCGGATCTCGGCCGACGACCTTCTGATGTTGAGACAAATGGTGGGTCGGACGGACGATGTCCCGGCCGTTGTGGGATTTGGGTGGCGGTGATGGACTTGCCCGCGGCGTGCGTCTAATTGTCGGAATTCGTACGCCCTGCCGAGCACCTTCAAGCGGAATGTGTCTGGCTCTCTAGATTCAGCGCCACAGCTTCACGAATGAGGTTCTTCAGTGCATCTTCGTTAATCTCGTCACCCTCTTTGATGTCGATGGCACGCCTGACCTTCCCGTCAAGGCTGGAGTTGAACAGACCTGAAGGATCGTTCAAAGAAGCACCCTTGAAGAATGTCAGCTTGACCACGTTCTTGTAGGTCTCACCAGTACAGATACCGCCGTTGTGGGACCAGACCGGTGTTCCGGGGTTCGTGGATTTCACCCACTTCCACTCCTCAACGATATCGGGGTCCGCTTCCTTGATTATTCCTCGCACCTTGCCGAGCGTCTTGCCGCGCCAGTCGCCCAGCTCCCTAATCCTGTTGTCTATCAGCTTGGAAGCATTCGTCTTGTCATCTGCCATTTGGATCCCCTACGCAGTTGAACACAACTCAGGTAAGGCTCATGCTGATACTTGATGAGGCATGCCAGATACTACAGGCGCAGGTGGAGATGGCTGTAGGCATGCAGTCCGAGGCGTGCGTCGCTCACTCGCCCGGCCGTACGTAGGTCGACGGCGTCGCCGCCGTCTGGACTGCGAAGTCGGCGACGCGGCTGTTTCCCATCAGGCGTACTGCTCTCGTCCGGTGCCGCATGCGCCCTCCACCCGGAAGCCCGCGGTCACCTCGTCGAGTTGACCCGGGTCCCGGTGGAGAGCTCAAGGACACGGCGGCGAGGTTTTGGGCGAGACATTCGGGTTCGTGTGTGCACGTCATGCGCCTTCCTCCTCGGGGACGAGTCGGACAGTGACCCGATGGGCGTCGGGTCCGACGACGCTGCCCACGAGGCGGGGCCCGTAGGTGTCGTACTTGGCGTTGTAGGCGGCATCGATCGCCGCCTGCGCGTCGTCGGCCGCGGTGCCGAAGGTGACGTCGGCCTCGACGCCGCCGGCGCGGATCCGGCCGCTGCCGCTCGCCATGGCTCGCCGGTACCACGGGTTCTCCGGCCCGTAGGCGGAGCGGACGTAGAGATCGTCGCCGGCGCGCACGACCCACATCGTCACGTAGGGTCGCAGCGAACCGTCGCTGCGCCGCGACGCGAGATCGAGCTCGGTCGCCTGACCGACGCGGCGTAGCTGGTCGTCACTCCAGCCGGCGTTCACAGCGACGCGACCCGGATCAGTGACTTGATGGCGCGCCGCTCGTCCATCGCCGCGTACGCCTCCGGCGTCCCCTCGAGGTCGGTCTCGAAGTCCAGGACCAGCCCAGGGTCGATGGTGCCGTCGAGCACGTCGCCGAGCAGTTCGGGGATGTAGAGCCGTGAGGGCGCTGGGCCGCCACGCCAGCCGATGTTGCGGAAGAACGTCTGGCTGAACGGGACCTCGCCGTGCGGCACGCCGACGATCCCGATCGTCGAGCCGGGACGGGCGATCGCTGCAGCCGTGTCGATCGACTGCTGCGTGCCGACGCACTCCAGCGCGGCGTCGACGCCGACCCCGCCGGTGAGGTCGAGGACCGCTTCGTTGGCTCCCCCGCCTCGGGACTCGACGATGTCGGTCGCCCCGAACTCGCGGGCGATCCGCTGCCGGTCGGAGTGCCGGCTCAACGCGATGATCCGCTCGGCGCCCAGCCGCTTCGCCGCCAGGACCGCCGAGAGGCCGACGGCGCCGTCGCCGACAACCGCGACCGTGTCCCCACGCTTCACGCCGGCGCTGACCGCAGCGTGGTGCCCGGTCGACATCACGTCCGACAACGTCAGCAGCGACTTCAGCGTCGCGCCCGTGTGGCCGGTCGCCGGGACCGGTATCAGCGTGCCGCCGGCGAGCGGGACACGCACCGCTTCGCCCTGACCCCCGTCGATTGTGCCGTCGCCGAACGTGCCGCCCGAGACGCACGAGATCGTCGAGCCGTGCCGACAGTGCGGGCACGACAGGTCGCTGTAGATGAACGGCGCCACCACGAGATCGCCGCGGGAGATGCCGCTGACGTCGGCGCCGACGTCGTCGACGACGCCGATGAACTCGTGGCCGATCGACCCGACGGCGTGGTCTGACTCGCCTCGGTAGTACCAGAGGTCCGAGCCGCACACGCACGCCAGCACGACGCGCACGACCGCGTCGGTCGGCTCCTGAATGGTTGGGTCGGGACGCTCACCGACCGTGATGTCCTTCGGTCCCTGGAAGATCGCTGCTCGCATCGGGGTGCGGCTCCTCTCAATGTGCTCCTTCCCCGCTACCCAACCAGTCCTCGACCGACGCAGGGAGACCCGGTCAAGAGGGGTACTGCCAGGGCCTCCCTCACTGCTGCGGAGCTTCGTAGCTTGGAGTCGTGGACGCCAGCAACGACATCCGCGAGTTCCTCATCTCGAGGCGAGGACGGATCACACCGGAACAGGCCGGGCTGCCCACCTACGGCACCAACCGACGCGTGAAGGGACTACGCCGCGAGGAGGTCGCTCTACTCGCCGGGATCAGCGCCGAGTACTACGTGCGACTCGAGCGGGGGAACATGCGCGGCGTCTCCGAGGACGTACTCGACGGCATCGCCCGGGCACTACAGCTCGACGAGGCCGAGCGGATGCACCTGTTCGACCTCGCTCGTGCCGTCAATGCCACACCGAACCGCCGCGGGCGCCGACCGACCCAGGAGCGGGTTCGCCCCGTGGTCCAGCGGATCCTCGACTCGCTGGTGGGCGTACCAGCCTTCGTCCGCAACGAGCGGCTCGACGTCCTCGGCGCCAACCGGCTCGGCGAAGCGTTCTACGCCCCGCTGTTCGACGAACCCGTCCGGCCTGTCAACGCCGCCAGGTTCGTGTTCCTCAACCCGCGCGCCACCGAGTTCTTCCTCGACTGGGACACCATCGCCAACGACGCCGTCGGCATCCTCCGCGCCGAAGCAGGCCGCGACCCCTATGACAAGCGGCTGTCCGACCTCATCGGCGAGCTGTCCACCCGCAGCGACGAGTTCCGTGTCCGCTGGGCCGCGCACGACGTGAAGCTCCACCGCACCGGCGTGAAGCGCTTCCACCACCCTGTCGTCGGCGAGCTGATCCTCGACTTCGAATCACTCGACCTGCCGGGCGATCCCGGCCAGAAGCTGCTCGTCTACAGCGCCGAGCCCGGGAGCCGCTCCCAAGAAGCGCTCGACCTGCTCGCCAGCTGGGCGAGCACACCGGCCGTCGTCACGGACGAGCCGGTCGACGAGCGCTGACCATCCGTGCCCGAAGGAGGAGCCGTGAACGTCCAGCCGAAGAAGCCGACGATGCAGGGCCCGGCCGAGTGGTTCACCGGCGACGTGTGGATCGACAGCATCGTTCAGCCGCTAGGCGACTCGCAGCTGAACGTCGGCGCTGTGCATTTCGCGCCGTCCGCTCGCACCGCCTGGCACTCCCACGCCGGCGGCCAGACGCTCTACGTGACGGAGGGCCGTGGTCTCGTCCAATCACGCGGCGAAGCCATCGTCGAGCTCCGCCCGGGCGACGTGCACTTCACGCCCGACGGCCACGAGCACTGGCACGGGGCAGCCGACGACCACCTCATGTGTCACATCTCGATCACGCAGGGCTTCGCCACCTGGGGTGACCACGTCACCGACGCCGAGTACCGGGGCGAGTAGCGCTCTCACCGAGCTCACCGTCCGAGCGCAACCAAGTCCCCTTTTCCTCAGCGGAACCGGCGTGTCGTCATTCCTCAACCAGTTGGTTGACAATGGCGGGGCGTAGGCGTAGGTTCTTATTCAACCAATCAGTTGAGCAAGGAGCCATCCGTGGTCGACGACCAGCTGTCCCGAGTCTTCGCCGCCCTCGCCGATCCGACGAGGCGCGACATGGTGGCCCGCCTCGCCGTGTGCGACGCCACCGTCGGGGATCTGGCCGAGCCCTACGACGTCTCCGTCCAGGCGGTCTCCAAGCACATCAAGGTGCTCGCCGACGCCGGCCTGGTGAGCCGGAGCAGGGACGCCCAGCGGCGGCCGTGCCATCTCGAGGCGGAGGTCTTCGACCTGATGACGAAATGGATCGAGCGATACCGCCAACAAGCCCAGGAGCGCTACGAGCGCCTGGACGCCGTCCTCGCCGAGATGCGGGGCGACGAACAACCCACCCACCCCCGACACCCGCAGCAAGGAGCAGCGTCATGAACACCACCAGCAACCGCTACCAGGTCTCGATCGAGGCCGACCCGACCCTGCCGATCATCCGCATGACCCGGGACTTCGACGCCACACCGACGCAGCTGATGCGGGCCCACACCGATCCCGCGCTGTTTGCCCGCTGGGTCGGTCCGAACGGGATGGAGACCAAGATCCTCGACTGGGACGCCACGACGGGCGGCCGCTGGCGCTACGTCGCCGGGCGCGACGGCGAGGAATACGGCTTCCACGGCTGCTTCCACGAGGTCGGCGAGGACCGAATCGTCCAGACCTTCACGTTCGACGGTCAGCCCGACGGCGTTGCCCTCGAGACACTGCGGTTCGAGGACCTCGGCGACGGCCGCACCCGGCTGCACGCCCAGTCGCTCGTCGACAGCTTCGAGGGCCGGGACCAGTGGCTGGCGAGCGGCATGGAGACCGGCGTCGAGGAGGGCTACGCCAAGCTCGACGCCCTCCTCGCCGAGCTCTGATGGGCAGCCCCGACGAGCACCGGCGCATCGCCGGCGAGTTCACGGCGACGGTCGAGGGCACCGCTCCGGCGGCGTGGGACCACCCTGCGCCGCCGGAAGGCTGGGTTGCCCGCGACGTCGTCCGCCACCTCGTCGAGTGGTTCCCTGCGTTCCTCCAGGAGGCGACCGGGATCACGCTGCCTGCCGGTCCGTCGGTCGACGACGACCCAGTCGGCGCCTGGCGCACCCAGGCCGACGCCGTGCAGGCACTGCTGGACGAGCCGGCCACCGCCGAGCGCGAGCACGAGCTCCCGCACCTCGGCAGGATGCCGCTTGGGCAGGCCATCGACATGATCTACACCGGCGACGTGTTCCTCCACCGCTGGGATCTCGCCCGGGCCACCGGGCAGGACGAGACGCTGGACCCGGACAAGTGCGCCGAGATGCTCGAGGGCATGCTGCCGATGGACGATGCGCTGCGCCAGAGCGGCCACTACGGGCCACGCGTCGACGTACCCGACGACGCCGACGTCCAGACCAAGCTGCTGGCGTTCATCGGCCGCACCCCGTAGACGCGTCGGTCACGGTCGGCGGAGGCACCAGCCTCCGCATCGACGTGTGCGCGGAGTCACCGAACGCCGGGAGAAGGGCGTACGGCGTAGTCGCCTGTCATGGGCGCGACGGTGCGAAGCCGGGCCCGGGCTTTGCAAGGACCTCTCGGACGTTGAGCCGCTCGTCGCATTCGCTGCAGACGACGACGGCGTGCATGTCGTGATCGCAAGTGGTGTGGTGCAGGACGAGGGGTGTGCCTTCCGGTCCGGAGAGCCAGCGTTCGCCCCAGGCCGCCATGGCGGCGAGGATCGGGTAGACCTCGCGGCCCTTGTCGGTGAGCCGGTATTCGTAGCGCGGCGGGCTCGGCTGGTACTCGACGCGGGTGAGGAGGCCTTCGTCGACGAGGCGGTTGAGCCGTTGGCTCAGGATGTTGCGCCCGATGCCGAGGGCGGCCTGGAAGTCGTCGAAGCGACGTGCTCCGAGGCAGGCCTGGCGGATCAGGAGCAGGTTCCAGTGGTCGCCGAGCACGTCGACGCTGCGGGCGATGGTGCACGGCCAGCTCGAGGTATCGGTTCGCCTCACGCTGCTGAGCGTAGCCCCGCGGGTTGCATCATGGAACCCGCGGCGTCTATGGTCCGGTTCCATCATGGAACCGACAGCCGCGGGGGCGGCCAAGCGGCACGCTCACGGGCAGGTGACGACCGAGGTGGTCGACGACCGGATCCTCGTGATGACGGTCGACCGGGTCGAGAAGAAGAACGCCTTCACGCCGAAGATCAGCGCCGAACTGGCGGCTGCGTATACGCGGTTGGACGACGATGCCGACCTGTTCGTGGGCGTGTTGAACTTCGCGGGCGCCCACACGACGGCCGGGTTGGACATGCCACTGTTCTTCGGCGGCGACCGTGATGTGACTCGTCAGTCCGATGACGAGGTCGACCCGTTCGGTCTGCGCCGCCGACTTCGGAAGCCGCTCGTCACCGCCATCCAGGGCATCACGTTCACGATCGGCATCGAGATCGCCTTGGCCGGCGACATCGTCGTAGCGGCATCGGACGCCCGGCTCTGCCAGCTCGAGCCGAAGCGTGGGCTCGCGCCGCTGGGCGGGGCAACGATCCGGTACGTGCAGCGCGCCGGGTGGGGCAACGCGATGTACCACCTGCTTCGCGCCGACGAGTTCGACGCCGCCGAGGCGTACCGCATCGGCCTCGTGCAGGAGGTCGTGGAGCCGGGCAGCCAGCGCGACCGCGCCCTCGAACTGGCCCGTGAGCTCCTGCGGTGCTCGCCATCGGCGCTCGTGCACACGATCGCCAACGCCCGCCTGGCACTCGAGGACCGCCCGGATGCCGCCGCCGCGGCGATCCCGGCGATGGCCGCCGCGGTCCAGGCGACCGACGACTTCAGGGAAGGCATCGCATCTTTCATCGAGCGACGGGAAGCGAGGTTCACCGGCAAATGACCGACACCGCGACCACCAGCGAGTGGAAGCAGACAGCGTGCATCCTCTGCGAGTGCAACTGCGGCATCGAGGTACGGCTCGGCGGTGATGACGGCCGGCGCTTCGAGCGCATCCGCGGCGACAAGGCGCATCCGGCGTCGCAGGGCTACACCTGCGAGAAGGCGCTGCGCCTCGACCACTACCAGAACGGTCGCCACCGGCTGACGTCGCCGATGCGCCGCCGGCCCGACGGCACCTACGAGCCGGTCGATTGGGATACCGCCATCGCCGAGGTCGCCGCCGGGTTCGCCCGGGTCCGCGACACCCATGGCGGCGCCACGATCTTCTACTACGGCGGCGGTGGACAGGGGAACCACCTCAACGGCGGGTACGCGTCGGCGACGCGCGCCGCGCTGGGCAGCAAGTACCGCTCGAACGCGTTGGCGCAGGAGAAGACGGGGGAGTTCTGGGTCGGCGGCAAGCTGGTCGGCGCGTACACGCGCGGTGACATCGAGCACGCCGAGGTCGCGGTGTTCGTCGGCAAGAACCCGTGGCAGTCGCACAGCTTCCCCCACGCCCGCACGACGCTGAAGGCGATCGCCCGCGACCCGAACCGGTCGATGGTCGTTCTCGACCCGCGACGCACCGAGACGGCCGAGCTCGCCGACTTCCACCTCGCCGTGCGACCAGGGACCGACGCGTGGTGCCTCGCCGCGCTCGCCGCCGTGGTCGTGCAGGAGGACCTCCTCGACCGGCATTGGCTCGCGGAGCACGCCAGCGGGCTCGACCGCCTCGAACCGGTCCTGGCCTCGATCGATGTCGACGCCTACGCCGCGGTCTGCGACGTCGACGCCGACCTGATCCGGCGCACGGCGCGGCGCATCGCCAGTGCGTCGAGCGTCGCGCTGTTCGAGGACCTCGGGGTCCAGATGGGCCTGCACTCCACGCTGTGCAGCTACCTCGACAAGCTGCTGTGGGTGCTGACCGGCAACTTCGCCAAGCCCGGCGCCCAGTACGTGCCCACCAGCCTCGTGGCCCTCGCCGGCGGCGGCAGCGGCTCCGGCGAGCGGCCCGGCGGCGACCGGCGCTCACCGGTGGCCGGCATGCCGATCATCTCGGGGCTGGTGCCGGCCAACGTGATCGCCGAAGAGATCCTCACCGACCACCCCGACCGCTACCGGGCGATGCTGATCGAGTCGTCGAACCCGGTGCATTCGCTCGCGGACAGCCCCCGCATGCGCGAGGCCCTCCAGGCGCTCGACTTCGTCGTGGTGATCGACGTCGCCATGACGGAGACCGCGCAGCACGCCGACTACGTGCTGCCGGCGTCGTCGCAGTTCGAGAAGTGGGAGGCGACGTTCTTCAACTTCGAGTTTCCGCGCAACTACTTCCACCTCCGCCGCCCGGTCCTCGACCCGCTGCCCGGCACCCTGCCCGAGCCCGAGATCCATGCCCGCATCGTCGAGGCGCTCGGCGAGCTCGACGGCATCGACCTCGCCCCGCTGGCCGAGGCGGCGCAGCGCAGCCGCACCGAGTTCGGTGCGCTGTTCCTGGGCTTCATGGCCGAGCACCCCGAGGTCACGGCGCTGATGCCGGTGATCCTCTACCGAACGCTGGGCCCGGCCCTGCCCGATGGCGCGGCCTCGGCCGCGCTGCTGTGGGGCGCCGCCAACATGGCCGCCCTGCAGATCGGGCCCAGCATCGAGCGCGCCGGGTTCGAGGGCGAGGGCACCGATCTCGGCGAGGCGCTGTTCGACGCCATCCTCTCGAGCCCGAGCGGCGTGACGTTCAGCGTCGACGAGCCCGGCGACAGCTGGGCGCGCGTTCGCACGCCCGGTGGTCTCGTGAACCTCGACAACGAGCTCATGATCGAGGCGCTCGCCGGGCTGGCGACCGCCGAGACGCCGGGCAGCGATCCCGCGTTCCCGCTCGTGCTGTCCGCCGGCGAGCGGCGGTCGTTCACCGCCAACACGATCATCAGGGATCCCGCGTGGCGCAAGCGCGACCCGGGCGGCGCCCTGCGCATCTCGGACGCGGACGCGGCCGCGCTCGGGCTCGCCGACGGCGACGCGGCCCTGCTGGCCACCAAGCGCGGCAGCGCGCGCGTGACGGTCGAGATCAGCCCGATGATGCGAGCCGGGCACATCTCGCTGCCGAACGGGCTCGGCGTGACCGAGACGCCCGGCGAGCAACCGGTCGGCGTGCCGCCCAACGAGCTCACCTCGAGCGACCACCGCGACCCCATCGCCGGCACGCCGTACCACAAGCACGTGCCGGCCCGGCTCGAACCCATCAGCGCGTGACGAGGAGCGACGGATGAAGATCGGACTCAGCACCGGCTACTGGTCGTCCGGGCCGCCGTCGGGCGTGCTCGAGCAGATCGTCGAAGCCGAGCGACTCGGCTTCGACTCGATCTGGACGGCGGAAGCCTATGGCTCCGACGCCATCTCTCCCTTGGCGTGGTGGGGCGCGTCGACGACGACCCTGCGGCTCGGCACCTCCATCATGCAGATGTCGGCCCGCACGCCCACCGCTGCCGCCATGGCGGCCCTCACCATGGACCACCTCAGCGGCGGCCGGTTCATCCTGGGCCTCGGTGCCTCCGGGCCCCAGGTCGTTGAGGGCTGGTACGGCCAGCCCTATCCGAAGCCGCTCGCCCGTACGCGCGAGTACATCGACATCGTCCGCCGGGTGACCGCCCGCGAAGCACCCGTGACCTTCGACGGTGACCACTACCAGCTGCCGTTCCCGGGTGGCACCGGCCTCGGCAAGGCGCTGAAGCCGACGGTGCACCCGCTGCGCACGGACATCCCGATCATGCTCGCCGCTGAAGGACCGAAGAACGTCGCCCTCGCCGCGGAGATCGCCGACGGCTGGCTGCCGTTCTGGTTCTCACCGAAGAGTGACGCCTTCTACCGCGCTGCACTCGCCGAGGGCTTCGGCCGCGACGGGAGCCGGCACAAGGGGCTCGAGACCTTCGAGGTCGTGTCGCTGCTGCCGGTGATCATCGCCGACGACGTCGAGGGGTGCGCCGACTTCCTGCGTCCGATGCTCGCCCTCTACATCGGCGGCATGGGGGCCAAGGGGGCGAACTTCCACTACGAGGTCTTCGCCCGCATGGGCTACGAGGGCGAATGCGCCAAGATTCAGGACCTCTACCTCGGCGGCCACAAGGCCGACGCGATCGCCGCCGTGCCCACCACGCTCGTCGAGGACGTGGCCCTGATCGGCCCGATCGGCAAGGTCACCGAGGAAGCGGCCGTGTGGAAGGACACCGTCATCTCCACCGCGCTCGTCACCGGTCCCGCCTTCCAATTCGAGACGATCATGGAGGTGCTGTCGTGAACACGCTGTCGGTGGAGCGAGACGGCCCGATCGTCCACGTTCAGTTGCAACGGCCCGAGAAGCTCAACGCCCAGACCCACGAGATGTGGTTCGAGCTGCGCCAGCTCGGCGCCGAGCTGGG
>OBLS010001189.1_pt1 | contig 10439 bp, 10 predicted proteins | sample 1519901 | NCBI WGS metagenome assembly OBLS01 (sample SAMEA3113585, study PRJEB22503) | soil metagenome
AGGGGTACACCCTGCTGGGTGGCCTGGCGGCGCGTACGCGTCGCGTGCAGCTCGGGACCCTCGTCACCGGCGTGACGTACCGGAACCCGGCGTTGCTCGCCAAGATGGTCACGACGCTCGATATCGTCTCCGCTGGCCGGGCGATCCTCGGCATCGGCGCGGCTTGGTACGAGGAAGAGCACGACGGCCTCGGCTTCGACTTCCCGCCGGCCGGCGAGCGGCTCGACCGTCTCGAGGAGGCGCTGCAGATCTGCCGGGCCATGTTCACGGAGGAAGCGCCCAGCTTCGCCGGCAAGCACTACCGGATCGAGAAGGCGCTGAACATCCCGCGACCGATCCAGCAGAACGGCCCGCGCATCATGGTCGGCGGCAGCGGGCAGAAGCGCACGCTTCGGCTCGTGGCGCAATATGCCGACATGTGCAACGTGTTCGGGAGCCCGGCAACGCTCCGCCGGCACCTCGAGGTGCTGCACCGCCATTGCGCCGACGTCGGCCGCGACCCGAGCGAGATCACCACGTCGAGCCTCGGCTCCCTCTTCTTGAGCTCGTCGCCCGAGGAGGCCGAGCAGACGTCGAGCTTCCTGCGCGATGCCGCCGGCGCCGACTTCGAGGAGCGCTTCATCGTGGGCGATCCTCCGGCGGTGCTCGACCAGGTCGAGGCGGCCATCGACGCCGGGCTCGACATGATGATCTTCAACATGCCGTTCGCCGACGCGGCGACGGTGCGGCGCGCCGGCGAGCTGCTCGTCTCGCGCTTCGGGTAGCCGGGCGAGCCGTGCCTCCCTGGCGCAGGTCCGAGCCGCGTGGCCTGCGGCGGGACGAGGAGCTCCTGATCGAGGTGCCGTGCCGCATCGTCGACTCGACCGGCACGAGCCTGCCCGACGCCGGCACGGCCGTCGTCGTCGGCGTCAGCGACGAACGGATCCTCGTGTGGGGCGTCGCGCGCGTCCCCACCCAGGCGGGGAAGCTCCTCGGCGTCGTGGGCCGGTCACGGCTCCTCAGCGCGGAGATCGAGCGGGCCGGCGCGCGGACCCATGTGCGCTTCGGCTTCGAGGAGGGGGCCCGCCTCGTCGTGGACGCTCCACGCGAGCGACACCCGGAGCAGCTCGCGTGGGTCCTGTCGGCCGACCCGGGGCGGGTCGGGCAGTAGGTTCTGCACGTGGCCAGCCTCGCCGAACGTCTCGGCTATGCGTCTGATGCCAAGCTGCTCGTCGTCAACTGCGACGACCTGGGCTCGACGCGTTCGGCGAACGTCGCCGTGTACGACGCGCTGCGCAACGGCGTCGCGACGAGCGCGTCGCTCATGGTGCCCTGCCCGTGGGCCCGGGACGCCGCCGCCCAGTACCGGGGTGAGGACGTCGGCGTGCATCTCACGCTGAACTCGGAGTGGGAGACGTACCGGTGGGGACCGATCACCCAGTCGTCGAGCCTGCTCGACGGCGACGGCGGCTTCCCGCGCACCGTCGAGGACACGTGGGACCACGCCGACCTCGACGAGGTGCGCCGGGAGTGCCGGGCGCAGATCGAGCGGGCGATCATGTGGGGCTTCGACGTGAGCCACCTCGACAGCCACATGGGCACGCTCCAGCAGCGGGCCGACTTCTTCGACGTGTACCTCGAGCTGGCGGTCGAGTTCCAGCTCCCGCTCCGCATGGCGGGTGCGAGCGCCGAGCGCGTCGTCGGCTTCCCGTTCCGGCGCCTCGCCGAGGAGGAAGGGATCGTGTTCCCCGACCACTTCGTGCTGTGCCCCGTCGGCGCCCGGCGCCGGATCGAGCGCGTCCTCTTCGAGCTCCGGCCGGGCGTGACCGAGGTGTACCTGCATCCGGGGATCGACACCGACGAGCTGCGCGCCGCGTACGGCGACTGGGCCGGACGCGTCGAGGACCACGCCTACCTGTGCGAAGACCCGTCGTTGCGCGACCTGATCGAGCGGGCGGGCGTGCACCTCATCGGCTATCGGCGGTTGCGCGAGCTCCAGCGCGCCGCGTGACGCTCGCGCCCGACGGGCTGGCACGCCTCGTTTCCGCCGCGTTGCCGGACGAGGGGCTGACCTCCGCCGACGTCGAAGTGTGCTGCTACGGGCCCGACACGGCGATCCTCGGTGACGAGCACGGAACGGCGGTGCTGACCGTCAAGCGATCCGGCAACGATCTCGCCGTGGCGTGGCTGGTGCTTCTCGCCGTGCACCCCGACTGCCAGCGGGAAGGCCGCGGGCGAGCGCTCGTGGCTGCGTGCGCAGCGAAGGCACGCGCCGCGGGTGCCGTCGACCTGCATCTCGGCACCGCGGTCCCCCGCTACGTCTGGCCCGGCGTCGACTTCCGCTTCACGGCTGCGCTCGCCTTCTTCGAGGCCGTGGGCTTCGAGCCCTACGGCGCTGCGTGCAACATGGCGATCCCGACCAGCTTCCGGGCCGACTCCTCCGCCGACGTGGTCGTCGATCGAGAAAACGGTGACGGCGCCACCGCGCTGGCCTCACGTTCGTTCCCGCACTGGCGCGACGAGGTCGAACGCGGAACTGCCGCCGGCAACTGCTACGCGGCGCGAAGCGGTGTCGCCACCATCGGCTTCGCCTGTCATTCGGTGAACCGGGCGGGTTGGATCGGCCCGATGGCGACCGACCCCGAGCGCCAGCGCGCCGGCGTCGGCCGGTCGTTGCTCGGCGCGGTGTGCGCCTCGCTGTCGGACGCGGGCCACGCCGAGGCCGACATCGCCTGGGTCGGCCCCGTCGGCTTCTACGCCAAGGCGGGCGCGGTGGTCAGCCGCGTGTTCCGCAACGCCAAGCTGACCCTGTAGGTCGGCTCAGTACTCGGTGATCTCCCGGACCTGCTCCTGGAGCTCCTTGTACTCGGGTGAGTTGGTGAGCGGCATGAGCTGCATGAGCTTGCCCATGTTGCCGGTGACCTTCATGCGACCCTGCATGAACGCGGCGTTGGCGTCGAGCTCGCCCTTCTGCACCTTCACGGAGTCGTCATACGTGAGCGTGAGGGTGAAGTCGGCGTCAGTGATCTCGCCGACCTTCGACTCGAGCAGCTTCCCGTTCTCGAGCACCCAGTAGTACTTGATGTCCCCGTCGGGGGCACCGGTGACCACGTACTGCATCCGGGCGCTGGCGCCGGGGCGCTCGGGCTGGCCCTCGGCGAGCTTCTTGCCTTCGTCGAGCCACTCCTGGGAGAGGTACTTGGGCATCGCGCGGTCCTCCCTTGGTCTGGTGCCGCGGATCATAGAACCGGGTCATCCCCCGCGCTGGCTGACGTCCGACTGGCCGCCGGCGCTGACCGTCTCGGCGTCGGGGCCACGCGCGCGCGTGCGATTCGTCGACGCGGGGACGTGACGCGCGGCGCGCCCGCCGAACACGTCGACCGACGCGTCGTCAGGAGGGATGCCGAATGCGGCGTCGACCGTCGCCGTGTACCAGCGTCGGATGGGCTTGGGTGTCGGCTCGTCACCACGACCGACGGCGGCCCACCACAGACGCTTGATGCCCCGGCCGCAGCGAACGAGCGACCATGCCCCAGCGCGTGCCATCGCTGCCCCCAGCACGGTCAGCGCGGCGCCGACGATCGCAAGCGCCCGTGCGACCACCCGCGCCGTGACCGACCAGAGCCAATGCATCCCGGCGCGGTACACGACAAGCGCCCGCAGCCCGCCACGAACCAGCACGATCCATAGCATCGTGAGGCCGTCGCCCACGTGCGTGAGCGCCCACATGAACGAGCGCCCATCCGAAGACCAAAGCAATTGCATCGCAGAGCGGTACAAGACCAACGCCCGCAGGCCGCCACGCACCAGCACGATCCATAGCACCGTGAGGCCGTCGCCCACGTGGACAAGCGTCGACGCGAAGGCGCGTCCGGTCGTCACCCACACCCGCTGCAACACGCCGCGGTACAGGACGAGCGTCGCGCCCGCGAACCGCACCGCCATTGACCATAACCACGCCAACATCGCCGCCGAACGCGCCACGAGCCAACCCAGCCCGCCACCCACTCTCGACCACACCCAGGTCATGACCGCGCCGTAGCACGCAAGCACCCACCCGGCCACACGACCGACTCTCCTCGCGCCACGCCGGATGACGCGCCGCCCGACGCGCTTCGGGACTGGTGGAACCGTCTCGATCCACCTGTCGAAGTCGAAGACCACGACCACGAACAGCGTCAGCGCGGACATCGCGAACGCGAAGAACAATGCCGCTTGACCGAGCGCGAACTGTACGACGCCGTCTTCGGAGAGTACGCGCGCCAGCACGACGGACGCGACGATGACGGAGCACGCCGTGAGTTTGACGATCAACCGGGTTCGGCGCTTCACGCTGCTTCGAGACCTATCTATCCGCGTTGCTCCCGCGCGGCGCAAGGCTATGCGGTGCGCACTCCGCGCGTCACAAGCGCCGCGGTCAGGCGCCGCGCGGCGTCCCCGCCCGCAGCAGCTGGAGCTGGTGGTCAACCTCGTGCTTGGCGGCGAGCTCGGAACCCTTCGCGCCGGGTTCGGGTGCGCGCGGGCGGCTATTGCCGGGGCTTGAGGGTCAGCTGCGCGCCCTCGGTCGTCGGCTCGGTGTCCAAGACGGCGTCCGCGAGCGGCGCCGCGACCTCGGGGGCGACGAAGTACCGGGTCTCCTCCACCTCGCCGACCTCGTCGCCGTCCTCGGGCTGCTCGACGAAGTCGAACGCGAACGCAGACTTGCCGTCGCTCACGCCCCGGAAGATGCGCAAACCGAAGTGGTCCGGGATTCCGATCTGGGATCGGGTGTCGGCCAGTGTCATTGCTGCGCTCTGGGTGACCTGGAGCATGGCGCCTCCTCGACAAGCAGGCTCTCGGACCGCGCGGGCAGAAACGGCTCTTTACCCGGATCGCCGCCCCGGTATGCGCGCCGTGCGGGCGAGGTCTTGCGTCTCCGCACCGGCTCGGATCCCGGCGAACAGGTCGGTCTCGGGCTCGGCGGATTCGCCGGCGGGCACGCCGCCTGCGACGAGGGAGCGAGCGAGCACGTACTCCTCCCATGGGAACGTGTCCCGCACGACCTCGTCCGGCAGCTTCATCCAGAAGCCGTCGGGGTCGACCTGGGTGCGGTGCGCGAGGAGCGCGGCCCGGCGCCGGTCGAGGTACGGGCCGACATCCACGTGGGTCGTGAAGCGGTCGTCGTAGTCGGGGAAGCCGGCCTCGAACCAGCGCTCGAACGGGCTCTCGTGCCCATGGGCGAGATACGCCTCGTGGAGGGCCAGCACGCGACGCCTCGACCAGCCCATGTAGTACAGCTTCGACGCCTGCCACGGCTCGCCTGACCCCGGGTACCGGTCGGCGTCGGCGGCGGCGTCGAAGGCCGGTCCGGAGATCTCGTGGACGCGGATGTGGTCCGGGTGCGGATAGAACTCGCGGTCGTCGGCATAGGTCACAATGACTTGCGGCCGTTCCTCACGGATGATCGCGACGAGCCGGCCCACGGCCTCGTCGAGGGGGGCGTTGGCGAAGTTGTCGGGCCGGGCGTTGGTCTCGGTGTCGGGCATGCCCGAGTCGTGGTAGCCGAGCTGGTGCAGCGACGAGTACCCGATCGCGTCGACGCTGGCGCGCAGCTCGGCCATGCGCACGTCCGCGAGGTTCTCCCGCACGTCGGGCGTGTCAGCGGCCGGGTTGAGGATGTCGCCGGCCTCGCCGCCCGTGCAGCACACGAGCACGCAGCGGATGCCCTCGTCGGTGTACTTGGCGACCGTGCCCGCGCCCTTCGACGCCTCGTCGTCGGGGTGCGCGTGCACGGCGAGCAGGCGCAACGGGTTGCCGGCGTGGTCGCGGGGGGAGGCAGCCATGCGGGGACGAAGGTATCGCACCGCGATCCGGCCGCTGACCGGCTATGGCTCGGTGACGGGTTGCGCGGCGCGTTCGAGCGCCCAGACCTCGACCCGCCCGATGTCGCGGATGCGCCGGCTGCGGAGCCGTTGCCAGACGAACCCCGGGTCGTCGCCCAGGGCGTCGCGGAACTCGCTCGACGCGAGCACGCTGCCCGGGCGGGCCAGCTCGACCATCCGGCTCGCGAGGTTGACGACCGGCCCGTAGTAGTCGCCTTCCTGGGCAAGCACCGTGCCGCTGGCGAGGCCGGCACGGGCCTCGGGCAGCAGCTCGTCGACCGCCGACCGCTCAGTGAGTCGAAGGGCGATGCGGGCGGCGCCGGCGGCGTCGGCGGTGACGAACATGACCTCGTCGCCGATCGTCTTGACCACCCGGCCGGCGTACTCGGCGACGGTGTCGTAGGCCAGCTCCTCGAATCGCGTCACGAGCGCGCCGAGCTCCACCGGCTCGAGCTCCTGACTCAACGCCGTGTATCCCACCAGGTCGACGAATCCGACTGCCAGGTCCTCGGCGCCGATCGCCTGCGGATCATCCGCGGTGAGCTTCCGGCGCGCCGACGCGCGCAGCTGGAGCCGCAACACGTAGTCGATGAGGCGCGACAACCTCGACCAGTCCAGCGAGTCGGCGAGCTGAGCCGCGATCTCGTCGTCCGGCACGGACTCTTCGCGGCGATCCCGCACTGCGTTCGCCAGCGCGTCGCTCTCGATCTCGGCGATCTTCGCCAACGAGCCGGCGACGACCCGCACGATCTGCACGAGCTGCTCGTAGTTCTCGCCGACATCCAGGATCGTTGACTCGATCTGCCGGCGCAGCGTGATCAACGCCTCGACGTCGTCGTCGCGAAACAGTCGCTCGTCGGATGGCGCGCCGGGGAACCCCAGCGCGCGCCAGAGCCGCTGTGCGGCGTCGACGTCGAAGCTGGCGCGCCGGCAGGCTTCGGCGAACGTGTACTGAGGGCGTCCCGGCATCAGTTGGTGATCGAGGGTGAGTAGCAGCAGCCTGCCCTCGCGTTCGGCTCGGGCGATCTCGTCGGGCGTCGCCCCTCGCCGGCGCAGAAACGACCGCAGCTTGCGATTCATCGGCTCGTCCGCACTAGACGGAACGCAGGACGTCCTTCCACGCCGCGTCGCGCGACACGTCGGGGTCCTTCGGAAGGCCGAGGACCCGCTCACCGAGGATGTTGCGCATGATGTCGGACGTCCCGCCCTCGATCGTGTTCGCCTGCGCCCGGAGGAAGCCGCGGGCGAGCGTGGCGCGATCGTCGCCCTCGGCGAGCCAGGTCGGACGGCCCCGCTGGCCGCGCTGCGCGTGCTCGCCCTCCCAGGCGACGCCGCCGACGCCCTCGAGATCGATGGCGAGCTTCTGGAGCCGCTGGTTGAACTCGGCCGACATGAGCTTGGTGATCGATCCCTCGGGGCCGACCTCGGCTCCGGTCTTGCGCTTCGCCGCCGCCCGCTCGTTGTTCAAGCGGATGAGGCGGCTCTCGATGTACGCCTGCGACAGGCGCTGCCGCGCGATCGGGTCGGTGATCCCGCGATGCCGGTCGAGCAGGCGCGACAAGGGGCTGCCGCCGATGGTGTCGCCGCTCACCGAGCCCGCGCCCGACAGCGACACCCGCTCGTTCATCAGCGTCGTGACCGCCACGCGCCAGCCCTCGCCTTCGGCGCCGAGCCGCATCGAGTCGGGGATGCGCACGTCGTCGAAGAACACCTCGTTGAACTCGGCGTCGCCGGTGATCTGGACGAGTGGTCGCACGGTCACCCCCGGCGCCTTCATGTCGACCACGAAGTACGTCATCCCTTTGTGCTTCGGGACGTCGGGGTTGGTGCGGGCGATGAGCATCCCCCACTTCGCCATGTGCGCCAGCGACGTCCAGACCTTCTGTCCGTTCACGACCCACTCGTCGCCGTCGCGGACGGCCCGCGTCGACAGGCCGGCAACGTCGGAGCCGGCGCCGGGCTCGCTGAACAGCTGGCACCAGATCTCCTGGTTGGTCGCCAGTGGCCGCAGGAGGCGCTGCTTCAGCTCCTCGCTCCCCCACGTGATGACCGTCGGCCCGCCCATCCCGATGCCGATGATGTTGAACGGCCGCGGCACGCGGTAGTGGGCGAGGGTCTCGTTGACCACCTTCGCCTGACCGGCCTCGAGGGAGAGTCCGGCGCCGTACTCCTTGGGCCACGTCGGCGTCGCGTACCCGGCCTCGCCGAGCCGGACGCACCATTCCGAGTAGTCGAGCTTCCGCCGCAACGACGCGACCGTTTCGTCGTCCCCGGCCTCGACCGCCTCCATCCACCCCGGCGGCAGGTTGTCGCGCAGCCAGGTGAGGGTCTGCTCACGCAGCTGCTCAGTGGTGATCTCGGGCGCTTCGACGGCCATGCCGGCATGGTACCGATCGCTTGACCGATTGGTCAGGTACGCGGTGCGCGACGCGACGACCTCTACGCTGACCCGATGATCCGGGCATGGCTGTACCGCGACGATATCGACGGCCATGAGGACGTCGCCGCCGACCAGCTGGCCGAGGTCATCCACCCGGAGAAGGCGCTGCTGTGGGTCGACTGCGACGACCCGACGAAGGCCGAGATCGATTCGCTCACCGCCCAGCTGCGCCTCAGCCACGTCGCCGCCGAGGACCTGCACCAGGGCGGCCAGCGCACGAAGCTCGAGCACTACCGGGACCACTTCCACGTCGCCGTGCACGACTGCGCCCTGGTCGAGAACCGCCTGATCACGAGGGAGATCGACATCGTGTTCGGCGACGGCTGGGTCCTGTCGGTTCGTCAACCGAGCGACGACCCCGACCACCCCGAGGCGTTCGGCGTCGACGCCGTCGTTCGGCGCTTCCAGGTGGAGCGCACCAGCGAGCCGGCGAAGGACGAGGGCTTCCTGATCTGGGCGTTCCTCGACGTCATCGTCGACCGCTACTTCGAGGTGGGCGACCGCTTCGACGACCGTCTGGACGAGGTCGAGGAGATCGTGTTCTCGGCCGACACGGGCGACGACCTCCCCCGAGAGGTCTTCGACCTCCGTCGAACGATGGTCAACTTCCGGCGCGCGGTGGCGCCGCTGCGCGAGGTGCTGGCGGCGTTGCTGCGTCGCGAGGCCGACTGCGTCGGCGAGGAGGCCATCGTCCATCTGCAGGACGTGTACGACCACGTGCTGCGGGTCACCGACTGGATCGAGACCCAGCGCGACCTCCTCACGGGGCTGCTCGAAGCCAACCTCGCCGTCGCGTCCAACCGCATCAACAAGGTCATGAAGCGCATGACCTCGTGGGGCGCGATCCTGCTCGGCTCGACCCTGATCGCGGGGATCTACGGCATGAACTTCGACCACATGCCGGAGCTCGACTGGACCTTCGGCTACCCGATGGCGCTCGGCTTCATGCTGGCGCTGACGGTCTTCCTCTACGCGTGGTTCAAGCGGCGCGACTGGCTGTAGCTGCTCGCTCTTCAGCCCCGGCCGTACCTTCGCCCGCCGTCCCCGCCTTCACGGCCGCGGCCGGGCCGCGGCCGAGTCGGCGGGACAGTTCCCAGCCGCCTCCGAGCACGGCGACGCCGGTGAAGCCGATCAGCAGCGTCCAGCCGAGCACGTCGCTCGGCGTCTTGATCTCGTAGAACTCGCGCACCGACTCGACCGGGAACAGGAGCAGGAAGCCGGCGATCATCGCCGCCACGAGCGCCGTGCGCCGCCACGTGAGGGGTGCAGCGAGGATCACGAGGACGCACAGGCTCATCATGGTCATCACGAGCGTGGCGGCGGTCCGTTGCTGGATGAGCGGAAGATCATCGGCGCGCGCCACGGCGAACGCGGCGAAGGTCGCGGTCGCGGCCGCGATGCCGGCTGGGATCGCGAAGCGAAGCACCCGTTCGACGAAGCCGGGCACGTAGCGCCGCAGGTTGGGTGCCAGCGCGAGGAAGAACGACGGGATGCCGATCGTCACCGAATCGATGATCGTGAGGTGACGGGGCAGGAACGGGTACGGCCACAACGCGATGCCGACGGCGATGGCGAGCAGCGTGGCCCACACCGTCTTGGTGATGAACAGGTTGGCGACCCGCTCGATGTTGGCGGTGACCCGGCGTCCCTCGGCGACGACACCGGGCATCGTCGAGAACTTGCCGTCGAGCAGCACGAGCTGCGCGACGGCCCGCGTCGCAGGCGCGCCCGACCCCATCGCCACCCCGATGTCCGCGAGCTTCAGCGCGAGCGCGTCGTTGACGCCGTCGCCGGTCATGGCCACGGCATGACCGCGCGCCTGTAGCGCCTTCACCATGTCCTGCTTCTGGTGGGGCGCGACGCGCCCGAACACCGACTTCTCCTCGAGCAGCGTGCCGAGCTCGTCGAGATCCTCAGGGAGCTCCCGGGCGTCGATCGTCTGGTCGGCGTGCGGCATCCCGACCCGCGCCGCGACTGCGCCGACCGTGCGCGGGCTGTCGCCGGAGATCACCTTTTGCGCCACGCCTTGCTGCGCGAAGTACGCGAGCGTGTCGGCGGCGTCGGGTCGCACTTGCTCCTCGAGCAGGACGAGCGCGGCGGGATGCAACCCCGCCGGGAGGCTGTCGCCGTCGAGCGCGGCGTCCGTGCGCGCAAGAAGG
>OBLS010001190.1_pt1 | contig 10438 bp, 12 predicted proteins | sample 1519901 | NCBI WGS metagenome assembly OBLS01 (sample SAMEA3113585, study PRJEB22503) | soil metagenome
CAGTACGACCGGGTCGAGCAGTACCTGCAGTACCTGGACTACGTGATCTACCTGGCGGTCGCCGCGATCGTCGCCTGGTTCGTGGCGCGGAAGCTGCGCCAGCGCCGGGCCGCCGCCGCTGCGGGCGGCCGTCACCGAGCCTGACTTCCGTCCGTCACCAGGCGCCGCGGGTGGTTGACGTGGTCCAACCCTGGGGCAGGGCAGCCGGATGCGGTTCTCCGACAACGGCGGCAAGAATGGACTAGACCAGACCACTGCGAGCGACGGTTCGCCCGCCCACCCATCGGAGCCAGATGGTGCAGACGGCCAAGTACCACTCGATCCGCGACGAGGTGCTCGACCTCGTGGCGGAGCTCGCCGTCGGCGACGCGCTGCCACCCGAACGCACGCTTGCGCCCCGGCTCGGCGTTTCACGGATGACGCTACGGCGGGCGGTCGAGGAGCTCGTACGCGAGGGCCGGCTGGTCCGCCGGCATGGGGCGGGCACGTATGTCGCCGAGCCCAAGATTGCGCAAGGCCTGGCCGTGACGTCGTTCTCGGAGGACATGCGCCAGCGCGGCGCCGTTCCCTCGAGCCGGACCCTGCAGGTCGACGAGGTCATGGCCGGTGCGCAGCTCGGCCGACGGCTGGAGATCTCGCCGGGTGAGCGGGTCGTCCGCGTGGTCAGGCTGAGACTTGCCGACGACGCGCCGATGGCACTCGAGACGCTGCACGTGCCGCAGTCGATCGCGCCCGGTCTGGACGGCGAGGCGCTGCGTGACCACTCCTTCTACGAGCTGCTGGCCCAGCGGTATGGCGTCGAGCTGGCCGGGGGCGTCCAGACCATCGAGGCCACGGTCACCGACGAGTCCGAGTCGATGATCCTCGAGGTCCCGGTGCACTCGCCGGCTTTCCTGTTCGAGCGGGTGTCGCGCGGAACCGACGGGCGCGTGGTCGAGTTCGTCCGTTCGATCTACCGCGGCGACCGGTACCAGTTCCGGGTCGAGCTGCACACCGCGCTGTCCGTCGCCCGGGACGGAGCCGTGCCGTGACGGTGCTCACGGTGGACGCCGGCCGCACGACGTGCCGGGCCGCGGTGTTCTCATCGGCCGGTCGCGGAGCCGCCGTCTCGCTCGACAGTGGCAGACCATGACGGTCGAGCGGTTCGGCGTCGCGCACGTCTGGGCCTCGGGTGGTGGTGTCCACAACGCTGGGCTGATGGCGGCCCGGTCGCTCCCGAGCTGCACGGGCGCCCGGTTCCGTGGCACGTCGAACCGCTGCCGGGCTGTCCGAAATGCCACGCTTTCTGGAGCGGCCTAGCGTGTCACGCGTGTTGCGGGCCCGGGAGGGTGCCGGCCTCAGGCCAGCGTGCTCTGTGCCGCGACGGTGTCGGTGAGGCCCGCGTCGGCCAGGCTGCCCAGAACGTCGAGCATGTGCTGCAGGCGGTTCAGCTCGGCGCGGTGGAACGACGGGCCGTCCACGCGCGCGACCGTGAGCACCAGATCACCGGGAAGCGGTGCCCGAGCCAGGCGCGCACCCTCGGTGACCGCGATGGCGCGGGTCGGGACGCCCTCGGGCAGCCGAGGATGCGAAGGTGCCCCTGGGGTCGACATGAGGACCACGCCGCCTGCATCGGACACGCAGCTCCAGGTGGCGGCCAGCACCAGGGGTGCCGCATCCATCAGCGTGACGAGCGCGCGTTCGGGTGCCGTCACCATCTGAGCGATCAGGCCCGCCTCGGGCATCGCCTCCGGGGTGCTGCGCGCCGCCCACACGCCGACCGGGCGGACACCCGGGATCGAGCGCAGTGCGGACAGCAGCCGGTCGCGCGGCTGGCCCCTCCACTCCAAGGTGATGTCGTCGAGAGCCCGTCCCGAGTCCCGCTCGAGCACGAAGATCTGAGCGACGTCGGCTCCCAGAACGCCGAGCGTCCAGGTCACCCGACCGAGCGAGCCTGGCTGGTCGGGAAGCTCGATACGCAGTCGAAGCAGCATGGTGTCCCCGTCTCGGTCGGGCGGCGCCGCTCGGGGCGGGAGCGGCCTGGCCCTCACGGTGCTCCGTCCACGTTGCTCCGGTGTTTCGGTCGTGGGTCGGTGGCGTCAACCCCTCAACACGTACCCGAGCTCGAGCGCGGCCAGGACGGCAACGAGGAGGCTGACACCGGCCGGGAGCCGGCCGTCCGGAGGTGGCGGATCCTCCTGTGTCGTGGCGCGGTACCGACGGCCGGCGCCGAGGAGAACGCCCACGGCGAGTGGCAGCGCCGCCAGGGTGACGGCGACGGCGAGAGCACCGAGCCGATCCACGCTCAGCCGGGCCGCGACCAACACCGCGCCGAGCAGGGCGAGCGCGGTGCGGATCCAGGCCAGCGCCGTGCGCTCGGTGTGTAGGCCCCTGCCGTCCACAACTCAGCCGGCCAGCACCGACACCACGACGATTGCGGCCACCACGACCAGCCCGAATGCCAGCAGCGGCGCGAGCGCGGGCGACGGCAGTGGACGGGCCTGCCGCAGCGCCCGCTCGGCGCGTGCCCATCGTGCGAATGCGGCGCCGCTCGCGACCGCGCCGAGCACGACGACCGCGGTGACCAACACCCGACGGGGGCCGTCGGATGCGGGGACTTCGAGACCTTCGAGCGCGACGCCGGTGGCGAGCAGCGCAAGTCCGGTTCTGATCCACGCCAGGAACGTGCGCTCGTTCGCGAAGCTGAAACGGGGATCGGGTTCGTCGCCGACACCGTAGACCTGCTGGGGCCACCGCGGCCTCGGCGGATCGCCCTGGCTGCCGCTCAGCGGGGCACCTCCTGGTCCGACCGCCGATGCCTCCCGGGCGTGCGCGGCCCGGGAACGCCGCCACTGTCAGGTGATGTGCCGGGCTGAGTGTCGACGTTCGGATCGGACGCCGAGCCGGGCTGCCGGGGGTGTCCGTTGAAGAAGCTCGAACGGGAGGCGCCGACCGGCTCGGCGCCTTCCGAACGTGCCGCTGCGCCGCCACCTGCCTCGGCCGCGGGCTCGGAAGCTGAGCGAGGTCGCGCCCCCACGTTGCTGGGATCGACGGCCGCGATCGTCCCCGCCGACTGGCTGGCCCGCACGGCCGCACGCCGCCGCGCACGGCGCCCGGTTCCGGACGTGCCGGGCAGCTCCTCCAGGTCACGGACCGGGGAGTCGATCCATTGGATGCTGGTCGCCTCGCCATGGCCGTGAACAGCCAGCATGTGTTCCAGCGATTCCCAGAGGCTGGTTGCCGGATGGATGGAGCACCAGCGCAGCGCCACGTGGCCGTCGGAGAAGGCGATGCCGTACGCAACAACGCCGATCCCCGATACCCCGGTGTAGTCGATGTGCCGGACGAGAGCGAACCTGCGGGGGAGCACCGTCGTCACCCGACGTCACTCGACCGCAGGGCCACCGGGCCCTCGGCGGCGAGCGATGGCCGGTTCACCCGGTCATCCTGCTGGACGCGCCCACCCGGTGTCACGACTCCACGCCGCACCGTCGGATCTCGGTCGTGGCATCGACGTACCTGACGGCCATCGTCGTCATTCCACGGCGACCGAACCGTGCTGGCATGAGGTGGACGATATGCCTCAGCGCGCCACGTCAGGCCGGTCGCCCCAGAGAAAGCGCGGTCCGCTACCGAGAGCCGCCGCCCGGTCGCCCGGGTTGTAGAGATTGCATGCATTGAGCGACAGACAACCGCAGCCGATGCACTCGCCGAGCTCGTCCCGTAGGCGCTGCAGTTCGGCGATCCGCTGGTCGAGTCGCGACTGCCAGGCGCGCGAGAGCCGACCCCAGTCGGCCGTGGTGGGCGTGCGTGCACTTGGGAGCGTATCTAGGGCCTCCCGGATCTCGTCCAACGTCAATCCGCACCGCTGAGCCGCGCGGACGAACGCCACCCGACGCAGCGTGGAACGGGGGTACACCCGATGTCCTCCGGACGTCCGTTCCGACGACAGCAGGCCGCGCGCCTCGTAGAACCGAAGCGCCGAGGTCGCGGCCCCGCTGCGTTCCGCCAACTCACCGATCGTCAGACGTGCGCCCATCTGCGCCCCCAACTTCAACCTAACTTGAGTTCCACTTTAGCCAAGGATCCAGGTCGTGGTCCGGCCGCTGACTCCCGGTGCGCTGCGACCGCACAGCACGCTAGGGTGCGGCACCGCCGCAGAACATCGAGGAGGGTTGCATGGAGCCCAGTGCCGACGTCGACGCGATGATCGTCGACGCCGTGAGGAACGTCCGTGACCGGTTCGGGTCCGACGGACTGCGCGAGATGATCGCGCTCGCCAACCGGGAGATCAACGGTGCCGAGCGTGCCGTTGCCGCCCTCGGCGCCGACACGCCGGCGGCCGGCTCTGCCGCGGTGTACGACTCGGCCGACACGCAGGCGTGGATCGCGTACACCGGCCAGGACTCCGATCACGCCGCGGACGACGGCGACTGAAGTCCGATCCAGCTCGTGGTCACGTGGCCCGGAGCGTCTCGAGAAACTCACGGGCCCAGCGCGCGATGTCGTGGGTCATGACATGCTCGCGCAGCCGCTGCATCCGCTCCTCGGCCTCGGCGTCGGGCAACCGCATGGCCACGCACAGCGTCCGCTTGAGACCGTCGATGTCGTGTGGATTTACCAGAAACGCGCCGTCGAGCTCGTCGGCGGCACCCGCGAACTCCGACAGGACGAGCGCACCGCGCAGGTCGGTCCGCGCGGCGACGTACTCCTTGGCGACGAGGTTCATCCCGTCGCGCAGCGGCGTCACGACCATGACGTCTGCAGCCCGAAGAAGGGCGACCAGCTCGGCCCGGTCGTACGACGAGTGCAGGTAGTGGACGGCGGGGTGGCCGATCCGGCCGTAGTCACCGTTGATGCGCCCCACCTGGAGCTCGATGTCGTCACGCAGCGTCTGGTAGGCCTCCACCCGTTCCCGGCTCGGCGTGGCCACCTGGACGAAGACCGCCTCATCGGGCGACACCTCGCCCTCGGCCAGCAGCTCGCTCCAGGCCTTGAGGCGGTGGCCGATCCCCTTCGTGTAGTCGAGCCGGTCGACGCCGAGCAGCACGTGCTCGGGTGATCCGATCTCTTCCCGGACGGTCGCGCAGCGGGCGAGGACGTCCGGATCCGACGAAAGCCGGGAGACCTCGTCCACCTCGATCGAGATCGGGAACGCCCGCGCCAGTACCTTCCGCCCGTCGTCGACCAGCACCAGGTCGTCGGTGGCAACGGCGTCGGTGAACCGCGCGCACAGCCCGACGAAGTTGTCAGCCGCGCCGAGCCGCTGGAACCCCACCAGGTCGGCGCCGAGCAGTCCTTCCAGGATCTGCCGCCGCCACGGGAGCTGGGCGAACAGCTCGCCCGGTGGGAACGGGATGTGCAGGAAGAACCCGATCTTCACGTCCGGCCGCAGCTCGCGAAGCATCCGCGGGACCAGCTGGAGCTGGTAGTCCTGCACGAACACGACGGCGCCGTTGGCCGCGACCGAGGCTGCCGCCTCGGCGAACCTTCGGTTGACCCGCCGGTAGGCGTCCCACCACTCCCGGTGGAACTCGGGCGCGACGATGACGTCGTGGTAGAGCGGCCACAGCGTGGCGTTCGAGAACCCCTCGTAGTAGAGGCTCGTCTCCTCGGCGGACAGGGGGACCGCCACCAGGTCCATGTCCTCGGTGGAGAACGGCTCGGGCATGTCGTCCGGCGTGCCGGTCCAGCCGACCCAGGCGCCGTCGTAGGAGCGCATCACCGGGGCCAGCGCGGTGACAAGCCCTCCCGGGCTCCGCCGCCAGGTCGTCGCACCGTCGTCGCCGGTCACGCGGTCGACGGGAAGCCGGTTGGCCACCACGACGAAGTTGCTCGTGCCCATGCGCACCACGGGGCCTCCCTCGTCTTCCACCGTAACCAACCCCCGTGCGCCGGACATCTCGGGTACAACGGCCTGTCGAACCACCGAGCCGGCACAGCCTTTCGTACGATGCCGGGATGGAAGCCGCGCCCCGAGCAGTCACCAGGTACCTTCCCGCCGACACGTCTGCTCTAACCGGCGAGCTCGACGAGCGCGACCGCGCGATTCTCGACTTCGAGCGCCAGTGGTGGAAATACGCCGGTGCCAAGGAGCAGGCCGTCCGGGATCTGTTCGACATGTCCGCGACGCGCTACTACCAGGTGCTCAACGCCTTGATCGACCGCCCGGAGGCGCTGGTCCACGACCCGATGCTGGTCAAGCGGCTGCGTCGGCTGCGGTCGAGTCGGCAGCGGGCCCGGTCCGCTCGGCGGCTCGGTTTCGACGCCTGACGGCCGGGCTGTTCAGCCGAGCTCGAGGTCGACGAAGCACCAGCGCCAGCTCTCGCCGGGCTCCGCCGATCGGATGACCGGGTGGCCCTCGCCCTCATAGTGCAGGCGGGCGTGTCTACGGGGCGAGGAGTCGCAGCACCCCATGTACCCACAGGCCAGGCAGGTCCGCAGGTGGACCCAGTCCTGTCGGCCCTCGGCCTGGCAGCCCTCGCATCCGGTGGACCCCGTCTCGACAGAGGTGGGCGCCGCGGCAAGGTGGGTGCAAGGCTCGCGCACCGAGGTGCCTGCAGAGAGTTCCGGGCGGTCCGTCGCGTCCTCCACTCGCGCTCTTCGCAGGAGCAGCGTCTCCTCGAGGTCGAGCTCGACCTGAACCTGCCGCAACACGTCGTCGTCGAGGTCGCCGGAGTCGCGCATCCGCACGAACACCTCGCGCTCGGCATTGAGCATCTCGCGGCGCAGCCGTTGGTAGGTCCGGTTCGGCGGCTCGCTGCCGTCGGTTCCGCCCAGCCGCTCCCATGCGACCAGTCCGCTCCGCTCCGCGTCAACCCGCAGCTTGTCGAGAAGCCACGGCGGGACCTCCTGCTCCGCCGCGAGCTCGTCGAGCCGCCGCAGCGCCGCCTCGACGGCATCTTCCTGCACGTTCGCGATCGCCAGCGCGTCCATGCGCGGGTCCTGCGGCCGCACCCCGACCAGGCTGATCAGCGCCGGCAGGGTAAGGCCTTGCAGCACCAGGGTGCCGAGGATCACGACGACGGCGACCAGCAGGGCGAGATCGCGGTGCGGGAAGTCCAGCGGCAGTGACTGTGCGGCGGCCAGGGAGACCACGCCACGCATGCCGGCCCACGAGACCACCGCCAGGTTCTCCCAGCGGGGCCGGCCGAGGTCGAGATGCGGCACGATCCTCGCGAGTGCCGCGATCCCGAAGATCCACAGTGGCCGGACCAGGATGACGGCCGCCAGTGCGGCGGCGCTGGCAGCGACGACCGTACCGGCCGGTTCGGTGACGTTCTCCACGACGGCCGGGAGTTGCAGCCCGATCAGGGCGAAGACGGCGCCCTCGAGCACGAACTGCGCGCTGCGCCAGATCGACGCGTCGGTGATCCGGGCCTCGGGACCCTGCTCGACGGCGGAACGGTGACCGAGGATCAGCCCCATGACCACCACTGCGATCACGCCCGAGCCGCCGAACTGTTCGGCGCCGAGGTAGGCAGCGAACGGGGCGACCAGTGACAGTGCGATGCCGGAGAGGAGGTCGATGCCCCGCCGGCGGAGCCAACCCAACGCATACGCCCCGACGATGCCGACGGCTGCTCCCCCCGCCGTGGACACCGCGAATTCGCGACCCACGTCGAGGACACCGACCGACCCGGCCGCCGTGGCCGCTACAACGGCGATCCGCAGCGTGGTGAGTGCTGTCGCATCGTCGAAAAGGCTCTCGCCCTCGAGGATCGTGATGGTGCGCCGAGGCATTCCGGTACGCCGGGCGATTGCGGTCGCCGCCACGGCGTCGGGTGGCGCGACGATGGCCCCGATGGACAACGCCGCGGCCAGGGACAGGCCGGGGACCAGCGGGTTGATCGCGAAGGCGACCGCAGTGGTCGTGATCAGGACCAGAGCGACCGCCAGGAGGAGGACCGGACGCTTCACGTCGCGGAGTCCCACGTACGAGGAGCCGAGTGCGGCCGCGAACAGCAGCGGAGGCAGCAAGCCGTAGAGGACGAGATCCGGATCGATCTCGATCTCCGGAACCCCCGGTAGCGTGCCGGTGGCGACCCCGGCGAGGACGAGAAGTACGGGGGACGGCACCCGCAGCACGGATGCCAGCCGCGAGACTGCCACCACCCCGACCACGAGGACCACCAGCAGGGCGACGGCGTTCACACACCAATCCTGCCTGGCCGGTTCGTGCGCTGCCGGAGCGCCTTTCGCACGGCAACCGCGCCGTGGCGTAACCTGCTGGTCCCGTGACGGTCCGCGAGCGATTCGACCGGGCGTGGCCCTCGCTGGTGGCGCTGCTCGGGACGGTCGCCGTCGTTGCCGGCCTGCTCGTGCTCTTCGGTGGCGACGTCGAGCCCAGCAGCTCGGACGATCCAGCGGCCGACGTGAACACTCCGGCACCCACCGAGGTCGTTACGCCGCCACCCGGCGAGACAGCGCCTGCCGCGCCGGTCACCGCACCGGCAGAGCTGCGTGAGGACGTCGCGATCCTCAACGGTACCGACGTGACCGGCCTCGCGGCCGAGGCCCAACAGCAGTTGGAGGCGGGCGGCTGGACCGTCCCCGCGATCGACACGTACACAGGCACCATCGCCGAGACCACGATCTTCTATCCCGAGGGCATGCAGGACTCGGCCGAGGCGCTGGCTGCACAGTTCCCGGTCGAGATCGCACAGGTGGCGCCCACCATCGCGGGCCTCACGACACAGCGGCTGGTCCTGATCGTCGCCGAGGACTACGTGGAGGCCATCGGGGCTACGCGGTGAGCAGTCTGCCCGTTCCCTCGACGCAGGACGGACGTTCCGCTCTCGCCGCAGTCCTGGCCGAACCGGCGAACGCCTTGGTGGCGCTCGACTTCGACGGAACGCTGTCGCCCATCGTGGAGCGACCCGAGCAGGCGTACGCGCAGCCCGGCGCGACTGCTGCTCTGGCGGTGCTCGCCGATGTCCTGGGGCGGGTGGCGATCGTCACCGGTCGTCCGGCCGCCGACGTCGTCCGGCGGAGTGGACTTGCCGACGTGGACGGCCTGGTCGTGCTCGGCCACTACGGACTCGAGCGCTGGACGGCGGGAGCCCTCACCACGCCGGACCCGCATCCGGGCGCGGCTGCGGCCCGCAAGGCGGCCGCCTCGCTCGTTGCCGACGCGCCGCCAGGTGTCACGCTCGAGGACAAGGGCCACTCGGTGGCGATTCACACTCGTCGTGCTACAGATCCGGCGGCGACGCTCGACGCACTGCGGCCGGCCGTCGAGCAGATCGCACGCGACGCCGGCCTCGAGGTGGCTCCGGGACGGTACGTCCTCGAGCTGCGGCCGCCGGGCACGGACAAGGGGGCGGCATTGCGCGCGCTCGTCGCCGAGGCGGGAGCGCGTTCGGTGGTGTTCCTCGGCGACGACCTGGGCGACCTGCCGGCGGTCGCGGCGCTGCGCGGGATGGACGTGGCCGGACTCGTGGTGTGCAGCGACTCCGACGAGACCCCGGACGCCCTGCGGCTCGAGGCAGATCTGGTGGTCGACGGACCGCCAGGTGTCGTCGCCTTCCTCGACGCGTTGGCGGCCGCCCTGTCGGAGTGATCACGGACCGGATGGACCTTTCCGATCGGTCCTTGCGATGCCAGGCTGTCGCCATGTGCTTCGACGATCATGCTCGGCCGCCGTTACCACCCGCAGCGGGTGCCGTGAGTGACCACGGCGAGGTCCACCTCCAGTCCGCCGATGGCACGGAGTTCGCCGCCTACTACGCCTACCCGGTGGGGCGTGCCAGCACCGGGATCGTGGTCATGCCGGACGTCAGAGGGCTGCACGGCTTCTACCAGGAGCTTGCTCAGCGGTTCGCCCAGGTCGGGATGCTCGCCGTGGCCATCGACTACTTCGGCCGTACGGCAGGAGTCGAGCTGCGTGACGACACCTTCCCGTACCGCGACCACGCCGAGAAGGTCGAACCAGCGCAGGTCGACCTCGACGTCGCGGCCGCGGTCGCGTGGCTGCGAGCCGACCTCGACCACGACGTCACCTCGGTGTTCACGGTCGGCTTCTGCGCCGGCGGGTCGCTGTCGTGGGCGCAGTCCGGCGCGGGCCACGGTGTCGCCGGCTGCGTGGGCTTCTACGGCAAGCCGTCGCTGGTGACGTACCGGCTGCCGGCTCTGCAGGCACCGCTGCTCCTGCTGGCCGCCGGCCGGGACGACACACCGGTCGAGGAGGTCGAGGAGTTCGCCGAGCAGGTGCGGTCGGCCGGGGTGGAGGCGGAACTGCACGTGTATCCCGACGCCCCGCACAGCTTCTTCGACCGCATGGCCGGCGAGTACGAGGCAGCGTGTGCCGACGCATGGATGCGGATGCTGTCGTTCATCGATCGCCACGCCCGCGTCTGATCCAGGTCCAGGTCATGGTGGTGACGAGCGGAGCCTCGGGGGTGACGACGACCGGTTCGAGCGTCAGGGCGTCGGGTGGACCGGTCTGGGGCTCGACGCA
>OBLS010001191.1_pt1 | contig 10437 bp, 8 predicted proteins | sample 1519901 | NCBI WGS metagenome assembly OBLS01 (sample SAMEA3113585, study PRJEB22503) | soil metagenome
CCATCTACAAAATATTTCAAAATGGAAAGATCAAAGATTAGAACTTGTAGAAATTCCAAAGGGATTAATTGAGGTTTTGCAAAACGCTGGTCTTACAGTTGAAAAAATATTAAATGATGAACCTTCCAATATTGCAGGAAAACTAGGAATAGATTCCTATGTTGGTGAAATAATATTTAAAGAGACAAAGAAAGCAGTTAGCAAAATGAATCTTAATTTGTTAATAAATTAATAAATAATATTGCAAAAGTGCTTTTATATTTGATTAATTAAATTATTTCTTAAATTTATCTTTAATTTCATCTTCAGTTAAAGACAAAAATACATGATCATTTTCATATCTTTCAGCAAAAGATTTAGGAATAGAATAATGTTCTTTGTCAACTAATCCTTTTTCTATTTGTATATGATCTTGAGAAACGTCTTTGATTTTCCCAATATCTTTTTCATCTACAGATTTAACATCTTTGCCTATTACTTTATCCCATGAAAGACCAACTGTCAAATTTATCAAAAGTAAAATACACAACATAAAATTTATTAGTTTAGCGTCAAACCAGTTCTAGACATAAATCCATATAACAATATTAAATTAAAATATCATAACTATTGGAAAGTCGATCATGATATAAAATCTACAATAAGTTCAGAAAATACTAAATCATTAAATAAAAAGGTAAATAATGTGGTATATTCAGTTTATAATCATTTCCTTGTATTGAATATAATTCCAGATGTTGAGAAAAACGGATATTGACTCAATACTACTTGATGATACTATCATTTTCATAACATTGTATTTAATATGTCTAGCCTTGAACAAGATGGAGTATATCAAACATATCTAACATTTGACCATTATAATTCAATTACTGAGTATCTCTGATTATTTTTCTATTAGCTGCTATAATAAATTTAGACTATTACAATATACATGAATGGCTGATAAAATATATCATCCCGCAATACCCTAGAAATGATTAAGAAAAAGATTTAATGAAAAAACCATTAGAAGAAGGAAGCAAAAGAGAGGTTATGGACTTGTTTTACTAATAAATATAAATTCTATTAAGGAACATTGATTGAACACTGAAGTCATCATTATTCAACTTACAACGACCCCGCAATTTTTCCCAAATTCTCTATTCTAACAGATGAAACAGTTCAAGTATCTCATCGTCAAGAAAAATGAGTTTCACGTAATTCAAGGAAGAGACATTCCTAGGTGTTTGTATATAACAACTATGTACAACTAATTTTTTAATAAAATTATTTAAAATCAATTGAACATTTATTTGGAAAATGATCCATAATATTTTGTAATAGTTTGGTAAATATTTTACTCGTAGAGGATGAAGAAGATCTTTTACGCTTGATTCAAAAATACTTTGAAAAAAATGGATTGTATGTTAGGGCCTATACAAGCCCATTGTTAGCATTAGAAGAATTTATGAAAAACACTCATGATAATGGTTATGATCTAGTAATTAGTGATTTCAGAATGCCTGGAATGAATGGAATAGAATTAGCAACATCGATAAGAAAAATGAATAAAGATATACCAATTATACTTATGACTGCTTACGATGTCATAGATGTAGATCCTTTGATTCTTAAATTTTTAAATATAGAATATATAATTACCAAACCCATAAAATTAAGAGCTTTTATAGAAAAAATAAAGTTAAACAAAAAATTAAATTAAATATAATTAATATTCTTATTTTAATTATCTTTTTAAGATATGTAGAATGTATGATTGATAGATATGTCAGTTCAATCTGCATTAAACATTATAAATATTATTAATAATAATAATATTACAACAACAACAAAAAAATTATCATTGACAATAGATCTATTAATCTAATATCTATTTTATATAAGGTTATTATAAAAATTAAATTCATAGATTTTCATATTTTTGCTATTTGTAGCTTATTAATTGCATCAAGGATATTCGTAATTAAATTAATAAGGAAGACTAAATAATATTTTCCTATGTCTGACAAATCAGTCCGGTGTCCATATTGTGAATCAATATTTACCAATACTGAGGACCTCTCTAAACATATTGATAGAATTCATTTAGGTTCGGGCCTTTTAGAGGGAGATTCAAGAAAATTTTAACATACATTTTTTTATTATTCTAATTCTCTCCATTCAAATTTATCTTTTTATTTATAATCCACTTTATTCTTTAGTAGACTAATTTTATTTTATTTTATTTTTTTTGACCTAAAGAAGTATAAATTATATATTTGTTTTTTAATAGAATGTTATGAAACTTTCTGTTATATTTATTCTATTTTTTTTACTCTCCATCTTTCTCTATCTGGAAAACGAAATATTTGACTTAACTTATGCCTTTACAAATAATTTTACTAGGTTATTAAATATAGAAAATGTTTCAATTAATGGTTCTCTTCTATCGGATGGTAAATTTCTTATTGTCCCTGATCCATTCCAAAAATCTACCATGCTCGAAATATCTGATAATGATTTGATGGATTCAAATAAAACCATAGGAGTTATTTCTTTATCAAATATTTCAAATAATAATTATACTATTACACAAAAAGCGAGTAACAATAACTATTTACCAAATACAATTTCAAGGTTGGTTGAAATTAATACTGACGAGCCAAATTCTACGATAAAATTTGTAAATAATTTTAATCTTACATCTAAAAAACCTTTGATTAGTAAACCTAATTTTTTTACATATAATGCTAAATTTGTATGTGGCTCGATTAGAGGTGATGAAGGACCTTTAAGGCCCGGACACTATGATACTGATATAAGTATTTATAATAAACAGAAATATCCAATTAACCTATTTTGGAATATTGTATTTAATAATGGAAACTCAACCAGTTCAATAATAAAGACCATTGATCCGAATCACTCAATTGGATTAACATGCAAAGACATAGAGAATTTAGCAAATTTAGACCCTTACGATACTGACCTAGTTGAGGGTTTTGTAATACTTCAAACTAACGAAATAAATATTGCTTATTCAAGTAATGAAAGATTTGCAAATGAACCGATTAGCGTTCAGGTTTTTTATACTGCTAATGCACTCGACTCCCTTCCACAAGAAACTTTGATAGAAAAATTTGTTTTTCAAATAATAAGTGATTCGACTCTGAAAATTCCTAAATCTCTTTTAAATAAGAATTTAGAAGTATTGTCCAGAGCAGATCTTAATTCTATTGTTCCACAAGACCATAAGGTTAAAAAAATTTTATCATCTACTTACAATTTAACTGATAATGAAATTGAAAATATGGAAATCATAATTAAAGAAACAGACCTTGGTGTAGGAAATATGATTGATGATCATGCTATTTCATTATTGAGACTCTCTCCAGAATAAGAAAATATAAGATAAAATTAAACTGAATGGTGATTTATATTGTTTAAATTAAAAAGAAGTCATCTTTTAACTTAATATAATCAATCCTTGTCAGCATTGTTTATACTTTAATAATTTTTGGATTATGTATTAATTTTTAGATATTGATTATAGGAAAATAAGATTGGACTATGTGTATATTCATCTAATTATAATTTGATTAATCTTTAAACTAAATTTTATTTCTTTAAATAAAAAATTAATGACAAATAACTTAACAAAAACTATTTTCTAATTTAATATATATTCAAATTAGCTTGATAAAGATGATATTGTTAAAATATAAACTTGTATCAATTGTCGTTATAAGCACTTTTCTTATGACCATTTCTCAAAGTTCTGTTAACGGTGAATGGAAAATCCCATCAATCACTGATGAGATGGCTAATGATTTTTCTACCTATGAAAACAACTTTCTCAAAATAGATTATCCTACTAACTGGAAATTTACAGAAACTAACGATTCTGTAACTTTTGCTCCAGCAAGTGATTCAAATAATAAAATAACAATTAATATAATTCCTCTTCCTAGTTATCCTCTACCAATAAAGTCTATAGTTGATTATACTCTGGATGAATTTGTTAAAACACTTGATAATTTTGCATTAATGGAATCAACTCATATTTCAAATATAAAAGATGATAACCATAAACTTGTATATTCATATTTGGACGAAAATAAAAATAAAATTCAACAGATGGATATTGGACTTATTCAAGGAACAAATCTATATGTAATTTCATTAATTTCAAATCATACTGATTATTATCGTAATCTACCAATTTATGAGGAAATGCTTACCTCATTTAATTTTTATAATGAACAAAGATTATTAAATCAATTCTCCACTCATTTATTAAACCCTGTTGCTGATTTTGTGCCGGTATTGGGAACATCTTCAAATATTACGATGGTTGAATTTGGAGATTATCAATGCACATTTTGTGCTAAATTCCATAATGAAACACGTGAACAAATTATTAAAAATTTTGTAGATTCGGGTAAAATTAATTTCATATTCAAAGATTATATAGTAAATGATAATGCAACTGACAGAAGTTCTACTAAAGCAGCTGAAGCATCGTATTGTGCTGCAGAGCAGGATAAGTATTGGGATTACCATGCTGAATTATATGATAATTGGGGAGGAGAAAGAACTGGATGGATAACTACTGATAGTCTTAAACAATTTGCAAGAAATATTCAGATAGCAGATATGGAAAAATTTTCTAATTGCATACAATCTAATAAATATTTGAATCTTGTTCAAAATAACGATAATATTGCTCAGTCTATGGGATTGACTGGAACTCCGTCATTTATATTGATCAAAGACAATAATATCCAATCAATAATTCCAGGCGCATTGCCTTATGAAATTTTTGAACAAACACTAAATGGATTGGTATCGAACTAATCCTACATTTTTGATATCGTTTTTATTTTTATAATCGTATTTTTTCATTTGCAATTCTTAATGAGATATAAAGAACTATTAATCTGTTATAATTATATGAGTAGCCGTTGTAAAGTTAACAAATATTTTACCTTCTTGAACTTTTCTCTTGTTATCTTAATTATTTTTATTTCTTCATACACTATTAATTCTCAATTATCATCTATTTTTTTAATAAATGAAATATTGTTTTTGAACCCATTACCTGCAGCATTTGGAGATCAAATCGAATTCTCAAAACAACAGGCAATTGAGAAATTCAAAACTCAGTTCTGTGGAATTAATTCTAAACCTAATTCTAATCAATATGTTCAAGAAATCAAATTGACTAGTGAATGTGAAATGCCATTGGCAATAACAAATGATGATGGTGAAGGGGGCATATGGTACATCTCTACTAAACAGGGCTCATTGATATTTTATGAATATAAAACAAAAGCTTTTACGAAATATGATATCCCTATTTGGTTATCGCGAGATAATCCTATCGACTCCTCTCAAGTTTGGGATCTTAAACTTGATCCATCCAAAGAAAATTTGTGGTTTACTGACGAAAAACAAAATTTAATTTGGAAATTCAACAAAGAAAATAAAGTATTTGAACATTTCAAAATTCCTGAAACCAATTTATCTTTTGGTACTATTTATCCAGTATCAATTGACTTTGATAATAACGGTAATATTTTCTTTGTAGGTATTAGATCACAATCTTTATGGATCGGCAATATCAGTTTAATGAAAAGTGGTACCTCTGATGGAATCACTAAGATTCCACTTCCTGTTGAAGATTTTAAAGATTTTGATCCCTCTATTATCAGTACAGGTTCGATTGTAGTAGATAAAAAAAATAATAACGTATGGATATCAGTCCTTGCATTTGGATATAAAGGTCAAATTTATAAATATGATATTGCAAACAAAGCCTTTAAAAAATATGATATTGGAGATCTTCCTTCACCTGTAGGGATGACTCTTGATGAAAAAGGTAATATTTGGATAAGTGACCATGGGACAAGTATTTTTGTTAAATTAAATCCTCTTAATGGTACTTTAACAAAATATGTAACATCTCTAGCTTCTCCAAAGATTTTTGCAGGAGAAAAAATCAATGATCAAGCATATACTTTACCTTATTGGATGAAAAAAGGCCTAAATAATTCTATTATTTTTAATGAGCATACTGGTAACAAAATTGGAATATTTTATCCAGAGAAATTGACATTAGTTGAATATTGGATTCCTTCACAGAATAAGCAATTTGGACAATGTCCTCCAGACTCTCCTGAGAACAGTTGTGGTATTGGAAATATATTACAAATCACTAATGAATCTCACAATCGCTCAGTTTGGTTTACTGAGTGGACGGAAAATAAGATCGGCTATGTTGATACCAGTATTCCCTTACCTTTTTCAATTACTACTACTGAAAACGAAATAACACTTAGTCCTGGAGAAAGCAAAGAAATTAAATTCGATATTAAGGCAAATACTGATTCTTCTCTTCGTCCTATATCTTCATCTACATTAACTCCAAGCGGTAATTTAGGTACATCTTATGGAGTTTTTAGTGAAAATTCAATTAAATTGAAAAATGATGAATCAAAAGAAATATCCTTTATATTTACTCTATCTAATGATGTTGCTATAGGAAATTATATCCTGATACTAGGAGCAGAAGATGACATTATATCAATTTCGAAAGCTATTCTTATTAAGGTAATCTAGTTATCAATTCAGAATATGTTTTGAGTATGTTTTGATAACAAGTAGATAACAGAATTGTTTTTCCGATCTACAAAAATTATTTAATTTTTATTTATTTATAATCTGAGCAAAAGATATCTCATATTCTTCTGGGTCCAAAATATGAAAGAATCTTTCTCCCCATTCTCCATCTTTGGGTTCATTCTTTATGGTAATTATAGGAGCAATATTCTCATCATTTTTGAAAAAATTGTAGAGTTTATCCACATTTTCTGAATAAATAACAATTCTACCAAAATTTTTATTAAATGGTAATCCATTCGTAAACTCTAAATTTAAATATGTTTTGGCATTGCTGAAATCGTCTTTTATTTCAAAAGAAGTAAAAGTGCTATCAGGTCCTCCATATATAGGAGTTAATCCTGGAACTTTTGAATAAAATTTCCATTCTTTTCTCATATTTTGAATCCTCAGCGTTATAGCTGAAATTTTTTGTACTTTCATAAGTTTATTATTATTACGTATAAATTAAGAAATATAAGATATATATTACTAAATAATATACTAATTTTTTATACTATAAGAATAATAATATAGTTTGAACTAAATAAATCTAACTAAGTTTTAATATACTTTAAAAATCTACTAGATTATAGTATGGGTGTAATTTTATGGATGATTGCAATAATATTATTCTTAGCTATTATCGGATTAGGATGGGAGACTTTTTTTGCTGGTGTATTAAAGGGTGTAGATAAAATTGGTGTTACTCCTGTAATCAAAAATATTACTGATAGTACAAAAGAATCTTTGAAAGGTGTACTCTCTGACTCTTCTAGAAATACTATAGAGAATACCCTTAATTATAATACTTGATAATTTTGGTTATCAAAGCAAAACAAAAAGAAAACAATAGTTGATTTTTTAAGACTATATTAGCGTCTGTTGAAAACGTTCAAAATCTACTATTTCCGTTTTTTCTCCTTTAATAATACGAGAAAGTATTTCAATTGCAGCTTTTTTATGTAAGTATTCGTTGTTATTACCACATCTGTAGGAATAAGTGCAACGAGGACATCCATCATCATTTTCACATGGACATTCCATTAGGATAGAATGGGCCCTTCTTATGGCTAGTTCAAATTTATCATAAAGACTTTTACTTGCTCCATTACCTCCAATACTGCCATCATGAATTACTATCATTCCTGTATCTCCAATTGAAATTCCTCCTATATCTTGAGATGCTCCCCCTATTAACATACTACTTCCTTCAATAACTACATGTTCAGTAGCATGATATCCACTCATTTCTACTTTTTCTTGCTCGGATACCATTTCTAAAATTTCTATTGGTCTAGGAACTCGAAATATAAATCCTTTTGTAGAATAACTATAAGTTATTGGTTCATTCAAAAAAACTTTATTTCCTTGATTGATCTCCTTTCCAATCTCTATATTTGAATATCCTATTACTTTTTTAAAAATATTTAAAGAACAATACCTTAGGTTAATTCCAAAAATTTCTTTTTGTTCAAATATTTCTATTATTTCAGGAAACTCTTCCATTATGGATTTTGTATAGAATGGATAGTCATTTGGTATAGCTTCTATATCAGCAAAATTTCTTTCTGTATTATCGTCAAGTGTTAATTTTTGAACTTTATATCTCCTACCCGAAAGAAAGTATATGGCATTATCATGCAATTCCTCTAGTGCTTGTGGTAAATTTCTATTTCCAATAACTTTGCCATTAAAAACAATATTTACGTCATTTCCAATCCCCCTTATGTTATACTCTTTTAAAATAATATGTTGACTATGAATTGGAATATATTTTCCATTACTAAACTTTACTAATTCTTTTTTTTCCAATTTACAAAGTGGTTCTAAGTAATTTTTGGCTTCATATTTTGAAATAGGTCTATCATAACACATAGCAAGAATTTGATTTTCCATTATTATTGGATTTAATGGATCAATATATGGTATTTCTTGATCAGTAAAATAATCGTCGGGATGATTTTTATAATATTGGCTTATTGGGTCGTTTCCCAATGTCAAAAAAGCATATCCTTCTTGTCCCTTTCTTGCTGCTCTTCCTAGCCTTTGAATTAGTCTGTTTATAGGTACAAGATTGGATATTACAGCATCAACATCTCCAATATCTATACCTAATTCTAGAGTTGGTGTAGACGAAATAACATCTATTTTTCCACTCTTAAAAGAATTTTCTACAATTTTTCTGTTTTTGGGTGGAAGACCTGCTCTATGCACCCCAATTTTGATTCCTTGTTTTGCTGAAGTGAAAGCTATCAGCTCTGCTGATATGTGTGAATTGCTAAAAACTAGAGTTTTATGATATTTAGTGATTTTTTTTATTAACTCAATTACTAATGATTTATTTGATCGAAGCGATGGATATATAATAGCAAAATTTGTATAACCTCTTTTTCCTTCACCATTCACTATTTCCATTTCGCGAGAAAATAATAAATCACAAAATTCTTTAACATTTGGTAATGTAGCAGAACATGCAATCATTTGCAATTTTTTATTATTTATTATTCTTTCTAATCTTTTGATAATATAATGAACATTAGATCCAAATATTCCCGTATAAACATGTACTTCATCTAAAACTAAAAATTCCAAAGTATTATTCAGTAATTTTATAAATTTTGTATTATTCAAAAGATGGTAATGTATAGAATCAAAGTTTGTTAATACTATATCTGGTGGGAATTCATAGAAATTTTGTTTTTCATTTTCAGTTAAATCACCATCAAATATTTTTACTACAATATCCATATTTTTTGCATACTCACTTATTTTCAATAGTTGATCCCTTGCTAATGCTTTTGTTGGGTAAACAAAAATTGCTTTTATTCCTTCAGTTCTGAATTCTTTTTTATTGTTAAACCATTGATTGTTTTTGTTAACTACCTGAGTTTTTAAATCATGTATTTTTTGTAAAATTGGAATACAAAAAGCCTCTGTTTTTCCAGAAGCAGTAGGCGCAATAATTACGGTATCTTTATTTCTAAGAACATTGAAAATAGCTTCTTCTTGAAATTTAAACAGTTTTTTAATGTTTTTAGACTTTAACTGATTTAATAAAATATCATCCAACGGTAATTCGTCTAAATTCCTACCTGTATCTATTTTTGATTCTTCTAATTTTTTAACTTCAACTACATAATCCAAATCGGAATATAAAATTTCATTTAGGAGGGTATTACTTATTCTACTTTTTTCCATCATTTTTTCTATTTCATTTTTTGATCTCACTATTTTTTCATTTTCAAGTACCATTTTTAAATCCTCAAAAACAGTTACATAACCATTATCAAATTTATCTAGAAACGCCAAGTAAGTTTCATCTATATTATTATAAAATGGTAAAACAGAGCATATTTTACATTTTTCGCAAATAAATAATAAGCGCCCATCGAAAATCCTATTTATTTTTATAGAATTTAAAGATGAACAATCAGGACATCTATATTTTTTCACACTTTAGAAATAAATAAAACATAATAAATTGTTTATCTAGTGTATTTTAAATTTAAAAATAGTGTTTTGAAACAAAAGTTGTGTTATTGGCCCTGCTGTTTCTAAATCTATATGAAATACTTCACATTCTGAAATTTTATACTAAAGGATGATCATAATATGTACTGGTAATTTGAATACTACAACTTTAAAGGATTCGGCATTTAGTAGAGATAACCATAATTATCATAGGACTTTTCCATTACAATATATAGGAATGACGATAGATCTATCATGTCAATATCAATAGCGATCGAAATAATTATGCCGTATTTGAGAACGATTGATGAAAAAGCGGAC
>OBLS010001192.1_pt1 | contig 10437 bp, 8 predicted proteins | sample 1519901 | NCBI WGS metagenome assembly OBLS01 (sample SAMEA3113585, study PRJEB22503) | soil metagenome
GGTTGGCCTTGAGCACGCGGGCCGCGTCCCACGCTGGGAGGGCTGCGAGCTGGTCGGCCCAACCATCCAGCACCGCTACAGGTTCCACCTGTCGCCTGTTCAGGCTGGGATCGCCAGTGCCGCGGACGACCAGGTCACTCTCCAGTGTGCCGTCCACGATTGGTCCCGTTGCGGCAAGGGTGGTCTGGAACGTGTAGTCCCACCCCAGGCGCTCCGCCGCGGCTGCGAGAGTCGGAATCTTCATGTTCGACGCCGGCATCACCAGCCGGTCGGCGTTGTACCGGAACAGCACATCGTGCCGGTCGAGCGATGCCACGTGAACGGCGACGAGCCCGTGCTCCACCGCCGGGGCGGCGAAGATGCCGGCCAGATCCGCCTGCAGGGTGCGGACGTGCCGCTCGCGTGCGTTGATGACAGAGGGTTGAGCGAGAGGGTCCCGCAGGCGGGCAGCGCACGCGGGCGTACACACGAGAACGGCGGCAAGGCACGCCGCCGCCCACGATCGCGTCCACCGGGACTGAAGTCCCGGCGCCACATCTCCCGTGAGCCGCGCGTGAGGTCTGAAGGCGGCGCTCTCGGTGCGGGTGTGGAGCCGGCACTTCAGTGCCGGCGGACACTCCGTCACTTCAGGGCATCGAGCGACTTCATCGCTTCGTCAAACGCACTCGTCTCGACGCGCGCCGCGCCCGGTTCCTCACCCCGGGCTGCGAACACGTCGGTGCCGACCCGCCCAAAGCGCACGCGCTCTTCCTTGTTCGTCTCGTCGAATTTCGCAGTGACGGTGGCGACTGGTGCTGCCAGGCCGGTGGGCGTTTTTGGATCGGCGAAGGACTGCGCGCGCAGCCCCGAGAGGTTCGAGAGGAACGTCTCGACCTTCGCCTGGTCGACGTCCCCCGGCTGCTGCGAAACGCGGCGCCACTTCTCGGTGGCATCCTTGCCGGTGCCCTTGACCTTCTCGAAGGCGAGCGTCTCGGCGCCGCGTGCCACCTCGATTCGCTTCGCGTTGAACGAGCGGAACTCGAAGATGTCCTTCCGGCGCAGATCGGACACGTTCTTCTGGACGTCCTTCAGCAGATCCGCCGCGACTGTGACCACGGCGGGGCGTGTCACGTCCTTCGCGTACACGTCACCACCCTCGTCGGCGGCCTTGCCGAACGCGAGGGTCGCGCGCGTGCTCCCGAGGCCGACCGTGGCCGTCGCCACGGGCTTGTCGAGGCCGTACTTCTTGAGATCCGCCCCCTGCTCCGCCGGAAGCGACTTCATCTGCGCCGATTGCAGACGCGTGACAATGGATTCGACGGCGCCGGAGTCCGCCCGGGCCTGCACCGGTGCCGTAATGTTCCAGTCCTGGCCAGCCTTGGTCAGTTCGAGCTTCACGTCGCCGTGCGCGATCTCGAGGCGATCCACTTTCTCGCGGTCGAACGACAGGATCTGCTTGTCGCGGAGATCGAACGGCTTGCGATCGAAGCTGCTCTCCACGAACGACGGAATCACGAACACGCGTTTCTGGCCGCCCAGCTGTGCATACACGTCGCCGCCCGCAGGCGCCTTGCCGCCGAGCAGCAGGCGGCGGTAGTCCTTGTCGCCTGCCGCCTTGAAGGCAACCTCGATCCGCGGCTTGTCCAGCCCGTATGCCTGCAGATCTTTTGGCGCCTCGTCCACGATGCTCTGGATTTCGGCCGATGCCAGGTTGCTGGTGATGCCGGTCACGGCGCTTTCATCGACCTTGACCGTGAGCGGTTCCACCAGCCGCCAGCCGTCCTTCGATTTCTTGACCGTGGACGTCTCGCCGGACGAGCTCTTCACCTTCAGCTCGTCGATCTTGTCGGCGTCGACGGTGAACACCTTGTCGCGCTTCTCGACGCCCTCCTCGGTGACCGGCTTCTTGGCGTCAACGAAGTACAGGTATGCGAGAAGCCCTCCGAAGGCGACGAACAGGACGAGCAGCGAACGGCCGCCCCTCATCCACGCCTCCTCATCCAGCCGAAGATCCCGAGGGCGAAGATGGCGCCGGGAATGCCGAGCCACGCGAGCAGCGCCACGTTCCGCTGCGCCTGCGCGCTCAGGGTCAGACGCCGGTCCTCCGGATCCCGCGGCCGGATGGAGATCAGGTTCTCCTGCTGCGCGAGCCAGCTCACCGTATTGAGGAACAAATCCCGGTTGCCCTGCACACCGAGCCAGCCGTTCGAGGCGAAGTCGGAGTCGCCGATCGCTGCCACACGGGTCTCCGGCTTCGGCGCGTCAGTCGCCGGCGTCTTGGCATCGCTCGCCGGCTTGAGCTCCGGTGCCGCCGCGGCCGGCGGCTTCGGTGCGGCAACAGACACCGCGGCAGCCAGCGACACCGGTCCCTGGACATCCTTGTCCTTGTCGAACGCGATCGGCTTCTGTGCGAAGAGGTCCGTGGTGTTTGTCTCGCCCCAGCTCTGAGGCGAGCTCTCGACGAAGGTCTGCGCCGTCCGGCCGTTCGTGCCGCCCTGCACGGGACGGATCGACCGGGCGAGCGGGTAGGCGGTGATCACGCGGAAGCGCTCCACGATCGGGTGTGCCGGGTAACGCACCGCGACCGGTGTGACCTCGTTTGCCCCGAGCAGCTGGCCCACGCCGCTCGTGTCCACGACCACGTCGCTGCCTGCATCGATGCCCCAGTCCTTCAGCAGCGTCACGAGGTTGGCGAGCGGGGCCTGGCCCTGCTTGTCCGGCGGGTCGAGCATCACGAGCAGCTTGCCCCCGCGATCGAGGTACTGCCTGATCGCATCCACCTCTCCCTGCAGGAGGTCCGTGCGCGGCCCGGCGATGACCAGCACGGTGGCGTCGGCAGGCACCTCCGGCTTCTGCGCGAGGGCGAGGGTGTCGGTCTTGTAGTTCTCGGTGCCGAGCGCCTGGTAGATGGTGCTGAACCCCTCACGCTCGCTGCCGGCGGTGTCGTGTTCGCCATGCCCCTGCAGGAAGTACACGGTGCGCTGGGCGCCGCTCAGCAGCTTGATCAACGTATTCGTGAGCTGCTGCTCGTCGGTGCCCACGACGGTCTCCGTCCGGTCCTTGTAGGTGAAGACCGCCGTGCCGAACGACTGCACCTTGTGCTGGTTGGCCCGGACCGGATCCTTGACGGGATCGACGTACTCTGCCGTGAGCTTCCGATTGGACAGGTACTCGTACTCGTCGAGCCGATCGCGGAAGGTGTCGAAGTTCGTCGCCTTGTCGAAGACCAGCACTTTGACGGGCGCATCGAGCTTCTGCAGGATGTTGCGCGTCTGGTCAGCGACGCTGAACTGCTTGCCCGCCGTGAGATCCCACCGGTGGTTCCGCCGCGACGCCAGATAGTTGAGCGCGACGAGGATCCCCAGGACCAGCACGACGCTGGTGGCGGCTATCGTCCCGAGCCGCGTCTGGCGATGGCTGAACGTCTGCGAGACCTCGCGCCACTGCGACGCCATGTAGAGCAGCACCAGCACCAGACCCGCCATCGCGGCGTACCAGGAATACTGGTTCCACTCGGGTTTGAACGTCTGGAACCGCAGGCCGAGGGCAATGACGACCGCGGCGGTCCCTACCCAGCCGAGAAGATTGATGGCTTTGTTCATCGCGTTACCCGCGCCACCGCTCGGTGTCGACCGACCGTGCGGTCAGGAAGAGCCCGAAAGCGATGAAGCTGACGTAGTAGACAAGGTGCTTGGTGTCGATGACGCCCTTGATGAAGTCATCGAGGTGTCCCGTCATCGACAGGTACTTGAAGACGGCTTCTGCGGTCGGTCCGAACGCCGAACCGATCCAGTCGACAATCCAGAGCAGGAGGAATACGGCGAACGTCGCGGCGCCGGCCACGATCTGGTTCTTCGTCAGACTCGAGATGAAGAGTCCGATGGAGATGAAGGCGGCCCCGAAGAGCAGCAACCCGAGGTACGCCGTCACGAGTGGCTTCCACTCGGGTCTGCCGAACCAGAAGAGCAGCCCGAAGTGGATCACGGTCACTGCGAGCATCACGGCATACAGCGCGAGCGCCCCGAAGAACTTCCCGAGGATGATCTCCAGGTCAGTGATCGGGGACGTCAGCAGCAGTTCGATCGTGCCGGAACGCTTTTCCTCCGAGTACGTCCGCATCGTCACGAGCGGCAGGAGGAACAGAAGGACCACGGTCAGGTTGAGCAGCAGCGGTCGGATCATCTGCTGGTTCACGTTCAGGCTCTGCGGACCACCCATCCCCATGCCCATCTGCGTGCCCTGCTGCACGAACCAGCCCATCACGCCCACATACATCCAGCCGAACACGAGGGCGAAGAAGCCGATCAGCACGTAGGCGATCGGCGAGGCAAAGTAGGACCGCAGCTCGCGCCCGGCGATCGCCATCACGTTACGCATGCGCTTCCTCCACGGGACGCTCCTCGGTAGTCAGGGACAGGAACACTTCTTCCAGGCTCATGCGCACGTGCCTCAGCTCGAGGAGGCCGAAGCCGCTGCCCACGACGGCGCGGGCGACGTCCCGGCGCACGTCGCGTCCCGGCTCGCTGTCGACTTCGTAGGACCCGGTCTGTTCATGGCCGTCGGATGGCTGCACGCGGATGACGCCCGGCACACGCTGGAGCGCTGCGGTCACCTGTACCGGCTCACCGTCCACCTGGACGAGCAGCGCTGCCGATCCGCTGAGCCGCGCGGTCAGGTTGGCCGGCGTATCGACGGCAACGACCTTCCCCTTGTTGATGATCACGACTCGCTGGCACGTCTGTGCGACCTCAGGGAGGATGTGCGTGCTCAGCACGATCGTGTGGTCACCGGCAAGCTCCTTCACCAGGCGCCGGGTCTCGATGATCTGCTTCGGGTCGAGCCCCGCGGTGGGCTCGTCGAGGATGAGGACGTCGGGGTTGTGGATCAGCGCCTGCGCGAGCCCCACGCGCTGGCGATACCCCTTGGACAGCTTCCCGCACGCGCGGTTGACCATGTCGTCCACGTAGGTCTTCCGCATGACCTGGTCGATGCGCGCCTTCCGCTCCTTCGGCGGAACGCCCTTGATCTTTGCGACGAACGTCAGGTACTCGCCGACGGTCATGTCGGGATAGAGCGGGGGGGTCTCAGGCAGGTAGCCCGTGCGGCGCTTGGCGTCCAGAGGCTTCTCGAAGACGTCATGTCCGGCCACGAGGGCGTGGCCCTCGGTGGCGGGGATATACCCGGTGAGCACCCGCATCGTCGTCGTCTTGCCGGCCCCGTTCGGGCCGAGGAAGCCGAGGATTTCACCTCTCTCCACCTTGAAGCTCACATCGTCCACGGCCGTGAAGGTGCCGTAGCGTTTGGTGAGGTGCTGGACCTCAATCACTGGTAACTCCGCTTGTTGAAACTGGTAGAGAACAACCCGCCGACGGCCGGCGCCCGGTCCGCAACTCTCCAGACGCACGCCTCGCCAAGCCGGGCTGACGGGCCTGGCTGAGCCAGCGCACGTATGCTTCGGGGTGAGCCGCAGGCAGCGCCGCGGCGCGCAACGCAGCCTCTGATCCTAAACGAACGGGCGAAAGACCGGCAAGGGCCCCCCGTTACGCAGGTCTGACGTCTGGCGAGCGTTCCCGGTCTGCGGGCCGGCCGCGCTCGCGATCACGTGCGCGCGGCGCCCCGGGTACAATGGCGCGTCTGGAGGATTGATGGCTGTAGACGTTGGATCAAAGGCCCCTGATTTCACCCTGCCAAACCAGGATCGGGAGCCGGTGACGCTCTCCGCGCTGCGCGGCAAGAACGTCGTGCTTGCGTTCTTTCCCGCGGCATTCACGGGCGTGTGCACCAAGGAACTCTGCACGTTCCGCGACAGTCTCGCGCAGCTGAACGAGGCCAATGCCGTCGTGTTCGGCATCAGCGCCGACACACCGTTTGCCCTGAAGGAATTTGCCACGCAACAGCGGCTCAACTTTCCGCTGCTGAGCGACTTCAACCGAACGGCGATTGAAGGCTACGAGGTCGCGAACCCGGACATGGGCGGTCTCAAGGGCATCTCGAAGCGGGCGGTGTTCGTCATCGATGCCTCGGGCACCGTTCGGCATCGGGAAGTCACGGCCAACCCAGGTGTGGAACCCGACTACGCTCAGGTGCACGCGACACTGACGCACCTTTGACACGAGCGACCCGGGCGGGGATTTTGGATGGAGCCGGCACTTGAGTGCCGGCGGACAGCTGTTCACAAACCGCTTGCGGCCCGACCACTCACGGCATAATATGAACATCTGAGCATTTGTTCAGATGTCATGTCCCTCACTGATCTCCAACCCTCCACCTCGACATCCGTAACCGACGAGTCGTGCGACGTGTTCCACGGCAGCACCCAGCAGGTGCGTGAGGTTCGCCAGGCGCTCATCCCGGCGGAATCCGCCAGCGCGCTGGCTGAGACGTTCCGGGCGCTCGGGGACCCTACACGCGTTCGCATCCTCGATGCTCTTTCCCGGGCGGAGCTGTGCGTGTGTGACATCGCGACGCTGTTGTCGCTCGGCGAATCGGCAGTCTCGCACCAGCTACGGCTGCTGCGCAGCCTCAGGCTCGTCCGATCGCGCCGTGCAGGCCGCATGGTGTTCTATGCGCTCGACGACGCCCACATCCTGCGGCTGTTTGCGCAGGGATTGGAGCACGTGGAAGAAGCGATGCCCGTGTCGCGTCGTTCGCCGGCAGAGGCCGGACGATGAGCGCCACCGTCGCGGGCGCCTGCCCGGTCTGCGAGGTCCACGCCGAGTCCGTCTTCAAAATCGACGGGATGGACTGCCATGAGGAAGTCGCCATTCTCGAACGGCGCCTGAAGCACCTGACGGGTGTCGAAGCGATGTCGGCCGACGTGCTCGGTGGGCGGCTGCTCGTCACGTACGATGCGGCGCGACTGTCGGCCTCCGCGATCAGCGACGCCGTGGCCGACACGGGTATGCGCGCGTGGCTCGAACACGAGCAGCCGCATGTGGTGGAACCGTCCTTCGTCCGGCAGCGCCTCCTGGTCGCATCGGGTGCGTGCCTCGCAACGGGCCTCGCCTCGAGCTGGCTGGAGCTCGCGCCGGCGATCTCGATGGCGGCGTTCGTCGCATCTGTGCTGACCGGCGGGGTGTACCCGGCTCGCCGCGCAGTGATGTCGCTCAAGGCGCGGACCCTCGACATCCACGTCCTGATGGCGATTGCTGTGGTCGGTGCCGTCGTCCTCGGCGAGTGGTCCGAGGCGGCGACTGTCATCTTCCTGTTCGCCGTGGCGCAGTACCTGGAATCACGCAGCATGGACCGCGCACGCCATGCCGTTCGCGCCCTGATGGATCTCACGCCCCCCGACGCGCTCGTCGTCCGCGGCGGCCACGAGCGCCGCGTGCTGGTGGACGATGTCGTGCTCGGGGATCTGCTGCGGATCCGACCAGGCTCGAAAGTGCCACTCGACGGGATCGTCGTTTCGGGCAGCAGCGACGTGAACCAGGCGCCAATCACGGGCGAGTCGATGCCGGTGGACAAGCATGAGGGCGCTGAGTTGTTCGCCGGAACGATCAATGGCCGGGGCGCGCTCGAGATGCGTGTGACGCGGCTGCGTCGTGACACGACGCTCGCGCGCATCATCCACCTCGTGGATCGCGCGCAGGCCCAGCGAGCCCCCTCCCAGGCTTTCGTCGAACGGTTCGCACGGTACTACACGCCCTTCGTGATTACGATTGCCGTGGCGGTTGCCCTGATACCGCCGCTGGTCTCCCAGGCCACGGCGCTCGACTGGGTGTACCGCGCGCTGGTGCTGCTCGTGATCTCGTGCCCGTGCGCGCTCGTGATTTCAACGCCCGTATCCATCGTGTCCGCCCTCGCGGCCGCGGCCCGGCACGGCGTGCTCGTCAAGGGTGGTGTACACCTGGAACGCCTCGCCGCTGTACGCGTGATCGCCTTCGACAAGACGGGCACCCTCACCCGCGGCCGGCCCGCGGTCGTCGGTGTCACGGCGTTCAACGAGATGTCTGAGCCGCGACTGCTGGCACTTGCAGCCGCCCTCGAGTCGCGATCGGAGCACCCGATCGCCGCGGCAATCGTGCACCATGCGCGGGCGCACGCGGCGGGCACGGTGGACGTGGAGCGGTTCCGATCGCTGCCCGGCCTCGGCGCCGAAGCAGTGCTGCACGGCCGTCCGGCGCTGATTGGCAATGTGCGGCTCTTCCGCGAACGCGGGCTGCTCGCGCCCGAGATGGAGGCGGCCGTGCTGAAAAAGGCGGCGGGCGGTTCCACGCCCGTCCTCCTGGCGTGGGACGGCGCGGTCATCGGCATGATCACCGTCGCCGATCGTCCTCGCGAGGCGGCACGCGATGTGATGGACCTGCTCCGTGGACAGGGTGTTCGGCACGTCGTCATGCTGACCGGCGACAATGCCGCCGCCGCGACCTCCGTCGCCGGCGAGCTGGGCATTGCGGAGCACCGTGCGGAGCTGCTGCCGGAGGACAAGGTGGATGCCGTCCACGCGCTGAAGACGCGCTACGGCACGACGGCGATGGTGGGCGACGGCGTGAACGACGCGCCCGCGCTGGCCGCCGCCGACGTGGGCATCGCGATGGGGGCTGCCGGCAGCGACACCGCACTTGAAACGGCCGATATCGCGCTCATGGGCGATGATCTCTCGCGGATCCCCTTCGCACTCCGTCTCAGTCGTGCGACGCTGCGGAACATCAAGACGAACATCACCGCGTCGCTGTTGCTGAAGTTCGTGTTCCTGGCACTCGCCGTTACCGGCCACGCCACGCTCTGGATGGCGATCGTCGCCGATACCGGCGCCTCGCTGCTGGTGATCGCGAACGGGCTGCGGCTGCTCAGGACGACCTGAGCGGCGCCTGATGCGACGGCCCGGCTGCACGGGTGACGCCCGCAGACAACGCGTCCCTATGCATGTTCGGCCCGCCGCTTCGAGATGAAGACGCGGGCCACGCGCAGCCCGTCCAGCGCTTCGACCCGCATCGTCCGGCCCTCCACTTCGATGCGATCCCCAAGTCGCGCCCGGCGACCGAGGCGGCCCAGAACGTAGCCGCCGAGCGTGTTGTACACGTCCTCGTCGATGTGCAGGCCGAACTGCGCGTTGATGTCGGTCACCAGTGCGAGGCCGTCCACCAGGGCCGACCCATCGGCGAGCACGGTGATGCGCCCTGCCGACCCCTCCTGGCCAAGCGACCCGACGATGCGTTCCATCAGACCGGCGAAGGTGACGAGGCCGGCGGTGCCACCGTACTCGTCGATCACGATTGCGAGCGGCGTGTTGCGCGCGCGCATCTCACCGAGCAGGGTGTCGGCCGGCATCGTCTCCGGCACGGTGTACGCCTCGCGTGCGAGTGCGGCCACGTCCACCGGTCCGCCGCGGGCCAGCACCGGGACGAGATCCGCGAGGTGCAGCACGCCCACGATGTTGTCGAGGTCCTTGCGGTAGACCGGGTAGCGGTCGTGCGCCCCTCGCGCAACCGCCTGCAGCACGAACTCCATCGGCGCGTCATCGGCGACCGCCACCATCTCGGTGCGCGGGACCATCACCTGGCCCGCCGTAAGGTCGGCGAAGCCGAAGACGCGGTGCAGCATCTGCTCTTCGTCCTCCTCGATGATCCCGGCTTCCTGGCTGGCCGTCACGAGCATCTTCAGCTCCTCTTCGGAGTGCACCAGGGAGTGGCCGCTCGGCCCGCGCAGCCCGAACGCCTGTACGACGGTGCGCCCCATTCCGTTGAGAAGACTGATGAAGGGCCAGAACACGCGCATGAACAGCTCCGTCGGCCGCGCGACGATGAGCGACGTGCGCTCGGGGTGCTGCAGGGCGACGGTCTTGGGAGCGAGCTCGCCGAGAACGATGTGGAGTGCGGTGATGATCGCGAACGCGACCGTGAAGGCGATCGAATGTGACGTCGCCACCGCCATGCGGTCGCCGACCACCGCCGCCAGCCCCGGTTCGAGCACGACAGCGAGCGCGGGCTCGCCGATCCACCCGAGCCCCAGGCTCGTCATCGTGATCCCGAGCTGCGTCGCCGCAATATAGCTGTCCGGGTCCCCGAGGGCCCGCCGGACGACACGCGCGGTGGCGCTGCCTTCGGCAATCAGCTGGTCGATGCGCGTCTTGCGCACCGTCACCAGCGCGAACTCGGCCGCGACGAAAAATCCGTTGCCCAGCACCAGCGCCATGATGGCGAGCAGCCCGAGCAACACCTGGGACACATCCGGCATACGACCCCCGTGCCGGACTGTACCGGAGAGCCCCCGGTCGGGCAAGCCGCTCAGGCCCTGCGATTGGTGAAGAAATGGTTGTCGACGAACTCGTTGATGGCGTGCTGGTCGGGGGGGGCGACGCGCTCGAACTGCAGGCCCATGCCCACGCGGCGGTCGGTCCAGGCGACGCGGGCGTCGATGTCCATGTCGGTCTTGCCGCCCGGGAGCCGCAGCCGAAGACGCACCTTCGCGTCTGCCTGCAGCGGCGTGGTCGTGCGGACTGCCACGCCTCCGCGG
>OBLS010001193.1_pt1 | contig 10434 bp, 7 predicted proteins | sample 1519901 | NCBI WGS metagenome assembly OBLS01 (sample SAMEA3113585, study PRJEB22503) | soil metagenome
ACGGTCGGCGGCCAGAAGATCCCGCCGGTGGACCACTACATCGCGGGCTTCCAGGCCGGCGCCAAGAAGGCGTTCCCCGGCGTCAAGACGCTGAACGGCTACTCGCAGGACTTCGTCGACCAGGCGAAGTGCAAGGAGATCGCGCTCAACCAGATCGCCCAGGGCTCGAAGGTCGTCTTCCAGGTGGCCGGCCAGTGCGGCCTCGGAGCGCTCGACGCGGCGAAGGCCGAGGGCGTCCAGGGCATCGGCGTGGACGCCGACCAGGGCTACCTCGGCGAGCACATCATGACCTCGGCCCTGAAGAAGGTCGACGTCGCGGTGTTCAACGCCATCAAGCGCGCCCAGGAGGGCTCCACGAAGGGTGGGTCGGACGTGATCGCCAGCGTGGAGAACGGCGGCGTCGGGATCGGCAAGATCGGCCCGGCCGGCGAAAAGTACGCGGACCAGATCCAGGAGCTTCAGGACCAGATCGCCTCAGGCGAGATCGCGGACATTCCCGACACGGTCAAGTAGCCAGGAGTGCAGGCCGAAGCTCCCGCCCTCGAGCTACGCGGTATCACGAAGAGGTTCGGTCCCGTCGTCGCGAACGACGGGATCGACTTCGACCTGCGCCCGGGTGAGGTCCATGCGCTACTCGGGGAGAACGGGGCCGGGAAGTCGACGCTGATGTCGATCCTCTACGGGCTCTACAGCCCGGACGAGGGCGAGATCCGCGTCAATGGAGAGCCGGTGGAGGTCGACTCGCCGTCGCGGGCGATCGAGCTCGGCATCGGCATGGTCCACCAGCATTTCATGCTCGTGCCGGTGATGACCGTGACCGAGAACATCGTGCTCGGGGAGGAGCCGAGGCGCGGCATGCTGCTCGACGTGCGCGAGGGCGCGCGCAAGGTGAAGGAGCTGTCCGACCGCTACGGCCTGGCGGTCGACCCGGACGCTGTCATCGAGCAGGTGTCGGTCGGCATGCAGCAGCGCGTGGAGATCCTGAAGACGCTCTACCGCGATGCGCGCATCCTGATCCTCGACGAGCCGACGGCCGTGCTCACCGCGCAGGAGGCCAACGAGCTGTTCGAGGTGCTGCGGACGCTGAAGGAGGACGGCGTCTCCATCGTCTTCATAAGCCACAAGCTGAACGAGGTGCTCGCGATCTCCGACCGCGTGACGGTTCTGCGCCGCGGCGAGAAGATCGACACCGTCCCCACCGAGGGCGCCACGGAGGAGAGCCTCGCGCGGCTGATGGTGGGCCGCGACGTGCTGCTGCGCGTCGAGAAGGAGCAGGCGAAGCCGGGCAGGCCGGTGCTCGAGGTCGAGGACCTGCACGTGCGCGACGAGCGCGGGCTCGAGGCGGTCAAGGGCGTTTCGCTCGAGGTCCGCGAGGGCGAGATCGTGGCGATCGCGGGCGTGGACGGAAACGGCCAGCTCGAGCTGGTCCAGACGATCGCCGGCGTGCGGGCGCCGGAAGCGGGGCGCGTGACGATCGACGGCCGAGACGTGTCCGAGCTCGGCGTGCGCGGGAAGACCGATGCCGGGGTGGCGCACATCCCGGAGGACCGCCAGCTCTGCGGGCTCGTGCTCGACTTCACGCTCGCCGAGAACCTCGCGCTGCGCGAGTACCGCGAGCAGCCGATCTCGAACCACGGCCTGCTCTCGATCGGCCAGATGAGGGCACGGGCCCGCACGCTGCTCGGCGAGTACGACGTGCGTGGCGGCACCCCGGATACGCTCGCGAGTTCGCTGTCCGGCGGCAACCAGCAGAAGGTGGCGGTGGCTCGTGAGATAGCGAGCAACCCGCGGCTCTTGATCGCCCACCAGCCCACGCGCGGGCTGGACGTGGGGGCGATCGAGTTCGTGCACGGCCGCCTGCTCAACGAGCGCGCGAACGGCCGCGGCGTGCTGCTCGTCTCCCTCGAGTTCGAGGAGGTCCGCGCCCTGGCGGACCGGATCCTCGTGATTTACGAGGGCCAGATCGTCGGCGAGTTCCCGCCCGACGTGTCCGAGGAGGAACTCGGGGTGGCGATGACCGGCGGCGGCGGCCGCGGCCAGGCGGCCGCGTGAGCCCGGCCGATGAGCCCGCTGCGGTAGCCGCGGCGACACCCGCCTCGCGGCTCGCGGCCTACGTCCGCGGCGGCGGCGTGATCGTCCCGCTGCTCACGACCTTCCTGGCGTTCCTCGCGGGCGGGCTCGTGATGCTGGTGACGGGCAGCGACCCGATCGCAACCTACGAGGCGATCTGGAAGGGCACCGGCCTCCAGTGGCTGTTCCCGTGGACCACCGGCGACGAGCGCGAGCTGGCCGCCGTGAACCTCCAGCAGACGCTGATCATCACGACGCCGCTGATCCTCACCGGTCTCGCCGTGGCATTCGCCTTCCGCGCGGGACTCTTCAACATCGGCGGGAACGGCCAGTTCATCGTCGGCGCGATCGCCGCCGTCTGGGTCGGCTCGTCCTTCGCGGACATGCCCTCCCTTCTGCACATCGTGCTCGCGATCCTCGCCGCCTGCGCGGCCGGGGCCTTCTGGGGCGCGATCGCCGGCGTCCTCAAGGCTGCGACCGGGGCGCACGAGGTGATCACCACGATCATGCTCAACTGGATCGCCCTCTGGATCGGCGTGTGGCTGTTCTACCTCGGCGGCCCGCTCCAGACCTCGCGCGATCCCAACTTGCCGGTCTCCGAGGACGTCGTCGAGGGCGCCAAGCTGCCGGTCTTTTGGGGCGACCCGATCCTCCAGGGCCTCCACGTCGGGATCTTCATCGCGCTCGCCGCGGTGGTCGTCTTCTGGTTCCTCCTGAACCGCTCGACCGTCGGCTACGAGGTGCGCGCCGTGGGCTTCAACCCCGAGGCCGCGCGCTACAGCGGGATGAACGTCGGCAAGAACTACATCCTCGTCATGGCCGTCTGCGGCCTGTTCGCCGGCCTCGCGGGGTCCATGGACGTGCTCGGGTGGCAGTTCCGGATCGCGACGAACGACATCCAGATCCAGCTCATCGGGTTCTTCGGGATAGCCGTTGCTCTGCTCGGGCGCAACACGGCGGTGGGGACGGTGGCGGCCGCACTGTTGTTCGGGGCGCTGATCAGCGGCACGTCGCAGCGCAACCTGGATCCGACCGTCTTCGAGCCCTCGCTCGCGTCGAACCTGACCTTCATCATCCAGGGGCTCGTGATCCTGATCGTGAGCGCCGACGTGATCGTGCTCGGACTCATGGCGAGGGCGCGTGGGCTGATCGGGCGCCGGCGTCCGCGCGGGGCGGCCGCGGAGGGTGAGCCGTGAGCGCGTCGGTAGCGGCGGCCTCGCGGGTGGCCGTATCGGCGCGCGCGGCGGCCTGGGTGGGGATCGGCCTCGGAGCGGTGGCCTGGTACCTCACGCTGCCGCCGATCCTGCTCCGGTCGGCGATTCCGTCCATCCTGCTCGCCGCGGCGGGCGTCGCGGCCGGCGTCTACGCGATCCGCGAGGGCGAGCGGCGGATGGGGTGGATCGCGGTGGTGGTGGCGATCCTCGGCGCCATCGGTGCGCTGGTGGCGACCCAATCGGGCGAGGGCAACCTCGACCGCGTCTTCGTCTGGTCCGCGCTGTTCGCCGCCATGTTGCGCTTCGCCACGCCGCTGATCTTCGCGGCGATGGGCGGCATCCTCTCGGAGCGCAGCGGCGTCATCAACATCGGGCTCGAGGGCATGATGCTGATGGGCGCCTTCTTCGGGATCTTCGGAGCGGACATCACCGGGTCGTGGTTCCTGGGGATCGTCGTGGGCGTGGCGTCGGGCGCGCTGCTCGCGGTCGTCCACGCCGTCGTCTCGATCCACCTGCGGGCGGACCAGGTGGTGAGCGGCACGGCGATCAACATCCTCGCTCTCGGCATCACGGGCTACGTGTTCATCTACCACTACGGGGACGAGGGCACCCCCGGGAACGTGCCGCGCGTGCCGAACCTGACGCTGCCGCTGATCGAGGACATCCCGTTCGTAGGGGACGCGATCGGTCAGATGAATTGGCTCACCCTGGCCGCCCTGCTGTTCGTGCCGGTCCTCACGCTGTACCTGTTTCGGACGCGCAGCGGGCTTCGGCTGAGGTCGGTCGGCGAGAAGCCGCGCGCCGCCGACAGCGTCGGCCTGCCGGTGATCCGCACGCGCTATCTCGCGGTGGTGGCGTCCGGCGCGCTGTCCGCGCTCGGCGGCGTCTATCTCTCCATCGCCCTGCTTGGGTCCTTCAGCCAGAACATGACCGCGGGGCGCGGCTTCATCGCGCTGGCCGCAGTGATCTTCGGCAGCTGGCGACCCTACGGGGCGTTGGCGGGCGCCCTCTTGTTCGGATTCTCGAGCGCGCTCGCCCGTAGGTTGCCCGAGTTCTCGGAGTCGACGGCCGTGCTCTTCGAGGCGCTGCCGTACGTCCTTACCCTGGTCGTCGTGGCCGGCGTGATCGGCCGCTCCCGACCGCCCGCCGCCATCGGCGTGCCGTACGTGAAGGAGTAGTCCTTGGTCGTATCCAGGCTCATCCTGGCCAGCCCCACCGACGAGCACACCGGACGCCTCAGCGACGAGGTCGAGCTCTACCAGCGCACGTACAACACGCTGCTGCGCTCGAGTGGCGAGACCCACCTACGCGTGCTCGAGCCCGCCCATCGTGCGATGGGGTCGAGCCTTCACCCGCTGGCCGACAGCGACGACCCGGACCTCGGCGCGTTCCTGTACGCGATCCGGCGCATGCCCGACTCGATGGCCGACGGCGCACAGCTCGTGATCATGGGCCAGGAGGCGGAGGTCTTCGCCAAGAACGGCATCCACATCGCGGAGTGGGACGAGCGGGACGCCGCGGCCCGGCGGCGTCGGTGGCACGACGCGGGCGACGGCACGCATGCGGTGCTGCTCGCGAGCGCGTCGGACGTGGACGACCTGATCCCGACGCTGGTGGCGTTCCAGATCGAGTGGAACAAGCTGCGCGTGCGTCAGCGCGCGAGTGGCTGGCCACCCGACCACGAGCCCACTCCGGACGAGTGCGCGGAGGCGCTCGGCGGGACGAGCGAGGACTGGAGCCGCCTGTGCGAGAGCTGGGGCGAGCGCTTCGGCGAGCGGCTGCGCCTTATCGCAAGCCGGCGGATGAACCTGCGCGTGCGGATGCTGGGCGGGTCGCAGGTGGGCTACGCGCGGATGACGCGGCGCTGGTGGACGCCGGTGCACGGCGCGCTGGCAAAGCAGGACCTGCTGGGCCGGCCGCTCTACTTCGTCAGCTCCAACACGCACAGCCTCGTGAACATCGCGACCGGCGTTGCGCGAGAGCGCGAGGACGTCCTGGTGAAGTTCGTGGAGCAGTTTCCGGAGGACGACATCCTGCGCGAGGAGCTCGACGCGTTCCGCGAACGCCGTACGGAGGGCTCCTGGGAGAACTTCCTCTACTTCGTCGCGCGGCTTTATTTCGACTTGCACGGCGAGGAGGGCCGGGCCGCCCGGCGGCGCTCAGAGGCCGAGTGCGGCGTGTCGCACATCCGCAGCACCACGGCGCTGCGCGTTCCGGCGCAGATCATCCCGCTGGCGAAGCTGCGCCGTGAGCGCATGGACCCGCGCCTCGGGGACGTCGACGCCGACGCGCTGGCGGAGGCGGAGGGCGTGATCGTGAACATCGACTATCCGCTCGGCGTCGCCGCCTACAACATCCTGCGCGAGGTGGCCGTGGACAGCTCGACCCTGCGCGGCGTGTACATACTCGGCAAGGCGGCGACGCTCAACGCGGCCGTGGGCGACGTCATGCTCTCCACCGTCGTCCACGACGAGCACTCCGGCTCCACCTACTGGCTCGACAACGCCTTCAGCGTGGACGACATCTCGCCGTACCTGCGCTTCGGCAGCGGCCTCGACAACCAGCGCGCGGTCACGGTGAAGAGCACATTCCTGCAGAACCGCTCGTACCTCGACTTCTACTACCGGGAGGCGTTCACGGTCGTGGAGATGGAGGCCGGCCCGTTCTGCAACGCGATGTACGAGATCGCGGACGCCGACCGCCACCCGGTGAACGAGGCGGTGAACTTCTCGAAGCTGCCGATCGACTTCGGGATCATCCACTACGCCTCCGACACGCCCTACACCCAGGCGCGCACGCTCGGGGCGCGGGGCCTGAGCTACTACGGCATGGACTCCACATATGCCTCGTCCCTGGCGATCCTGCGCCGCATACTGCGCCTGGAGGGCGCGCTCGACTAGACGTCCGCATCAACTGGCTCGACGCGCCCGGGGGCACCGGGTAGGCGGGGCATTCGGCTGATGCCTTCCATCACGCAGCAGAAGCGCCGCCCGTAGAGTGACCTGAATCGAGCTGAAGCGGTCAGCAGTGAGGGTCGCGTGCGCCGCGCTCGCCGCGCTCATGCCTGCGTGCGGTGGTGACGGCGAAACGGGCCAAACCGCCGAGCGGGACGCCGCCAACCTGACCATCCGGTTCACGCATCCGCGCGAGCACACCGTGCGCTACCGCTGCGCCCGATGCGATCCGCGCAGGCTCTCGGCCCTCGCGTCGGCGCTCCGCGACAGCGCTCGTCGCGATCGCGCGTGCACGGAGCTGTACGGGGGCCCACACCGGGCTTTCGTGACCGGGACGCTCCGCGGTGAGAGGGTCTCCGCGCGCTTCTCGCGCGTCGACGGATGCGCGATCGCCGCCTACGACTCGCTGCTGAGGGCGCTGGGCCGGCCGCCGGCGCTTGACGACACGAGGAGCGCCGACCCCGGCCGGGTTGCGGTGCCCGAGACCGACAGCACCCCGCCCATGGCGAGGATCGTGCTCGCGAGCGCCGGCGACGGACGATCGCTCGCGGAGGCGTCGCAGCCGCCCGGCCATGCCGTCGCCGAGACGGTCGAGCTCCCGGAGGCCCGGTTACGAGGCACCGGAGTGGCGGTGGACAGCGACGGCGGCGTCGCGAGGGTTCGCGTCTCCATACGGGAGCGCATCACATGCCGCCCGGCGGACGCGGCGCCGGTCGTGCGCCGGCGCACGCGCTACTTCCCTCCACCCCAGATCGAGCGCATCCGATCGACTCCAGGAACCCGCCTCCCGGCCACCCGAACGCGCTCTCTCCCGCTGGAGCTCGCCGTTGGGCGCTGCGGGGCGAACCCGCCGGGCGTGGAGATTCACGGCGAGCTATGGGGCGAGGCGATCAACGGCTCGGGGCTTGAGGCGGTAACGCCCCACATCCGCTTCGTGTACCGGCAGGGCTAGGCGCCGACGGGGTGCCAGGCGGTCTTGAGCTCGGTGACCGCCTCGAGCCGGCTGAGCGGGTCGGCGGTGGCCTCCGCGTAGGAGGCGGCAGCTCCCGCGTGCAGGACGCGCGTGACGGACTCGGAGGCGAGCTTGTCGAGCTCCGCGCCGAGCTCCGGGTCACCGGAGGCGTCGATGATCGCGTTCAGCGCGTGATGGCCAGCGAGCGCGGGGGCGAGCTCGGCCCGGCGGCCTGAGAGCAGGTTCACAACGCCGGCCGGAACGTCGGCGATGCCCATAACTTCGCCGAGGTCGAGCCCCGGGAGCGGCTCGGCGTCGGAAAGCACGGCTACGGCCGTGTTGCCCGCCGCGAGCGCGGGGGCCAGCTCGGCCACGAGCCCGAGCAGCGGCGGCGTGTCCGGCGCGATCACGCCCACCACGCCGGTGGGCTCGGGCACCGAGAACGACAGGAACGGCGCCGCGACCGGGTTGATGCCACCGAGGACGGGCTGGAGCTTGTCGGTCCAGCCCGCGTAGTGCACGAGCACGTCGACGGACGCCTCGACGTCTTCGCGCGGCGCGCCGATGTCCGCGGCGCGCGACTCGAGCGCCTCGGCGAAGCGGTAGAGGATCTGGCCGCGGTTGTAGGCGGTGCGAGCCGCCCACGGGGCGCCGGCCTTCCGTGCCGCGGCAACCGCGTCGCGGACGTCCTTGCGCGAGCCGCGCGGGATGTTGAAGTCGCCGGCTCGGTCGTAGCGCCCGGACTCGGAGCGCACGAACCCTCCCCCGATGAACAACTTGTAGGTCTTCCGTACCGACAGGCGTTCGCTCATGCGGCCACCCGCAGGTAGGGCCGCAGCCCGGCCATCCCGCCCTCGCGCCCGAAGCCGCTCTCCTTGTAGCCGCCGAACGCGGCGCTCGGGTCGAAGTGGTTGTAGGTGTTCTGCCACACGACGCCGGCCTGAAGCGCGGCCGCCACCTCGAAGGCCTTCGAGCCCTTGTCGGTCCAGATCCCGGCGGCCAGCCCGTAGGGCGTGGAGTTCGCCTTCTCGATCGCCTCGGCCTGCGTCCGGAACGTGAGCACGGACACCACCGGCCCGAAGATCTCCTCCGCGGCGATTCGGTGAGCGGGCGCGACGTCCGTGAACAGCGTCGGCGCGAACCAGAAGCCGCGGTCGGGCAGCTCGCACACCACGCTGCGGCGCACTGCGCCCTCCTCCTCGCCGCTCGCCACGAGCTCGGTGATCCGTTCGAGCTGCTCGCGCGAGTTGATCGCGCCCACGTCGGTGTTCTTGTCGAGCGGGTCGCCCACGCGCAGCTTCGCCATCCGCGACCAGAGCTTCTCCACGACGGCCCCGACCACGCTCTCCTGGATCAGCAGCCGGGAGCCGGCGCAGCAGACGTGCCCCTGATTGAAGAAGATGCCCTGCACGATCCCCTCGACCGCCTGGTCGAGCGCGGCGTCCTCGAACACGATGTTCGCGGACTTGCCGCCGAGCTCGAGCGTCAGCGGAATGCCGCGGCCGGCGAGCGCCGCCTGGATGTTCTTCCCCACGGCGGTGGACCCCGTGAACGCCACCTTGTCGATGTCCGGCTCGCGGACGAGCGCGGCGCCTGCCGTCCCGTCGCCCGGGACGATCGACACCACGCCTGGCGGCAGCTCCGCCTCCTGGATGATCTCGGCGAGCAGCAGCGCGGTGACCGGCGTGGTCTCGGCCGGCTTCAGCACCGCCGTGTTCCCGCAGGCGAGCGCGGGCGCGAGCTTCCACGCCGCCATCAGAAGCGGGAAGTTCCAGGGCACGATCTGCGCGGCCACACCGAGTGGCTCGACCGCGCGGCCGCCCACCCCGTACGAGAGCTTGTCCGCCCAGCCCGCGTAGTGGAAGAAGTGCGCCGCCGCCAGCGGCACGTCCACGTCGCGGGACTCGCGGATCGGCTTGCCGCCGTCCATCGACTCCACGATCGCTAGCTCGCGCGCCCGCTCCTGGATCAGGCGTGCGACGCGGAAGAGGTACTTGCCGCGCTCGAGCCCGGTGAGCGCCGCCCAGGCGGGCTGTGCCGCGCGCGCGGACTCCACCGCGCGGCGCACGTCGCCCGGCCCGGCGAACGCGACCTCGGCCACGGTCTCCTCCGTGGCCGGGTTGGTCGACGGCACGCGTGTGCCATCGGAGGGGTCGCGGAAGTCGCCGTTGACGAAGAGCCCGTACGAGTCACGCAGCCGGACGTGGTCGGGCGACTCCGGCGCCGGCGCGTAGTCCCAGCGGATGCTCGTGCGGGTCTCCTGCGTGGCCACCGGCTACTCCTTCGAGAAATCCTCGGGCCGCGCGTAGCGCCCGGTCTCGGTCTTCTGATACTGCATGAGCAGGTCGTTCAGCAGCGACGACGCGCCGATCCGGAAGCGCTCCGGCGTGAGCCACTCGTCGCCGAGCGTCTCCTTCACGAGCACCAGCATGTGCAGCGCCGCCTTGCTCACGGACACGCCGCCGGCGGCCTTCATGCCGACGACGCGGCCGGTGCGGTCCACGTAGTCGCGGATCGCCTCGAGCATGACGAGCACCACGCCCGGAGTGGCGCCCGACGACGCCTTGCCGGTCGAGGTCTTGATGAAGTCGGCGCCCGACTCCATGGCGAGCACCGAGGCGTGCCGGACGTGGTCGTACGAGCCGAGTTCGGCGGTTTCGAGGATCACCTTCAGGTGGGCGTCGCCGCAGACCTCCTTCACGCGCACGATCTCCTCCATCACGCGCGCATCGTCGCCCGCGAGGAACGCCTCGCGCGAGATCACCATGTCGATCTCGTCGGCCCCGGCGGCGACGGCGTCCTCCGTGTCGCGGAGCTTCACGTCGAGCGAGGCCTGCCCCGAGGGAAAGGCGGTGGAGACGGACGCGGCCTTGACTCCCGTCCCCTCGAGCGCCTCGCGCGCCACGCCGACGAGCGAGGGGTACACGCAGACCGCGGCGACCGACGGGATCTCGGGCATCGTCGGGGCCGGGCAGACCGCCTTCGCGCACAGGTGTCGGACCTTGCCGGGCGTGTCGGAGCCCTCGAGCGTCGTCAGGTCGACCATCGACACGGCTAGTCGGATGCCCTGCTGCTTCGCGGTGGTCTTGATGGAGCGCTTGCCCAGCGTGGCGGCGCGCTCCTCGATGCCCACGCGGTCCACGTGGGGGAGGCGACGAATCACCCCCTGAGTATGGCGAAGCCCGGCGAGACATAATCGCGCCGCAATGGCTCGTGCGACGGTCATCGTCATGGACGCCTGCGG
>OBLS010001194.1_pt1 | contig 10434 bp, 8 predicted proteins | sample 1519901 | NCBI WGS metagenome assembly OBLS01 (sample SAMEA3113585, study PRJEB22503) | soil metagenome
TATTATCTTTTAAGGAAGGTAAATTATATAAGATTTTCAAATAATAAAGAAAACTGTATATATAATTTTACTATAATTTATCATTTTATTTTCTATTAATTATAGATAAGCTATACCATATACATATTAAACAATCATTATAATGAATCAATTATTAGGTAATCCACTAATACAAATATTCCTAGATCCAGATAACAAAACGTCTTAGGAATTGATAATATTATAAATTAAATATCATAATTCAAAGCTGAATCCTTTGGATGATAAGTAAATTATAACTAACATACAGAATATTTTGATCCCAACCAAAAGTAACAATAATAATTCCAAAAAATTTTTCAACATTTAGCATGTTGACTTAATCACTTAATATGAGAAAAAAATCTAACGATAATAGAATTCTTATCATAATAAATATTATCTAAAAATAATATTATCTAGAAGAGACTACTGATATTTATAGATTTTTTTAATATTTACAAGTCAGTATTTATCTTTCCAAAATCAACGATTACATAATATTTGAAGTAAACTGATTTCAAAAGTATATTGAAATATATAAATTAGTATTAATGCTATAAACTTTTAATAGATTGATACGATTTAGTTTCTTTTTAATACTATTCTTTTTCAATTTGATTACTTTAGAATTTATAAATGCTCAACCTAACTCAACGATCATTTTAGAAAATGAGGCATTAAAAAAAAGTTCATCTGAAAAACCAATAGTAGAAGTATCAATTGAAGGGACACCTAATACCGACAAGATCCGTGGAGGTGATGGAAACGATGAGATAAATGGTGCGGATGGTAATGATATCATTTACGGTAAAGAGGGAGACGATGAACTTCTAGGAGGAAAAGGTGATGACATTTTATATGGTGATGATGGAGATGATACTATCAATGGAGGAAAAGGTGATGACAAATTAGTGGGAGGATTCGGGACTGATGAATTGAAAGGGGGTAGTGGTGCAGATTTATTTGTGTGTGACGAAGATGACAAAGTTATAGATTTCAATTCTGTGGATAATGACAGAAGTGATGGTTCCTGTGAGATAATAGATGAGGCTTTACCATCTGATAGTAATGAAAATGCTAACAATAATGACGATTTTAATAACGGTAATTTCGGCGAAGAGGAAGAGGATGATGATGATGACGACATTTCATCATTGGGCCCCATATTCTAAGACTTAATGTTGAATGATGAAGAAATTCAGAAATTAAAAAATAAATTGACCTATTGATATGCTTCATGGGATTAAAAATAGTATATCAAAATAGACAAATAATTGAAATAAGTTTTATAATTAAGAATATATTTCAACTTAACTAAATGAATTAATTAATAACAAAATGCCATTCCTAAGTTAGTAAAAGACTATGTAATGTAATCTTTTAACAATTATATGATTTCTATTTGTCCATTAACTAGAACAATAAAATAAATGTTGATTTTTTCATTGAACATAGTACACAACTAGAACTATGAGAATCAAAAAATAGAGGCATATCTTATAAAAAAATAATTTTTGTATGTTTCATTTCGATTCTCTATTATTCTAGTCCCTCATTGTTGTTGCGATAATTACCATACGGACTACGTCTATATCCACTTCCTCGATAATTATTTCCATAACTATATCTAGATGAGTTTCCATATCTATTGTTATTACCACTATAGTAATTATTGCCAGGTCTGTCACGATAATATGTACGATAAGACGCCCTTTGTATGACCGGTATTTCTATTCCCATTTCGTCATTAAGTTTACGTATATTTTGTTTGGTCTTCCTCATAATTCTTGTAAATGAGTCAATACGTTCATTAGATACCAGTGAAATTGCTATGCCGCTACCGCCTGCTCTAGCTGTTCTACCAATTCTATGAAAGTATGTATCAGGATCTTCTGGCACGTCATAATTAATGATATGACCTACAGCTGGAACATCGATTCCTCTTGCTACAATATCAGTTGCAACAAGAATATCTTCACTTCCATTTCTGAATCTGTATATAGCTGAGTTTCTTTGTTTTTGAGAGAGATCTCCATGAATCATAGTAGTTTTGAATCCATCTTCCCTCAAAAAATGGAATACTTTTTCTGTTCTCTGCTTTGTAGAGACAAAGATGATAGTTTGTTGTTTTTTGTTCCTATTTTGTATCAGTGTACATAAATGTTTAAATTTTTCATTTTCTCTTACAATTAGATAGGATTGCTCAATGGTATCCAGGCTTAGCTCATCTTTATTTAGTCTTATTTCATGATAGTTATGCATATATTCTTGTGCAAGATTTATAATTTCAGGTGGCATAGTAGCCGAAAAGAGACATGTCTGTCGCTCTTCATTGACATAGAACAGTATAAACTTGATATCCTCAATAAAACCCATGTCGAGCATTCTATCAGCCTCATCCAAAACTACAAATTTTACATTATCAAGCTGAATCGATCCTCTTTTAAGATGATCTATCAGCCTACCTGGCGTTGCCACGACGATTTGAACTCCTTTTCTTAATTGTTCTTGCTGTATTGCAATATTCTGTCCACCATAGATAGATATTGTTCGAGTTCCTACATATTTTGAAAATTTATTAATTTCAGTTGTAACTTGTAATGCAAGTTCTCTTGTGGGAACTAAAATTAATGCTTGAATAGGAACACGAGTATGTATTTTAGTTAATATTGGAAGGGCATAAGCTGCTGTTTTACCAGTTCCTGTATGCGCCTGGCCTATCATATCTAAACCTTTTAGAAAAATTGGTATAGATTCTTGTTGGATAGGGAATGGATTTTTATATCCATATTCATTGAGTGCTTTGACAATTGGAGTACTAACTCCTAATTCTTCAAATGATGATTCCATTTTATTTTTTCACTTTTTAATAGCACAAAAGGACGGAAAAAATGAGAAGTAATCAGTATTAACTTAACAAATCTGCCGTAATTCTCTTGTTAAAATATATCTGTTAAACTGCCTTATAAGGTATACTAATCTCTAAATTAGATTATACTTAAATACTATGTTAATTTTACAGGAAAAATGAAAATAAAATGAATAATTGTTCTTACTAAACATTCTTACCTTTATACTAATCTTTTTGTGTATAAAATATAAGAAAAAATAGTATTACTAATATAAGTTATGAGAATAAACGATTAAAGTAGGTTATATTCTCTCCATAATTAATTTTTAAATTTACCAAGCTCTAGTGTATAGATATGTAGATATGGAATGAATAAGATTCCTAAAAGATATAGTATGGAATTTAGTAAATTAAATCTAGGGTATTTTATCTTATTGCTAATAAGAATCTGAATACAATAAGAATTAATTAATTTTATTAGTTTAAGAAAAGTCAAAATAGTTTTATAAATAGAAGACAATAATCCTCTACCATACAGATTACATAATTAAGTATTATATTCTATGCATCTAATCAAAATCTTGAGATTGAATGAGATTTAACAAAAAATTGAGATTACATATCATTAATTCCAAAAGTTTGAAAACATATATTACATTTAAATTTCTCTCTACCAGGATTATTAGAAATAATCTCTAATTGACTTTTGGTCCTACATCTAGGGCACTTTCCATAGACAGTTTTTCGGGCTATAAGAATTTTTTTTTATTTACCTATATATATACCATAAGTAAAAATACCATATAAATGGAGCATTGCAAAATCTTCTGTATACTTCTTAACAAATTGACGTAAAATATTCTTTTTGATAAACTAACTAAATATTTTGGGCAGTTAAAAGCTCTTTAGTTTCTTTGCTATAGTCAAATATTTTGTTGCTTCTGAATTCATGCCAAGCTTTTCAAGAGCTTTACCTTTACCAAAATATGCATCTACATAATCAGGATTTATCCTTATTACTTGATCATAGCATTTTATTGCTTCCTCATATCGTTGTAGACAGTCCAGTGAATAACCTTTTCCATAATATGCAGTTATATAATCACTATTTCTATAAATTACTTCATCATAATAAATAATTGCTTCTTCATATTTATCTAAACTACCAAGTGCAACTGCCTTATTATAATAGGCGTCAACAAAGTCAGGATCTATTCTTAATACTTGATCATAACATTCTATTGCTTCCAGATATTGTGAAACATTTGCTAATGTAATTCCCTTATTGTAATACGTCTTAGGAATACGAGAGTCCACGTTGATGGCTGTATCATAGTAGTAGAGTGCATCATCATACCTACCTAATCCTGCAAGTGCAACACCTTTATTGTTTAACGCATTAATATCATATGGTTTGATATTCAATGCCAAATCATAATAGTAGATCGCATCTTCATATTGCCCTAGACTAGCAAGTGCAACACCTTTATTGGTTAAAGCATTGATGTCGTCTGGTTTTATACTTAAGGCCAGATCATAGTAATAAATAGCATCTTTGGCTTTATTACTGTTAGCTAATGCAACGCCTTTATTGTTTAACGCACGTATATCATCTGGGTTGGTTTTTAAAACATTTTCATAAGATTCAGCAGCTTTTTCATATTGGCCAATTTTATTTAAAGCGTATCCTTTTTCATTTAAAGCATTAATATTCCTAGGCTTAATATTTAATGCTTGTTCAAAGGATTTTATTGCATCGTGATATTTTTCTAAATTGTTGAGGGCAAGACCCTTCCTATACCATGCTTCAAAATAATTTTTATCAAGATTTATTGCTTGTTCAAAGGATTTTATTGCGTCGTAGTATTTCTGCGCTATTTCGAAGAAGAAACCTTTCTCATAATATAATTTAGGATCATCTGGAGTGACCATCAATAGTTTGTCTATAAGTTCCAGAGCTTTTTCGTATTCTATTAATTCAGTGGAGGATAATTCCTTGATTCCATACAAGGGTTTGTCATCTTTTTCGGTAAATAAAGGCTCTTCTTTAATAATATCCTCATGATGTTCACTGTCATTATTATTTAATCCATCTATTTGATCCTTCAATAATAATCATATAATCTAAATAATCATATTTAAGTACACCTATATTTTTCCAAATTTAATTTAATTGGTCCTAAAATAGCCTTTTAAATTTTGTTATGAAAAAATTAAATGTTTTTAGAATGGTGTATATAATATTACTAATACAAATTTTTTAAATGCTTAATTTAATTGTTATAGTTATACGTCCTCTCTTTTTATTATTGTTCTAATTATTGATGGATGTTAGGATTAGAATAAACTTAACATATTTGGTATAGAAATAATCTATTAGTATTTTTGTAATGGTTATTTAAAATAAGAAAAATTTACTTAATTCACTTGAGATCTCCATATAAATCATATTTATTTTTATTTCTATTGTTATTCATAGATAATTGCTTGTAAAAATTGCCACGTACTATTGGATCTATTAATTCTAATATATTATAATATTTTTATTCTGTCTGCCTAATTTTGAAAAACCTCTTTTAGTATTAATAATTTATCAATTAAATTCCAAAATATTATTTCCTGGTGAATTAAAGAACATATTTATACAACCAATTTATGGAGGTAAATTAAAAAGTTGTTAAATCAAAAGACAACAGGTTTAATATATTGACAAAGAGAATAAAATTACAACATATCGTCTAATATAGTATAATTAAATTCCTTTTTAATCTTTAAAACTTCAAAGAAATAATAACTAAATAAAAATAATCTTATAAATAGTATATATTTAATAAAAGACATTTATATATATGAAAATATCAGCAATACTTTCAGATTATGATGGAACCCTTTGTCCTACCTCATCTTTAACTTTAAGTAATTCTCTTCCAGAAGATATTCATAATATCTTACTGGAGATTTCGAAATTTATTCCTGTTTGCATAGTATCGAGCAAAGACTTTCACTTTTTAGATTCATGTGTTAACTTTGCTATGATTATTTCTTCTATAATGGGCATTGAAACCTTTCTTTTACAAAAAGGGACAGAAGAATTTAACTATAACTTCAAATCAGAAGAATTCTCTGATCCAATAGAATTAAAAAGCGAAATTATAAACAATAATTTACATAGATACCGTATTAAACAAAAAGAAAAATTAATTGAAAATTCATCTATTATAGAAGAATTATCCTCAGTAATTTCTAAAAACTTCCATGATATAAAAATCTTACAAAAATATACTCATAAAGATAAAATACTTGCAGGAGTTTCTTTTGACTATAGGCATTTATCAAAATGGGAAAATTATAAAATGAATATTGAACCTCGAATAACTGATAAAATTTATGAATATATTAAAAAAAATTCGCCCCTAACCAATACTTTACATATCCAAACTTATTTAACCCACCCATTTCTAGACGTTTATTCAATCGAGTGTAATAAAGGGAATGTTGTAACTGAAGTACGTAAATTATTAAATTTAGGTCGTAATAAAAATATTCTTTATTTAGGAGATTCAGAAAATGACAATCCTGCTTTTAGAAAAGCAGATCTATCAATTAATATAAAATCTGATGAAAGAATAAATACAAAATTGGATTCACATTATAGTCTTGAATTTAATGAATTAAGCTATTTTCTTATAAAATTATATAAGGAAAATTTTAATTTTAATTCTATGTCAATTTAAAAGTTAAAGTAAAATATTCATGGTAAAATAAAAACTAGAGTTTATCATAGAAGAGGGTTATAGAAATTAATACTCGAAATTAACTTCAAATATACCATCGTAAGATCCAAACTATAAAATGCTCAATAATATCTATAATTTCTACATAACTTTATAACTACATTATTCATTTTTTTAATCATAAAATATATTAGATAATAAAATTACAATTTTATTTGTCTATGAATTTCATTACTGTTTTAGTAAAAACTTCTATTTTTTCTAAATGAGGGTAGTGTCCGCATTGGTCTAGTATAACAATTTTACTATTTGGAATTTTAAACTTTTTTGCATATCTTACAGGGATTAATTTATCATATCTTCCCCAAATTATTAAAGTAGGAATATCAATTTTTAATCGATCCTTCAAAGTTGGATGATCATTAAATCCCATCAAAGTAGACATAAATGCATATTTTGAATTCTGTAAGTTCATCCTATTAATGAAATCGAGAATAGATTCCTCTGTAGCAATTGTTGAATCATACACCATTTCTTTATATGCCCTTAAAACATTTTGATAGGTTGGATATAATGCAGCAGAGATATAATGCTTTAAAGTAGCGGAAACATATCTCATCATACCAGCTGGAGATACTAGAATTAATTTTTTCACCATATCGATATATTTTATAGCAAATTCTAACGCAAGTAATCCTCCAAAGGATGACCCTATGATAATAACATCAGATACATTTAATAAATTTAGGAATTTTTTTAAGAAATCAATAAAAAAATCTACTGTATATTCTACATGTGGCTTCTCACTATATCCGAATCCAACAATATCCGGAATAATTAATCTATATTTTGATGACAAAGATGGAATGATTTTTGTCCATCTGTCAGCTGAGCCTCCTAATCCATGTAAAAGTAGAATAGTAGGTCGATCCGAACTACAATTAAAGATATCATAATAGCGAATTAAATATTTATCAACCTCTATATTCTTACAAAAATGAGCATTAACCAAATATCATATTTATTGATTAGGACTGATATTTAATTCCAGTGCTAAATTTACCATATCCATTTTTTAGCTGCGGAATATTTACTTCTCATTGTAGATATTTTCCTCGTTAAAACATCTATAGATCCAGAATACTATATTATAACTATATAAAAATTTAATTACCAATTATTGTATTAATAAGTTTTACTACTACGATAATTATTTAATTTTAGAAACCTGAAAGTTTTATATAGCTTGTATTTGCGATTTTTTTCTAAATAGTAATATTGTAATTTTTGTATTTGAATTTAAATTTAAACATTCCCCTTAAATGATTTTGAGCGCCGACTTTCTTTACTTATGAGATTGAACTAAAGATTTATTGAATTTCGTATCCTTATCGATATTACAAATATGCTACTTTAATAAATAACTAACAAATTATAATCATAATAATATACTCCCTTTAAGCCACTTGAATTTCCTATGTAATAATTCAGTTATTATTCGAAATATATGTTCTGAAATCAAAAAATATTAAAACTGAATCTTATATTATATTTTCTAAATCGATTTTATAATATAAAGTGAAGAAAAAGAATTACATCTTAATTATAACTATGATTTTTCCAATTGTATTATATGAAAGAATCATCATTTATCAATACAAATAAAGAAAAGAGGTTTATATTGAGTCCGGTCATTCATTTAGATTTACTAATGAAGATAGTCCTCTATAAGCACATTGATTTACGTTAGAGAAGTTGAAGATTGTTAATTCATAATAATTTTCTCTCCAAGTACCTTTATACAAACACTGACTTGACATCTCTCATAACTGTCGAATTGTTTTATTAATAATTCAATTATTTTCATTCAATTTTTTGGATGAAAAAATAATTAACTATTTTCTATTTATTATATTGTTATTTTTAATTTGCGGTGATGATATAGCTAATTCCTTTTCTAATGTATTTTCTATTATTTTTTTTAAATTAGTTTTAAAGTTGTTAATTGAAAAATTATCAGGAAATTTACTAAGTTTTAATCTGTCCTCCGCTGATATTTTCATTGCGTCAATTATTATTTTTACGGCCTCTTCTTCTGTTTTAAAATGGAACCGCGTTGGAACAAATTCAGTATTACCGCCTTTGAATGGAACAACTGGAATCAATCCAGCACTCATTCCTTCTGCTACAGATATACCAAATGGTTCCTCGAAGGTTGGATGTAATAAAATCTTTGACCTTGCCATCAATTTTAAAAGATCATTAAGTGGAACGTTTAACTGTAATTTTACATTCTCATTTAGTCTATACATGCTTATTAGACTGTGTAAATATTTATAATAGTCATAGTTATCTGTAAGTATATTCCCAATAATAATCATTTTAAAATTTTTATAGACTTTGTATAAGATTCGAGCTATTTTTATAGCTATTTCTATTTTTTTATCTGGACTGTACCTTGAGATAACAATGATTGTATTTTCTCTTGCTGGATTACTCAAAGCAACCTTCCTATAAGTTTCGATATCAACAGGTGGACTTAATATAGATAAAACGACTTTTCCGTAGTCATTTTCTATTGCCTGCTTACTAAACTGAGAATTTGTTACAATTATTGTATTCCTCATCATAAGATCATAAGTTGATAATATTCTGTATAGTAATTCTTTTTCTTTCAAATGGAAGTGATGTTCTTGATAAAGGGAACTATTCTGTAAAAATTTGGATAAAAATTTTTTATAAGATCCTTGATGGATCAATCTAGGAGTTAGAGGATAATGGCAATAGGTAATTAGTTTTGTTTTTAATTTTTTATGGTTATTTGAATTATAATATGGTAAGATGTCCCCATGAGCATTTATTATTAAACTATATTTTTCTTCTTCTTCTAATGCTATTTCTTTTCTATCTTTTATTGCGTATTCAGATAAACCAATAACATTAGAAAGGTCTATTCTTTTAATTTTGCCTATTTTTACTGAAAATTTTCCATACCATTTCTTTATTTGATTCCAATCAGGAGTTGTTATAGTTTCTAAATCAATATTAAAACCCAGTTCATTTAATGCCTGCATCATGGTTATGGTTAGGCGTTCACTTCCGCCCCCAGCATTTAGGTCTTCATGTATAATTTTAATATTGTTTTTCATAATATTAGTAATACAATAAAATATATTAACTACAGTTTTTACATACTACATTATTAACCTCTTCCTTTTCCGCTTAAAACAATGTTTCTTATTATGGTCAATAATGATAAATAATATATGTTAAATTCTTTTTACTTACATACATCTATAATAACTAATAATGAATTCTAATTCGATTTTGTAATGTCTCTACAGATTTCTGATTTAATTATTACACTACTAATTTCTATGTCAATCAATAATGCTATTAAGAGATGACTGCCCACAATCTTTCTTATTGGTCATAATTGAAAATAACACTTAATCATGTTTAAATTAGCTTTTGTATGTACTTTACTCAAGCTTTTTATTTGTTGAATATTGTACAATCTAAAATTAATTGCAATGTAAAAATTTTTATGGTAATTGTTTTATAGTTTAAATCACTATGATTAACATGAAAAATAGTTATAGAATAAACTATATTTTCCTATTTTTATCTATTGGAATAGTATCTACTATTTTATCCAATCCCATATTAGGCCAAACACAAAACAATTCACAAAGTCAGCAAGGTGAATCAGGCGGAGCTGGTCCTTATACTACAGGAAAACCAGATATAGAAAGTGCGGAAGAGCTTGAAAGGATAACCAATGCTACTCCAACTCGTACTAGTAATGATACTACTCCCATGTTAGAA
>OBLS010001196.1_pt1 | contig 10427 bp, 13 predicted proteins | sample 1519901 | NCBI WGS metagenome assembly OBLS01 (sample SAMEA3113585, study PRJEB22503) | soil metagenome
CCAGCACCCGCTCCAGGTCGAGCAGGTAGACCTCGCCCACCAGCATCCGCTCCGGATACTCGTCTACGACCGCGCGCATCCGCCGCAAGCGATCGTGGATCGTAGGCTCCCAGTCCTCCCATGTGACCGGCTCGCCCGGGAGAGGGTCTCGCAGCAAGGGGTCCTTGGCGATCTTGTGCACGACGTCAATCCGGAAGCCGTCGACGCCGCGATCGCACCAAAAGCGCAACACGTCGTGCATCGCCGCCTCCACCTCCGGGTTGTTCCAGTCGAGGTCCGGCTGGCCCGGCAGGAACGAATGCAGGTACCACTGCCCGGTGACGTTGTCGAAGCTCCACGCGCGCCCGACGGCGGCGAACGACGAGAGCCAGTCGTTCGGTGGCAGATTGGGCCCGCGCCCGTCACGCCACACGTACCAGTCGCGCTTGGGGTTCGTCCGCGAGGCGCGAGATTCGACAAACCACGGATGCTCGGAGGAGGTGTGATTGGGGACGAAATCGACGACGACCTTGATGCCGCGCTCGTGGCTTTCGGCAAGGAGGCGATCGAAGTCCTCGAGCGTGCCGAAGATTGGATCGACGTCGCAATGGTCGGCGACGTCATACCCGAAGTCGGCCATCGGCGAGCGATAGAACGGCGAGAGCCAGATCGCCGAGATCTTCAAATCCAACAGATAGTCGAGACGGTCGATAATGCCGCGCAGGTCGCCGACGCCATCGCCATCGGAGTCGGCGAACGATCGCGGGTAGATCTGGTAGATCGCGCCTCGCTGCCACCAGGGGATAGGCATCCTCGAGGTCTACCCCGGGAGCTGTGCAGGCGAGCCTGCCGGCGAGACCGTCGCGCCGGCGCCGACATCGCCGCGCTTCGCTACGCGGGCGGCCTGTTCGGCCGCAGCGCCGAACTCGAGCAGGCGTCCACCGAACGCGACGACGCAGACCGAGAACCAGGCGGAACCGAGCGCCAAGCCAGCGATGACGTCGCTCAGCCAGTGCACGTCGAGCAGCACGCGGCTGCCGGCCACCATGACGACGAGCCCAGCCGCCGCCCCGTGACTGCCGCTTGCACACGGCGATTGCGGCGACGCGTGTGCAAGAGGGCCGCCGCTGCGAAGAGCGCCGCGGACCACGACGAATGACCGCTCGGGAAGGAGGGGCCGAGCGTCTCAGCGATCGGGTTGAGTGTCGGTCGCACGCGATCGGCGAGGTCCTTGACCGTTGTGGTGAGTACGCCATTCCCGGCGACGACTACGGCGATGAAGGGCACGACCCAGAGGCTGCGCGTCCGCACGGTCTCGACGACGGCCAGGACGGCCGCCAGGCCAACGACGACCTCCGCCTCTCCCAAGTGGGTGATGGCGTTGAGCCCGTCCGTCGAGAACGCCGATGCGTTGCGGTCGCCCCAGTTCGCGACGCTTTCCTCGAGCCGCACGAGCTCGGTGTCGCCGCGAAGCAGGTAGGCGAGCACACCGAGGAGCACGCCGCCCGCCGCGATGACGACCAGCGCGAGGGTCAGGCCGAGGCCCGTCGCCGCCCGCGGATCGAGCCGCTTGGCGAGGGCGGTGCCGCGCCCTGGATGGCGCCGAATCACGCTACCGGCGTGGCGCCCCGCGCCGATCGCGGACGGTGCGTTCGGGCCCCTCGCGCCGTCCAGCGCCACGTGAGCGCAATCACCGCGCCAGCGGTCGCAGCCGCCACGAGGAATAAAAGGAGCAACGTCATGGGTAAGAGCACACCGGCATCGAGGTCAGCTCGGGTCGTTCTACCCAGCCGTTCGAGGAGGAAAGCGCATGGAAGCGCGTTACCCAGAGGCTCGCGATTTGCCCGTGCTCGAAGCGCGCCGCAGCGGTCCGGCCGAGCGTTTCGCGAACCGGCTCCACGGCCGGCATCCTGCAGCCGTCTTCTTCGCAGCGGTGCTCGCGGGGTTCGCGCTGCTCGCCCTGCTCTCGATCGCGCTAGGGCTCCTCGTGACCGACCTGCTGCTCGACATCGGCGGTTTGCGGCACGCGGACAACAGCTTCGTGACGTCGCTCGTCGACGAGCGCACCCCATTGCTCACGGACGCCTCCGAGATTCTTTCAGCCGTCGGCGGAGCGCCGCTTCTCCCGATTCTCGTTGGAGCGATCGCGATCGTCTGCGCGTTCGTGCGCGAGTGGAGAATTGCGGCCTTTGCGGTTGTTGCGCTCATGGTCGAGTCTGCCACCTACCGGGTTACGTCGCTCGCGGTGCCGCGTGACCGCCCCCATGTGCACAGACTCGAGGACCTCCCTACGGACGCGAGCTATCCGTCCGGTCACACCGCCGCAGCGATCGCGGTCTACGCCGGACTCGTCCTGCTGCTGACCTCCCACTTCCCGACCCGGGCGCTGCGCATCTTCGCGTGGGTCGTCGCCATCGTCATCCCGGTTCTCGTGGCCTTCGCGCGGATGTACCGCGGGATGCATCATCCGCTCGATACCGCCGGGGGCCTCGTCATCGGGATCGGGGCCCTGCTCGTGCTGCTGTTCGCCACCCGCGCGGCGGGCGTGGCAAAGGAGGCGCGCAGCCTTAGGGCGGCGAAGCCCGTGCGCGCCCGCAGACGCCAGGCGGTCGCATGAGGATCGCTGTCGTCGCCCATGCGGCGAAGACGCTCGGGGGCGGGCTTTCCGAGCTCCGACGCGCGCTCGAGGCGGAGGGCGTCGAGGACCCGCTGTGGTACGAGGTGCCTAAGGCGAAGAAGGCGACCGCGCAGGTCCAGCGGGCGTTGGACGAGGATGCTGAGCTCATCTTCGCCTGGGGTGGTGATGGGACAGTCCGACGATGCATCGACGCGCTGGCGGGCGCGGACGCGACCCTCGCCGTTCTCCCCACGGGGACGGCGAACCTCTTCGCGACCAACCTCGGGATACCCGGCGACATTCAGGCTGCGGTCGCCGTCGGACTGCGCGGCGATCGCCGCAGCCTCGACGTGGGGCGCTTCGAGAAGGAGCGCTTTGCCGTGATGGCCGGGGCAGGCTTCGACGCGGCGATGATTCGCGACGCCGACGATCTCAAGCAGCGGATCGGCCGCGCCGCCTATCTCTGGAGCGGCTCGCGCAACCTGCGCCGTGACGCGTTCGGCGCCGAGATAGTGGTCGACGGGAGTGACTGGTACGAGGGCACCGCGACGTGCATCCTGCTCGGGAACCTGGGTGAGATCTTCGCCGGCGTCGAGGTTTTTCCCGACGCTCGTCCCGACGACGGTGTGCTCGAACTCGGGATCGTGACAGCCGAGGGCCTGGTTCAGTGGACCCGTACGCTGGCCCGCACCGCGGCCGGCGACGCGGACCGGTCCCCGTTCGTCCGGACCACGAAGGCGAGCTCGGTGAAGGTCGCGCTCGATCGAAAGGTGCGGTACGAGCTGGACGGCGGCGACCGCAGCAAGGTGAAGACTTTCAACGTCAAGGTCGAGGAACGCGCGCTGAGTGTGTGTGTGCCGCGACGGGATGAGGAGATGGCCTAGATGACGCACAGCGTCCATGAAGGAGCCCCGGGCGTAAGCCGCTCGGAAACCCCGACTGACCGCGCCCAGGAGAAGGGCGATGACTTCGCGCACAGCCGGACGTTCGAGTGGCTGGCTCGTGCCGGCTTGGTCGCACGCGGCGTGATTTACGCCGTCATCGGAGTACTCGCCATCAAGCTGGCACTAGGGGACGGCGGCAAGACCACCAACCAGAACGGTGCGCTGGAGACGATCGCGAAGCAGCCCTTCGGAAAGGCCCTCCTCGTCCTCGTCGCGGTCGGTCTGGCCGGCTACGCGATCTGGCGGCTCGTGCGTGCCGCGATCGGGCACGGCCCGGAGTCGAGCGACGACGGGAAGGAGCGAGTCGGCGGCGTCGCGAGCGGACTCGTCTACGGCGCGCTGTGCGTGACGGCGGTGTCGATCCTGCTCGGGTCGGGAGGCAACTCGGGGAGCCCCGACAAGGCCACCGGGGGCGTGCTCGACTGGCCGGCCGGCCAGGTCCTCGTCGTGATCGCGGGCCTGATCATGGTCGGCGTCGGGCTCGAGCAGGGTTACAGGGGGGTCAAGAAGAAGTTCCTCGAGAAGTCCAAGACCGAGGTGATGAGCGAGAAGACCGAGCGGGCGTTCACCGCCCTTGGCGTCTTCGGTCACCTGGCGCGAATGGTCGTGTTCGTCTTGATCGGCTACTTCCTCGTCCGAGCCGCCATCGACTACAACCCGGACAAGGCCGTCAGCCTCGACGGAGCGCTTACGGCGCTCGGCGAGGCGTCATACGGCCCAGTCCTACTCGGTATCGTCGCGGCCGGTTTGATCGGGTTCGCCGCCTACTCGATTGCGGACGCTCGCTATCGCAGGGTGTAAGAGGTGGCCGGAAGACGGCGATGCGGTCTACAGCCGCTCCGTCGCTCCGGCCCGCTCGGGCAGCGATGGGGCGCACCTAGCTGCGGCGTTTCTGCTCGGCTCGCGAGCTTCCACGGCGACCCTCCGGCCTCGCAGACAGGGACGTATCATTATGAGGCTTGATCATCTCATCCATGAAGTGCCTAGACTTGTGCCGAGACGACGATGCCCGCACCGGCCCCACGACCAGCGTTGCAGCAGCGCGTCGCCGCGGAGATTCTCGCCGGAGCGGCGCGATTATTCGCGGCGGAGGGCGAACAGGCGAGCATGAATGACGTTGCCGCGGCGGCCGGCGTCGCCCGGGCCACGGTCTACCGCTACTTCCCGAACCGGCAGTCTCTGCTCGACGAGCTGGCGCACGCCGCGGTGAGCGACGCCGAGGCACGGCTGGTTTCGGGCAGGATCGACGAAGTGGCGCCGGAGGAAGGCATCGCCCGCGCCGTGCGCGCCCTCGTCGATGTCGGGGACCCGTTCGTGCTCTTGGCGCGCGAGCGGTTGCGGTCGGACCCCGATCGGTTCGAGCGTAGTGTCATCCAGCCGCTGCGCCAGCTGTTCGAGCGCGGGCAGGCGGCGGGAGACGTTCGCGGCGACATCGCAAGCCGGCGCCTGACGGAGTCGCTCATCGGGTTGATCGTCGGCGTGCTCATGTCCACCCCGACGCTCGGCAAGGAGGACACCATCGCCACGATCACCGGTCTCTTCCTCGACGGCGCGCGCGCTCGGGGTCCACGGCTTCCATGAGCGAGCATCCCCAGACTCGAGAAGGAGTAGCACATGGACCAAGAGTCTGATCGACCGCCTTCGGACGGAGGCTCGGCTCAACGAGCGGGTCGACCGGCTGAGGGCGTCAACGGCGCCGACTCGCTCCTGTTAGAGCTTGTGGCGTACCTGCGCGACGAGCGCACCGAGCTGCGCGAGGAGTGGGCGCGGCGTATCAGCGAGGCGGAGCTCCTGGGCGTGATGTCCGACGAGGAGATTTTCTCCGAGGCGACCGAGGTCTACGACAACTACGTGGACGCGCTGGAGACGGGCAGCATCGAGACCCTGCAGACGTACGCCCGCGAACTGTCGGAGAAAATCATCCGCCGGGGCGTCGAGACCCACGAGGTGCTCGGGATCGTGCTCCTCCTACGGGACGTGCTGGCGCGCTCCCTATTCGGGAAATATCAGGACGATCCCGAGCTCCTGAATCGCATCTTGGATGCGTATGAGCCGGCCGCCAACCGAATCGCTGTGACGGTAGGGGTGAGCTTCGTCGAGGAGCGCGAGCGGGTCATCCACGACCAGCAGGAGGCCCTGCGGGAGCTGTCCACGCCGGTCCTCCAACTGCGCGAGCGCCTGCTCATCTTGCCGGTCATCGGGATGCTCGACTCCTCGCGCGCCCGCCAGCTCACCGAGCAACTCTTAGGAGCGATCCAGAAGAAGCGGGCCACAGTCGTGGTCATCGACATCACGGGGGTCGCCACGATCGATCGCACCGTCGCCAACCACCTCGTCCAGACCGTCGAAGCCTCGCGTCTGATGGGCGCGAGCACGATCCTCACCGGCCTTTCGTCGGAGATCGCGCAGACGCTCGTCGACCTCGACGTCGACCTCGGAATGATGAAGACGGTTGGGGACCTGCAGGGAGGGCTCGAGGAAGCAGAACGGCTGGCCGGCTACCGAGGGGACGACGCGAGCGACTCGATGGGCCGCGTCGAGAGCTAGGTCGGCGCCGGCCATGTCGGTTGCGATCCTGCGACAAGGTGCCTACCTGATCGCCTCGATCCAGTCGGACCTATCCGACAGCGAGGTGATTCAGCTCCGCCATGAGCTCTCCGAGCTAGTGGGGAGCTATCGCACTCGCGGGATCGTGATCGACGTCGCCGCCCTCGATGTCATCGACTCCTTCGTCGCCCGATCCATGCGAAGCATCGTCCTCACCGCGAAGTTGCGCGGCGCCGAGACCGTCATCGTCGGCATCCAGCCGGATGTGGCGATCGCGATCGTGCAGTTCCATTTGAACCTGGAGCCGCTCCGCGTTGCACTCGACCTAGATGCGGCGATAACGCTGCTCGATCGCTTGACCCGGAGGGACGCAGAGGATGGAGGATGAGGTTCGCGTCTCCATCGACTCCGACGCAGACCTGGTGGCCGCGCGCTCAGAGGGACGAGCCATGGCCGAACGGCTCGGCTTTCCCCGACCGGATCCCACCCTGATCGCCACCGCCATTTCGGAGGTCGCACGCAACATCGTCGTGCACGTCGGCCGTGGCGAGATCGTCCTCAGGCCGTTCGAGGAAGCGGACCGCTACGGCCTCGTCGTAATCGCCAGCGACGAGGGGCCGGGCATCCGCGACGTCGAGGCGGCGCTCCGTGACGAGTACAGCGGCCGGGGCGGCCTCGGCCTGGGCCTGCCCGGAGCGCGCCGCCTCATGGACGACTTCGAGGTCGCGTCGGATGTTGATACCGGCACGACCGTGACGATGAAGAAGTGGAGGTATCGCGACGAGCTCGCGCGCTTACGCGAGGAGCGCCGGCGGCGTGCCTGAGCGAACGGTGTGGGACCCGGTCGAGTGGAGCGTGGCTACAAGGTGCCGGCGCGGCGAGGCTACGAGCGGCGACCTTGCGGTCGTCAAGCTCCTGCCCGAGGGTGCACTCGTCGCGGCGATCGATGGCCTCGGACACGGCAGGGAGGCAGCCCGCTCCGCCCGCCTGGCCGGGGAGGTCGTGCGCGAGAGGCCGAGCCGAGACCTCGTCCTGCTGGCTGAACGCTGCCACAGCGCGCTGCGCGGCACCCGCGGCGCAGCGATCAGCCTGGCGTTCATCTCGCCATCCGAAGGCACGATGACCTGGCTCGGCATCGGCAACGTGGAGGGCCGAGTGCTGAGCGGTTATCCGTCGGCGATTCGCCCCAAGGGCTCGCTCGCGCTTGGGAGCGGCATTCCCGGGCACGAGCTTCCGAGCGTGAGAACCGCGACCCTTGACGTGCGACCCGGCGACCTCCTCATCCTGGCCACCGACGGGATCGAGGCCGCGTTCGGGGATTCGCTCGACATCTCCGGCTCGACTCAGGCGATTACCGAACGGATCCTCGCCGCCCACCGGAAGCCCACGGATGACGCCTTGGTGGTGACGATCCGCTACCTCGGGGTGCGGCCGTGAGTACGGGCGAGGGGGGCGCGGCCAAGCCGTTTCGATCCGCCTACGCGTCCGCTCTTGCGGACTATCTGAGCGAGCCGAGCGAGCGCTTGCTTCGGGTCGCCTACGAGCTCGGGCGCCAGGCGGTCAGCCGGCAACTGAGCGTCCTCGACCTGGCTATCGCGCACCAAGAGGCGCTGCTATCGGCGCTGAGCGGGACTTCGAGCTCGGCGGTCACGCGGCATGTGACGCGTGCGGCGGGCGACTTCTTTCTCGAGAGTATGTCCTCGTTCGAGATGGTCCAGCGGGGGCTCGCGGAGACCCGGGACGCCGCCCGGCGCGAGCGACGCCAGACCGAGATGGCGCGTCAGCTGTCGACGTTCCTGGCCGACGCCTCGCTGACCCTCGACGGCTCCGGCTCGCTCGACGAAATGCTGCAACTGGTCGCCGAGCAGGCACGCGAGCTCGTGAACGCCGAATGCTGTGTGGCGACGGTGGCAGTGGACGGCCAGCCCCGCACCGCCGAAGCCGCCTCCTACTTCGAGGGCGACAGGCGGTGGACGGCCTTCGTGCAGTGGCTCGACCTGTTCGCCATCTACCGGTTAATCCATCAGAGGGGCGGCTCGGTCAGGCTCGCCGGCGAGCAGATAACTAGCCTGGCTGCATTCCTAACCCGACCCGGCGATCTCCCACTTCACGGATGGGTCGCGGCATCGCTGAACGCCCTCGACGGCAGCGAGCTCGGTGCGATCCAACTCTTCGACAAGCAAGACGGAGGGAGCTTCACCGCAGACGACGAGGCCGCCCTCATCCACCTCGCCCAGATGGCGTCGGCAGCCGTCGAGAGAGCCCGGCCCTACCAGGAGCGCCGCTAGCAGCCGTCGACGACCCGGCGTAACCGGCCGGGCCTACTCCGCAGGCCCACAGCTTCGAGGGCTTCGGTCGCTGTCCCGGTAGGACCTTCACGCGCGCCACGCGACTGGCCATGCTTAAGACAAGTATGTCTCGGGTAAGGACACCAGCATCCAGAAAGTGATCCGCGCCGGGAGAGCCCCAGCAGCGCGCGGTGGCGCCCCGAAGGAGGAGCCGTGAAGCGAAGCGTGGTGGTCTTGCTAGCCGTCCTTGCCGCGTCCTTGGCCTCGAATTCCGCGGCGTTCGCGGGGACGACGACCGTGCGGTACGGGCCGTACACGATCCCGGCGGGCACGATGACCGATCCGGGCATGATCCACAACAAGCTGCAGTTGGCCGTCAAGCGTCCGTGCACCGACTGCTACATCACCGCGTTCAAACCGGATCTCGTCTACGCAGACGGCAGCAAAGCGACGATGCAACAGGGCCCCATGCTCCACCACGCGGTCTGGACGAGCCAGTGGCGGCGCGACGCGACGTGCGGCAACGACTGGCTCGGGCTGGCCGGGGAACGCTTCTTCGCCAGTGGCAACGAGCGCACCGCAATCGCGCTCCCGCCGGGCTACGGCTACAGGGTCAGGTGGTACGACTCCTGGAACCTGCTCGTGGACCTGATGAACCACTCGACCACGGACAAGACGGTCTACGTGCAGGTCACGTACACCACCCGGCCTTCATGGGAGTCGGTCGGTTCCGTAAGGCCCGTCTGGCTCGATATTGACCAGTGCGGCGACTCGGAATACTCGATACCTGAGGCCTTCTCGGACACTCATCGCGACTGGAGCGTGAACGTTCCGGGCAAGGTCGTCGCGGCGCTCGGGCACGTGCACGGGCACGGCGTGGCGGTCGAGGCCACGAACGAGAGCAAGGGCGGCAACTCGATCTGCCGCTCCAACGCGACGCTCGACCCGGCCAGCGTGCACAACGTCCTCGCGATGAGCACCTGCACGGGAGACCCGCTGGCGCGGCTCATATCAGGGCAGACCGTACGGCTGCACAGCGAGTATCAGTCCGCGCACGCGGCGGACGACGTGATGGGAATCATGCTGATGTACATCCGGCCGAGCTAGGGGTAGCCCCTAGCCGGATATAGCGCTACGGGACGGGAGGCGCCACTGCCATGGGAATCATCGGTTGGGTACTGCTCGGACTTATCGCGGGAGCGATCGCGAAACTGATCCTGCCTGGAGACGACCCCGGGGGGATCATCGTCACGATGCTGATCGGGATCGCCGGTGCGATCGTGGGAGGGCTCATCGCGAGCGCTCTGGACATCGGCGACCTCGATGAGTTCTTCGACATCGGCACGTGGCTGATAGCGATCGGCGGATCGCTACTGCTCCTTCTGCTCTATCGGGCCGTCATCGGCAGGCGCTCGGCGGGTGGACGGCCCGTAGACCGGCGCACGTAGTGATCGAGGTTCACGTAGTTCCGCAAGGAAACGCCTGGGCGCTTGAAGTGGCCGGCAACCAGCAGGAGTCCTTCGACACCCGGTACGAGGCTATCCGTTGTGGCCGCGAGCTAGCTGAGCAGGAACAGGGGAAGCTCGTGATCCACGGCACGAGCGGCCAGATCCGCGAAAAGGATTCACACGGCAAGACCCGCGCGACATTCCCGGTTAGCCCAGCACCAGGCGCGTGGCTTCGTGGACGAGCTGCGCCTGCTCGGAAGGCAAGATGGGCCGGTCCACATAGCCGTTCGCCCGACGGGCCTTCACTGTGACATAGCCCTCATCGCGCGCCCAGAAGATGGGCCCGACCGTCGCAGGTCATCGAGCTGTCGCGCGCACGCTTGGTCGATCTGCACGACAAGATCTGCAAGCCCGAGAGTGAGTGGCCGGCGCCTCGATGAGCTTCTCCTTCGAGGCAAATGAAGCGCGTCCGGCCACGCCGCGGCTGATTCCTCATAACTTCTCCGCAGTTCACTCGGGGCCGCACCCGCCGCGGTTCGCCCTCTCGACCTCGCGGGCTTTGGTCCGCACCGAGCGCGGCACCCAGTCGAGCGAGCGCAGCTCG
>OBLS010001197.1_pt1 | contig 10426 bp, 10 predicted proteins | sample 1519901 | NCBI WGS metagenome assembly OBLS01 (sample SAMEA3113585, study PRJEB22503) | soil metagenome
TCGTCCTCGATCCCCGCCAGCGGCTTGAGCATGATCGCGAGCGGGAAGTACGTGATCCCCTCCCCGTACGGCACGCAGCGACCCTCGAGCAGCGAGGCGCGCTCGCCGAGCACCGAAGCGAGCTCGTGGCTCAGCCGCGACTTGCCCGCGCCCGCCTCGCCGAGCAGCGTCGCGACGCGGCAGGCGCCGTCGTCGATCGCGGCGTCGAAGGCCTCCAGCAACTGCGCCAGCTCGAGCGAGCGGCCCACGATCGGCGACTCGAAGCGCCGCATCAGCCCAGGCGCGTCCGGGGCGACGTCGACGACGCGGAACGCCGCCACGGGCTGCGACTTTCCCTTCAGCTCGAGCGGCTCCAACTCCTCGGCCGTGATCGCGTCGCGGACGAGCCGGTGCGTGGCCGCCCCGATCACGATCTCACCCGGTTGCGCCCGCGCCTCGAGGCGCGCGGCGACGTTGACCATGTCGCCCGTTGCCAGCGTGCTGCCGGTCGCGTTGTCCCCGGCCACGACCTCGCCCGTGTTGATGCCGGTGCGTGTGTTCAGACCGATGCCGTAGTCGCGCACGAGCTCGTCGTTCACCACGGCCAGCGCAGCTCGTGCCTCGACCGCGGCTCGCACCGCGCGCAGCGCGTCGTCCTCGTGCAGGACCGGAAGGCCGAAGACGGCCACGAGCGCGTCGCCGGCGAACTTCTCGAGGGTGCCCCCGTGCCGGGCCACGATCGTCGCCACCTCGCCGAAGTAGCGGGAGAAGATCCGCCGGACCGCCTCCGGGTCGAGCCGCTCGCCGAGCGGAGTCGAGCCGGTGACGTCGACGAAGAGGACGGTCACGATCCGCCGCGTCTCGACCGGCAGCGCCTCGGCGGCCGTCGTCTCGCCGCCAGCCATGCGCGTGCCGCAGGACGGGCAGAACTTCGCGCCGTCCGGGGCGCCGTGACCGCACTCGTGGCAGAACATCCTTCGAGTGTAGAACCGTGCGCCCGCGGCACAAGGGCCGCGGGCGCACGCGTTCGCGCTAGCTGATCCCGTGAACGGACTGCGAGACGAGCGTGGCCGGCAGGTCGACGACTTCGCCGCCCTCGATCGAGAGCTTCAGCCCGGAGAAGATCACGTGGTCGAACTCGAGCACCTGCCCGGATGGGCACGCAAACCCGCTCGCAGCTGCCGCGTCGGCCGCGCTCGGCAGCGGCTCCGTGAGCAGGGAGCCCTCCGCCTTGCCGTTCTTCGCCGCGGGGAAGACCGAACTCGTCTCGAGCTCACCGACGAGCGTGATCTTGTTCTCGGCGCTCGGGACGTTGCTGCCACCGTTGACGCAGACGTAAATGGCCGTGTACGACGCGGTCAGTGTCGTCGACACACCCTCCTTGATCCCGACGACGACGATGCCGTCGACGAAGACGCGCGGGTCGCCGAACGGTGTCCCGTCCGCCTCGGTGGCGGCCGCAAGGCTGAGGGTGCCCGCGGTCGAGCCGTCGTAGACGAGCACCGGCTCCTTGTACCTCTGGAAGTTGGGGTAGCCCGCCCATGCCGCAACCGCGGCGATCAAGCTCGCGACGACGACCGCCGTGAGCAGAGTCAAACGTTTCCGCATCTACTTCCTCCTCGTATGCCCTGTGAGACCCAATCCCCCGACCACCACCATGTCATCTCTTCGGCCCGCCCACAACGCGAGTTAGGATCGGTCCGTGCGACTGCGGAAAGACGCGAAGCTCGAGCTGCTCGGCCAGGTGCCGCTCTTTGCCGGCTGCTCGAGGCGCGAGCTGGGCGAGATCTCGACGCTCGCGGACGAGCTGAGCTTCCCGGCGGGCACGACGCTGATCGAGGAGGGGCGGCAGGGACACGAGTTCTTCGTGCTCGTCGACGGCGAGGTCGACGTCCGCGCCAAGGGCAGGAAGATCCGGAGCCTGGGCGACGGCTCGTTCTTCGGGGAAATGGCCCTCGTCTCGTCGAAGCCGCGCAACGCGACGGTGACGACGACGAGCCCGGTGCGGGTGCTGGTCGTGCACGAGCAGGCGTTCAGGCGCCTCCTGCGCGACTCGCCCCAGATCCAGCTGAGGGTGCTGCAGACGCTCGCGGATCGCGCCGCCCAGAACGCTGTCCATTAGCCTGAGGCGCATGGCCCGCGCCGTCGGGATCAACCACATCGCGCTCGAGGTCGGGTCGGTCGACGAGGCCCTCGCGTTCTACGGACGGCTGTTCGACGTCGAGTTGCGGGGGCGGATCCGCGGGATGGCGTTCATCGACATGGGCGACCAGTTCCTCGCGCTCGCGGAGCGACGCGACCGTGAGCCGGACCGCGAGCGGCATTTCGGCCTGGTCGTCGACGATCGTGACGCGGTGCTGGCGGCGGCCCGCGAGGCCGGCGTCGAGATCTTCGGCGGCAACTCGTTCCGCGATCCCTGGGGGAACCACGTGCAGGTCGTCGCCTACGAGGAGATCCAGTTCTCGAAGGCGCCCGAGATCCTGCGCGGGATGGGACTCGAGCTCGGGAAGACGGAGTCGGCGCTGCGGGAGCTGCGCGACAAGGGTCTCGCCTAGACCGACCGGGTGACCGACCTCAGCCACCACGATCTCGTCAGCCTGCTCGTCCTGCTGACGGCCGGGGCGGCGATGCTCGTGCTCGTCCCGAAGCTGCGGATCCCGTATCCGATCCTGCTCGTGCTCGGCGGCCTCGCGCTCGGGTTCGTGCCCGGGTTGCCCGAGATCGACCTGCCGCCCGACCTCGTGCTCGTGGGCGTACTGCCGCCGCTCCTCTACGGCGCCGCCTTCTTCACGTCCCTGCGCGACCTGCGGGCGAACCTGCGGCCCGTCGGGCTGCTGTCGGTGGGGCTCGTGCTCCTGACGATGGTCGTCGTTGCGGTCGTCGCGCACGAGATCGTGCCCGGCCTGCCGTGGGGCGCCGCCTTCGTCCTCGGCGCCGTCGTCTCCCCCACCGACCCGATCGCGGCCACCGCGATCATGCAGCGGCTCGGCGTGCCGAGGCGGATCGTCTCGATCGTCGAGGGCGAGAGCCTCGTCAACGACGGCACGGCGCTGGTCGCCTACCGCGCCGCCGTCGTCGCCACGGTCACCGGCGCCTTTTCGCTCTGGGAGGCGGGAATCGCGTTCGTGCTCAACGTCGCCGGCGGCGTCGCCGTCGGCCTGGGCGTCGCCTGGATCGTGCGCCAGGTGCGCCGGCGGCTCGACTTCCCGCCCGCCGAGGTGACGATCTCCCTGCTCACGGGCTATTTCGCCTACATCCCGGCCGAACTGATGGGCGTGTCGGCGGTGATCGCGGCGGTCACCGCTGGGATCTACCTCGGCTGGTACACGCCGGAGCTGACGACACCGGAGGTGCGGCTGATGGGCGAGTCGGCCTGGGAGATCGTCACCTTCACGCTGAATGCGATTCTCTTCACGCTGATCGGGCTGCAGCTGCCCGGAATCCTCGACGAGCTCGACGCGTACTCGGCTGCCGACCTGCTCTGGTGGGCTGTCGCGATCTGGCTGACCGTGCTGGCCGCCCGCGCCCTCTGGATCTACCCGGCGGCGAAGCTGCCGCGCCTGCTCGTCCGGCGGATCCGCGAGCGCGATCCGATGCCCACCCCGTCTGCGCTGGCGCTGATCACCTGGTCGGGGATGCGCGGCGCCGTCTCGCTCGCGGCCGCGCTCGCGATCCCGCTCTCGACTGACGGCGGCGCGGCGTTTCCGAGCCGCGACCTGATCCTCTTCCTCACCTTTGCGGTCATCTTCGGCACCCTCGTGATCCAGGGGCTGACGCTGCCGGCGGTGATCCGGCTGCTCCACCTCGAGGACGACGGCGAAGAGGCGGCGCGCGACGAGGCGCAGGCTCGCATGCGGGCAGCTGAAGCAGCGCTGCTCCGGCTCGAGGAGCTGGTGAACGAAGAGTGGGTGCGGGAGGACACGGCTGAGCGGGTCCGCGGCGGCTACGACTTCCGCCGCAACCGCTTCTCGGCGTGGCTGGACGGCGCCGACGACGGCTCTATCGAGGCGAGATCGCGCGACTTCCAGCGGCTCCGGCGAGAACTGCTGAACGCCGAGAGGAACGCGGTGAACGACCTGCGACGCTCGGGCGAGATCTCGGAGGAGGTCGCCCGCAGGGTGTCCCGCGACCTCGACCTCGAGGACGCGAGACTGGAGATCTGACGGCCGAGCCGGCAATCTCCGTCCTCGACCTCCGCGTGCGCCGGGGCGACACGCTCGTCCTCCCCGGGATCACGCTCGACGTGGTTCGACGTCGGCATCGTGGCTGGCTGCATCCTGCTCGCGCTCGCACTGGGGTCGGCGACGCTGCGTCGCCGGACCCCGTGACCGTAGGCTGACGCCGTGACCGAGCCGGCGACCTCGAACGTCCTCCGCGGCTGGCGGGAACAGGAGTACGGCCGCTCGCGCGGCGGCCTGCCGCTGCGGGTGCAGCTGCCCTCTGGCCGGGCGCCGGTCGAGGGGCTGCTGATCGCGGCCCAGCACGGCGAGGAGGCGGAGACGGGGCTGCTCGCGCGCAGGCTGCTGGAGCGAATCCCGGGCGACGAGACGCGCTGGGCGGTCGTGCAGGTCGCGAACCCTGACGGCCTCCTCAGCGGCACGCGCCAGAACGCGGCCGGCGTCGACCTGAACCGCAACTTCCCGGGCGCAAGCTGGAGTCCGGATCCCTCGTACACCTTCCCGCCCGGGATCGACCCAGCGCTGCGCGAGCTGCCGAACCGGACGAGCCGCTCCTCGCCGGGCCCCGAGCCCGCCTCGGAGCCGGAGACGCGGGCGCTGATGGCGCTCGTGCACGAGCTGCAGCCGAAACTCGTGCTCGATCTGCACGCGCCGATCGAGCTGATTCTCGTGCGCAATGGCGTGCCCCGCGAGCCTGTCGAGCTGCTGGCCGAGTCGGCGGGGCTGCCCGTCGTGGGGGAGCTCGAGGTCGGCTCGCCCGGCGCCTTCGACGAGTGGCTGCTCGAGCAGGGGATCCCGGCGATCGTCTACGAGGTCGAGCACGCCGGCCTGCCGCAGCTCTGCCTCCGGCACCTGCCGGGGCTGGAAAACCTGCTTCGAGGCTAGAGCGGCCGGTCCAGCGGCTCGGTCAGGTAGTGCTGGAGCACCGGCGCGATCGTCCGCACGACCTCGTCCGCGGGAGCCGACGCGAGCGGCTCTACGCCGACGATGTACCGCGCCATCACGAGCCCGACGAACTGGGAGCCGGCAAACGTGGCCCGCAGCTCGGGCCGGTCGGAGCCGAGGGCGCGGGCGATCGGCCCGATCACTCCCACCTGGATCAGGTTCCGCATCGCCTCGGCCGCGGTCGGCTCGCTCGCGGCGGCGCGAACGAGCGCCGTGATCCGGCCGCGCCCCTCCGGGCTCTCGAGCACGCCGAGGACGAGCGTCGCCAGCCGCAGGCCAACCGCGTCGCGCGGGCCGCCGACCACCTGCTCGACGAGCAGCTGCGGCTCGATCGGGAAGCGGCTCACGTCGACCAGGAGCCGCTGCTTCGAGCCGTAGTAGTGCGTGACGAGCGCCGGGTCGACTCCCGCTTCTCGCGCGACCGCACGGATCGAGGTGCGGTCGAATCCCTGCGCCGCGAACAGCTTCGCGGCAGCTGCCGCGATCGCCTCGCGCGTACGGTTCACCCCCGGACGCCGGCCGGTTCGCCGCCCTTCCTCCGTCAATTCCGCACCCGTAGAATTCCTCACATGATGAATTCTACAGACACCCCAATCCGGATCCGCGACCTGCACGTCCGTCGCGGCCGGAGGCTCGTTCTACCCGGCGTCTCCCTCGACATCCGAGGCGGCGCCGTCACCGGTCTGCTCGGCCCGAGCGGCTCCGGCAAGTCCACGCTGCTGCGCAGCATCGTCGGCGTCCAGATCGTCGAGAGCGGCGAGGTCAGCGTGCACGGCCTCCCCGCCGGCTCGCCCGACCTCCGCCGTCGCATCGGCTACGTGACGCAGGCTCCCTCGGTCTACGACGACCTGACCGTGCGCGAGAACCTGCGCTACTTCGGCCGCATCCTCGGTGTCGACAACGAACGGGGCGAGGACGCGCTCGAGATCGTCGGCCTCAGCTCGCGCGGCGACCAGATCGTCGGCACGCTCTCCGGCGGCCAGCGCTCACGCGTCTCGCTCGCCACGGCCCTGCTCGGCGCCCCCGACATCCTCATCCTCGACGAGCCCACCGTCGGGCTCGACCCCGTCCTCCGCCGCGACCTCTGGCGGACGTTCCACGAGCTCGCCGCCGCCGACACGACGATCCTCGTCTCGACCCACGTGATGGACGAGGCGGAGAAGTCGGACGATTTGATCCTCATGCGTGAAGGCGCAGTCGTCGCCAACGGTGCACCCGCCGAGCTCCTCGCCCGCACGTCCACCCACGACATCGAGTCCGCCTTCATGGCCCTCGCGGAGGCAGCATGAGCACCACCGCCACCCTCGCAACCACGCATCGCGTCCTGCGCCAGCTGCGCCGAGATCGCCGCACGCTCGCGCTCATCTTCCTCGTCCCGCCGCTCCTCCTGACCCTGTTCCGCTACGTCTTCGACGGCCAGCCGGACACCTTCGACCGCGTCGGCGGCCCGCTCGTCGGCCTCTTCCCCTTCATCTCCATGTTCCTCGTCACGTCGATCGCGATGCTGCGCGAGCGCACGTCCGGGACACTCGAGCGGCTGATGTCGATGCCGGTCGGGAAGCTCGACCTCCTGCTCGGCTACGGCCTCGCCTTCTCGGTGGTCGCCGCCGTCCAGGCCGCGATCACCTCTGCGGTCGCCTTCGGCCTGCTCGGGCTCGATACGAACGGCTCGATCGGCGCCGTTGTCGCGATCGCGATCGCCAACGCCCTGCTCGGGATGGCACTCGGGCTCTTGGTCAGCGCCTTCGCCTCGTCCGAGTTCCAGGCGGTGCAGTTCATGCCCGCCGTCGTGATCCCGCAGCTGCTGCTCAGCGGGCTGATCGTGCCGCGGGAGCGGATGGCCGACCTGCTCGAGTGGGTCTCCGCCGCACTGCCGCTGACCTACGCGTATGACGCGCTCGCGCATGTGACCCAGGACGGCTCGCTCGACGCCGGCCTCGCCGCCGACGTCGGGATCGTGACCGCCTGCATCGCGCTCGCGCTGGCGCTCGGAGCGGCGACCCTGCCGAGGAGAACCGCCTAGGGCCTCGCGAGCTCCCTGCGGAAGCTCTCGAACGAGGGCTTCCGCACCCTGTCGCAGCGAAGAGCCCGGGCTGTCATCTGACAGCTCGGGCTCATCAGCGCCGTGGACGGGCTGCCTAGCCGGCACCGGGCGTGACGAACACGGTCGTCGTGACCTCGGCACCCGGCATCGTCACGGTCTCGTTTGGAAGCGTCACCGTTTCCCCAGGCAGCGTCACCGTCTCGCCAGGAAGCGTCACCGTCGATCCGGGCAACGTGACCCTCTCGCCACCGACCGTCACGGTCGAGCCGCCGACCGTGATCGTCTCGCCAGGCCCGGTCACGGTCTGTCCCGGCAGCGTCACCGTCGACCCGGCCTCTCCGCCCTCGTCCCCGACCGCAGCCGCGGCGGCGAAGCCGCCCGCGGCGGCGCCGGCCAAGGCAACCGTCGCCAGCGCGAGCCGTAGGCCCGAAGGGCGCGGCGGTCGCTCGATCGGAGTCTGGAGCACCGCCGTGTCGGCGGTCTGAGCTGCTTGACCAGACGTCCCGCGCCCTGCAAGTGCGCGTTCGCACACCCGCAGTTGCTCGTCGGCCCACGCCTCCGCCTCCGCGTCGCGCAGCTCACGTGCGCCCTCCTTCGCCCGCCGGACGAGCTGCAGCCACGTCTCCACCCGCTGCGTGACCGAGAGGGTCTTCTCGACGGCCTCGACGAGCTGCAGCAACTCCGTCAGACGCCCCGCCTTCGCCGCCCACGCGGTGATTCCCAGCACGGCGTCGAGATCGTCGAGGGTAAGCCTGCCGTCCTCGGCGATCGAGATCAGTTGGCGCAGAACGCGGTCAGCAGTGTCGACGACGCCGAGTGCTCGACGCATCGGCGTGTCCGGGTCGGCCGCAAGCGCGTAACGCCCTCGCTCGTCCTGCCGTACCAGACCACGGCGCTCGAGCTCCGCGAGGGCGGGTCCGACATCGTCGGTCTCGCTGAGCAAAGCGAGCTGCTCAGCAGTCACCCACGCCCCGCCGACGGCGACGAGAACCGCGAGGACCTGACGCTCGTCGGGTGTGAGGTCCGTGTTGACGGTGGTGGCTGGCATAGCGGTGCTCCCTGGTGCCGTTGACTCTTGATCACTCGACGCGACAGCGTCTTGTGTTCTTCCGTCATCAAGAGCGGTCGCTGGCTGATCGACGCGAAGGGCCGACGCGCCCTCGCGGGCGGGACATCTAGCCGGCGAGGTCGGCGAGCGACTCGCGAAGCGCTTCGAACGACGGCTTCCGCTCCCCAGTTGCCGAGATCAGGCCCGACTGCCAGCGCTCCGGATCAGGCTCGTCGCGGAGCAGGAACCAGAGCAGCAGGTCGATCCGCGGATGCGCCCGCGCGATCGCGAAGCTTTGCCGCACGTAGTCGGCCTGGGTCTTCCAGGAGACGCCGAAGACCCCGTCGGGCGGATTCGTCTGGTAGCCGTACTCGGTGATCCAGATCCGCTTGCGGCCGTAGAGCCGCGTCACCTCCGAGACGAGCGCGTCGATGTTGCCGAGCGTGACGCCGCCGCGGCCGGGCGACGGCGTCGCCGGCGTCTCCGACGGGGCGCCGTAGTACGGGTGATGCGCATAGGCGTCGAAACCGGCCGCGCCCGCCTTCTTCATCGCACGCAGGAACGCGAGCGGCGACACGGACGGCTTGAGGCCCTTCGGGTTGTTGTTGCCGCGGGCCGCCGTGACGCCGCAGGCGACCTTCCGGCCCTTCAGCAGCGTCGTCCTGATCCCCTCCACGATGGCGTTGCAGATCCGCGCGTAGTCGATCGCGCTCTGGATCACCCATGTGTTGCCGACGCGCTTCCACTGCGGGATCAGGCCGATCTGGAGGTTCGGCTCGTTCCAGGCCGTCCAGTAGCGGACGCGCGGGAGGACGACGCCGTCGGCCCGGACGTAGGTGCCGCTGTAGCGCGTGGCGGCCGCGTAGGCGAACTCCCGCAGTGGATCGACGTTCCGTGGAGCGCGCGTCGGCGCCTGCCCGCCGTTCGCCCACGGCGGCGTGCCGAAGACCGTGAACAGCAGCTCGATGCCGTGCCGCTCGGCCTGCAGCGCAACGCGGTCGTACAGGCGCCAGTCGTAGGCCTTGTCCTCGACGTCGGTGCCGTCCCGCGGCTTCCGCTTCGCCACACCGATCCGGCCGCCCCAGTTCAGGTGGACGCGCAACAGGTGGACGCCGAGCTCCTCGAGCGCCGGGAAGAAGTCGGGCGGCTGCCCGTAGTAGGCGCCGCCGCTGTCGGTGATCCCGCCGCGTAGCCCCGGGGCGGCCACGACCGCCGACGCGCACAGGAGCGCGAGTGCCACCGCCGCGGCCGCCCCGGAGAGCCCTCGTCTCACGCGCTGAGTATCAGCCGCTCCTGTACGGAAGCGAAGAGGATTTCGTTAGGAGTTCCGGCGGAGGCGCTAGACGATCGCGTCGGCGCCGAGGAGCGTGCGCGCCTCGGTGAGGAAGTCGGTGTCGATCTTCACCGTGTAGCCCGGCCCGAGCGCGAGCGTCTTCGGCCCGAGCGAGGTCTCGAGCGCGACAAGCACGCGCGAGGGCCCCGGATAGTCCTTGACGAGGTGAGCAAGGTCGCGGATCAGCCCGGCACGTGCGGCGCGCGCGTCGAGCTTGAACTTGATCTCGGTCCGCTCCTGCACCGCCTCGAAGGTATTCACCTCGAGCGCGAGCAGCTTCGTCTCGCCCTGCTGCTTGTGGTCCACCCGGCCCTTGACGACGAGGATCTTGTCGGCGACGCAGAGGTCGCGCGCCTGCGCGTAGGTCGAGTTGAAGACGACGACCTCGCCGCTCCCCGTCGGGTCGTCGAGGGTGAGGAAGACCATCGGCTCGCCCTTCTTCGTCGTCAGCTGCTTCACCGCCGAGACGATCCCGCCGATCGCGACGACCTCGCCGTCGCGCCGCCGCTCCAGCTCGTTGAGCGTGCAGTCGGTCTTGCGGCGCAGCTGCTCGCGCACGGCGTGCAGCGGGTGCTCGGAGACATAGAGGCCGAGCGTCTCCTTCTCCAGCTTCAGCAGCTCCGGCTTCTCGAACTCGGCGCCCGGGATCACCGGGTGGTGCCGCGGCGCCGACGCGGCCTCCTCGCCCCCGCCCCCGCCGCCGAGGTCGAAGATCGACGCCTGGCCCGCAAGCCGGTCGGCAGCGTGCTTCTGCCCCCACGCAAGCGCCTGCTCCAGGCACGCGAGCATCCCCATCCGCGAGGCGCCGGTCGAGTCGAGCGCGCCGCACTTGACGAGCGCCTCCAGCGAGCGCTTGTTCACGACCTGCGGGTCGACCCGCTCGGTGAAGTCCCAGATCG
>OBLS010001198.1_pt1 | contig 10419 bp, 10 predicted proteins | sample 1519901 | NCBI WGS metagenome assembly OBLS01 (sample SAMEA3113585, study PRJEB22503) | soil metagenome
ACCACGAGTTCGACGAGGGCGTGGACGAGCTGCTGCGGATGCAGAACGGCGGCTGTCATCCGGTCGACGGCTGCGCCGACGGGACGCCCTTCAACGGCGCCGAGTTCGACTTCCTCGCCGCGAACGTCACCTACAAGAGCAGCGGCGCTCCGATCTTCGCGCCGTACGCGATCCACGAGTTCGATGGCGTCAAGGTCGGACTCATCGGCATGACGACGAAGACGACGCCCACGATCGTCACCCCTGCCGGTATCGCGACCGTCGACTTTCTCGATGAGGCAGCCAGCGCGAACGCGGCCGTCGCAGAGCTGAAGAAGCAGAACGTGGAGACGATCATCGTCCTCCTGCACGAGGGGGGCAACTCAGCGCTCAGCGGCAACGGCGCGGGCGCTGCGCCCGCGCAAGAGGCCGTGAACAGCTGCCAGCTGGCCGCAAACCCGGGGCCGATTCCGAGCATCGTCGAAGCGATGGACGACGAGATCGACGTCGTCGTCACCGGCCACACGAACTGGGCTGTGAACTGCCGGATCGACGGCAAGGTCGTCACCGGCGCCGCCTCCCAGGGTCGGCTGATCACCGACATCGACCTCGAGGTCAGCCGCGCGACCAAGGACGTCGCCGGCGAGATCCGCGTCAACAACCAGATCGTCACGCAGGACGTGCCCAAGGCGCCTGCGCTGACGGCGCTGATCGCGCGCTACAACGTGTTCGCCGGCCCGATCGGGGCTCGCGTGATCGGGTCGACCACCGGGCCGATCAGCCGCGACCAGAACGCTGCGGGCGAATCTGCCCTCGGCGACGTGATCGCCGACGCGCAACTCGCGAACACCGTGCCCGCTGGAGGCCAGTTCGCGTTCATGAATCCTGGGGGCATCCGGGCGAGCATCGGTACCACCGGCGCTCTGACCTACAAGGACGCGTTCGCGGTGCAACCGTTCAGCAACATCGTCGTGACGTTGACGCTGACGGGCGCTCAGGTCGAGCAGGTGCTCGAGCAGCAGTGGTGTGGCGCGAACGGTGGGTCCGGCGGCATCAAGATGCTGCAGGTGTCGAACGGCTTCACGTACACGTACGACGGCACAGGGATCGTCACGGGCGGCGACGGCAGCCGCACCAACACGACCCTGGACTGCGACCGCATCGCGCTCGCGGACATCAAGCTGAACGACGTATCGCTTGGTGCGGAGACGGAATACGGCGTGACGGTGAACAGCTTCCTCGCCACCGGCGGGGACGGCTTCACGGTCATCAACGAGGGCACGAACCGGGTCTTCGGCGACGACGACCTGGTGGCGCTCGAGAAGTACTTCGCAACGAATTCGCCCGTTGCGCCAGGCCCGCAGAACCGGATCACGCGGGTCCCGTAACACCGGTCGGCAGTGGGGGCGGCTACGGCCGCCCCCCGCCGCTTCCCTCTCGCTAGCGTCGCAGGGTGAAGAGCACCCGCACCCGTGACGGCATCCGCGCGGCGCTGCCGCTCGCGGTGGCGCCGTTGCTGTTCGGCGCCGCCTTCGGCGTGCTCGCGCTGGACGCCGGCATGGGCGCGCTCGGGGCCGTGGCCATGTCCGCGACGACCTTCGCGGGCTCCGCGCAGATCGCAGCCGCGTCGATCCTCGACTCCGGCGGCGGCGCCCCCGCCGCAATCCTCGCCGCGCTGCTCCTGAACGCCCGCTACGTCCCATTCAGTCTCGCCGTCGCCTCGATCTTCCCCGGCTCGCGCAAGCGCCGGCTGCTCGAGTCGCAGCTGATCGTGGACGAGTCGTGGGCCCTCTCCGGCCGGAGCGGCAAATTCGAGTACGGCGTCCTGATCGGCGCCGGCTTGCTGCTGTACGTCCTCTGGGTCGGCGGCACGGCCCTCGGCACGGTGGCCGGCGACCTGCTCGACCCCGAGGCGATCGGGCTCGATGCGGCCTTCCCCGCGCTGTTTCTCGCTCTGCTCGCGCCCTACCTGCGCGAGCGCCGCGCTCTCGTGACGGCGGTCGGTGCGGCCGTGATCACGCTCGTGCTGCTGCCGGTGGCGCCGCCGGGCGTCCCGATCGTCGCAGCAAGCCTCGCAGCCATGATCGGACTGCGCCGGTGACGTGGGCCGTGATCTCGATCGTCGGCGCCGGCACGATCGTTTTCAAGTCCGCCGGACCGGTGCTGCTCGGGACGCGGGAGCTGCCGCCGCGGATCGCGTCGGTGGTCGATGTGCTCGCGCCGGCCATGCTCGCCGCGCTCGTCGTCACCCAGACCGTCGGCGGGAACCGGGAGATCGTGCTCGACGAGCGGCTCGCCGGGATCGCCGCGGGCGCGGTGGCGGTCTGGCTGAGGGCGCCGCTGCTGGTGGTGATGGCCGTTGCGGCTGCAGCGGCCGGCCTGATCCGGCTGCTCTAGGATCGTGCAATGCCCGGCGTCGAGGAGATCGTCGAGCGTGTCTGGCCGGGCCGGGACTCCACCGTCGAGGTGCTCGGGGGCGGGATCACCAACCGAAACTTCAAGGTCACCCTCGACGAGGGTGCCTACGTGCTCCGGATTGGCGGCAAGGACACGGAGCTGCTCGGGATCGACCGACGGGCCGAGCACGAGGCATCGCGCGCGGCGGCCGCGGTCGGGGTCGGCCCTGAGGTGGTCGCATTCGTCGAGCCGGAGGGATACCTCGTCACCCGCTACATCGAAGGCACCCTCGTCGCGCCGGAGACGATGCGCGAGCCGGAGCCGCTCCGCCGCGTCGCGCAGGCGCTACGCGCCGTCCACTCAGGCCCGCCGTTCCCAGTGCGATTCGACTCGTTTCGCGTCGTCGAGGCGTACGCGGCGACGGCCGCCGCCCATGGCATCCGCGTGCCGGAGCCGTTCAGCTGGGCGCGGGAGACGGCGGCCGAAGTGGAGAGGGCGCGCGGGTCCGTCCCGGAGCGGCCTTGCCACAACGATCTCCTCACCGCCAACTTCATCGACGACGGAAACCGGATCCGGATCGTCGACTGGGAGTACGCGGGGATGGGCGACGTCTACTTCGACCTCGCCAATTTCGCCGCCAACAACGACCTGCCGGCGATCGAGACCGTGGAGCTGCTGCGGGCCTACTTCGGTCGGCTCACGCCCCCCCACGAGCGAGCGTTGACGCTGATGCGCTTCATGTCCGACTTCCGCGAGGCGATGTGGGGGGTCGTCCAGCAGGCGCTTTCCGATCTCGAGTTCGACTTTCGAGCCTACGCGAGCCGCCATTTCGAGCGGCTCGAGCGGACCGCGTCGGAGCCGGCGTTCCGGCGCGCGCTGGGGTAGCCGCTAACGCGTTCGGAAGAGCACGGCTGCAGCAGCCGTCGCATGTGCGAGCAACGAGAGCGTCGCCACGATCTTGAGCGTCGTGTTCATCGCCACGGGAACGCGTATCGGCACCGCCGCGATACGGCTTGACCGCGCGTGATCGGTCAGCTGACGGTGAACGTGCCGTTCATCGAGCTCGCGTGCGGGTCGCACTGGAAAGTGTACTCGCCCGGCACGAGTGTGATGTCGAACGACTCCTCCCCTTCGGTGGAGACGTCGGTGGAGACGTCGACGCCGCCAGGGCCGGTGAGGTGGAAATTGTGGGCGCTCGACTGGTCGTCGACGACGAGTGTGTAGTCGCCCGCGGTGATCCCGTCGGTGCCGTCGAGGCCGATGTCGAAGCCGGGTCCCACCGTGCCGTTGAGCGTGCCGCCGGAGCCCCCGCTCGTCTCGGCCCCTGCCGTCGTCGCCGCGGCGGTGGTGCCGGCGCTTTCGTCGTGGTCGCCGCCACACCCGGCGAGTGCGACACCCAGCACGAGCAGGAGCAGTGCGAATGTGAGCGGGCGTCGTGTCACGTCGTTCCTTTCCGGTTGTTTCACCTGAATACGGTCGCGCGCGCGGAATGGTTCGCTCACAGCCAGCCGGACCTTCGGAAGCGGACATAGAGCCAGCTGCAGACGGCCAGGATCAGCAGCAGGACCGCCGGATAGCCGAACCGCCAGCGGAGCTCCGGCATGTGGTCGAAGTTCATCCCGTAGATGCCCGCAACCGCTGTCGGGACGGCGACGATCGCGACCCAGGCCGAGATCTTCCGCATGTCCTCGTTCTGGCGCACGCTCACCTGCGTCAGGTTGGCCTGCAGCACACCGGTGAGGAGCAGGCCGAAGCCGTCGATCTGATCCCCGATCCGCGCGGCGTGGTCGTCGACGTCGCGGAAGTAGGGCCGTAGCTCCGGTTCGATGTTCGGCAGATCCTCGGTCGCCAGCTGGTGCAGCGCGGGCCGCAGGGGCGCGACTGCGTGAGCGAATGTGAGCGTCTCCCGGCGCAGGTAGTAGATCCGCTCGACGGGATTCAAGTTCCGCGATGAGAAGACGTCGGCCTCGACCTCGTCTATGTCCTCACGCAGCGCGGCTGCTGCCGGCTCGTAGCCGTCGACGATCCGGTCGACGAGGGCGTGCAGCGCGGCACCGGGACCGAGCGCGAGCAGGTCCGGCTGCCGTTCGAGCTGCTCCCGAACTGCGCCGAGACCGCCGCCTTCGCCGTGCCGCACCGTGATCAGGAACTCTGGGCCGACGAAGACGAGAACCTCGCCGAGGTCGACGAGCTCCTCCGAGTTCAGGTAGCGCACGGTCTTGACGACGAGGAAGAGGGTGTCGCCGTAGACCTCGAGCTTCGGTCGCTCGTGCGCGTTGACTGCGTCCTCGACCGCGAGTGCGTGGAGCTCGAACTCGCGGCTGACCGATTCGAACTCCTCCCCCGTCGGCTCGACGAGCCCCACCCAGGCGAAACCTCCGCGGCCGTCCGCCTCCGTGCGCAGACCCTCGATCGCCGGGGGTCGCGCGACCCGGTGTCCCTTGCGATAGACGGCGCAGTCGACGATCACGCTTGCATCCTGACGGTTTACGTTCCTCGCATGCGAATGCAGGCCCGGGCGGTGGTGATCGGAGGCGGCGTCGGCGGCTGCTCCATCCTCTACTGGCTTGCCCGGCTCGGCTGGCACGACGTCGTCCTCGTCGAGCGTGCCGACCTCACCTCGGGGTCGACCTTTCATTCGGCCGGCCTCGTCGGCCAGCTCAGGGGATCGCTTTCGCTGACGAGGATGATGATGGCGAGCGTCGACCTCTATCGCACGATCGGCAACGAGGTCGCGCTCGAGACCGGCTGGCGCGAGGTCGGCTCCCTGCGGCTCGCGTCGTCGCCCGAGCGGATGGAGGAAATCGCACGGCAGGCGGGCTGGGCGAAGACGTTCGGGCTCCCGCTCGAGCTCATCTCTGCGGACGAGGCCAAGGAGCTCTTCCCGCCGATGACGACCGATGCCGTCCTCGGCGCCGCCTACCTGCCGACCGACGGCTACGTCGATCCGTCGCAGCTGACGTTCGCGCTCGCCGAGGGCGCGCGTCGCCGGGGCGCCGAGATCGCGACGAACACGCGCGTGACGGGGATCCAGACCGACCGCGGCCGCATCACCGGCGTCGTCACCGACAAGGGCGAAATCGAGACGGAGGTCGTCGTCAACGCGGGCGGGATGTTCGCGGGCGAGCTCGGCCGGCTCGCCGGCGTCAACGTCCCGGTCGTGCCGATGGCCCACGAGTACTTGGTCACGCGCCCGGCCGGGCTTCCACTCGACATGCCGACAATGCGCGACCCCTCGCTGCTCGTCTACTTCCGGCCGGAATCGGGGGGACTGATCATGGGCGGCTACGAGCGCGATCCGGCGCCGTGGTCGCTCGACGGGATTCCGCCTGACTTCAACGGCAAGCTGCTCGAAGAAGACTGGCCGCGCTTCGAGCCGCTGCTGCAGAACGCGATCCAGCGGGTGCCAGCGCTCGAGGAGATGGAGGTCGTACGGTTGATCAACGGACCGGAGGCGTTCACGCCGGACGGCGAGTTCATTCTCGGGCCGACCGACGTGCGCGGCTTCTGGGTCGCCGCCGGCTTCTGCGCCCACGGGCTCGCCGGCGCCGGCGGGATGGGACAACTCGTCGCTGAGTGGATCGTCGAGGGGACCCCGAGCCTTGACGTCTGGCACATGGACTCGCGCCGGTTCGGCGCGGCCTACGCGAGCCGCCGGTACACGCTCTCACGCACGGCCGAGGTCTATTCGACCTACTACGACGTCAAGTATCCGGGCCACGAGCGGGACGCGGGCCGGCCGCTGCGGCTTTCGCCCGCCTACCCCCGCCTGCAGGAGCTCGGGGCGGCCTTCGGCGAGAAGTCCGGCTGGGAGCGCGCGAACTGGTTCGAGTCGAACGCCGCCGCGGGTGACGTCGCCCTCAGGCCACGCGGCTGGGCGGGCCGAAACTGGTCGGCCGCGATCGGCGCCGAGCATCGCGCTTGCCGCGAGGCCGCCGCGCTCTTCGACGAGTCCTCGTTCGCGAAGATCGAAGTCGAGGGCCGCGGTGCTGCCGACCTGCTCGAGTGGTTGTGCGACAACCGCGTCGCCCGAGACATCGGCGCGATCACCTACACGCAGATGCTGAACGCGAAGGGCGGGATCGAGTGCGACTTCACCGTCACGCGGCTCGCCGAGAACCGCTTCCGAATCGTCACTGGGACGGCGTTCGGCCGCCACGATCTCGCCTGGATCAGGCAGCACGCACCTGACGACGGCGCGGTCTCGGTACGGGACGTCACATCGGCGTACGCCTGCCTCGGGATCTGGGGGCCCGCCAGCCGCGGGATCCTGGCGCAGCTGACGCCGGATCCGCTGGACTTCCCATACATGAGCGCGCGCGAGCTGGCGGTCGCGGACGTGCCCTGCCTTGCGCTCCGCGTCACGTACGTGGGCGAGCTCGGTTGGGAGCTCTACTGTCCATCCGAGTTCGGGCTGCGACTCTGGGACACGCTCTGGGAGGCCGGACGAGAACGCGGGCTCGTCGCAGGCGGCTACCGCGCGATCGACTCCCTCCGGCTCGAGAAGGGCTACAGGGTCTGGGGCTCCGACATCACCGCCGACGACACGCCGCCTGAGGCAGGGCTCGCCTTTGCGGTGAAGCTCGACAAGGAATTCCTCGGCAAGGAGGCATTGCTGGCGCGCGGCGAGCCGGAGCGGCGGCTTGCCTGCCTCGTCCTCGCCGACGGGCGCGCGATCGCACTTGGCTCCGAGCCCGTCCGTGCGGGCGGGGCGCTCGTCGGCCGCGTCACGAGCGGCGGCTACGGCTACACGGTCGGCCGGTCGATCGCCTACGCGTACCTGCCGGCCGACCAGGCTGAGCCCGGCACGGCCCTCGAGGTCGAGATCTTCGGGGAGTGGGTCGGGGGAGAGGTCGCCGTGGAGCCTCTGTACGACCCGCGCGGCGAGCGTCTCAGAACCTGAGCTCGCCGCCGCCGGTCGCCGTGACCACGCCGTCGCGGACGACGAGCTCGATCGTGTTGGAGCCGCGGCGCGCTTCGAGCGCGTCCACGAGCAGCTCGACGAGCCGCCGGCGGAGCTCCCCGGGCGCGGCGACCGTGGTGGCCTCGCCGCGCGCACTCAGCTCGACGTCGTGCGTCGGCAGCACGCGCGTCACGAGCGCAACCGCGTCGGCTGCTGCGGCTCCGACCGGAAGCTCCTGCGGCGGCTCCGACTGGAGGCGGAGGAACGCCTGCAGCGCGCGCACGATGTCGACGACCTCGGCGCCGGTCTGCCGAGTGAGCGCGATCCTGTCGTGGAGCTTCGTTCCGGGCTCCGCATCCGCAAGCGCGAGCTCCGCGGATCCCAGCAGCGCGACGAGCGGGTTCGAGAGCTCGTGCAGCGCGCCGCTCGTGAGTCGCCCGAGCGTGACCAGCGTGCGGATTTCGTCGTTGTCGTAAGGCATCGTCTCTATGATCCTCTCGCGCGTTGGACAGATGTCGAATGCCGCAGACGCCGGATGCTCTCCCAGACCTCGCCGCTCACCCCTGCCAACGATCCTAGGGTCCAGTGAACGAACGGGCTGCGCTCACCTCCGTTCTCGTCGCTGACGACCACCCGGCCGTCGTCGAGGCGGTCGCCGACGTGCTCACGGAGCAGGGGATCGAGGTCGCCGGCCGCGCCCGCGACGGCGTCGACGCACTCGAGCAGATCGAGCTGCGGAAGCCCACGGTTGCGATCCTCGACCTGCGCATGCCCGGCCAGTCCGGCATCGAGGTCGCCCGGCTCGTGGCACGGACGGTGCCGCAGACGGCCGTCATCCTCTACACCGCGTTCGGCGACCGGGCGCTCCTGACCGAGGCGCTCGACGCCGGAGCCCGGGGGTTCGTGCTCAAGGAGGCGCCGCTCGCCGAGGTCGTGCGGGCGGTCCAGCTGGTCGCCGCGGGGCGCACGTACGTCGATCCCGTTCTCGCCGGCGTGCTCTCGAGCTCGGCGGCGACGGAGAAGATGACGAACCTGACCCAACGCGAGCGCGACGTCCTGCGCCTGCTCGCGGACGGGATGACGAACGAGGAGATCGGCAGGAGCCTCTTCATCTCGCCCGAGACCGTGCGGACGCACGTGCGCAAGGCGATGGCGAAGCTCGACGCGGACACGCGCACGCAGGCCGTCGCGACGGCGTTGCGCCAATCGCTGATCGCGTAGTCGTCAAGGGCTGCTTCGGCTACGCGGGAGGCCGTAGCGCGGCAAAGGGGTCGGTGATCTCGAGCCGGCGCGTGCCGAAGCGGTAGACCTCTGGCGGCCTGCCGCCGGCGCGGCCCGGTTCACGCCGCGCGCCCGTCGCCTGCAACACATTCCGGCGCAGGAGGACGCGCTTCAGGTTCGTCGCCGAGACCTCGTGCCCGAGAGCTGCGGCGTACAGGTCACGCAGCTCCGAGAGCGTGAACGACTCCGGTGCGAGCGCGAAGCCGATGTTCGTGTAGGACAGCTTGCCCCGGAGTCGCTCGCGCGCCGCGAGCACGAGCTCCGCGTGGTCGAACGCGAGCAGGGGGAGGTCGTCGACGACGTGCCACGCAGTGTCGGGCGGGAGCGCCGGGTCGATGTCCGCTGGAACGAGGCCGAGGAATGCCGTCGCGAGCTCGCGCCGGCGCGGGTGCCGGCCCAGCGCACTCCACGTGCCCAGCTGCTCGAGATGGGCCAGCTCGCGCACGTCCACCTTGATGGCGAGCTGACGGCGGATCGAGTCCTCCAGCGTCTCGTCTGCTCCGAGATCACCGCCGGCCAACGCCCACGCGCGGCTGAACGGCTCGCGCGCCCGCTGCCAGAGAAGGGTCTGCAGGCGGCCCTCTCGCACCTGCAGCACGGCGGCGAGAACTACCTGGGCAGGGGCTGTGGTAGGATCGTCGCCAGGTTTCTGCCTCACAGTCTAAAACCTTAGAGGAAAGGCTGACGCAATGCTCCGTCTGCTTCCGCTCGCTCTCACTGCCCTGCTCCTCGCCCTCTCCGGTTGCGGCTCCGATGACGATGAGGACGCTGCTCCGAGCACGACCGCGGCGACCGAGACGCAAGCCGGCGAGCAGCTCCGCGTGGGGCTGATCACCGACCTCGGCCAACTCGACGACAACGGCTTCAACGAGCTCGCCTTCAAGGGCCTGAAGCGGGCCGAGTCGGAGCTGGGCGTCAAGGGCCGGGTGATCGAGTCGGTCTCCGCTGCCGACTACATCCCGAACATGACGCGGCTCGCCCGGGACGGCTACGACCTCGTGATCGGGGTCGGCTTCGCGCAGGGCGATGCGATCGGCAAGGTCGCGCAGCGCTTCCCCGACACGAAGTTCGCGATCATCGACGTCGACCAGGCGTTCGTGCCGGGCACGCCGCCCAACGTGCAAGGACTGCTCTTCCGGGAAGAGGAGGTCGGCTACCTCGCCGGCTACCTCGCCGGGCTCGAGGAGAAGCGGCGCGCCGGGAAGGACGTGATCAGCGCCGTGGGCGGCATGAAGGAGCCGCCGGTCGACCGCTTCATCGCCGGCTACTTCGCCGGCGCGAAGAAGGCCGCGCCGGGCATCACCCTCTTTCACGACTACTCGCAGGACTGGGACGACCAGGCGAAGTGCAAGGAGTTGGCCCTGAACCAGATCGCGCGCGGGTCGAACGTGATCTTTCAGGTGGCCGGCGGTTGCGGCCTCGGCGCGCTGAACGCCGCCGACGAGCGCGGCAAGCTCGGCATCGGCGTCGACGCCGACCAATCCTTCCTCGGCGACCACATCCTCACGAGTGCGCAGAAGGGGGTCGACGCGGCCGTCTTCCTCACGATCCAGTCGATCCAGGACGGCAGCTGGACCGGCGGCGGCAACTCCACGTACGGACTGAAGGAGGACGGCGTCGGCCTCGGCAAGGTCAGTTCTACCGTGCCGCAGGAGGACGTGGAGAAGGTCGACGAGGTCGAACAGCAGATCGCCGACGGCGAGATCAGCGGCATCCCGACGTCGGTCGGGAGGAGCTAGGGCGCACTAGCCGCCGGCGATCGCGGCGACGATCCGGATCGTCGAGGCCGGCCCGACGGCGGCCTTTAGGTCCCGTTCCGGCTGTCCGTCAACGAAGACGTTGACGAGCGGCCGCACCTC
>OBLS010001199.1_pt1 | contig 10417 bp, 8 predicted proteins | sample 1519901 | NCBI WGS metagenome assembly OBLS01 (sample SAMEA3113585, study PRJEB22503) | soil metagenome
GGTTCAGTTTGAGCGCCCCGCCGCTCCCACCGAAGATCAGGACGACCGGCACCTCCAGGTTCAAGGTCATGAGGGCCTCCTCCCGCGAGGCGCCGAAGAGCTCTCTTCGGGTTGGCATCCCGACCCAGGTGGCGTCTCGGAGATGCTCTTCGGCGGCCGGGAACGTCACTAAGGTCTCGGTGGTGAATCGCGCGGCGAGGCGGTTGACGCGGCCTGGCACCGAGTTCTGCTCGTGCAGGAAGGTCGGGATCCTCATGGTGCTGGCCGCGACGACGGCCGGGGCGCTCGCGTAGCCGCCGACCCCGAGGACCGCCGCGGGACGGAGTTCTCGCACCAGGGACCGGCACCGGGCTAGGGCCTTGAGGAAGAGCAGGCCCGCACGGACGCGGGCGACGGGGCCACCCGAGAGGCCTTCGAGCGGCAGGGAGTGCAGGGCGTAGCCCGCGTGGGGAACGAGGTCCTTCTCGACGCCTGCCTCCGCGCCGACGAACTCCACCACGGCTCCCCTCTCGCTCAAGCTATCCGCCACGCAGAGCGCGGGTATCGCGTGCCCCCCCGTACCCCCGCCGGCGATGAGTATTCGCGGTCTTGCGGGCGCGCGGTTTTGCCTCTCTCGCTCGTTCACTGTCCTCCGATATCCTGTACAGGATGCCCACGGCGGCGAAGCACACCAGGAGACTCGAACCGCCGTAGCTTATAAACGGCAACGTCATCCCGGCGAGCGGGAGGACGGCCATGGCGGCCCCCACGTTGAAGATCGCCTGCACGGCGAGCATCGTGGTAAGGCCCGCAGCCACGCACCGGCCCAGGACCGACGGCGCTCGAAGGGAGATCCTGAACCCCGCGAGCGTTACGAAGCCGAAGGCGGCGATCACCACCATCATCCCGAAGAGCCCGAGCTCCTCCCCTATGAGCGCGAAGATCATGTCCGTCCCGAGCTCCGGCACGGTGGTACCCTGGGCGCCCGCTCCGGCACCGGACCCGAAGAACCCGCCCGCCTTTATGGCGACCATGGACTGGACCACCTGGTAGCCCGAGCCGTCCGCGGCGGCCCAGGGATCCAGGAACGTCATGAACCGCTCGCGCCGGTAGGGGGCGAGCCACATAACCCCGAGGAGGACGAAGAAGGCCGCCACCGCGGAGAGCATGAGGTCCCCTGTCCTGAGCTCCGAGGCCCAGAGCACCCCGGCCGCGCCCGCCAGGAGCACGACGGAGGTGCCGAAGTCCGGCTCCACGAGCACGAGCGCGAAGAGCACCCCCACGGCCGCCAGGGGCCTCAAAGGCAACCCCGAACCCGGGGGGACGCGCGCCACCGCGCAGCCCAACATCAGGACAGCTGCGAGCTTCGCGAACTCCCCGGGCTGCAGGCTCAAAGGCCCGAAGTCCAGCCATCTGCGAGCCCCGCCCACCTCCGTGCCGATACCCGGGATCAGGACCAATACCAGACAGACGAGCACGGCGAGGTACAAAGCCGGCGCGTACCGGCGCCAAGCGGTGTACCGCACCCGGCTCGCCAGAAAGAAGGCCACGACCCCGAGTGCCACGTGAGCGCCGCGCAGCAACAGGTAGTGCGTCCCGAACTCCCGGTAGGTCGCCGAGTACACCATGACGAGCCCCAGAAGCGAGAGGCCCAGGGAGACGAAGAACAAGTTCGCGCGCAGGCCTGTCAACGCCGGGCTCCGCCCTTGCTCCCGGCGAGCTCCACCACGAGGCGGGCGAACTCTTCTCCGCGTTCCGCGTACCCTGCGAACTGGTCAAAGCTCGCGCAGCCCGGGGAGAGCAAGATCACGTCGCCTTCCCTGGCGAGCGAGGCGGCCTCCGCGACGGCCTCCTTAAGGTCCGAGACTAGCCGGCAGGCCTCCCCCCAACCCGTGGCCCGCAGGTACTCGAAGATGCCGGGACCGGCCTCGCCCTGGCAGACGATCGCCCGGCAGCGGCCGAGATGCGGCAATATCTCGGAGAAGTCCGTCTCCTTCTTGGAGCCACCGAGGATCAGCACCACCGGTCCCTCCAAACTGGTCAGCGCCGCCCCGACCGCCGCGGGGTTGGTCGCCTTGGAGTCGTCCACGTACAGCACGCCCGCGCGCTCGGCCACGACATCCATGCGGTGCGGCTTGAGCCGGTAGCCGAGGATCCCCGCCCGCACACCCTCGACCGACGCCCCGAGCCTCTCCGCAGCGGCCGCCGCGAAGAGCGCGTTCGCGAGGTAGTGCGCCCCGGTGAAGCGCAGCTCTCCCACGGCCGCGATCTCGTGCCCCCGCAACAGCAGCCGGCCGTCGCGCACCGCCGTCTCCCCCTCGCCCACCACCAGCACCTGCGCAGCGAGCCTACCCACCGCCTCTAGCCCCACAGGGTCATCAGCGCTCACCAGCGCGAGGTCCTCTGATCCCTGCCCCTCGAAGACGCGCAGCTTGTCGCGCGCGTACTCCTCGAAGGAGGCGTGCCAGTTGAGGTGGTCGGGCCTGACGTTCAAGAGCGCCGCCACCTCGAACCCCGGGTTGCCCAGGTAGTGGAGCTGGAAGGAGGAGACCTCCAACGCGAGAACGCCAGCGGACCGTGCCTCGTCCAGGCACCCGGTGAGGGCGCACCACGAGTTACCGGCCACGACATGAGGCACCCCGGTGCCGGCGAGCATCCGGTGCAGCAGGTCCACGACGGTTGTCTTCCCGTTTGTCCCGGTGACCGCAGCCACCCGCACCCCGGACCCGAGCAGCTCGAGCCCGAGGCCAACCTCAGAGATCACGGGCACGCCGCGGCTCTCCGCCGCGCGCAGCACGGCGTCCCGAGGCCGGATACCGGGGCTTACGACGACCCTCTCTGCGCCGTCGAGGACCTGCGGTCCCGCCCCGAGCACACCCTCGACGCCGAGTTCCGTTAGCGCGCGGCGCAGGCGCTCGTCGTCCCGGGCGTCCGCCGCCCGGACTTCTTCTCCGCGCTTAAGAAGGGCCCGCGTCGCCGCGATGCCGGATTGCCCGAGCCCGTACACCAGGGTACCCACGAGCTCACCCTACCGTCTGGTAGAGGAAGAAGTAGTAGAGGAAAAACCCGCAAGCGGCGAAGGAGGCCTGGGCGATCCAGAACCGCACCACGACCTTGTTCTCCTGCCAGCCCATCATCTCGAAGTGGTGATGGATGGGCGCCATCTTGAAGACCCGCCGCTTGCGTCCCGTGAGCCTGAAAACTGCGTACTGCACGATCACCGAGAGCGCCTCCACGACGAAGAGTCCACCTATGATCGGCAGGAGCAACTCCGTCTTGGTCAGGACCGCGGCGGCGGCGAGGACGCCTCCGATGGCGAGCGAACCCGTGTCGCCCATAAAGACGTCCGCCGGGTGGGCGTTGTACCAGAGAAACCCGACGATCGCCCCGACCATCGCCCCGCAGATGATCGCGACATCGTACTGGCGCTCGAGGAATGCGATGGCGGTGTAGACCACAAGGGCTATGGCTCCGGCCCCGGCCGCGAGCCCGTCGAGGCCGTCCGTCAGGTTCACGGCATTGGTCGTCCCCACGATGACGAGCAGCAAGAAGAGGCTGAAGAGCGCTATCCCGACCACCCCGGGTCCCAGGGGCAGGTTACGGTCAAAGCCCGGTACCACCACGTTTTGCGTGACGCCCACGTAGCGCAGCGCAAGGATGTCGGCCAGGACGACCGTCAGCGTGAGGAGCAGGAACTTGTAGCGGACGCTCAAGCCCTCGTTCCCCTTTTTGGAGATCTTCTGCCAATCGTCGTAGAGCCCAATCCCGGCCACCGCCGAGACTATCAGGAGCGTGGCGAACGTCGCCACGTTCGGGCGGGCCACCACGAGGAGCGCCGCCAGGAGACCCATCAGCATTACGACTCCGCCCATCGTCGGCGTGCCGGCCTTGATCAGATGCGTCTCCGGCCCCTCCTCGCGCACGAATTGCCCGAACTTGCGCGTCTGCAAGAACTCTATGAACGTCGACCCGAGTGCCACCGTCACCAGAAACGCTATCGCCGCCGCGAGCACGACGCTAAACAAGGGTCAGGCTCTTTTTTAGTTTGTGGGTCAGGGCGTCGAGTCCTACGCCCCTTGAACCCTTGACTACGACGTAGTCCCCGGCCTCTAACCACTCTCCGAGGCCGTTGGCGGCCATCTGGGCGTCTTTGTAGGAGAGCGTCTTGCCGGAGAAGGCTTCAGCGTACCACCGGGCCTCGTCGCCCACGCAGACCAGCAGGTTCACACCCACCTCCTCGGCGAGCTTCCCGGCCTCCTGATGGTAGGCTCGGGCTGTGGCGCCGAGCTCGAACATGCCACCGAGGACGGCGACGAGCCGGCGGTCCTTCCTGGCGGCCTGCTGCGCTCCGTAGCGCAGCACGGCGGCGACGGCGGCCGGGGAGGCGTTGTAGGAGTCGTCATAGACCACGATGTCTTCTCGCAGCCGGTATACCTCACCCCGCAGGCCCGTGCGTCGCAGGCGGGAGACGCCTTGGGCGCCCTCTTCGAGGTCCACTCCGAGCGCAACCCCCCCGCCGAGCGCCGCCAGCAGCGGCTCGACGAGGTGGGTCCCGAAGACGGGGGAGCTAACCTCGATCGACCGGTCCCCCAGCCGGGCCACGAAGCGGAGACCCTTCTCGTGCTCTTCTACACCCGAGGCGGTAAGCTCGGCGCCCTCTGCGGTGCCGAAGGTGATTCGGCGCCGCAGAGGGCGCCCCGATCCGGTAGCAGCCACGGGGGCGGCGACCGGGGAGACTAGAGTCCCACTCTCGGGTAGGGCGAGCGCCAGCTCACCCTTCGCGGCGGCTAAGGAGTCGAGGCTCCCGAAAGAGTCCAGGTGGACCGGCGAGATCGCGGTCAGGATACCTACCTTCGGCGGGGCTATGGCGCAGAGATGCCTTATATCCCCGGGGTGGGTCGCGCCCATCTCCAGCACCAGTATCTCCGTGCGCGGGTCGGCCCCCAGCACTGTGAGAGGGAGCCCGATCTCGTTGTTGTAGTTCCCGGCGGTCGCCGAGACCCTCCTGCCCGCGTAGCGGAGCACGGTGGCCAGGGCGTCCTTGGTCGTGGTCTTGCCCACGGTGCCCGTGATGCCGACGACCTGCGGGGCGTCGTCCCGCCGGAGCGTCCACCGGGCGAGTCGCTGCATGGCCTCCAGGGAATCGCCCACGACGAGCGTCGGCACCTCGAGGGGCCGGGTGGCGACCGCCGCGACGGCGCCGCGCAGGTACGCCTCGGGCGCGAAGTCGGCCCCGTCGGTCCGGCCACGCAGGGCGAAGAACAAGTCTCCCTCCCGCACCACCCTCGAGTCCGTCGCCGCCCCGCGCACCAGCGTCGCCCCGTCGCCGGTCGCGAGATTAGCCCCGAGGATGCGCGCCACCTCCACCAAGGCGGCTGGCCTCACGGACCCACCTCTCGCGTCCCGGCGCCCGAAGAGGGGCGGTCTGGGGGCACGTTAAAGTAGCCCAGGGCGAACGACATCACCTTCCGGAACGCGGGGGCCGCGGCGACCTCTCCCCAGCGCGTTGCCTGCGGCTCGTCCACGGCGATAAGCGCTACGTACTCGGGGTCGGTGGCTGGGGCAAAACCGATGAAAGAGGTCACGTACTCGCGGACGTAGGTGCCCGTCTCGGGGTCTACTTTCTGGGAGGTCCCGGTCTTTCCGGCCACGGTGTAACCGGGAGTCTGAGCGTAGTGGCCCGACCCTTCGTCAACAACGCCCTGCAACATCCCGCGTACTATAGCCGAGGTGTCCTCGCTTATCACCCTGGGTCCAGTGGCATCGGCGCCTCCCTGCTCGGCTACGTGGGGCGTGATCCGGTGCCCCCCGTTAGCTATAGCGGCGTAGCCCGCGGCGAGCTGCAGCGGGGTCACGGTGAGCCCCTGGCCCATGGGTATGTTCCCGATGGTAGAGCCGCTCCAATCCTCGTAGGCCGGGACGATGCCCGCGTCCTCTCCCCACACGTCCACGCCGGTGGTCTCCCCGAACCCGAAGCGTCGGATGTACTCCTCGAGCTTCGCGCCGCCGAGCTCCTGGCCGATCTGGATCGCGCCCACGTTGCTCGACTCCTTGAGGACGTCGCCCGTGGTCATTACCTTAGTCTCGTGCGGCCGGGAGTCGTGGATCACGCGGTCGGCGACCGCTATCTGGTCAGCGACGACGAACGTCGTGTCCTCGGTGACGGCCCCCTCCTCGAGGGCCGAGGCTACGGTGATGGCCTTGAAGGTCGACCCCGGCTCGTAGGGATCGGTCAGAACCCTGTTCCGCTGGGCCTCAAGGGGCGCGTCGTCGGAGCGATTGTTGTCGTAGCCAGGGGTGTTCGCGAGCGCCACGATGGCGCCGTCCTCGACGCGCATGATCAGTCCGACGGCCCTCTTGGCATCGTTCTTCTCGACAGCAAACTCCAGAGCTTTCTCCAGCTCCTGCTGCACTGCGGTGTCCAGCGTCAGGGTGACGTCCTCGCCGCCCTTGAGGGATTCCTCGTAGCTGGCTTCGACGCCGCCGAAAGGTTCGCCGAAGCCCCCGAGATGCCCCATCAGCTGGCTGGCCAGGGACCCCTCCGGATACACCCGGATAGTGTCCGGCTCGACTGAGATCCCTTCTATGCCGAGACCCTCGATCTTTCTGGCCGTCTCGGGCTCCACGCCGGAGGCGACGACACTGTAGCCGCCGAGGTGACCGTCCGCGCCGCGCTCGGTCAACGACGCTTCTATCTCCGCCGACCCTGGTACTTCTTCGGGGCCCAGCACGCCCGCGAGTGCCCGGGCAGCCTCCGCCGGCTTCTCTATCTGGTAAGGGGTGGCGACGACCCGGGCCGCCTCGAGGCTCGTGGCAAGCTCCCGGCCGTCGGCGCTGACTATACTGCCGCGGACCTGCCCCGCCTCCGGTGCGGGCCAACCTGTGCCCTGCTCGGCGGCGAAGGCTTGATACCTTTCGTCGTCGGCGACGATCATCTGGACCGCCCGCCCGCCCAGGAGCAGGCCGAGCACCGCGAACGCCACGGCCACCATCCGCAGCCTTCTGTGGCCGGTAGTCCACGCCGCGTTGCCCGTGGACGAGCGTCGGGTGGCCGCGCCCGCCGCGCCGCGCCTCCGGCGCCGACTCTCGTGTAAGTGTACGACCTGGGCGCCGGAACTGCGGGTGCGCGGGATTTTTCGGGTGCCGCGGCGGGCCGGGCCGCTCCGGGCGTCGCGCCGGCCGGCGCTACCGCGGCTTCCCTCCTTCCTTCTGTCCCCCATACTGTGTCCCATCCTCCCTGTCAACGTCGTAAACCTCGAGAACTCCGCCGGGGTCTTTCATCCCCAGCTTCTCGATGGCGAGGGACCTTATCCTGTCCGCCCCCGACAACTCCGCGACCTGAACCTCAAGCCTCTCCCCTTCGGCCCGGATCTGGACGAGCCGTTCCTCGAGAGACGCCGCCCTGCCTGTGAGCCCGGCGGAGACCGTGTGCAGGTAGATGCTCCCCAGCATCAACAGCACCGGTATCACGACCACCACCGCGAACCTCCGGCGACGCCCCGCCGCCTTCCGCCCCGCCGCACCGCCGGGCATTTGCCTCTCGGGCCTTTGTCTCCGGACAGGCGGAGCGACGGGCCTCGCCGGAATCGAGGCCCGGTACCGGCGTTGCGGGGCGACCATTAAGACGCATCCCCTGAACCCTCTAGCGGTTCGGCGGTCCTGATCGCCACCCGGAGCCGGGCGGAGGCGCTGCGCGGGTTCACCTTCAGCTCTCGCTCCGACGGCCGCCGCACGGCGCCGCGGCGGAAGACGGGATTCGCGCCGCACACGCAGACGGGCAGCTCCGGGGGGCACACGCAGCGCCCTTCGCGCTCCGAGATAAAGCGTTTGACGATCCTGTCTTCGCCCGAGTGGAACGTTATGGCGACGAGCCGCCCGCCCGGCGCCAAGAGGCGCTCCGTCGCTGCCAGCGCCCGCTGGAGCCCCCCGAGCTCGTCGTTGACGCGTACCCGGACGGCCTGGAATATTCTCTTCGCCGGATTACCGCCCCTCTCAGCCCAGCCGAGGGCCGCCCGCACGGCCTCGTAGAGGTCGGTCGTGGTCTCCAGCGGCCTCCGGCGCGCGACCTCCCGCGCCACCCGCCTCGCCTCTCCTCGGGGCACGTCCCCGTAGACGGTGAGAACCCGCGCGAGATCCTCGACCTCGGCACCGTTTAGGAACTCGGCCGCCGAGACACCGGAGCGCGGGTCCATACGCATGTCCAGCGGCCCCTCCCTCGTGTAGCTGAACCCGCGCCCCGGCTCGTCGATCTGGAAGCTGGAGAGCCCGAGGTCGAACAGGACGGCGTCTACCCACCCGTCCTCCCCTACCATCCGCCACAGGACCTCGTCGTAGGCGCCGGACACAAACTCGAAGCGCCGGTCCCGGAGGAGTCCCGACGCCCGCTCGACCGCCTGAGGGTCTCGGTCGATGCCGACGACCCTGCCATCCGGGGCGAGCTTCTGGAGTATCCGGCTCGCGTGCCCCCCGCCCCCGAAGGTGGCGTCCACGACCGTCTCCCCATCCTTGGGATCAAGGGCGGCCACGGCCTCCTCCAGCATCACGGGACGGTGCTCGGTCGCCATCACCCTCGGAGATCCCTCCCGGCGAACTCCTCCACGATCTCGGCGAAGGACTCATCCGCGTCCGTCACGTAGCGGTCCCACTCCTCGGTGGCCCAAATCTCCAACCGATCGTCCACCCCGGTGATCGTCACGTCTCTCTGCAGCCCCGCGTACCGGGCGAGCTTCGTGGGGATCAAGACCCGCCCCTGACGATCCAGCGTCGCCTCGAAGGCCATGGAGAAGAACATCCGCGAGAGCTGGCGTCCCCTAGCAGAGAGGTTCGCGTTTGCCTTGATGTTCGCCTTGAACGCCGCCCACTCCTCCGGCGGAAACGCGAACAGGCAACGGTCGATCCCCTTGGTCACCACGATCCCACCCTCGAAATAAGGACGGAGCCGGGAGGGGAGAGTCAAACGCCCTTTCTCATCCAGCGTGTGCTCGTACTCGCCTAGAAGGGCCAGGGCCTCGTCCTCCCACTACGCTCCACTTTGACCCACAACTGACGAAATTCTTGCATATGGACCGAAAATGCGCAATCTCTGCCGCCCCGAACACAGATCAAAACCCCGAAAAGGCCCAAATTAGCCCTCCTATCCCTCCTCCCTAGGGGTATGGCTCCCTATCCAAGAATACTTTCGGGAGTGTGCTCGGGGGGTTTTGAGGTTGTCGTGCAAGAGGACGCTACGCTCAACATGTAGGGTGAGGGAGAAGCTATGGCCTAGATGTTGGGCTTCTCAGAATTATCTGGGTGATTTTTGGCGTCGTCGAGAGTATGTTTGGTGGTCGGGCTGGCCGGGAGTTTGGTATTTGCGGGCTCTTGGTCGATGGGGATCTGCTGGTGGGCCCACCAGGACTCGAACCTGGGACCGTCCGATTATGAGTCGGATGCTCTAACCAACTGAGCTATGGGCCCTCTGGCGGCGCTTCGTCGACGCTGCCTGGCTCCCCTGGTAGGACTCGAACCTACAACCCTTCGGTTAACAGCCGAATGCTCTGCCGATTGAGCTACAGGGGAAGGTTGCGCTGCAGATTATAAGGCCCGTGGATTACGGCTTCAAGGTTCGACGGAAACTGTGTACAGGGCTTCCTTTAGAATCTGGAGTTCTTTGTAGAGCTGCATCCACATCTCAGAATCCGTGTCAGCTTCGACGCTGGGATTCAAGTTCTTTGCGTTCCGTACGGCCTTCTCGTGACTTAAAACTGCAAGGCGGAGCCAAGCGGCTTTAAAGGAATTTGGTGAAGAAATAGGCCTCTCCCCCTCCGAGGCGAGAGCTCCGACTTGATCCATAAGCGAGCGAACACGCTGGTCAGAGAAAACGGCACTGATGTCATCTCCAGAATGCTGCACAAGTAAGGAGAAGAGGTGAGCTTGAATCTCGTTACCAAAATCCTCGGCCTGAAGGGTTACTGGCTCATGGAGGCCACGGATCTGTACCCCATTCCGCAACGCCTTCGTCGCAAGGTCCGTGCGAGCGAGCATCAGGGCCAATAATTCCTGTCCGGCCTGTTCCAGAGGGCTCGCTGAGGCGGCGTGCCGGGAAGGTGTGGTCCTCACGAACTGTTCTCTCCGTCCGCTCTCGAGCTCCTGCGGGCTTACGCCCATGGCTTCGGCAGCCACACGCAAGGCTTCCCTGTAGAAAACGGGATCGTCTATGCGCCTTATGAGACCACGGACCTCCGACATCATCCGGGAACGCTCGGCGGCGCTGGCTCCGCGCGCTCGCTCGACCTTGCGACGAAAAATATACTCCAGCAACGTTACCGCGCCCGAAAGCATCTCCGCGAACTCCTCCGGCGAATGCTCGAGCAGCCAGTCGGCCGGATCTTCCGTCAGACGAACCACGCGAAGGTCTAGCTTCAGCCTGGTCGCCGTCGCCACTGTGTCCGGATCGTCG
>OBLS010001200.1_pt1 | contig 10416 bp, 11 predicted proteins | sample 1519901 | NCBI WGS metagenome assembly OBLS01 (sample SAMEA3113585, study PRJEB22503) | soil metagenome
CTTTGTCTTTCTAATTGTGGAACATTTAGAAAAGTTAAATATGATTGAATTTTTTTCTCAAATAATAGGTTGTATAAACCCTTGAATGCAAGGACATGGGTTTCAAATCCCATCCCATCCATGCTAGTCATGGAAATGTGCATATTCTTTATTAATGAAAGTAAATAACTTTAGATTGACAAATATTGGTTATTGATTCACTATCTACTTATACCAATATACTAACATAGTTACTTTATCAGAAAATGAGTCGGCGGTAGTAGAAAGAGAAGTAGGCTTAGAACTAGAAAAAAAGATTTATTAGATAACTAAAGGAGCTTCTTCTTCAGCCTATTTTAACTACTTTAAAAATATGGCATCAACTAATATACAAAATGCAAATATCCTTTATGATTTTATAACAACTGAACAAAATTATATTAATGTTAAACTTTCTACAAGAATATCATATATCAAAGTTATTTGTCTGTTTAACAGATATTTAAGTTATAAAAATTTTTTCTGAGATAACAAAAATGGTATACTAAACTATTTAAACTCTAAAAAGAATCCTCGAATTATGAGAGTATGTATCATGAATACGTTATCTTCTCAATGATTTAATTATAAGTATTGATATCAAGATAGCAAATTATGATTAGATTTATATACAAATATTATAATATTATAAATATGAGTAAAAAGCCTAAAACTCATTTAAATTATTTGAATTATAATAGTAAAAAACTGAATTCAATTGAAGATGCAGAAAAAGAATTACTGCTCTCATCATCTTATATACCATCTAGGGCAAAGATTGCTACTAAGAGAGTGCTAAAAAACGAAGATGTCTATGAACTGCTACGAAAAATACCTGCAGGAAAGGTTACCACTTATGGGGATCTTGCTAAAGCACTTGGTAATCCTTCAGCATCAAGGATAGTAGGTAGAATACTCGGTCAGAATCCCAATCCAATTAAGGTGCCTTGTCACAGGGTAGTCATGTCCGATGGCAAATTAGGCGGATACGCGTATGGGACTGCCAAAAAGAGAGGGTTACTTGAAAAAGAAGGCTTATCCTTTACAAATGGAATCGTTAGTGATTTTACGAAGGTTAGGATCTCTCTTTCTTCAAATGGAAAAACCAGAGATTAGAAACCCATTGAATACAAATATAACTATTACTTTTATACAATCACTATGACATTAAAACTATTAGACTAATCTGGATTTAATGCTCCTTACCCCCTGAAGAAAAGTAAGTAAATTAAGTAGAAACTTCATGACATTTATGACTATTAGTATAATATGTCATTTATACAATATTTGACATTACAAGTGCCAGCCGCTCAAGCTAATCAGAAATCTTATAAGTATACTAACAATGATGTTAAGATACTATTGAATAAATTATTGATTGTTAATGGACCCATCTAGTTGAAGTTCTTGTTGATGTTTATTTTGTATGCCTGCTTTATGAACTGAATAAAGAATACAAAATCCTAAAATCACTATATTCAATCCGATCAATCCATCTAATATTACAGATAGTGGTATTGCTGAGATGATCCAAAGAAGACCAAATAAAACTATTATTATTCCAAAAAAATATCCGGTAATTTTACTTACCCATCCCATAATAGTAAATTTGTAATCTTTGGATTTTAGGGTTTTAGTTGAATTTAGAAATTAATTTTAATATTAAATTCTACTAGTTATTTATTAATTAATACCTAATTTATCTACTTTTTCAGGCAGGTAAATCTGCAATGTTTAACAACAATCCTTGTTAGTGTTGTTTATCATCAATATCAATATAGTTTAACTAACAATTCAACCAACAATCAAAAATAGTTTTGTAAGCAAGTGCAATATTGATTTTTTAAAAGAAAAATATTTAATTGGATATAGTGATTCTTCTATAATAAACACTTTAATTTTGTTATAATAAATATTCACTATTTTTTTTATAGCAAATTTGATATCGTCGTTTGACGTATTAATAATTAATGCAAATAGAAAAAACCAGTTCTTATGTTGAATGGTATTATGATTCATCAACAAAGAAATTAAAAACAACTCAATCTTCTCATCATCCCAAAAATTACTATACTCTAAGATATTTCTTCAATACAAATGAGACCTTTTTCCATCTCTTTATGCATACAAAGGTTTATGATAAAATAACAAATGAGAATATAGAGAAACATGGGATATTGTTGAGAAGTTGGAACTCTATAACCAAACGAGGACAACGTTATGTCTTTAGAAAAGGAGAAGAAGGAGATGGTGACTTAAATCTACAAAGAATACATTTACCAAATACCAAAACAATTTTTGAATTTTCTACCGTGGATAATATTAATGAAGAGAGTTACTGCAAATTAGCAGAAGAGATAATTAAAGAATGTCCACATAAAGATATTGAATTAAAATTACCAATAATTTGATGTAATCAAACTATTATTGTTTCAACTCTGAAAAATTAATTTTTCCTCACTTAATTTATCAAATTTAAGTTATTATAACCAATTAAAGTAACAAAATGCAACTGCTAATAAATGGATTAACCTACTGAACGGATCGTTTCATTCATTGTAATAATTAATTGAATAACGCAGACACAGACATTATATTCTAGAATTTGATGGATGTGGATTGTCATTATTGGGGATGAACTGGAAGTCACCATATTTGATTATAATATATTTTGTTAATATTTAAGGATTAATCAAGGATATTCCAACAATAAAATATGAAATAAATTTCAACATTACAAATTTCTTCAGTTATTCTAACAGTCGTATCTTTAGAATATTGAAGTTTGAATAAAAAAATGGGAAACTTAGGGGAGAATTTAGTCTGTTTACTTTAATGTGATTTGTGATTATGCTCGTCTAATTCTTCTACTGAAGCAAAAGATGCGCCGCACTGACAATTATATTTCTTTTCATTACTAGTATCGTCTGACATTATCTAATTTATTGATATGGAACAAATTATTTATAGGTTGGATAATTGCATTTGGTTACCTTCAATAAAATAGATTATTATTTGATCTTCTTAAATAGTATATCTCCCAAAATATTTTGATAAATGTGTCGAATAACAAAGATATAGTAACACCAACAGAACAAGAATATGAAGAAAAATTTAAAATAGAAATTTCTACACAAAAAGGTTCTTCTGTAAGGGTAGAAACATCTTCTTATAATAAACTAGATGATCTGATAGATAAAGCATTAAACACCTACACACGATTGACAAGCGAAGAATCGGGACAAGTGGAACAGCAACAACAATATCAATAAATAAAATAAATATAAAAATAGTGATTTAGTTTATACCACTAAACCCCAACTATATTTAATATTTTTTATCTTTCATCATTTTATAGTCGTGACCGTATTTGTCATATTTTTCTTCACCATGTTTCATTTTATATTCATCATACCATGTTATTTCTTTCTTCATCAAAACTTGTCCATTTCCTGGATCTACTATGACTTTATATTTTTTCATATCTTCATCTACAACCATTATCTTGTACACTAGATAGTTATGTGCATGAGTTAATTTTGCTTCCTTGACAGTTGAATTTAATCCAACACTTCCCTGTGCTGCTGTTATTGCATCTATCATGTTAACATTTATTTTTGATTTGAATGCTTCACCTATGGTAGACTCTACTTCAATTGTTCCAGTCCAGTTTACCATGGGCTCGGATTGATTAGACATTGTCATTGTAGCAGTTTCATCCTTCATCATTTCCTCCATTGGAAGATCTTCTGAACTCATTTGAGCAAATGCGTTTCCTATATTGTTATTTATGCCTATAATTCCTATTGCTAGAAGAGCAATTAAAGTTGTAGTTGCAAGAATTATTTTCATTAACGATAATAGGTTCTCCATAAGTTATAACAGTTGTGTATATATTCTATCTATAGAATAATTATTTTTAATATTTTAATATTAAAAAGATCGATTATAAATTCATCTCTATTCTATTTCCATAATAACTATTATCCAATACAATATATTATAGATATCCTCATTTTATAGAAAGGAAATCCAATTAAATTCATCTCTTAACATTCTCAAAGAAAAATTAACTTTTCAATTTCTTCTTTTAATATAAATTCTAAAAACAAAGTAATGGATTCAAATTCTATTTCCTTTACCTGTTCATACGATTTACATATTTTATATAAAAAAATAAAACCTACCCTATTAACGATAAAAGTAAGGCTTGAAGTGGTGCTAATATTTGTAATGATATCGTTATAGATTTAGATAAAAAGATTGATTTTCTATAAGAATCTCCTTTCTAATATATTTTCCAAAGTCTATATTATATAGTTATTAACTTTATTGCAATATTAACAGTGAAAATATAGATGGTAGAAAAAGAATTAATTGAACAAAAAATTGGTGAAGCAATTGGTTTAGAAAAAGCCGCTCAAAAAGCTGTAGAGGAACTAAAATCAAAAGGATTGCTAAAAGCAGAACATGAAAAAAAACTAATGCCTATGAAAGAGGAAGCAAACAAACAACAAAGAGAAATGGAAGAATTAATTGAAGAAATTGCAGAAAACGAAGGATTTGACGTTGAGAATATTAATTCTGTTTCAGAAGAAACTGCACAAAAAGCATCAAAAATTATGGAAACCTATTTAGGGGAAGAACCTGATACACAAGAGGCTTTAGAATTTTTATGTTTAGCTGAAGGTGCTGAAGTTACTCATTATGAAGTTCTTGCATCTGTTGCAAAAGAAGTCAAAAGCAGAAAATTTGGAACCCAAGTTAGAAATATATTAAAAGAAGAACATAATCATTTAGAAGTATGCACAAAATTAGCAAAACAAAATATTAGTAAAGAATAGTGTATCCATAGGAAGAATATTTATTTTTTCTTCATAATCTGATTGTTTTGGTTACAAATTGAAGGAGTAACCTCATTAACATTTTTTTAAAATTGGTATTTACTTGGAGGATATTATCCTTATTAATTTATAAAATAGTAGTAGATGATAAAAACGGATGATGAATGATTTGTTAAATCTTCAAGGAATAAAATATAGCTATAGAATATTTCTAGATACAAGAAAGGAAATTGGAAAACACACAATAAACAAAAAATAAATAGTTAATATATTTATTATTGAAAATGTAATAGGTAAAATAAGTAGATCACATATAAATTTCTAGCTTATTTACATAAAAGTAAATGCCTTTTATAATAGGAATATTATGTTACTAATACATTAACTATTTATCTATTTTGTACGAGAAATACAAACAGTGATATATATGAAAAGATAGTAATTTTATCAAACAATCTTGTTGAATGCCTTATACATACGGTATAATTACTATATTATTTAAACAAAAGGACAATATTGATAATTGTATAATAAAAAAATAGATGCTTATACATACTACTAATTTTTATATATTCTTAGAATATATTCTCTATATACAATAGTGAACTATCATAAGTATGAGAGATAATTATGGTGGGGTTTTAAAGCCAGAAAGTATTATTAAAAAAGAAGCAAGAGGCATTGATAATACAGATCTTGGTAAAATCAAAGAAATTACATCTGACTGTATAATAACACAGAAAGATACTGTAAACAATGACAAATTTATCATTCCAAAGGACTTACTAGAACGATTTCATGAAGAGAATATATTATTTCAAGTAACGGAAGAAGAAACCGAAACATATAAGAAGACTGATTAGATCTTTTTCTATTTTATAAAAATCAATCAATTTTCATATCTTATATAATATAGTCAGGTTAATAAATATTCTTTTACATGACCTTGAATAGGTAATTTAAAAAAAAGTCATAAATTACCAATAATTCTATAAATTTGATAAAAAATCAAAAGATAAGATCAATCAAAAGAAAATGCAAAAAAAGAATATTGTAGGCAAAAGTTACAAGATCATTCACCTGTGTAAGAAAAATTCTTTTATATATTCAATTCAGTTTTTTTACCGCTTCCAATATCATAAACTTCATAAGCATCATAAACAAATATTTTCCCATCAGATACAGAACCAGTTGTTAATTTATTTAATAATTCTTCAACTAATTTTTTAACTAAAGCATCTTCAACAAGTGCTTCAATTTTGGTTCTTCCTCCATATTTTGGAGTATACATAATATTACTTCTTCCGACAGGTACAGATGTAAATTCAGTTTTTTCTCTACTACCATTTATTTGATAAAAAGACATTTCATCTCTGATACCAAATTTATTCAAGATACGATTAGCATTATCAATACGTTCATGAGGAATAATAATCTCAATTTTTTTCATTGTTTATACAAATACATTATTTTATAATACAATTTTAGAAGGTAAGCGATAACCAACCAACAATAAAATACTTAATATATTTTCTTAAATTTAGATAGCTTTTCATCACTTTTACTTTTACTTCTAATCAATGTTTATTATCTAAAATTTGAGAATATCTAATATATTTAACTCCTAACAGTGATTATTTAATAGATTAATTAATAGTAGATGAATTTAATATATGAATAATAAAATACCTAAAAGAAATTATAAACTCGAGAGAGACTTATTGAAAGAAATTATAATGTATTAATCGTTTTTAGACTTAATTTAAACACAATTACTAATCTAATATTCATTTAGAGATGACTTGGCAAGAGAAAAATTTCATTATCTATCTATTAATTACACTAAGTAATATGAGTATGTGTATTCAAATAAATACATTTATCACTATCTACCCTTCTATTTCTACTGGAAAAATATTCCAAAAAACTCTTGTTATACTCTGTACTCGAAAATTATAATTCAATATAAAAAAGTTAAACCAAGAAGTAAAAAAAATTAAAGTTAAATGGGTTTTAAAAATATTCTTAAAATCTTTGATAGATATGCTTTTTTTAATTATTTTATTATTAGATAATTCAATAACATTAAATTTAATAAAAAGACTCTTGTAGTAACAACTATGTTAAATAAAATAGAAGGAATTACATTGTTAGTTTCAGATTTAAAAAGATCGATAGAATTTTATCGTGATATTCTCGGTTTGAGAGTAAACAAAGAAAGTGAAAATAAAATAGAATTTTCACGAAAAGATTCTCCCAATACTAAACTTATACTAGAATTAGATAATTCAAAATCAAATCAAAATAACAAGAATTCTGTAATCATAACTTTTTCTGTGAGTGATTTAAATACAGTATATAATAATTTAACGGAGAAGAAAGTTAATTTTCATAAAAAATTGTCAGACGACGCATCGGGAAAAAATACAATTATACTAGATCCTGATGGATATTTGATCTCTCTGACGGAACCTACTTCCGATGAGTTTGCACAGATTCCCTATTATCATGGGTTTGCTCCAGCTTAACCCTTTATTTATTAAGATATATCTAGTATCTTACTACTATTACATAATGATTTAGATAGTATGGATAAAAACTATATCTTATTGTAATATTATTGTAGTAATGAAATAAACAATAGGGACCTATTCAAATTTGAATAATATGCTGTAATTATTAAGTGAAAATATGATATAAAATGGGTATAAAGATCGAGAAAGATATAATAATAAATATTATTACCATATGTTTACGGGGGAACTAACCAACTCGATAAATGAAAGGTTATTTTTGGTATAACTAATTTAATAATCAGTATTATTATAAAATTTTTTTTTATTATTGTTTATTTCTTTTATTTTGACAAAAGTTACAAACCTTAAATCATCTTACAATTTTATATACAATATAAATTTTATAAATGGATTAAATATAATAGATTAAATACTTTTATCAAAATATTTTTACTCTCAAAATCAGCATTAGAATTAATCATGTTATTATATTCTTATTTGTTTCTATTTCTATCTTATACAATTTATAAATACATACTGAATCCCGTAAATTTATTGTTATTATATATTTTTACAATCTATTCTCCATTAAGTTACTCTTTCTTATATTATTATCTTTTAGTGTATTATAATATTATATTATTTACATTTTTGTACTTTCAGATAGATTAAAAAGATTATAATATAAGAAAATCTCTTTAATTGTACTCTACTAATTATTAAATATCTTTTATAATTGTATATAAATATAAATAATTGATAATATAGAATATAAAATGTATAATATATTAAAAATAACTATTGTAACTGTTCTAGCTATATTAATATCAAATATTTTTACAATAGAATTTGCTAATTCTCAGCCTATATCTATGGAAGGAACATCCAGTAATGATAAAATTATTGGTAGAGAAGGAAATGACAATATTGAAGGAATTGAAGGAAATGATGTATTAGACGGGTGGTTTGGTGATGATGAGATAGAAGGAGGTGAGGGAAATGATAACTTAAAGGGTGGTAAAGGTGATGATAAGCTATACGGAGATGAAGGTAATGATATTCTAAAAGGTTACGTAGGAAATGATTCATTAGTAGGCGGAGAGGGTGATGATAAATTAGATGGTGGTAAAGGTGCCGATTTACTAGAGGGTAGTGAAGGTGGAGATAGTTTTATTTGTGATTCTAAGGATGTAATAATAGACTTCAATCATCAAGAAGGAGATTCAATAGATGGGGCTTGCAGATATGATTATATTCCTAAACAACTATAGTGATTTTATAATATAATAAATAATAAAATCCAAGTTTATATACACAATAACTCCATTCGTTTTCCGATTTATTAATGATTTTTTCTTTACTCATATTAATAATATTTAAAATAATATTAAAATATATTTCCATATTTATCCAAAATTGAATGTAAAAGAATTTCTCAAATGATGAAAAATATTATTAGATTTAAATTTCAATAATAAGAATATGTTTATTTCATAATTAATTTGACCAGAAAAGAACTGCATCTATTTAAATTATTATACTATTCTTTATTTAATCCATTAAAAAATATAACAACTACTTCCTCCTCCTTCTCTTCTTCTAGTATTGTTGAAAAAATATTCCTATGCCTCATAGAAATTTGACATTGGAACTATTTCTGTAACTATTTTTTAATTAAGATTTTCTTTTGACCTTTTGGCCATTATTTCTTGTTCCTGAATTATTAAATGTTATATTATCATTGAATGACAAAAGACGATCTCACATACTTTTTATTTTTAGTATGTATGTAGATTTAGTAGGTGTTTCCAAATTTCTTGCTAATTACATCTATTTAACCAAAATAATGTTATTTAGAGAAAAATAATTTCTATTTATGTTTTTAATTTTATTTGTGTCTATGATAATTTAGATTCTTTTATTTTTTCCTAAAAAAAATAGCATTAACATTAAATAAAATTAAAATAAGTAATATTGTATGAGCGATAGCAATATACCTTCTAATATTACTTCTACTACTGATTTTCCTTTTTTAGATATTCCTGCATCACTTGTTGAAGAGATGTTATCAAAAACAACTCAAATAAGTAATGATCTAGTTAATTCCCTTGATACAATTAGGAAAAAACGACATTATTTTCGTTCGCAATTGGATAGATCCGAAATTTTAGGAAAAGATACTGAAATAACTTCTCACAAGGTCTTAAATTCTTGTGGTATCGATGGAGCGTTTGCAATTGAACGTCTATTAGGAACAGATCTCATAGCTATAGCTACTGTTGGGGTAGAAGGTTTAATGTCTTCTTATCAAAAAGGAAAATGGGATTCTCCTAATCATAACGTCTTCATAAACCCTGAACGACATGATCCTGAAAATATGATTGCAGCTAGAGGATTAATGATAGAGATGGAGATAAACCTTGCAGCAAATGCACCGTATGATTTAATCTTTTTGGATGGATCTCTTACTACGGGACTTATTCATATGTATAAAGCTATAGATTTTATCGAAAAACGAAAAAGCGTTATAGCAAATCAAATACGTGATAACTATAAGAATTTCTTAATATCTTATAAAAAAATTTTAGAATCAAAAGATAATAAAAGGCAATGGATAGGAATTCCTAAATATACTTCCAGAAATGATATTGGAGATATTTATGATTGGCCTACAGATTATGATGATAGAGCTATTCTAACTTTAATTTTAAATGAAGGAGAATATACACTTCCAAAACCATTTGCATTAAAAGAAAATTGGCATAAGAAACTCCCTACTATTGATAATGGTAAAGATGATTATGAATTGGAAGATTTAATGGGGGGAGTTATTGATGCGATTAAAGGATTACATGTTATATATTACAAGCCTTACAAATGGTCTCCTGCTATTAGAATTGAGATTTCATCTTCAGTAGCAAATGATAGTAATAGATTTTATGCATTACTTCAGTCAATCAAAAGTCAATGTTCAATACCCTCAATTATGGAGCCTTATCCTCTTTATCTTGCCGATCGCATGGTTAAACATATTGCAC